>Ga0082212_10000861_pt1 | contig 44639 bp, 40 predicted proteins | sample TergutNt197P3_FD_71548 | JGI IMG/M metagenome (GOLD analysis project Ga0082212, IMG submission 71548) | Neocapritermes taracua P3 segment gut microbial communities from Petit-Saut dam, French Guiana - Nt197 P3 | ecosystem: Host-associated > Arthropoda: Insects > Digestive system > Gut ... | reverse complement strand
GGGTTTTGGGTCATATTTTTTAAGGGTTGCTTTTTTGCCTTCGTCTAATTTTTGCCAATCAACAGCGGCATTATAAAGGTCATAGTAGCCTAACCTGCCGACAGGCGGGGTCTGGTCTTGTATAGTTGCTTCTGCGGCAGGGTTAAAACCTTTTTTTGTGGTATCAATCCAAAGGCGGTAGGCAAAAGTTACCCTTTTCCCTGCCTCTTTGTGGTCATAGAAGGATTTACCAGAAGTTGAGAGAAAAGTATCAACTTTTGGTTTGTCTATTGATACGTCTTCTTGGTAACATTTGCATTGGATAGCCCAATAATCACCGTTCTGGGTGTATGCAACAAGGTCTATGCCTAAATCCTTGTCGCCTGTGCCGAAGTCTGCCCTTGAGGGGAATTCGTTCCAGAGCCATATTGAAGTAAATAGCCCTTCGTATAGGGGGTAGGTTTTAAGGAAGGACTGCATAAGCCGCTCGAAGCGGTAGCCTTTGTCCCGTTCGGAAAAGGAGATTTCACGGTACTTTTGTAGTAATTGCTCAAAGGTAATCAATTTTCCCCTCTATTAGATACAACTTGTATCGTTCAATTTACCACATATTGCAGTAACAAGCCACAGCCCAGCAACCCTTAAAACCCCAGTTTTGCCTACCCCACATATAGCGGTATTTGGTCAACCTGGACACTAAAAAATCAGCTTTTTTAGAAAAAACTCAATTATTCATTGACACTACACTATTGTATAGTATTATATATTATGGTCAATAGTACAAAGCCTGGGGGGAAAGTAACAGGGTTTGCAAGTCCGGCTCAAGGGTATGAAGAAGCGGGTATAGACCTCAATACGCTGCTAGTGCGGAACCCCCCGGCCACGTACTTTTATCAGTTGGAAAGCGGGGATATGGGGGAGCTGGGTTTGCCGAGGGGTCAAACAAATAATGACGGAATTATCATAGCCCTTAATGCGGAATGTAAGTTTTTAGGGTTTAATAGAGGGACGTTTTTTTGAGAATTGTTTATGCATAGCAGCAGCTGCCAAATTCGTCTTGTTACAGAGTACTACGGGTTTTCGTTGCCTGACACCCCCGCGCATCCTAAAAAAAGAATTTATTTTATTATAAATTCTTGGAAAGTAAATGCGCCTTTTCAAAAGGAAATGTATAAAGACGGTATTCCAAAAAACTATAAAATGCTAATTCAATCGGAATGTTTAATATTGCCATTCTTTAGGCAAAAAGCTCCATCGGTAAAACCAAAAAAATTAAGTTCATTGAATTGTTTTGCTTCAATTTGGTGCTGTATAGAAAACATACTGCTTGCTATAATAAACGAAAATTTAGGTTGCGCATTACGGATTTCATTTGAGAAGGAAACAGAAAATATTTTTGAAATATTAAAACACCCAAAAGACTATTTTATGCCATGTTATTTGGCTATTGGCTATCCTTTACATAAGATAAAAAATCCTGACCAAATAAAACTTAAAATAAAGGATAAAATTCATTATAATAAATGGTAATTTTTAGCATATAAAAGCAAAAAACCTACGCATAACAGGACCGTAAACGTACGCTGCCTGTAGGTTGCTAGGCTTCATCTGGACGTTAGGTGCTATTATGACTTGAACTCTTTATTTTTATTGACAAATATTTGTATTTATTATATAATATATTTTATGTCAGAGGCAGAAGCTAAATCAATTCTCAAAGGCGGTTTAAGCATATTTTTTGGTTTCATTACTATTATATTTGGATCATTATTTGCGATTATTATATTTAGTGAATATCCGCAAGGAAATACCTTGCTATTAATTTGGTTATTTTTATGTATATCATTAATAGTATCTCTTATATTTATCAACGTAATTAATTCAAAGAAAATATATTATTTATTGTCTATGCCAATAATTTGTTTTATAACAATAGTATCAATACTACAATATCAAAATTGTGTAGATAAAATACCGACAGTCGAAGAGCAAAATAGTGATTTATTGTATTTTTATGAACCTTTTTTATCCTATAATAAATTACCAAAACTAGATAAAATATCAACTTTAAGGCTTGAAGGTAATTTACCTATTCTTGATGGGGCCACGGCTTTATACCCACTCTATGCATCATTTGTACAAGCAGTATATCCAAAAGGTAACTATAAAATTGAAGATAGTATAGTTTTATGTAGCAAAACACCAAATGCATATAACAATTTATTAGAAAGAAAAGTTGACATTATATTTTGTTTTGAACCTTCAGAAAACCAAATAAAACAATTTATCAATAAAGGATTGAAATTAAAAATGTATGCTATAGGCAGAGATGCTTTTGTATTTTTTGTAAATACAAATAATAATATAAATAATTTATCAATAGAAAACGTTCAAGGAATATATTCTGGAAGTATTAAGAATTGGTCAGAATTAAATGGGATGAATAAAAATATACGTGCTTTCCAAAGGGAAAAAGATTCTGGAAGCCAAACAATTTTAGAGAGAATAATGGATAATATTCCAATTGAAAAGCCTCGAAGGGAAAATATATCACGAGGTATGGGAAGTATAATTAACCAAGTTGCATCATATAAAAATTATAATAATGCAATAGGGTATTCGTTTTTACTGTATTCTACTGAAATGGTAAAAAATAACCAAATAAAATTATTACAAATTAATGGAATTATCCCTACAAAAGAAACAATAAAAAATAATAGTTATCCTTTATCCCAAGACATTTATGTAATAACAATTGATGAGGAAAAAGAAAATGAAAGTATTCAACTATTTATTGAATGGATTTTATCAAGACAAGGACAAGAATTAATTTTTAAAACTGGTTATATACCGGTATTGGATTAATAATATTAGCCAAAACTGCACATAACGAAGTTGCAGAAAAAATCCCAATGGTTACGCTTAGCAGCAGCTACCAAATTCGTCTGGTGTTATAACATCAGTTATACCCCATATTTAGCGTGATCCTCTTTTGAAAAAATGGTTTCCGCATTTATACAAGCACAGTGAATTTTAAAACCACTCCTCTACATACCCACCGCAAACCGCAAGGCAAAAGTTTCTCCAACGATTTGATTCCCTAAAACCTCTATCCGGTTAATTTCAACAGACAATGCTCCTTCATCAATGGCAACAGAACCGAAAACCAGTAAAGGACACGCATAGCAGCAGCTACCAAATTCCACTACTTCGAAAAGAACGACAAACGAGTAAATGAAATAATCATTGCACTAAACACTTCAGCAAATAGTTAAAATTATTGGATAAAAACCACGGATTGCGCAGATTATTCGAAAGTCTGGTTTAATACCCCGCGGCTTGCCGCGGGGAGCCTCATTACGGATTACACAGATGAAATCTAAGGTAGCTGTTCCAACAACTGAAGTTTTGGAACAGCCTCAGATGGGTTTCTTAATTATTTTTGATTTATCCGTGTCTATTCGTCTTTATCCGTGTCATCCGTGGTTAAAAAAAACAACTGCTAAGGCAGCAGCTGCCAAATCAGACCTCAGCTGCATAGTGGGTAGGCAACAAAACAACACTATGCGATAATGGAGGCATTCAGCGTAACCACGGTAACCGTCGTGGGAAGCCGTAAGGGGAAATCCCCAAAAAGGAGTTTATTATGGCAGTACTAAAATCCAATATGGTTAAAGCAGACGGGAATCATGTCAGTTGGTCTGATTCGTACTCAATGGGGATAAAAATCGTTGATGATCAGCACAAAGGGCTTCTGGATTTTGTCAATGAATTATTTGCTCACGCTACGGGAAACGAAGAAGAAGAACGCGCATGGTTTAAGGAAGTTATTCAGCAGGCAGTACAATATATAAAAGAGCACTTTACGACTGAAGAAAAGTACATGAAGGCAACCAGGTTTCCCGGTTTTGACGAACACAAAAAGACACACGACGAATTTACATTAACTGTTGTTAAGAGCGTAAAGGACTTCGAGACAGGTAAAAGGCTGGTTCTGGAAAAATTCGCCTATTTTTTAAAGGATTGGGTTTTATCCCATGTGGCGGTTATGGACAGACAATACAGTGATTATTTCCGGAAAATTGCTACTCGCAAAGCAGATGGAAAACTAACTATCACGGCTTCCGACCTGAGATAACGCCGGCGGATTTATCCGGATTAACTACAGATTCTTTTCAAAGAAATCGGCGATACTGCTTTCGACAAGGAACGTTACTTCGATCTGGTCGCTGAAAAAACCGTAACCGTGATTGGCATCCGGAACCAGGACGCGGGAAACATTGCCCTCGGCACTCTTTAGCGCTTTCTCTACGGCATCACACTCGGCTGTAGTGAAAACCCTGTCTTTATTGCCCAGAACGATCAGCGAAGGTCCGGCATAAACCACCTTGTTTAACGGCTGTGAATTGCGAAGATCTGCAAACCATTCTTTGCTAAGCTGCATTGGCTGACCGTAGGAGGTAACGGTAACAAACCCATTTGCCTTTGCTGTTGCTTCCAATGCCCTGGCTTTTGCTTCACCGCCGGTAAAAAAATTAATTATATCATTGCCCGGCGTAACTGTAGGGGCAAGTAACCCCAACGCTTTGTAGGGTTGATTGGGCTGATTGACAATGTCCATAGCAATACGGCCGCCCAAACTATAGCCAAAAATTCCAAGACGGGTTTTATCAATAGGATATTTTTCCAGCATATAAGCAAGGCATGCATTGGAATCTGAAATCATATTGGTCATGGTATTTTGCGTAAACGGAGCCTTCGACTCACCGCAGCCGGGGAAGTCCATACGGATTGTGGCAATACCTCTTTTTGTAATAGCTTCAGCCAGCCGCCTGAACCCGCCGTTTTCTTCGCGGCTGCCTCCATGCCCGTGGTTTATGACAACCAGCGGAAAAGGCCCTCGTCCTCCGGGGATCAGGGCTGTAAACGGCACTGCACGGCTGCCGTTTTGTACATTACCTGTTACTTCAAAATATGAGATTTCTCCTGTTTGCGCCAGGCTTGTACAACCCGGTAACATAAGAAAAGCCAATACATAAAACAATATCCTGGTTTCCATAAAAAAGTTTTCCTCCTGCCGGTTATAAATATTTATGCAGTATTTCCAGCACTTTGGCTATACCAAGCGGTTTCCCAATGTGGTCATTCATGCCCACAGCATGACATTTGTCAATATCTTCCTGAAATACATTTGCAGTCATTGCAACTATCGGAATATTCTTTGGATGTTCCGATAATCCGTGTTCTGCAGCATGCTGCTTTTCAAAAGTACGGATACGTTTTGTCGCTTCAAGTCCGTCCATTTCGGGCATTTGCATATCCATAAATATCAAATCGTATTTTTCCGGATTTGCCATTACCATATCCAGCGCTTTTTTTCCATTTTCGGCTGTGTCGATAATCAGCCCTGTGCTATCCAGCAGCGTAATAAGAATTTCGCGGTTAATCTCGATGTCTTCGACAATCAACAGTTTTCTATTTTTGAACCTGCCGTATACATCCTCAATAAAAATATCGTCCTTGTCTTCAAAGCCAGAACCATCCGGCAAAGTCTGCCCGGACCAGGGTTCCTCTCCGGATTGCGGGAAATAATCTTTTATATCGCATAACATTTTTATGGTAAAAACAAACTTTGCCCCTTTGCCAAGTTCCGACTCTACCCAAATCCTGCCGCCCATAAGCTCAATGAGACGTTTTGTAATACCAAGGCCAAGACCTGTACCGCCAAACTTACGGGTCGTGCCGCTTTCCGCCTGTTCAAATGCATGGAATATCTTTTCGTGTTGCTCGGGAGATATACCAATCCCGCTGTCGGCTACTTCAAAACGCAATTCATAAATTTTACCTTCTTTACCTTCAAAAAACACATCAAGCCTGATACTGCCGTCTTCATGTGTAAACTTAACCGAATTTGACAGCAAATTTATTATTATTTGTGTTACTCTTTGTTCATCCCCGATTAACAATGATGGTATGTTTTCATCCACATTTAAAGAAAACAGGATTCGTTTTTCTTCAAGGCTGAATTGAAGAAAGGAAATAACCTTTTGCAATATCTTTCGTAAATCAAAAGTTACATATGACAATTCCAGCTTGTTCGCTTCAATTTTTGACATATCAAGTACATTATTGATGATGCCCAGAAGGTGTGTCGATGCATCTTCAATCTTAGTCAGCGCATAGTTTTTACGCTCCAGGTCTGTAGCGTTTTTGCCGATGGCCGCCATTCCAATAATCGCATTCATTGGCGTTCTCATTTCGTGGCTCATTACCGATAAAAAGGACGTTTTTGCGCTGCTTGCAGCTTCCGCTTCTGCCTGCTGTTTCGACAAATATTCCATTTTGGTAATATCCTGAATAACCTCAATGTAACCAGTGGTGCAGCCGTTTAAATCTTTTAACGGTTTGGTATCAACCTGGTATGAATCGTTGTTATGAATAAAATGTGTCCGCAGCCGTCCGCGTTCCATGCAATCTCTGGCACAATTCTCGGTATTACATATACTAAAACCTAAATTACTGCAGGGCTTTCCGACAATATCATCACGTTTTTTTCCAAAAGACGTTTCGGCAATTGCGTTTATAAATGTACAATTTCTGTTCAAATCCTGAGCTGCAACCAAAAATGGTATTGCGTCAAGAAGCGACTCATACCAATGAGCCATTGTTTTGTACCTTTCATTTTCGTTATGTATTTCATTCAACAGCGCTTTATGTTCTCTTAAATCCCTGATGTAACCGGCAATAACGTATTCATCTTTATATCTGACCCGCACATTAATAATTTCACACGGTATAAGTTCACCGCTCAAGGTCTGATGCATCCATTCAAAACGATTGTAACCTTCACTGAACGCTATACTGATTTTTTCAGCCGCCAGATCGGGTGATTTTTTCCCGCAAGGCTGGTATTCAGGCGAAAACTCAAAAAACCTTTCCAAAAATGTTTGCTTATTCGGCAGTCCGAACATTCGGACAATTTCCTGGTTGCAGTCAAAAATTTTAAAATCTTTATCGAATATACAGGATCCAATCGGCGTAGTGTCAAAAATAATCTGTGTTCGCTCATCTGCTTCGCGTGTCCGCTTTAAAACTTCAGCCTTCGTGATTTCGCCTTCCATTTCGGTACGGATTAAGGCATTAACAAACAACTGACTGGCGGAGCGGAGAATCATTTCCTCGTTTTCAGAAAACATCCGTTCATTGTGGCAATCATCAAAGCCAACAAAGCCCCAGAATTGATTCTGCAAAAATACCGGCACCACTAAAATAGATACTATGCCCTGCGGAGCCAATGCAGTTTTCTCGTTTTTGGACATTTCCCGTACAATGCCGTTGATGCATTTTCCCTGTGAAAGCAGATCCTCCCACTCCGGCACAATGTCACTGTACGATGTCTCTAGGGCAAGTTCGTAGTTTTGCTGCGATTCGGCGCCTTCCGACCATTCGTATATTTGCGAACAGTACAGTCTTCCTTTTTTGGTGTAATTTTTCCAAATATACACACGGTCGGCGCCTGCGGTTCCGGCCATTATACCCATAGAATGCAGCAAATCTTTTTCAAAGCTGCTGCTGTCCGATTTGAGCATTATGGCGGAAATGCTGTTTAATGTATAAAGAAGCTTGGTCTTGCTTGCTGCCTCACGTCCCATTTCAGCGCGTATTATGGTACTGACACACAAACGTGCAGCTGAACGCAGTAAATTCGTACAATCGCCGTCAAAATCCCGTTCGGTGGTATTGTCGTGAAAAGTTACAACACCCCAAAATTCCCGTTCAATAAAAACAGGTACTATCAGAATTGATTTTACACCACGCGGAGATAAAAATGCGGATTCCTCTTCCGTAAATTCGCTGCGCTTTAGGCTGATACAGGCGTCTTTTGATACAATAGAAATCCAGCGCTTTAATGGCGGGATCAGGGGCAATATCTTCAGAGAATTATCAAGAGGAGCCGTTCCGCCTTCTTCTCTGTTCCAGCGGTATATTTCTCCGGCGGTCTCGCTCTCGACTCCAAAAACCCGAAAAACGATGATTCGATCCAAACCGGCAGCATCCGCAACCGGCCGCAAACCGTTCGACATTACATCGTTTATTGCTTTTTCGGTATAGGAGACGAATATTTCAAGCGATTTATATATAGCATCGGTATAGACCATTCGGTGTTCAAACAACTTGCACATTGTATATTACTTTATTCAACCTTAAAACGTAAAACTTCTTTTACCAAAGATTCAATATATAAGGCTAAGTTTTATTTTGATTTTCATTTTTCATTCCCCATACGCTATGACTCATACTCATTATAATGAGGTGTTTGTTTCAAAAAATATTCCTGTGTTTAGCCTTCTTTTTCAACCAGCACTCGTATCGCTTCCACTGCGGTTTTTATGGCCAAACTTGTATCGTGAACATGAGGATTTTCCATTTTCGCTTTTTCCCGTTCCTGATTCCACACCACATTTAGCACACAACCGGATCGTACACCAAGTATCTGACTGACAATATACAGGGTAGAACTTTCCATTTCCGAAGCAAGGCAGCCGGCTTTAATCCAGGCGTCCCATTTATTTGTGAGTTCATAACCGGAAGGCATACGATCCGGGCTGTGCTGACCATAAAACGAATCTTTGCATTGTACAATTCCTGCATGCCATGTAGCGCCAACCCTTTTAGCAGCTTCAACAAGGGCATTGGTAATATCCAAATTTGCAACTGCAGGAAATTCAATGGGAACATATTCTTTGGTAGTACCTTCCATACGGATTGCGCCTGTAGCGATGACAATATCTCCGCCAACAACAGGCAGAGCCATTCCGCCGCAGGTTCCGACACGGATAAAATTCTTAACCCCGGTTTTAACAAGTTCTTCCACGCAAATGGCTGTGGAAGGGCCGCCCATGCCAGTCGAAATAACCATTACCGTTTTGCCGGAAAGCTCTCCAAGCCATGTTGTATACTCGCGGTTTTGATGATAAAAACGGGGATTTTCCAGACAAGCGGCAATTTTCTCGACCCGTCCCGGATCACCGGGAAGAATTGCATACGATGCGCCATGGGTGTCATCAAAATCAATATGATATAATTTTTCCATTTACCTGCCCCCTTTATCATACGGTATACCTGCCGATTTTGGCGCCTGCGATTTTTTTGAGGTAAAAGCCAGAACTATCAGTGTGGCAATATAGGGTATCATTTTGTAGATATTACTTGGAATGGGAATACCGCTTAAGAAAGAAATTCCTGAATAGGAAGATGCAATAACTTTCATTAACCCAAAGAAAAATGCTGCGGCCAAAATACGTCCCGGTTTCCATTGTCCGAAAATCAATACCGCCAGAGCCAAAAAGCCGTAACCGGATACTTCTGCATTAAACTGGGTAGATGTAGGAATAACAAAGACAAGCCCGCCGAGACCTGCCAACGCACCGGAAATCATTACTCCCGCATATCGTATCCTGTATACATTAATCCCGGCTGAATCGGCTGCCTGGGGATGTTCACCGCAGGAACGAAGGCGCAGCCCGAAACGGGTTTTATAGAGAATCAGCGCAGAAAAACAAAGAATAAAAAAACCAAAGTAGGTTGTTAAATAAGTATTCTGAAAAAAGAGCTGTCCAATAAGGGGTATACTTCCCAGAACAGGCGCTTTATCGATGCGGAACTGATTAACAAAGGGTATTTGCTGCACTGTCCGAATCATCCTGGCCATATAGATCGCAAAAGCAGGAGCAAGCATGTTTATTGCTGTCCCGCTGATAATCTGATTTGCTTTCATGTTTATCGACGCATATCCGTGAAGAAGCGAAACCAAAACACCGGTCAGTGAGCTGACAAAAATGGCAAGTATCAATATTGGCTGCCCGGGAAGAGCATTTTGAAACATATTAATAAAAAGTATTCCAGTAAATGCCCCGAAGATCATAATTCCTTCAAGGGCAATATTAATAACGCCGCTTCGTTCGGAAAACATTCCTCCAAGCGCTACAATTAACAGGGGAATTGAAAAGAACATCGTTTGCTGAACCAAAAAATACAGTACACTCATGCACACACCGCCTCCTTGCGGCACTAAGAACAACTCCCCTCAATATTTAAAGGCTTCTATGGTTTTTCCACAAAGATATCTTTCCCTTTTATACCGGAAGATGTATCCCTGATTTTTTTTAAGGAATTAAAAAAACCTTTTATTAGAAGGGCAAAGGCGCTAAAATAAATAATTACAGCAATAATAATCTCTATAATTTGGGGGGCAAAATCGTACAACTGCATATTGAATCCCCCCACATTAAGGTATGCAACAAAAAGTCCGGAAAAGATAATTCCAAGCGGATTATTCAGGCCTAACAGGGCTACGGGAATGCCGTTAAAACCTTCCGCCGCCAGCACATCAACCACGGTAATGCCTTTTCCCGAACCGGCCAGATAAAGCAAGGCACCGCCCAGCCCCGCCATGGCTCCTGCAATTACCATGGAATAAACTATACTGCGCCGTTCGTTAATCCCCGCATAATGAGCCGCTTCCCGGTTAAAACCACAGGCTTTTAACTCATAACCAAAGGATGTTTTTTCCAGAACAATGTAAATTAACACTGCAAACAGTATTGCCAAAAAGATCCCCGAATTGACGCTGGACAGATTGTTTCCGTCCCGGAATATTTTATCAAGGCCCATTTTGGGAAGATTGGCAGTATCTGCAACGCGCATGCTCTGGTTTCTCATAGAGTCAAAAATAGTTTTTCCGACAAGGAAATTAACCAAATACATGCCTATATAATTCATCATTATGCAGGCAATAACTTCGTTAACATTAAAAAAAGCTTTGAAAATTCCGGGAATGGCTCCCCATATACCGCCGGCAATTATTGCTGCCAAAAGTGCAGTTATCCAATGCAGGTGGCCGGGAAGAAAGGGACATTTAACTCCTATATAAACCGCAGCAAAAGCGCCGATTATAAACTGGCCCGATGCACCGATATTAAAAAGTCCTGTTCTGCTGGAAAAACCAACAGATAATCCCGTCATAATAACCGGAGTAGCAAAATATAAAACCTGCCCGATATTCCGCATGGAAGAAAAACCGCCTGCAACAATTAGTGAAAAGCCGCCAAGCGCCTGCGATGCATTGGTTAACAGTAAAACCACAAATCCTACCAGAAGGCCGACAAGGATTGCTGTAATGGATGATAAAACATTGACCGTAGAATCGGTTAAAAGATCTCTTTTCATGTTATGCACTTTCCTGTTTTGCTGAACCGGACATATAAAGCCCAAGCTGTTGAAAGTTTACTTCCTTTGGTTTAACATTGGCAACGATTCGGCCTTCGTAAATAACAAGAATACGGTCGCTTACATCCATCACCTCGTCGAGTTCCAGAGATACAAGAAGTATTCCTTTTCCTGCGGAACGTTCGGCAACAAGCTGTTTATGTATGTACTCAATAGCGCCGACATCAAGCCCGCGGGTCGGCTGTACTGCAATCAGTAACTTTGAACCGCGATCGATTTCCCTTGCAACAATTGCCTTTTGCTGGTTTCCTCCAGACATACTGCGGGCTATGGTACGCGCCCCTTGTCCGCTGCGTATGTCAAACCTGTCGATAAGGGCATCCGCATAACGGTATATGTCATTGTACTTAAGAAAACCATTTTTTTGGAAACGGGAGAAATAATAGTTTTGCAAAACAAGGTTAAACGCCAGGTTGTAATCCAGAACAAGTCCGTGCTTGTGCCTGTCTTCCGGAATATGGGACATCCCGGCTTCTCCCCTGCCCCTGACATCGTCGCGTGTTATTTCTTTCTCACCCAAAAACATGCGTCCGCCATCCAGTTCAATCATCCCCGCAAGAGCATAGATAAGTTCCGATTGGCCGTTTCCGTCAATACCAGCAATGCAGACTATTTCTCCGGCCATGACTTCAAAACTAACGTCGTTTACTACAGCTTTACCATGATCCTTGCTTTTAACGGTAAGATGTTCAACCCGGAGTATTAATTCACCAGGTAGTTGCTCGGCTTTATTAACAGAAAGGTTAACCTTGCGGCCAACCATCATTTCAGATAATTCTTCCTTTGAAGCTGTCGCTACATCAACGGTTCCAATGTACTTCCCCTTGCGCAGTACGGTACAGCGATCGGCTACAGCTTTAATTTCATTAAGTTTATGTGTGATAAACAAAATTGACTTGTCCTCGGCAACCAGATTTTTCATTATTTGCATCAGCTCTTCAATTTCCTGAGGTGTTAAAACTGCCGTAGGTTCATCAAAAATCAGTATTTCATTTTCCCGGTAAAGCATTTTAAGTATTTCAACACGCTGTTGCATGCCTACCGTAATATCTGATATTAAAGCATCGGGATCTATTTCCAGTTTATAACGTTTGGATAATTCCATTACCTGCTTACGGGCATTATCAAGCTTTAAAAGGCCTTTATTTACAGTTTCCGCACCCAGAATAATATTTTCCAGAACGGTAAAATTGTGAACCAGCTTGAAATGCTGATGAACCATGCCAATACCCAGTCTTGTTGCATCATTGGGTCCATGAATTCTGACAACTGTCCCGTTCTTTTTAATTTCCCCATGTTCAGCCTGATACAGACCAAACAGAATGCTCATTAATGTGGATTTTCCGGCGCCGTTTTCTCCCAAAAGGGCATGTATCTCGCCTTTTTTCAGTTGGAGTGTAATATTATCGTTTGCAACAATACCGGGAAAGACTTTGGTAATTCCGCACATTTCAATCAGGTAATCCATCGGTCTTCCTTAAGACTAAAGATAAGAAAAGCAGAAAACAAGAGAAATACAGAATTTTCTGTATTTCTCTTGTTTAAAAAATAAACTGAAGTTTTTTAAAAATTCAATTTTAAAAAACTCTACTTGACTTCAGTTACCCTGGTTATAGTTACAGGCACTACACTCGGACTTCCGTTTTCTTCCAGATTATCCATTCTGGGAATATTACCTATTGCCAGTTCAAAATAAATGTTTTGATAATCAAGATCGGAAAAAATCTCAAATTTGGAAGTTCCCATGGGAAGACCGACTCCTTCATTTTCAGCCGAGAAAACAAGCGTTTCTCCGCCGGGGAACGATCCGTAATAATAATCGGAAATACAGGAATAAACAGAAGGCCGCAGCCCCTTCATTGCCGAAGTAATGACCGTCGGCGATTCACCGGATTGATCTACATCAACGCCAATCACTTTTCTTCCTTTAGCTTCAGCTGCTGCCATGACCGAGTTACCGACTGCGCCGCCGCAGGCAAAAATTACATCTATACCGCTGTCATACCAGGAAGCAGCCATAGCCTGAGCTTCCGGAGTAGCGGCAAAACCGCCGGTATAATGATAATTGATTGTGATTGAACCAGGAGCCAAATCCAATTCCTGAGCAGCAAATTCCGCACCCTGGACAAAGCCATAGCCAAAACGGACAACGGCAGGAACTGCCATACCGCCCATGAACCCGAGCCGTCTGTTACCGTCTTTAACGGCGGCATACCCGGCCAGGAATCCTGCCTGATCTTCAGCATAGAGTATTCCGACTGTATTGGGGGCAGTTCTAAAAGTGGTATAGGTCGGATCGTGAGGTACGCCGTCAACCAGAATAAAATGCACATCAGGATATCGATCCTGAGCTTCATAAATTGGCGTTTCAAAAAGGAATCCAGGGGTTACAATTATTTTTGCACCTCCCTGCACGGCAAGATCGATAGCCGAAAGATAGGCATCATCACTTTGCTCTGCAGGCTGATAGTATTTGCGGGAAATGCCGTATTCATCGGCATACTGAACCAGTCCTTCCCAGGCGCCTTGGTTAAAAGATTTATCATCAATAGTACCAAGATCTGTTACCAGGGCCAGATCGAAGGTATCTCCTGCCCGTACGGTCTCTGTCTTCGTGCCGCCGCAGGCTGCCAAAACCAGAGCAGCAAGTAAAATTACAATGATTTTTCTCATTAAGCTTTCCTCCATATTCCATATGCATAATATAGTAAACCATGCACACGCCACATCCAGCGTCGAACGTAAACTGGTTTCCAACGGAACCGTTGTACCTGTACATTCGCAGTCAAAAAGGCGCATATTCCGGCTTTTTTATAGGATAAAGAACAAAAAGCCTGCTGTCAAGTAGTCCAAAACCCGCCTTGTTACCGGTAATGGGCACGGCCTATTGTTTCGGGTTTTTTAAATAGACACTAAAGTAATCAATAAAAGAAAGAATGGATAAAACAACAGCCAAATGAAAAACGATTATTGCCGAACGGGAAAACCCGGTATAAAGCCGGTCGTACAGGTCTGTCTTCCCTGAGACTAAAAAACGCTGGAAAAGGATACGAAGGCTATACACAACAAGGGCCAATACTCCCGCTCCTATAGAAACTACAGTTTTGATTTTTCCTCCCAAACGGGCGCCCATGGAAATACCCTTTTTTTGCATCAGGTTCCTGATAAAAAGTATGGCAAATTCACGGTACACTATCAGCAAAAAAGGGATTATTGGCAGAATGTTGTGCCATACAAAACAAATAAAAATAGATATCTGAAAAAGGGTATCGGCAAAGGGATCGTAAAGTTTGCCAAAATCGCTAACTTCTCCAAGCTTGCGGGCAATCAATCCGTCCAGCATATCACTTAGTTCTGCAATGGCAAAAATAATCCACAACACCGGGATCTGCCAAAACTGCCCAATTGCATCTGAACCGGCCGGATTAAATAATACATAAAAATTGCAAACAACAAAAAAGACAGGAGCCAGAAGGATACGTATGGTTGTAACTATATCGGCTGCTTTCATGCACACATTTTGCCAACTTAGTTGGCGATGCCTCCTGGCGATGAACTAAAATAATGTCCTTATCTCTTGCAGGCTAAAAACCCGCATTGCAGAAGTATGAATGTTTGACAATAATATTGTCAAGCTCTAAAACTGGATAGGCGGATCGAAGTACAGCAGAGTTCCGTTAAACAACACAGTCAAACTGATTCCCGGCAGTAAAGCTCCGGCAGGCAGAGCCAGGGTAAACTCTTCGCGTAAAAACCCCCAGGATTTTCCAGCACTTTTTGAATACCGGTTAAAGGCTCCGTGAAAGGCTAAAAGCTCAGTATCATTCCGGAAAACCCGGGTGATTACGCCTCTTCGTTTTCCGCCGATAAGGGGATAAGCAGGATATGCGGTAATTGAAACCGCCTCGAAATAAATTTGTCTCTGATCATTATGGCTGCTTTGAACATCCCAGGTTTCAGCATTCAGCCGGAATATCAAATCAGTTTCCGAAGCCCGGACCACCAGCCTTTCCGGTTCATTTATGCCGGGATAAATCCAAAAGGAAAAACACATATATACCAAAAAAAGTCCGGCGGCAAAAATAATTGAGCATCCGCCTGCGCGCGGAAAGTACAGTGCAAGTCCGCCCAGAACAAAAAACAATACCATTAATAAAATTATAAAAGGATGCTTTAATAAAGCAGAAAATATTAATCCTCCGGAAAGTATAACTGAAACCGCCAGCGAAGCAATAAAACAGGAAGCCAGACAGAAGATCACGGTAATCAATACAGATTTCCGCCGTAGTGTACATGTTTTTTGCAATGTAACAAGAAAAGCTGCAATAGCAACACCCAAAATCAGAGAACAAAGATATAACAGATCCCGCGATAGGCCAAAATACTCAAAGTCCATAAAGCTCCGTATACTTTTGTTCAATATAACGGAAAAAACTATCCGCAGAAAGTAAGTTGCCCGTAACATCCATAATCAATTCGGCGGGTTTCTTGCAGCGGCCTTTATGATGAATATTGTCCCTTAACCAGGAATGAATCGTCCCATAATCCCGCCGCCGAAGCATTTGATCTGTAGTTCCAATATCTTCTTGTAATTTATTCCAAAATTGAAGTGCATAGAGATTTCCCAGCGCATAGCTGGGAAAATAGCCAAAAGCGCCCATTGACCAGTGAACATCCTGTAAAACACCTTCCGCATCGCCGGTACATTCCACGTTAAGATAATCCTTCATCCCTGCGTTCCAGGCTTCCGGAAGTTCATTTACCGAAAGCTTGCCGGAAAAGAGTTTTTCTTCCAGTTCAAAACGGAGTATAATATGTAAAGAATAACTTACCTCATCGGCTTCTACCCGGATTGGCCCGGGAACAACATTGTTTACTGTCCGGTAAAAACTTTCAAAATCAACCGTTCCCAGCTCTGGCGAAAAATAATCTTTTAAACGGGGGTACCAGGGTTCCCAGAAAACACGGCTGCGGCCTATTACATTTTCCCAAAGCCGGGATTGGGATTCATGTATACCCATGGAAGTCCCTTCTGCCAGACTGGAATACCGCAAAGATTTATCCAGCCCCAATTCATAAAAAGCATGACCGCCTTCGTGTATAACGGAAAAAAGTCCGGACAACGGATCGGAAGCAGCATACCGGGTGGTTATCCGGACATCATTAAAGCCCAATGCAGTAGTAAAGGGATGTGCCGAAATATCCATGCGGCCGCGTTTGCCGTCAAAGCCAATGCCGGATAAAACTTCCCGGCAAAAAGCTTCCTGTTTTGCTTTTTCAAAATTATGGTTAATAAAAACATTGCCGGGATTTGGTTTTGCGGCTATTTTCTGTAACAGCAATTGCAGCCTGTCCCGAAGCGGACCAAAAATAGCAGTAAGTTCATGTACGCCCAAAGACGGCTCATAATAATCAAGAAGACCGTCGTAAAGCTTTGTCCTTTCCCATCCCCAGAACGCCGCTTTTTGCTTTGCAAAATCGAGCATTTTTTCCAGATGCGGGGCAAATGCTGCAAAATTATTGTGCTTTCTGGCTTCTATCCACGCTGCCTGGGAAAGCCCTTCCGCTTTGGCACATTCACGGACAAAATCCACAGGGATTTTTACCGCCTTTTCGTAATCACGATGAAGCACCCGTATAAAATCATCCGCTGGAAATTCATCCTGTGCATTGTGTACAGCATTATCCAGGGAAAAAGCATCACGTAATTTGCCCAGAAGTTCCCCGACTTCATTGTTAATAAGCCTTTCGTGGGCCAGACCTTCCAGGACGGCCAGTTGTTCTGCTCTTTCTTCTATGCCGCCGGAAGGAAGATATGTTTCCTGATCCCATTGAAGAAGCGCCGCTGCTCTGCTGATATGCATCCGTTCTCTGTCTAAAACCCGTAATCTTTCAAGACAACCGGCAGGGGATATATTGTTATTCATCGTACTACGCTGTACTCCTGAACCACCTGTATTTCCGAACTGACCGAACAAACCGACGGAACTTCTTTTGCAGCCTGTATGGACGCTTCTACAAAAGACGGAGCATTAACAACGCCAAAAAGCGTAACAGCTCCTGATTTAACACTGGCCTCCAGAAAATGAACGGGTATCATTTTTTCAAATAAAAGATGATGAACTATCTTTTCTCCCAAAATCAGATCATTTACACGGAGATGATTTTCAGTTTCAATTCCTTCATTTATATTTTTTTCCAAAGCAGCATTAATCAGCTGTGCACAGAGATGGGGATGCAAAAACCCTGTATTCAGGGTCAAATGATAATTTTCCGGATCTTTCCATTTCATTTCAAAAAAGTATTGGTGAAACCCTTCCCGATCCCTGTCGCTTTGATTGATTATCTGTTCCGCTCTCTTTTCATCACACTGAAAATAACTCTTTACCCTTTCCAGACGTATCCCAAAAGGAGCGGTAAGAAATACCGAAAGCACCCCCGGTATGCCATGAAGCAACGATTCGCACCCGCGGCCCATAAAAATACAGTTACCCTGCCCTGCTTCGGAAAAAACAGTGCTTTTCAGGTAGTGCAGGTAATCGTCCCGATCCTGGAAAATAGAAGTCCAAAAAGACGGTTTACGCTCATCATACTTATGGAGTTTTTTTTCCGTGGCGCCCAAATTTTTCATTTTTTCTTCCAGGCATTTCTTGTCAACCAGCCGGTAGTGTAAAATATCCGCCAATTCATGTGATGTTTCATCTCCCATGGCTGCCAATTCCCGGGAAATTGTTACAATACCCAAAATATCCCCCCACCTGAGGCTGTTCCAAAGGCGGTAATACCGCCGTGTCAGATTTTGGAACAAGCTCCTCTTGCATGCTTCTTCTTTCTACTATAAAACCTTTATATATATGGAAACAAGTCATTTAATCTGGACAGAAGAAAAACGGAAAGAAAAGTACCGGACAGGTTTAATGTCACTTTTTGATATTGAATGCCGTTCACCGGAGGGGAAAATACGGACATTTTCGGTAATTGAGTGCCCCGATTGGGTCAATGTAATTCCGGTATTGGAAGGCCCCGAGGGCAGACAATTCCTTATGGTTCACCAGTGGCGCTACGGATCTGCCGAACTCAGCGTGGAATTCCCCGGCGGTATTTTAGAAGAAGGTGAAACTCCCGAAGAAGGAGCCGGCAGGGAATTACAGGAAGAAACGGCTTTCATGGCCGGAAGCCTTATTAAATTGGGATCTGTGCGGCCCAATCCGGCAATTATGTCAAATACAGTGCATTTTTACCTGGCAGAAAACCTGATTCCCCTGTCCGGCCAAAATCTTGATGAAGATGAATTTGTTGATGTTCTGCGCATAAACGAAAAAGAAGTGATCGCAAACATGGGTAAGCCGCCGTATATACATTCACTGAGCGCGGCGGCGCTTATGTTCTTTCTTACTTATAAATGATGATACAAAAAAAAGACGCCGGAGATACCGGCGTCTTTTGGTAAAAACTCTAATATTCCGCTGACGGATTCCACATACCGGAGCGGGTTTCACCCTGCAAGCTGGGTATATCAAGTACCATGCCGGGCAGCATTAAATGAGGATTGTCCGGATTGGGAAGTTTATGCTTATTGGCTTCGTACAATTTCCGCCACTGGTAAGCATCACCATAAACCCATGACCAGCTGGCAATGGCGGAAAAACAATCTCCTGTATTATTCCATTGCCGGACAGTGTATTGTGCAGGCAGTGTTCCCTGTGCAGGCCGCTGTGATTCATGAATGGGCTTTGGCGGCAGGGCACTGGCAAAAGAACCGCTTTCGCCATCAAAACCTTTTACGTTAGCCAATGCAGCTAAAACCCGGTTGGACGCATCGAAGGTATTATCCCAATTTTCAGCCTGGCGCGCCGCTACAGCTTCGTTATATGCAGCAACAGCTGCCCGGTATTGTGCAGGATACCGCGTAGCGGCGCCTACAGAACCGGCCCAGGTATAACGGCTATGAGCCCTTTCAAAAGCGGTTTCTGCAAGCCGCATATTTACATATTCGTCGGAAAGCCGTGCATATTCGGCAGCCCGTTCGGCATAGTCAGCAGAAGCGTCATAATTCCCTTCTTCAAAAGCTTCCTTTGCCAGTTCATTCAAACGGATACTTTCCAGATAGTACTGATTGTTAAGAATTTCAGAGGGGATTTCAACAGGAGAAGAAACCCCGGCAGAAGTGGCTTCTGTTTCTTCTTCCTGGGAATCTGGTGACAGAGAATCATCTTCCTGATAATCTTCGTCCTGGAATTCTATTTCAAGGGAATCGTCATCCTGATAATCTTCGTCCTGGAATTCTATTTCTAAGGAATCGTCATCCTGAAAATCCGCTTCCTGGGCAAAACAAAAAACGGCGACAAAAAGTAAAACCAGCAAATTTAATAATTTTCTGTTCATTATTCGTCTCCTCCGATGATATCATCCGCATACTGGGCAAACTCTTCGCTTTCTGTAAGTTTCTCTTCCGCACGCCGTAGTGCTTCCTCTGCAATTCTTCGTTTGTCCATTGCATTGTTATAGGCAATTTCAAAAAGCCTGTCGGATTCTTCAAACAGCTCTATTGCTTCGGTATATTTTTCGGCCCGTAACGCAACATAAGCCTCGTTGTATACATTTTCCGCAGCAGCAAAATCGGATCTCGCAGCCACATCCGCCTTGATTTCCTGAGCATGGGTTCTTGATTCAATTGCCGCAGAAGTTTTCTCTTCAACCGGTTCAGACCAGCCGTTTTTAATCACTTCCCTGAACCCATTATAGGCCGCTGTTGCTTCAGCCTGGGCTTTTGCCAGATTGCCTTCGTCGTAAAAGTCTACAGCATCATTTCCGGCTTCGGCTGCAAGTACATAATTGTCCGGATCCACAGTGAAGAAATTGTATTCGTCAGCCTCTTCCTGTTTGGCCCTGGCCAACGCCAGAGTTTCCAAAATCCGGTAACGATCCTGGGCTTCCTTTCCGGCGTTTATAGAACCCTGAATATCGCCGTTTTCATATAATTCCCTGGATTTATCGGCCATTGCATTGGCCATTGCAAACCGATCCGGTACCAAATCTTCAGCGCCGGCTTCTACGGCTTTTCCTTTTGCATTGGCCAAAGCTACCTGTTGTTCACTTGCAAATTGATCCAAAGATTTCCTGTAAATTTCATCATATTCAAGTTTAACAGTGTTCCACTCTGCAATTCTGACATTAGCGTCTTCCCTGGTTTCAGGATCGCCGCCGCGATTACCGGCCGCTGAAAAATGGGTTTCAGCAAGTTTCCATTCATTGGGGTAATGGGCAGGACCATTAACATACTCCGCCATGGAACGGGCTTCTTTAGCCTTCGCCATTGCTTCGGCATAAGCCTGCAAAGAAGCTTCATCGGCAGGGCCGGTAAGCTCCTGTTGAACCAAACCTGCACCGCCTGTCAGGGATGCAGTAGCGCCTGCGTCTGGGGTTTTACAGGAAAAAAAGGCAAAGGAAACAAAAAGCCCGACCAGTATAAAATACTGTATGCGTAGTTTCATGGTTTTGAAATACCTCCCGAATAATATAACTTATAGTATATAATACAATCGCCTGTCTATGCAATAGCGGATTTACAAAAACGATACAAATCACAATTTACCTCTGAATCTGGCAATATAGTTATTCCGAATAAACCAAGCAAAGGGGTGGGCAAAAGCCCTGAAAAAACCGCGTAGAATCCATTGGTCGGACTAAACACATCAATCTTCCTATATCGGTGGGAGGAGGAACACTCATTCAGACCATAGTGAGGTAGACCGCTTTCGCGGTCAATCAGAAAGTGGCTGCAGTTGACGGACGTAAGGTAGACCACTTTCGTGGTCAATCAGAAAGTCGCTGCTGTTGTAGCACGCCAAATGGTTGTTGAGTAACCCCCCTCCCACCTATGTGGCAACATTAGTTTCGATGCGTGCCTTCGGCCCGCGAGCGCAAGGAAATTATCATAGATCGCAGCAAAGCTGCGTGTGCATGTGTTCAGTCCGGCTTTTGGTAATTACCCGACCTAGCGCCCACCCCTTTCTAAAAAATAATGCACAACACGGTATGCCAGGCACAGCGGCAGATAGAGGTTTTCATGATGGATGTAGGCGGCAATTTACCATCTGTCCCGGGGACGCGTTTTCAGCGCCTGCAGAACTGCCTTTAAATCTGCATCGCCATCCATGCCGTTGGGAAGCAGTTCTTCCACGGTAATATCAAGTTCAAAAGACCGGCGGCCAATATGTTCAGTAAAATGGGCATCGGAACTGCGAATAAGGGGAAAACTGTGGGTTTTAAGCAGCCTTGAAGTAATATTTCCCATTACTTCATAAGGCGGAATCTGGACACACTCCACAGCCGCCCATGGGCCCTTTACAACCACGCCAAGCTGGCTCGACATTGAAAAAGCAGGTCTGTCCACATGGGCAGGAATTACAATACCTCCAAATTCCACTGTTTTAAGACCAAGTTCACCCACTCCAATTGCAGCCGCACCGGATAAATAGAACTCCAATTCACCTTCGATGTTGTCATCCTTGTCGACATAAACCTGATCTCCGGCTATTTCCGGCTTGTTGGGAAAAGGGGTAATAATCGAATAAATATATTCTCCGAATGCAAGTGCTTCATTTAGTCCGGCAAAAAGCGAAAGCATATGGACTTCTTCCTGAGTGGTTACTTCCAGACCGTATAAAGGAATTATTCCCATACGCTTGCAATGGAAAGCAAAAGCAGGACAATTCCGGCTGGAATTGTGATCGGTCAGGGCAAGTATTTCTACATTTCTTTTCGCCGCAATTTCCGCAATAACACGCGGAGACATATCCAGGGAACCGCAGGGAGAAAGACAAGAATGATTATGAAAGTCCGCCAACATAATTTAATTCTGCTTATTTTTCAGCGTAATTACATTTCGCTTCGTCCAACAGCGAATCTGTCTCCTGACAGCAACCTATAATGGTTTTCCTGTATTTAAAAACTAAGAGCCAGCATGAAACGCTGCGAATAATTTTCCCGACACGGTAAATTGATTTTCTGTTGTCCGTATCACCGCAATACCTTCGTCCCTGGCTGCCTCCAGCATTTCATCATCCTGGACGGGTCTGTTATTACAGAGAATAATAACAGAAATATTAACCAAAGTCGATACCGCTACGGTGTTTTTATGTGCCTGTATGGTAATCAGCGCCCCGCCTTCTTTGGCGTTGGCCATAACATCAGAAAGAAGATCCGATGTATAAGCACCTGCCAGCGGAGTATCTTCAAATTGATCCTGAATTATTTCCGCACCCAGCATAGCGGCAGCTTCACGTATTGTCATGTTGGCTCTCCCTATTCATTTTTGGATGAATTAAGGAAAATTACCGAACGTACTGTGGTACCTTCTCCCACTTTTGAACTAATTGTAAATTCATCGCTTACCCGTTTTGTATTTGCCAGTCCCATTCCGGCCCCAAAACCAAGGGAACGGACCAATTCACTGGCTGTTGACCATCCTTCCTGCAACGCTTTATTTATATCGGGAATTCCGGGACCGTTATCGGTGGCGACAACTGTTACTTTATCGCCCTGAATCGAACAGCCCAATGCGCCTCCATCGGAATGGGCAACCAGGTTTATTTCAAGTTCATAACTGGCAATGGCTACACGCCGGATAATTTGAGGATCTATTTCGCGTTTTTTCAGGGTTTTTTTAATTTCAGTCGAAGCATGGCCGGCCGAATCAAAATCGTGTTTTTCCGAGGCAAATTCCATTTCCGAATAAGCTCCGCCCGAATCTTTTTTCTGATGTATCTTTTCCAGCTTGAGTACTTCTCTATTAATTTCAACCAAAAGTGTGCTAATCACATTTTTTGCCGTAATGATCCCCTGAAGTTCATTTTCCTTATTAACAACCGGAAAGTGATTAAAACGGTACTTATTAAGAGAGGAAATAGCAAAAGAAAGCGGCCTGTCGGCATCAAGAACAATTAAGTCACGGGTCATTTTTTCTTCTGCCGTTGCATCTATATGACCCTTGTCCAATGCGGTTAAAATGTCTGCGATGGACACCAGTCCTATTAGTTTTTTATCTTCGGTAATGGGAATACAGGTTACGGAATTTTCCTTCATCATACCCTGTATATGCCGCAGTGTATCGTTTTTTCCGGCAGTGATCACCGAAGTGGACATGACTTCTTTTATTTTAAGCTGATAGATAAGTTCCAGTACTACAGAAGGAGTATCGTCAACAGTGCTGTAAGGAATATTTTTATCGTCCGCCGCCTGTTCAGTTTCCGCCGTTTTAAGTTCTTCGTTATCAGCCATAATTCACGCTCGTTTTGTTTATTGTTGCCGTGGACAGAGTTTTATTCCCCAGAATATAGCGTTCTATCATTTCTGCCACGCCGTCTTCGTCGTTGGATTTTTCCGTTACCAGGGCGGCAATTTCTTTTAACTTTGAGTCGGCATTGTTCATCGCCACCGGATAACCCGCCCAACGTAGCATGGATTCATCGTTCATCGAATCACCCACTGCCAATACTGCATCACGCGGTATCGAACATTTTTCTGCAATCAGGCGGAGGGCATTTCCCTTGTCTGCGCCGGCAGGTAATGCTTCCAGCCTGTATGGTTTACACGCGTGTATCTTTACTCCATCGGTAAGATTTTCCAGAAGCTGGGCCAAAGGCTTCAGGGTAATGGGATCGCCGGGGATCAATAATTTATGACAGCCAGAAGCAATCATTGACCGAAAATTATCCACCACCACCTGCCTAAGACCGGTAATTTTTTTGTCATATTCGGAAAATTCGTTATATCGGGAAACATACAGGGTATCCTCATCGAAGATCTGAACGGCAAAACCTTCTGCATCGGCCATGTCAAAAACCAGCAGCGCAGCATCGGCGGGTATCATTTGTTCGAACAGTATCTCGCCGGTTTGGCTTTCCTGGATTACCGTCCCGTTATTCGCAATCAGATAACCAGGCTTTTTGTTAAGTCCGAGAATGCCCGAAAAGTGTTCCAGTACAGACGGCGCCCGCGTAGAAGCCAATACTACCATAACCCCCCTGGCTTCGGCTTTACGGATAGCATTCCGGGTACGATAAGAAATGGAAAGATCCGAACGAAGAAGGGTATCGTCCATATCCAAAGCGAGAAGTTGAACAGGGATCAAGAGGGGAACCTTCGCCCTTCAGGCTCGGTTGAGTGTACCACAGAATTAGAATAAACCGTAAATCTCTGTAATTCAAGAGGGAAATTAAGCATGCTCCAAAATTCTGTTAATTGAGGAACAACTATTGTTCCAGAATATCGTATATTCTTTCCAGATCATCCATGGAATAGTACTCAATTTCAATACGGCCGCGCTTTAGACCGCCGTTTATTGTTACTTTAGTACCCAACGTCCTGATAAATTTTTCTTCCATAGCTTTGATGTCAGGGTCTTTTTTTGTACTTTTGGTTCCGCTGTTCTTTCCGCCTTCATTTTTTGCGGCATGCTTGTCCGCACTGAGTTCTGCTGCACGTTTTTCCGCCGCCCGTACGGAAAAGCCCTTATTTGTTATCTCCGAAAAAAGCTTTTCCTGATCGGCCCCTTTGGAAAGGGAAAGTATCGCTCTGGCATGACCGGCGCTAAGGCTGCCTTCCTCAAGAGCATCCTTCATACGGGAAGGAAGTTTGAGCAGCCGGAGAGCATTTGCCACGGTAGAACGGTTTTTCCCCACCCGTTCCGCTGTTTCATCCTGGGAAAGACCTGCCGTATCCATTAGCTGTTTGTAAGCCATGGCTTCTTCCAGGGGATTCAGGTCGCTGCGGTGAAGGTTTTCTATAAGGGCAACTTCAAGCCTTTTTTGGTCGGAATAGCTGCGAAGCAGTACCGGAACTTCATTTAAGCCCGCTATGGCAGCGGCCCGGCACCTGCGTTCCCCGGCTACAATGATATAGTTTCCATGTCCGTTTTTTTCGGCAATAACCGGCTGAATAATTCCATGCTGCTTAATGGAAGCTGCCAGCTCTTCCAGTTCTGACTTGTCAAAGCGTCTGCGCGGCTGGCCCGGACTGGGACGGAGCTTTTCCAGCCTTACAAGGATCTCAGCGCCCTTGTCTCCGGTTTCACCGTTAACGCCGGCTTTTCCGGCTGAACCGGTTTTGCCGTTAGTTTTGTCTTTTACGGAACTGTTTTCCGGGGTATCTTCGTCGGGAAGTAATGCTGAAAGTCCTCTGCCAAGAGCGCTTTTAGCCACGGGAAAGGACCTCTTCTGCCAAACTTTGATATGCCTTTCCGCCCGAACTTCCGGGATCGTAATGCGATATGGGAAGCCCGTGAGAAGGGGCTTCCGAAATTCGCACATTGCGGGGGATTATTGTCTCAAAAACTTTTTCCCGAAAATAGGCGCTTACCTCTTTTACTACATCCTGGGCAAGCCGGGTCCGTTGATCATACATGGTAAAGAAGATCCCTTCGATTTGAAGCTCTTTGTTCAGGTTCTTCTGAATACGTTTTATAGTCTGAAGGAGCAAAGAAAGTCCTTCCATGGCAAAATATTCGCATTGCATGGGAATCAGTACCGAATCCGCCGCAGCAAGCCCGTTCAGGGTCAGAACCCCCAGAGACGGCGGACAGTCAATCAGAATAAAATCGTACAGACCGCGAACCGGCTCCAGAGCTTTTTTTAAAAAAAGGTCGCGGTTTACCATTTCCACCAATTCAACCGCCGCTCCTGACAAATGAATACTTGAAGGTATGACTGACAGTCCTGCCACAGATGTTTTCCGGATTACATCGTCAGGACCGGCCATCCCGGAAATCAGTTCGTATACACCCGGCTTTACTTTATTTTTATCCAGTCCCACGCCGCTGGTCAGATTTGCCTGGGAATCAAAATCAACAAGGAGTACCGATTTTCCCGAACCGGCCAGGTAGGCCCCCAAATTAACCGCCGAAGTGGTTTTGCCAACCCCGCCTTTTTGATTTACAAAAACAAAAGCCCTGCCCATAGGAGTACTATACCATAAACCAGGAATATTTACAGGGTATCCTGTCTTAAATTTGCGTTACAATAAGCCCGACTATTATGCCCAATAATGTTACTATGGATGCCACCCGGTTCTTTGTCATGACAATAGATTGCGGTACTATTTCACCAAAAACGATGTATAACATAGCCCCGCCCGCCGCTGAAAGGGATATTGCAATAGCAGTGTCCGAAATACGTCCTATGAGCATTCCTATCAATCCGCCCAAAAGCGTCGGCGCCCCCGATAAAGCTGTTAGATATACCACTTTCCATTTGTTTATCCCCCCGGCCAAAAGCGGCGCCGCAATTGCCATTCCTTCCGGAATATTGTGCAGCGCTATCATAATCGCCAAAAGCGCACCCATGTGAAAATTATGGCTGCCGCCTGCTCCGATAGCTATTCCTTCCGGGATATTGTGCAGACCAATAGCCATGAGCATCAACATTCCTGAACGGAGCATTCGTGACTGGTCCTGGATAATTTGTTTTTCATGGTAGAGTTCCTCGTGTGTATGATGTACCTTGAGTTCCTCTCCTTTTATTTCTGTTATTGAGTCAACAATGCGGCTTAATCCCATTACAACAATAACGCCGAGCATAAGACCGGCCAGGGAAACAATAACATTGGTGAGATCAAACGCTTCGGGAATCAGTCCAAAACATACTATACTTGTCATAACGCCTGCGGCAAACGACAGCACCCAACAAGTCATGGTTTCTGATGACTTCTTTAGGAGTATTGCGGACACAATACCCCCAAGTCCTGTCCCGCAAATACCGGCAATTGCACTGAATAAAATCATTTGTAACATACTTGATTCTCTTTCCTTAATTATTACCATGAATTTGGAAATAATCAAAGTAAGCATCCTAATTTATCTAGTTTATAGAAAAAAGCTTGCTTTATTTGCAAAAAAGCTGTATAGTATAGATTATAAGGCGGTATGTGCATGAGTATACAGAAAATCCAGGGATCGAATCCCCTGCGAAATGTCCCATTCGAAGCGACAACCAGGGTGGCCGGTATGGCTATGTCCAATCAAAAGCAGCAGGGCGAGGCTGTCATGAAGCTGATAAATACCGCCCAGATTATTACCGATCCGGCAATGGGGAACAGGATTAACATTCTCGCATAAGAGCCTTCGGTTCTTGATAGTACAGAAAGCTCCTCTATTGCATTAATACATATCCGGTTTCGTTCTTGTTTTCTATCATTAAAATATTACATTGATATTCCCCGTTGCCATGTGAATAATAAAGAACAATACCCCTGCTGGTAAAATACATAGTAAAAATAAGCCCATCAGCTGCCGTTAATAGCACACCGTAATCATCAACAAATTGATCCCCTCCGGTAAAATTCTTGTTTATTTCACGGGGAAAATTACAACGAACAACCATATCTTCCTTATTGGCAGTATAACTAATCCTAAGGGTGATATCGGATAAATTACGTCTGTCTATATCAAAATTCCCGTTAAGAACCGAAAAAACCCTGTAAGATCCTTCATAAGAACGTTTTTCAATTAACTCTTTGACGGTGAATAATGTTATTTCCTTCATTTCCGTTACAAAGGCAAATTCTTTTGGCTGTGAATTGATGTATTCGCCAAAGACCCATCCTATTTTTCCGTCCACGCTTGCCTGATACCAAAAATTACTTGTTTCGCCTATTTTTTCCTGCGCATCGGTGCGGCCCAGTATTTTTATCGGGTAATTGTCAGGTACGGCAATAATAATTTTTGATTGGGTAGTAGGCTGGAATCTGAGATTAACACCTTCAGCCGAAACCACATACCACGTAGAGTCGTCTTTATTAACTACCACTCCCGCACCATCCTGTTCCCGGACCATTTCATCTGAAAAGTCAGAAACATCAGCATTCCCGTTTTCATTCAATTCCCCGGAAACAGAGCTTTTGTTCTGCCCGCAGCCGGCCAAAAGAACCAATAAAACGGCAAGAAATATCTTTGCTTTCATACAATGAATTATACTCATTTTACCTGCAACAACAAAGCTTCCCAGGCTTCAAGTGATGTCTGGGAATTATCCCAATGCGTTCGTCCAATATTGCTTGCCGCAACTTTACCTTGCAGCAGTACCCGTGCCTCTCCGCCTAATGTCAGCCGCCGTTTGGAAAAATTAAAAACCGCCACGTAGGCTTGCGGCTTTTCTGTTCCGGTTTGTACCGTCTGTGAAACCGGCGGCATCTCACGGCTGTACATAAGAAGGGAATTTGTTGCCAAAAGAGGTTTAAATTCGCCGTATTTAAGTGTTTCGCTGGATGATCGAAGATTAATCATTTTTTTGTAATACGAAAGAATTGAATCAGGATCATCTTTCTGGGCTTTGTAATTGAGTTTTTGGTAATTGGCATTAATTCCCAGCCAGGGTTGAGCGGCGGTGAAACCCGCGCCATGTTCATTGTCCCATTGGTAAGGAGTACGGGAATTGTCCCTGGACGAAAGACGGAGCCATTTCCAGCGTAAACTTTTGGGTAAATACATTTTTTTCATCAGCCGGTTAAGGTTATGTGATTCAATGTCTTTTACCTGATCCAGACTGTTAAAATCAAAGTTTGTCATGCCGATTTCCTGGCCCTGGTAAATAAAAGGCGTACCCCGGAGCGTAAATAAAAGCGTAGCCATAAGTTTGGCGCTTCTTTCCCAGGGACTGTCGCGTGTACCCGCTCCGCGGTCGTCTCCGTAGTGGGAAACGATTCTGGTTTGATCGTGATTTTCCAGATAGAGCGCATTCCACTCCAGGCCCTGCTGCCACTTTGCAAGGCGCTTTAACAATTCTTTGGAGCGGAATTTCTTCGGCACAAAGCGGGCTAAAACACGGTCTACTTCCAGATGATCAAAATAAAACACCATATTCAATTCTTTACGATCTTCGTCGGAAAGCAGCCTGGCTTCGTCCAGGTTTACCATGGCGGTTTCTCCAACGGTAAAACAATCGTACTTGTCCAGAACATCCCGCCTGAGCTGACGGAGAATTTCGTGGTTCCCTTCCTGGCACTTGTAATGTTCAAGCCCGGTAAGCATAATGCTTTTTTTCCCGTCTGCAAGGCTTGTTTTCCAAAGCACGTTGATCACGTCGCAGCGGAAACCGGCAACTCCCTTGTCCAGCCAGAATTCCAGGATTTTTTTTACTTCCCCGATTACCTGCGGATTGTGGTAGTTTAAATCCGGTTGTTTCTTATGAAAGAGATGAAGATAGTATTCTCCGCGGACTTTATCATATTCCCAGGCATCTTCCATAAAAAAACTTGTCCAGTTATTGGGAGATTTCTTCCATATGTAGTAATTATCATAAGGCGCTTCGCGGCGGCGGCTTTTCTGAAACCACTCGTGTTCGTCGGATGTGTGATTCACCACAAGATCCATTACAATGCCTATATTCCGGTTTTTTGCTTCGTTAATAAGGCGTTCCATGTCCGTCATGGTTCCAAAAACCGGATCAATATCGTAGTAATCGCTGATGTCATACCCATTGTCTACCTGAGGTGATTTATAAACCGGAGAAAGCCAGATTACCCTTGTCCCCAACTTTGCAATTTCATCAAGCCGGCTTATAATACCGGGGATATCTCCTATGCCGTCTCCGTTGGAATCCTGAAAACTTCTGGGATAAATCTGATAAACAATTCCTTCCTTCCACCATGTTTTCATGACATCCTCCTCATTATATATGTATTTTTTAATAAACACAGAAATTGCTCGCGGCTTAATTCCTTACCTCCAAAGCTGCGTAAATGATCTGTAGGAACCTGGCAGTCTATAAACTGTACGTCCAGTTCTGAAAAAAGATATTGCGCCAGACTAAGGAAGGCGGCTTTGGAAGCGTTGGGGATTTTGGAAAACATCGATTCACCGCAAAAAACTTTTCCGAGGAGCAGACCATAACATCCTCCAACCAGGTTTCCGTTCCGCCGGCTTTCGGCAGAAACAGCATAGCCAAGGCGGTGTAACTCGGCATAAGCGGCAATAATATCGTCTGTAATCCATGTGCCGTCCTGCCCATGCCTTTTAATGTTACTGCAGCTCCGGATTACTCCGGCAAAATCACAGTTAAAACTAATTTCAAAATCTCCCCTATTAAGAATCTTCTGCATAGTCCGGGAAATATGAAGTGTATGCGGATAAATTACCAGGCGCGGATCAGGAGACTGCCATAGTACGGGATCGTCTTCGTTGTACCAGGGAAAAATTCCCTGCTCATAGGCAGAGAGTAGCATGCCCGGCGAAAGGTTTCCTCCCACTGCAACAATGTTACCCTCGGCTTCAAGAGGATCGGGAAAACGATACCGGACATTTTCGTCCAGATAGGGGAATTCAGGATCAGGACCGCCGCGGTACAATTTCTTGTAAATTAATCTATTTCTGCTGTTTCCAGCACGGTAATCCGGTATTCACCATCGGCATAATCAGCCATAGCCCTGCCCCCCTCGCTTAATGCACCAAAGAGAACTTCATCAACAAAGAAGGTTTTGATCTTTTCTTCCACAAGCCGTCCGGCATTCCTTGCACCGAATTCCCTGGAATAACCTTCTTCTGCCAGGCGGTTAATACAACCGTCGGTTATTTCCAGGGTAACATTTTTTTCCGCAAGCTGGGATTTAAACAGATCCAGTTCTTTATTGATGATCGAGATCATAATCTCGCGGGAGAGGTGGCCGAAACGAACCACCGCATCCAGACGGTTGCGGAATTCGGGGGTAAAGGTTTTTTCAACTGCTCCGTCCACAGCGCTTTCATCGTTTATTCTTTCGCCAAAACCAATAAGACTTTTTCCTATTTCCCTTGCGCCGGCATTGCTGGTCATAATTAAAACAATGTTCCGGAAATCCGCCTTGCGTCCGTTATTGTCCGTTAACGTTGCATAATCCATAATCTGAAGAAGTATGTTGTAAATGTCTTCATGGGCCTTTTCAATTTCGTCCAGCAGAACAACCCCATGGGGCTGTTTACGGACTGCATCGGTAAGCAGTCCTCCTTCTTCGTAGCCGACATATCCCGGCGGTGAACCGATAAGCCGTGATACGGTGTGCTTCTCCTGATATTCACTCATGTCAAAACGATGCATGGGAACTTCCAGAATGCCGGCAAGGCTGCGGGCCAGCTCAGTTTTTCCGACTCCGGTCGGCCCTACAAAAAGGAAGTTTGCCACCGGTTTGTCAGGCGCGCGGAAACCTGCCCTTGAACGTTTAACCGCTTTAACCACCGATGTTACCGCTTCGTCCTGACCAAAAACCCGCAGCCGTAGATTTTCTTCGAGGCTTTTCAGCCTGTCCTTTTCGCTTATCCCAACGGATTTTTCCGGAATACGGGCAATTTTGGAAACCACCGTTTCTATTTCCACTGTACCAATACCGATAAAATCTACTGTCCCTTCCTGAACCGTTTCACTTTGTGTATCGTTTTTATCCGGCATTGAATTTTCTGCCTGGGTTTTACCTTGGGATGTACTTTGTACTTCGACATGAACTTCGCCTGCGGTTTCAGTGTTAAGTTCAGCCGGAAGAGTTTCTGTACTTTGTTTTTTGTAGGCTTCTATGCGGACAAAAGCTCCGGCTTCGTCAATTACATCAATGGCCTTGTCCGGAAGCCGTCTTTCGGTAATGTACTGTGCAGAAAGTTTAACGGCAGACTCCAGAGCTTCTTCGCTGTAATGAACCTTGTGGTAATCCTCGTATTTGTTTTTTAGTCCCCGCAGTATTGCAACCGCATCTTCTTCGCTTGGTTCGTTAATGTCAATTTTCTGAAAACGCCGCGAAAGAGCGCGGTCTTTTTCAAAAAATTTGCCGTATTCTTCGTGAGTGGTACTGCCTATGCAGCGAAGCTTTCCCGTACTTAAAGCGGGCTTCAGGATATTCGCCGCATCCAGGGCATTTCCCGATACTGCGCCGGCTCCCACCAGGGTATGAATTTCGTCGATAAAAAGAATTGCCCTGTCTTTTTTAAGAATTTCTTCGACAAGTCTTTTTACCCGTTCTTCAAAATCTCCTCTGTACTTGGTGCCTGCAATCAATGCGCCCATGTCTACGGAAAATATGAAAAAATCTTTCAGGGTAGGCGGTACCTTGCCCGCCACAATACGCTGGGCCAGACCTTCCGTAATGGCTGTTTTACCTACACCCGAATCTCCAACATGAACGGGATTATTTTTAAACCGTCTGCAAAGAACCTGTACGGTTCTGTCCAACTCACTTTCCCGGCCTATAACCGGTTCCAGCTTTCCTTCCCGGGCCATAGCGGTAAGCTCTGTAGCATATTTTTCCAGAGCTGTCTTTTTTAACGGCGCTTTCTTTGGATCGGCATCGGCTTCATCTTCCGGTTTTGTCCGATCATCCCGCCGGGTTTCCCCTCCTCCGGCGCTGATTGTATCGGGTATTTCTGCGTCAATACCATGCGACAGTACACTTATCAGATCATAACGCCTGACACCTGCCTTGCGCAGGTAATAGGCGCAGTAATTCCGCTCCTCATCAAATAAAGAAACAAGTATATCGGCCACTTCCAGAGTATCCTTACGGGATGACTGGCTTTGAATCACGGCCCGTTCCAGCACATTTTGAAAGCCTACCGTTTGGGTTGGTTCGGAATTATTTACATGGGGAACTTTTTGTTCAAAGTAATTTTCCATACCGCTTCTAAGCTGGTCTAAATTGGCGCCGCAGGCGTTAAGCGCTCCCTGAACTTCGTCAAAAGACAGAGCTGCATAGAGAATATGCTCCGGTGTCAGATATTCGTGGTTTCTGACCTTTGCTTCGTTATAAGCGGCATTGATTATAGCCTGTACATGACGGCTGATTTTCATAAACCCTCCCTGACCTGGTCTCTCTGATAAAGAGACTTTACGCCCTTTCCACAATACATTTTAAAGGAAATTCATTCTTTCGGGCCAGGCAATGAACCTGATTTGCTTTGGTTTGGGCAATATCCCATGGATATACCCCCACAATTCCTTTGCCCTTATAATGAACATCCAGCATAATCCGGGTAGCATCTTCCTGTTCTTTATGAAAAACCTCCATCAGCACTTCAACTACAAAATCCATAGTAGTATAGTTGTCATTCAAAAGAATTACCCGGTACTCTTCCGGTTCCCTGAGTCTTTTTTTATTTTTTTGGACCAGTTCAGTCTTGTTCCCTTGAAAGGGCATATTCATAGTATATCATAAAAGATGTTCCGGTGAAAGTCAGTATTACAACCCTGAAAGATACCGAAGCTGCAGTTTAATTGATTCAACAGCATTAACCATTTCTTTCTCAACAAGGCGGTCAACGGAAGTTATTAGGGTATCATCCCAGGATATTTCTTTTTGATCATAAAACAGGGCTGATGCAGAAATTTTTAGTATTTTAGTTAATTTTTCCAATAATTCTGCAGATACAAATGCTGCTCCATTTTCAATAAAGCTTAAATGTCTGGCTGAAATTCCGGCATGTTCAGACAATTCTTCCTGGGAAAATCCCCGCTTTTTCCGATAATATTTGAGATTGTCCCCTAAAACAGTCTTAATTGCCACTATTAAAAATTCTGAAGCAATTCAGCGGATAAACCACCAAATTAAAGGTTATTTTTAAGCAAGATATTACCTGTTAGATATGGTTTTTCTAATACTTTCATCTAATAGGTACATATTACAAGCATAAGCGCATCCTTTCGCAAAATCAAATTTAGATACAGTATTAGCCTTTCCTGATATACAGAGGCAGGGAGGAAATCTCTTTATCATCGATATACAGAACAAAGTTTACCACTCCTCCCGAGTTAAAGTGCAGATTGGAAATGGTAAATACCAAATGGGATACAGCCGTTGCGTTTCCCGCTCCTTTTACATCAACTGTGCCGGTTACCGGCTCAATATTTAATTCACCATCAAGGTCTCGGGCTTCTATACGAAAACTGTGGCTGGAAAATTCCCAAAGATCAAAGCGAATGCGGATTACAACGGATAGTTGAGGATGAATGCAGGGAAAGTTTCGGGAAATAATGGTATCAAAAGTACCCACGACAGTGAGTTTGCCTCCGCTTTCCTGGGCAAAATCACAAAAGGTAAAAAGTTCTGTTTTCACAATGTTTTGCCATCTTCAGTAAACCCGGAATCTTCACGAACTTTCGGCATTACAGAATGTCTTCGGGTTTCCAGTTCAGGGGTGTAGAGTATAACTCTGTTTCGTCCGGCCATTTTGGCGGTATAAAGTGCAGTATCTGCATCGTCGATCAATCTTTGAATATATCCTTTTTCTTTGGGTTTTTCCCTGCCATTTCCAGTCAGGCCAAAACTGGCGCGTATTGTTACAGAACCGGTTTCAAGGACAATTGATGTCTCAGAAAGTTTATTACGAAGCCGTTCCAGCACCTTCATCCCTGTCTTTTCATCAGCGCCGTAAAAAAACAAAATAAATTCTTCTCCGCCATACCTGCCCATAAAATCATTTTTACGCAGTCCTCCTTCCACTATCCTTACCACATGACGCAAAGCATCGTCTCCTGCCAAATGTCCATAGGTATCGTTAAAATCCTTGAAATGATCAATATCCATCATTGCCAGACAACAAGGAACGCAAAGATCAACTGCATTTGCAAGTTCAACCCCTGCCATTTCAATAAAAGACCTGCGATTAAGAATTCCGGTTAATGGATCATGACTTGCCAGGAATTTAAAACGAGCTTCACTTTCTTTAAGAATTTCCATTCGTTCCACTTCTTTGCGAAGTTTATTATTTATATCCAACAGGGTTTCTTCTTTTTCCTGCAACTTTGAAAGACTAAGGCTTAATCGTTGAACCATACTGTTGAATGCCGTGGAAAATTCCCCCATAAAGCGAATTTCCTGGGAAAAGTCACCTTTCTCAACCATCTGAACCTGCCAGATCAAATGACGCAGATGAGCCTGAAGAGATTTCAGACAACCAGGAATAATACCCCTAATGGTAACAGTGGGAGAAAAATCTCCGGAGGAAAAAGCAAACAACACTTCACGGATTATTTTTAATTCATCGTGGATCTGGGAAAGCAGGGAATCGTCTGCCAGCTCTCCGGTAAGTTCGGGAATTTTGTTATCGTGAAGCAATCTATGTATATGCTCCAGGTATTTTTGGATTCTGTCCATTGCACTTTATGAGGCTATTTTTGCTTCAAACCGGCAAGTACGGGCGCCTGTACTCCAGCAGTCAATTTCACGAACGGTAAATTCCTTTCCGCTGAATGACTCAAGTACACCCTGAATAAAACCTTCGTCATAGACACAAACAACATCTGAAGTATCCGGAAAACCTGAACAATTCAGATCTTCTTCCATGGTAAAAACAAAATGGGAATTGTCCCCTACAGAATCTTCGACTCTGAAAATTCCAATTCCCAGAGTATTAAAAGATGCCTGAATTTTAACAGCCAGTTCGGAAGTGGTTTTGGCATCACTTAAAAACTTGTCAAAAAAAACTTTGCCGGCCATTATTCCGGCTTCACGGAAAAGTTCATCTGTCTTGCCGGTACCGCAATGCTGTTCCAAAATATCCCGGAGACTAAACTGAAAAAGGCGGTATACTTCTACTCTTGTAGCGGTACCAAGACTGGGACGGGCCAGTTCCATATCAGCCCCTACAGTTGTATCCCAGTCAAATTTATATTTTCGTTCATTTTCCATGATATTCCCCAAAATCCATATTTATAAATTTCCATTAAAAGTATATACCAATGGTATATAAAAGGGAATAGCACACGTTGAATTTTACCGTATTTTAGGATTAATATGGATCAATAGAACTCCAAATTTTCGGGAAGAAGGAATCTATGACCAATTTTGTTCATCTTCATGTTCATTCGGATAACTCTATTCAGGATGCTGCCGTTTCGGTTGCAGCCCTGGCAGACAGAGCAGAAGAACTGGGAATGGAATATTTGGCTCTAACCGATCACGGTAATATGTTCGGCGCTATGGAATTTATTGCTGCTTGCAGAGAAAAGGTTGTTGACGACGAAAAACATGAAGACCGGAAAAACCCAATTAAGCCAATTATAGGAAGTGAAGTATATATAGCCCCTGGATCCCGGCACGAAAAAAACAAGATCGAAGGAGAAAAGGAATATCATCATTTAGTACTTCTGGCAGCAAACAAGGAAGGATATCACAATCTATTAAAGCTCTGTTCCTGCGCCTATACAGAAGGATTTTATCACAGACCAAGAATAGACGATGAAATATTAAAACAGTACCACAAGGGACTTATTGCCCTTTCAGCCTGCGTGTCCGGAGAAATTCCCATGTTTATTCAAATGGGCAATATCGAAGCAGCAGAAAAAAAAGCTCTTTATTACCGGAACCTCTTTGGAAAAGACAATGAAGGAAATCCCAATTTTTTTCTGGAAATTCAGAATCATGGTATTCCAGCCGGTTCATTAAAAAGAACAAATCTTTCGGAAAAAGAAATTTATGATGCCGTAATAAAAATTCATCAAAACACAGGTATCCCCCTTGTAGCAACCAACGACATTCATTATTTAAGGCAGGAAGATGCTGTTGCACATGACATACTCCTTTGTATAGGCCAGGGAAAACCCCGAACGGAAGAAAAGCGGAAAAAGTATTCGGGAGATCAGTATTATTTTAAAAGTGCAGAAGAAATGACCTCCCTTTTTTCCGGATATCCGGAAGCTCTGGAAAATACCGTGGCAATAGCCACGCGCTGTACAGTCAACTTTATGCAGCAAAACAAAAAATCCGGCCTGCCTGAGTACCGGTTTCCCAAAGTAGATGTCCGTAATTTACCCAAATATCTTCCGGACTTTGAAATCCCCAAAGACTTAAAAGACGCCCATGCGTACCTGCGGGTTTTAACCGGAGAAGGTCTGCGTAAACGCTACATCAAAGAAATGACAGAAGCACAGGAATCCAGGGAAACGGATAAATGGGATGAAATTCTAAATCGTACCAACTATGAACTGGATGTAATTATCAGAATGGGTTTTACCGGTTATTTTCTTATTGTAGCGGACATTATCAATTGGGCAAAAAATCAGGGCATAGATGTAGGGCCCGGCAGAGGTTCAGGCGCGGGTTCCATTGTCGCTTATGCACTTCAGATAACGGATATTGAACCTCTTAAATACGGCCTTCTCTTTGAACGCTTCCTTAATCCCGAACGAATCTCTATGCCGGATTTTGATGTGGATTTTTGCAACGAAAGACGAGATGAAGTAATATCCTATGTTAGCGAAAAATACGGCAAAGAAAAGGTAGCTCAAATTATCACTTTTGGAACTCTGGGTGCAAAAGCGGTTATAAAAGATGTAGCTCGGGCTCTTTCAATCAGTATTGCCGAATCGGAAGCAATTTCCGCTCTTGTTCCTTTTGGTCAAAAGGTAACATTGGCAAGAGCTTTTATTGAAGAACCAAAACTCCGGGGAATGGAAGAAGATTCCCGTTATACAGAGCTTTTTCAGCTGGCACGGAAACTCGAAGGACTCAAACGTCACTGCAGTATCCATGCTGCAGGCATAGTAATTGGAAAAGACGAATTAACATCCTATGTACCGCTCTATAGAGATTCAAAAACAGGAATAATCGCTACCCAATATTCCATGAATTATCTGGAAGGCTGCGGACTGATAAAAATGGATATTCTTGGATTAAAAACTCTTGACCTTATCCACCATACCGAAGAATTGATCCGCCGCAAGGATCCGGCGTATGCAGACTTTAGTGTAAAAAATGTTCCGGAAGATGATACAAAAGCCTTTGCCATGCTCAGCGAAGGAAGAAGCTTCGGTATATTCCAGTTTGAATCCGATGGTATGCAGAATACCTTAAAACAGGCAAAACCGGGAAGAGTCGAAGACCTTATTGCACTTAACGCGCTGTACCGTCCCGGCCCCAAGCAGAATATTCCCCAGTTTATTGAATCAAAAAACGGCAAACGGAAAATCAGTTATCCGCACCCAAACCTTGAAGATGTTTTAAAAGAAACCTACGGCGTTATCATTTATCAGGAACAGGTTATGGAGGTAGTTCGCGTAATAGCCGGTTTTTCCCTTGGTAACGCGGATGTTCTGCGCTGGGCAATGGGAAAGAAAAAAATGGAAGTAATGGCAAAGAAAAGAGTAGAATTTATGGAGGGGGCGGCAAAACGAGATTACAGCAAAGAAAAGGCAGAAGAAATATTTGAACTGTTAAAACCTTTCGCCGGATATGGTTTTAACAAAAGCCATGCTGCAGGTTATGCAATCCTTGCCTACAGAACCGCTTACCTTAAGGCACATTTCCCCGCAGAGTTTATGGCAGCCAATCTTTCCAACGAAATCAACAGCGCAGATAAAGACAAACTTTCCGAGTGTATCAGTGAAGGCAGAAAAATGGGGATTACTATCGATCCGCCGGACATTAACAGATCGGAAAAATTCTTTAATGTAGTGGATGGAAAGATTGTATTTGGTTTCCTGGGAATTAAAGGAATCGGCTCAGGGCCGGCGGATCAGATCATCGAAAAAAGAAACGACGGATCGTACAAAAGTTTTATGGATTTTCTGGATCGTGTACCCCTGCAAACCAACCAGCAAAACCAGCATATTGTAAGCCGCAAAGTAATTGAACTCCTTATCCAAACAGGAGCATTCGACAGCTTTGGCATAAACCGGCCTACTCTGAAAACCAACATGGAAGCAGCTATAGATTATGCCCAGAATAAAAAGGACGAAGGTAAATTCGGCCAGGTCGGTCTTTTTGAAGATACCGGCGAAGAAACATTTCCTGACTTTGAATTTACACAAATGCCCGAAATGGACAGAACGGAACAACTCAATATAGAAAAGGAATTGATTGGTTTTTATTTTTCAGGCCATCCTCTGGATGCTTATCAGGAAACAATGAAAGAGCATGTTAAATTTGATATCTCCGGTCTGAACAACGCACCGCCCGGAAACTATACTCTTATCGGAATTCTTAAATCCCTTAAACCTATAACAGATAAAACCGGAAAGCCCATGGCCTTTGCAACCCTGGAAGATTATTCGGGCGAACTGGACCTGGCTTTCTTTGGCGAAGTCTGGGAAGCTTGCCGGGATAAATTACAGCAGAACGATATTGTAGCCATTAAAGGCAGGATGGATCAAAGCCGCGGCAGGACAAGCTTACAAGTTGCAGGCGCCTTGACTTCAGCAGAACTCAGGGAAGGAAAAATAGCTGAGTTCACCGCATCCGGTAACGATCAGTATCAATTGAAGAACCGTGAAGTTCTGGATAAATACCGGAAAGTCTGGGAGCAAAACATGACTCTGAATCTTTCTGCTTTACAGAAATATTCAAAAGAAACAGCGGAAACGAATCATGTTCTGACAGGAATACTCTCAAGTCTCAGAACCCATGTATCCAGGAACAACAAGGAAATGGCTTTTGGAACCCTGGAAGATTACCAGGGCCGGATTGATGTTGTATTCTTTGAACGGTGCTGGGAACAAAACAAGGATAAACTGATAGAAAAAACCTGCGTAGCTCTTAGAGGAAAACTCGATCTGTCCAGGGGCAAACCCAGTTTCCTGGTCAGTTCCCTCCTCGACCTGGGAAAAATGCGGCGCAGCACCGAAAAGACAAAAGCCGGCGGTACAGAGTCGCCGGAAGCTGTACCGCCGGCCATGGTGCAGCCGAACACCGGGGAAGTTCATATCCGGCTGCATTTAAGCGCCGCAAAAAACGAAAAAAATCTCTACCCATTAAGGGATTACCTTATTGATCATCCGGGTTCCGCACTTGTTTTTATTCACGTACCTTTGGAAAACGGGAACAACGATGCAGCGGAAAAAATAATTGACGAAAAAATAATACGCACAGGAGTTCATTTTGCAGCAAACAGTGAACAAATTACGAAACTTGGAGAAAATCCTCTTGTTGCAGAGGTATGGGTAGCCTGATGTTTTATTTAATGAGTGTTCTTGCAGGGATTACCAGCGTCTACATGATCCTGCTTTTTATCCGAATACTGCTTACCTGGTTTTCCGGAGCTGATTTCGGCAGGCCTTATGCTTTTTTGTGCAGTATCTGCGATCCTTATCTTGCATGGTTCCGCCGTTTTCGTTTGTTTAAAAACAGCCCTATTGATTTTTCCCCGATAATTGCACTGGCCGTTCTTTCCCTTGTTCATAATGTATTTATCTCATGGGGACGAATGGGAAGATTTAATATCTCTATAATATTGATATTGCTTCTTAATGCTTTGTGGTCGGTTGTTTTGTGGATAATGGGGTTTTTTATTGTTATCCTTGTTCTCAGAATGATTGCTTTTTTGGGAAACAGCAATATATATTCCCCTTTTTGGCGTTTTGTTGATTTTATCGCACAGCCTGTAATGTACCGCATCAGCCGCATCTTTTTCCCGAACCGGATTGTCAGCTATCTTTTCAGGATCATTTTTTCCATTGCGATTCTGGCGGCGGTGATTGCCTTGTTCTATGTAATGATGAAATTCGGCATAGTGCTGCTGACACAACTGCCTTTTTAGCCATGTTTCTCCGGGAACTTATTCAACCGCTTAATACACTTCGCAATGTTGGTGACTCTGTCAAGAGCCGATTGAGTGATGCGGGAATTACCAGTATTGCTTCGCTTTTAACCCGTTACCCCCGCAACTGGGAAGACAGAAGCCGAAATGTCCCGCTAAAAGACTGGAACAAAGGACAAGTATGCACCGTTGCAAAAGTTATCGCTCACAACTGGTTTTGGTTTGGCGCCAAGAAAACATTAAAAATTGAGATTGAAGACCAAAGCGCCAGGGCAGCACTGGTATGCTTTAACCGACCTTTTCTGAAAAATCAACTGCCTATAGGAAAAGAAGTTAACCTATGGGGCCGCTTTTATTGTAAATTCAACGAGATTATGTCAACATCATTTGAAATCGGAATCCCCGGCAGTAAAAACACCATTGCGCCTGTTTACCCCCTTACAAAAAATTTAACCCAAAACCTGTTACGTCGTCTTACACAGCAAGCCCTGGATCAATACTGCACAAACCTGGAAGACGAACTCCCTCAAAAAGTAATTTTAAATGAAAAACTCCTGAAAAAAGCAGATGCGATAAAAACCATTCATTTTCCTTCTTCCATGGAAATCCTCGAAAAAGCCCGAAATACTCTGATCTATGAAGAACTTTTTTATCTGGAAATAATGGTGGGCCGCCGTTCATTGGAACGAAAAAAAGATGACAGAGGGGAAGAACAAAAACATGCCTGCGGTCTTTCTCCACTGCAGCAGCGTTTTATTGAACGGCTTCCATTTACGCTTACCCAGGGACAGGTAAAAGCCATAGAAGAGATTAACGAAGAAATGTCGAGACCCTGGCCATTGGCCCGTCTCATTCAGGGCGACGTAGGTTCAGGCAAAACTCTGGTTGCTTTTCTTGCCGCACTCAGAGTCGTAGATCAAGGAGGTCAGGCGGCAATCATGGCGCCGACAGAACTCCTTGCACGTCAGCATGCAGACAATGCTGCACGATTGCTGGAACCATTGGGTGTCAGGCCTGCCTATCTTACGGGAAATCTGAAATATTCCGGAAGAACCCAGCTTCTTAAAAACCTTGCCGCAGGAGAAATCGATATAGTATTGGGAACCCACGCTCTTTTTTCCAAAGATGTTGTATATCAAAACTTAAACCTTGCGATAATCGACGAACAGCACCGCTTTGGCGTAACCCAGCGCCAGGCCATTATTGCCAAAGGCCAAAATTCCCTGCAAAAAAAAGGCATTCCGGGCCTAATCATGATGAGCGCTACACCCATACCCCGTACTTTGGCCCTTACGGTTTTCGGCGACCTGGACGTTACCGTTATTTCCGACATGCCGCCGGGACGAAAGCCGATAAAGACTCATTTATCCAAAGAATCCAATGCACAAAAAGTTTATAACTTTGTACGAAAAGAACTGGAATCAGGACGCCAGGCTTACTTTGTATATCCGCTTATCGGCCAGACAACTTTAAGCGGTCAGGCAGAGTTACCGGATGGTAATTCGACAGATGACGAAGAAGGTTTAAAAGATGCCGTTTCCATGGCGGATAAACTTGCCAAAGAAATTTATCCGCAGTATTCAACAGCCTTGATCCATTCAAAAATCGACGACGAAGAAAAACGAAAAACCATGGATGCTTTCCGGAAAGGCGAAATCCGTATCCTTGCTGCTACAAGCGTTGTGGAAGTCGGCGTAGATGTTCCAAATGCTTCATGTATGGTTATCCATCATGCCGAACGTTTTGGACTTTCCGCTTTGCACCAGCTCCGCGGCCGTGTGGGGAGGGGCAGCGATCAAAGCTATTGTTTCCTTATCTATTCGGATCAGGAAGACCAGCCGGGAATTAATCCTGAGGAATTAAGTGAAGAAGAGAGAAGCCGCGAAGGCAAGAGGCTTATGGTAATGCTGGAAAACTCCGATGGTTTTGTAATTGCCGAAAAAGACCTTCTCTTCCGAGGCCCGGGACAAATTGCAGGAATTGAACAGTCAGGTTATCTGAAACTTGGCATTGCCGACCCGGTCAGGGATGCAGATGCACTGGTTCGTGCACGGACCGATGCATTCTCCATACTGGAAACAGATCCAGACCTGCTGCAGGATGAACACCATTGTATTGCCGCCGTATTGGACAGGGCTCCGCCTTTTAGTGAAGTCGGATTGTAATTGCTGACAATTGAAATTGACGCTATAGCCAGATCGCAGAAAACCTGCTATAATAATTTATTATGGTAACAAAAATAGAAACAACTCATGCCCCGCAAGCATTAGGCCCTTATTCCCAGGCTATTGATACAGGGAATATGCTTTTTCTTTCCGGTCAAATCGGAATTGATCCGTCTTCCGGAGATTTACCCGAAAGCTTTGAAGAACAGGCAAAAAATGTAATGAACAACATAAAAGCCATTCTGGAAAAAGCCGGTTCAGGTTTTGACAAGGTAGTAAAATCAACCATTTTTCTTACCGACCTTGCAAACTTTGCGAAGATTAACGAAATCTACGGAGCGTGTTTTCCCGATATTAAACCGGCACGTTCTTGCATACAGGTTGCCGCTCTTCCCAGAGGCGGAAAAGTCGAGATAGAATTAATTGCAGTAAAGTAGTGTTACAACCAAAAAAGAAAAACAACAATATAAGGAGAAAAATATGATTTACCGGGATTATGGAACGACAGGAAAAAAAGTTTCCCTGCTTGGTTTTGGAGGAATGCGTTTTCAAAACATAGATAATACGGATGAATGCGTACAAGCCATGGTAACAGCAGCTGAAGGCGGTGTAAATTACTTCGATACCGCTCCCGGCTATTTTGAAACAAAAAGCGAAAGTGTTTTTGGCCACGGACTTGCAGAACTAAGGCGGCGAAAACTGCCGTATTATGTGGCAACAAAAACATTCAAAACCACCGAAGACTCAATCCGCAGAGAAATTGAAGCCCAACTAAAACGCATGAATGTGGATGTAATCGATTTTTATCATATCTGGTGTATTATCGATCTCAGTAATTGGGAATCCAGAAAAAAAGACGGAATACTTGGGGTCTTTCGAAAACTAAAAGAAGAAGGAATTATCAGGCACATTTGTATATCAAGTCACCTTATACAGGACGAGATTAACACACTCCTTACGGAAGATGTTTTTGAAGGAGTCCTGTTCGGTTATTCGGCTTACAATTATAAATGCAGGGAAAAAGCTTTTGATGCAATTCGTTCCAGGAAACTTGGAGCGGTAGTTATGAACCCCCTTGGCGGCGGCATTATCCCCGATCATCCGGAACGGTTCGATTTTATCATGCGGCCCGGAGAGAGTGCTGTTGAAGCTGCTCTCCGTTTTCTTTGGGATCACAAGGATATCTCTTCTACGCTGGTAGGTTTTCGCTCTGAGCAGGACGTAAAGGATGCTTTGGCAGCCATGGAAAATTACAAGCCCCGTACCGAAAAAGAACTGGCAGAAGCAAAAGAAAAGTCGGAAGCTTCCATGGAAGGAATTTGTACCGGCTGCGGCTATTGTGATGATTGCCCCCAGGACATTCCCATTCCGCAGTACATGGATGCCTATAACCAAAAACTTTTTCAGCCGGATAAATCCGATGCCATAAAAGAAAGGCTTCATTGGCACTGGTCAATCACTCCGGCAATTGCGGGAAAATGTACGGAATGCGGCCAATGTGAAAGCGCCTGTACCCAGCACCTGCCGATTATAGAAAGGCTTAAACATATAGCGGGGTCTTAAAATCACAATATGTCGCTGAGCCGCATATACCTTTTCTGCAATAAATGAGGCTCCCCGAGGCAAGCCTCGGGGTATCTGTAAACGTTACATAATCTGCCGGGGAGCCTCGTTCGATAGGAAATTTATTATACCGTCTGGTTTAATACCATACACTCTCGTACTTT
>Ga0082212_10000860_pt1 | contig 44641 bp, 70 predicted proteins | sample TergutNt197P3_FD_71548 | JGI IMG/M metagenome (GOLD analysis project Ga0082212, IMG submission 71548) | Neocapritermes taracua P3 segment gut microbial communities from Petit-Saut dam, French Guiana - Nt197 P3 | ecosystem: Host-associated > Arthropoda: Insects > Digestive system > Gut ... | reverse complement strand
ATGAAAAATGGGACGGCAGCGGTTACCCGATGGGCTTGAAAGGTTTGAACATCCCCTTGGAGGGCCGGTTGATGGCCATTGCGGATGTCTACGACACGCTGATTTTTGAGCGCCCCTACAAAAAGGCCTTCACCCATGAGGAAGCCTGTGAGATCATCGAATCCGGCGCGGGGTCGCACTTCGACCCAGTCCTGGTGGAGGTTTTCCGCAGAGTAGAAGACGAGTTTGCCCGGATCGCGCAAGAAAATGGCGGAGAGGGGGGGATTTGAACCCCTAAAATGCTATGAACCGCAACGAATTTAAAGCCCCCGGTAACGACTTGGTAACGCCCCCAGGGCCTCTTCAATCCAAATCCCAAAGAGAGATTTGAACCCACGGCCTCATTTTGGTCCCTACATTATATATTGGGAGCTTCCAGTGGTGGACTGTGGCAAAATGGCAACAGAAAGTTAAGGCAAAAGTTAAGACAAAAAAGAAAGCCCCCTTTCGGGGGCTCATTGGCAGGGGTTAAAGTTTGGAGATAGCCGGTTGCCAGCCGGCGGGCGGGGGCATCAGGCGGGAAGGACAGCCGGCACAAAGTCCGACTTTTTCATCCGATTGAACACGGTCACATGGAGGTCATCACTGCCCAGGTAGGCCCGCATGGGCTCTTCGCCGTGATCGTGCTTTCTGACCCATTCGAGCAGACTGTCCGTCCGCAGAAAATCTCCCAGATGGTTCCGAACCGGGACCGTTGCCCCGCTGGAATCCGTCAGGAATACCTGGAGTGGCGGCCCTTCCGGGATGATCGACTGGAAGATTTCCAGCCAGAAGTAACGCCCGAAACCGACATCGGCCAGGGGCTTTTTCAAGGTGAAGGTCACAGTGGTGGCCGGCACGGCCGCAACAGCCGCGACGGGCGGAGTAGCGGTCGGATCGGCGGCCACAGCCGGAACCGCGTTGGTCGCCGCCGAAGCGGCCACCAGGAGCGGAAAGCGGCACTGTTCATAATAGCGGCAGCCTCGACAGCTGCGTTTGCAATGGGGTCCATATCTGTTCATGGAGGCCCTCCTTTATTAAGCGGTCCCGCCCGGGGCGGGCGTGGTTTTGGCGGTCCGGCCCATCATGCCGGAATGGCCGTCATGTTCCTTGTGGTGGTATTTGCCGGGGTTGCCCTTGCACATATCTTCCCACCACTCTTCATGGGCCTCCAGAACTTCGGTGAGCTTGACGGCCATGTCGGCCATTTCCTTTTGGCAGCCCCAGCGTTCTTTGCTGTCGGAAATTCCATGATAGAGAATCTCCCCGCTGGTGGCCTCGATCTTGGCGAAAAGGACTTCCAAGAGTCGTTCGGTATTATGCAGAGTGTCCATCATCTGCCTGTGTTCCTTTCTTGTTTTGCTCCGAGGATGGTTCCGGGGCCGTGGGATCATCGGCCTTGCCCTTGATGCACTCGCAGACGGTTTTGACCAAATTCTGCGCTGGCTTATCCAAGGCCGCCGCGACCTGCCCGAGGGCGGAGCGGCTTCTATCCGGGGCCATGACCGCGTAAACCACCAGACCACCTAAGAGAGCGCCGAAAAACAAGGGGCGGGACATATCCTCCCCCTTTCTGTTGTGGGAATTGCGGGGCCGGCCGCAACACGAACCGGCCCCGCGAATCAGGCTTGATAAGATCAGGCCCTTGACCATTGCCGATTAAGCGGCATACGGGAAGTCAAAGGGGCGGGGGCCACAGCCGCCGTCGAAACCGTCCCGGCGGCCGTCGAAGAATTCCGGCCGGCGTTCGACATAAACGCGGGGCGGCTCTTTCTGGATGACCACTTCGGGGGCGGTCCGCACTTCGCGGATGATCTCCCGGTGGGGCTCATGGTGCCGGCCGCAGTCCTGGATAGCCGGGACGCCGACATGGGGCCAGACCGGGGGCCTTTTCAGCATTTCACACTCGATTTTGTCGAGGCGGTGGTTGAGTTCGCAGTTGGAGGCGGCAATGGCCCCCACGGTCTTTTCGTGGAGGTTCTTGGCTTCCAGTTCAGCGATCTTCAGGCGGGCGTTGGACAGTTCGTTGCTGTAGAAACGGTCGTCGGCCCGGCGGGCTTCAGCGGCGATTTCGCCCTTGATCCCGCAATTCTGAACGTCCATGGTGTGGATGATTTTGCCGGTATCGGCCGCGATCTGCTGTTTGACATAGGCAATGTCGCGGTTTTCGTAATTGGCAACGGTGGTGGCGTCGGCGATGCCTTCACAGCCGCAGCCCCGGCCCCAGGCTCCGGCATAGGCCGGATAGGGATAGGGGTAAGGCATGGTGTAGCCGCCGCCGTGGCCGTGCCCGTCACCGCCGCCCCAGCCGCCCCACCCGCCGCGAGCGAAGGCGGCGAACAGGACCACCAGAACGATGACGATCAAGAGGCCGGCACCGTAGCCGCCGTCATGTTTATCGAACATATTCATGTCCTTTCTTGGTCAATAGCCCCGAAGAGGGCTACTTATTTAACGGCGGGAAATCCGCCGCTGTCTGAAAGCCGCGATTAGGGCTTGGCCGCGCGCTGGCCGGGCCCGCCTCGTGGCCCCTCATTCTGTCAACCAATGACATTTCGTTTTCCAGGGTCTGCTTAACCCGGGGGTCAAAATAGTTCAGCACGGCGGAATACAGAGGCTTTCTGGACATCTCATACATCCGGGAAATCTCATCCCGCGAAAACTTGAAATCGCGGAATATCCGGCTGAAAGCGTCATCAGTGATGCTGTCCTTGGAAACGCCTTTGTATTGACGCACATGGTCAAAAGATTTAGCGAGTCCTTCGGTGATTGTTTTTGTCCGCTCATCTGTAAATCCCTGGGCCTTAAGCAAGGGCGGCAAGATGGAGGGCAGCATGGACGGGGCCTGGGATAGCGCCCAGCCCACGGCCTTGTCTATCAGGCCCATAATCAGGCCACCATGTCAGGGATGGAAGCGGCCGGAGCGGCGGAAGTCGGCCGGTTCAGTTCGTCCCATTCCTTGAGCATGGCATTGATTCGCGGGAAAGCGTCGGCAATGGCCTCCAGGGCGGGCAGGGCGCTTTCAAATTTTTCCAGCCTTTCCAGGGCGGCCAGTTGCCGTTGGGCCAGTTCTTCCGGGGTTGGGGCCGGCTTGATGTCGCCTAAAATGACCAGGCGGTCATAGTATTCCTTGAGCCTGGCCAGGGCTTCATCGTGACCGGATTTGACGGCGTTGTAATCCTTGAGCATCACCCCGACCTGGACCGGCTGGTTTTGCTGGTCATAGGCGAAAATAAAGGTTCCCTCCGGCGAATCGGCGACAAACGCGCCGGAAAGCCGCTGGACATTGGATAATTGCGGATAATTCATTTTGAATTCCTTTCGGTCTGGCTTTCATAGCATTCCACCGTGGCCTCCAGCCCTTCCACCTGGAGCCGCAAGGCTGAGGCATTGGCTGCCGTCGCCTCCACGTTTTTCTTTGAGCAAACGCTTTGGGCCGGATCCAGGCGTTTCATAACGGGCGCGGCCGGCCGGGGGCAAGGCTGGGTCGTTCTGGCCGAAAGGGACTTACTGGGGACGCACCCCGCCAAGGCCGGCAAAAAGATTATTGTAAAAATCAACCAACAGACGGTCTTGTTCTGCATTTAGCATTTCTCCTTTAAATTCTGCGGACCCAAGGCAGAGGGCCGGCCCGGCCATAATATCGGCCAGTTCCTCCCGGCGGCTCATGGCGGCAACAGCGGCGTAAGATTGGACTTCTCCGGCCTGGACGCTGCCACGGTTGGCTTTTCCCAGGCGCTCATTGTCCAAGGTTAGAGCCAGATTCTCCTTGAGTAGCGCCGCGTTCTTGTTCAGGGCTTCGTCCCGTTCGGCCATGATTCCCCGGATCTGATAGCCGCCGTAAAGGACTATCAGCACGGCCACCACCCATATGATTTTCTGCCCGTTCTCAAAGAACAGGGTCTTTATCGCCAGCCAGGTCATTTGTCATCCCCCTCGTCGGCCGCCAGTTTGCCGGCGACGTGTTTGTGGAAGCCCCATTTATTGACCCCGGAGTGCGTCAAGAGGCTGGCCTGCATCATGCAAAGTTCAGTTATTCCCCGGTCCGGGAACCGGAACCAGGAAACGGTGATGAGGGCAAAAACGGCCCAGGCCATGCACTTGGTCATTGAGGCGTTGCCGTCCGGCCCCGCAAAAGCGCACTTCCAGAACGTGAGGAAGCCGGAAAGCCAGCCCTTGAACCAGACCCACATTATTGCCCCCCCTCCCCTTCCCGCCGGCGGTCATCCTTCCGTTCGGCGTCCTCTGGAACATTGCTGAACATGACCGGGGGCGGCTGGCGGTCAGTGGCCCGGGTGTTCTGAAAGCCGAAGATGCGCCGGGCGTAAATGTCCAGCATTTTCTGGCCGCTGGCCCCGCCGATGGAAGCCACCACCAAATCGATGTCAATGGGGGCGTCGGTCAGGAAAAGGCCAATGCCCAGGGCGCTGACCCCGGCGGCCACACAGCCCACGGCCACCACCGAGACACAGGCCAGAGCCTTCCCGGTCCAGGTCTTTTCATGGGCCACCCGGACCAGATTGGTCACCAGGCCCACGAAGCCGCCCACAAAGGCTATCGGGAGGATTCGGTGAAGGACGCTCCAGTAGTCCGCGGCCGTCTTGGCGGATTCGGCGACGACCTTGTTGATTTCCGGGTCCGCGCTCATTTCAGCAGGCACTCGCTATAGTCCGCCTGGTCGGGCAAACACAACCGGCTCCAGCTTTTGGTATCCGGCAGCCGGGCGTATTGCTCTTTGAGGCGGTCGGACAGGCGGCGGTTCATGGCCAGGAGGTCGGCCTTGTCCTTTTCGCAGGTGGCCAGGGCCGTGGTATCTATGGCCGCCGAGGCCATGACGGAGGCCGGGGCTTCCTGGTTGATGGCCGGGCAAGGCGGGCATGGGGCCGGAGGGGCTTCGTTTTTACAGGCGATTGCGAATATCACGGCCCAGATAGCCAGAAAGAGCGCGATTAACCGATAGGCTTTCATCTCATCACCTCATATCCTTTTCCACATGGAACAGCTTGGCCCACGTTCCCACGTCAAAGCAGGGGCACTCTTTTTTCACCCCGGGATATTCCCGGTGGCCCATTATCCGGGTCTTGGGGAACGCCTCCCGCAACTGAGTAATCAGGTTTTTCAGGCTGGCCCACTGTTCGGGCATATAGTTGTTCTCAGCCTTGTTGCTGGCGTCAACCCCGCCCACCAGGCAAATCCCGATCATGTTGGAGTTGTGGCCCTCGACAGCGGCGGGGATGGATTGAAGGTTGCGGCCCACTTCGATAAGGCCGGAGCGGCGAATGACGAAGTGATAGCCGATGGTTGACCACTTCCGGGCCTTGTGCCATTCGGTTATTTCCTTCACGCCGATGTCAGCCGTGGCCTGGGGGCCGTAAAAATCCAGATTGGCGCGGGTCGCGCTGCAGTGGATAGAAATGTCGGAAACCTTGCGGCTGATTTTTGGAATTGAAAGGCTCATTACAAAACCCCCTTTTCAACCAAATAACTTCCAGGGCCGCCGTCATGCTTGCCCCAATTTTCCAGAAAGACTCCAATCGCTTCTTTCAAATATTCATCCAGCGCGGGAAACCCCTCTTTGCATTTTTCCAAAAACGCCTTTGTTTCCGGGTCCTCTATTGCTTTTATGGCTTCCTCCATGGTCTCATATTGAACCTGAGCCAAGAACTTGAACCCCGCAACAAACCCCTCAGAGCCGCCCTGCTTGTAGATTTCAGCCCTGTTCATTTCACTGGGTTTCGGCTTTATCACTTCCACGTTGTCATGCACGAATTCAGCCATTCTGGGCCTCCTGTATCTCGTGCATTTCTTCCCTGAGTTTCCCCGCCCTTTCCTCCAGGGCAACCAGCCGTTCCTTGTCCGTCTCGGATTCCGGCAAGCCCATGATGGCGGCCACGCGGAGGGCGCGTTCGGGCCGGGCCGTCTGGCGGTCGATGGTGTCCAGTTCGGCCTGGATTTCGGAGAGGCGGAGGGCCACCGGGTCGGGAGACGGGGGAACCGGCTCCGGCGTGGCCTGTCCCGGATTTTCTTTGACGAATCCGGCCACCGCTTGCCACAGGGGCGCAAACTCCCCCTCTTGCTCTTTCGGCACATGGTAAGGATTGCCGTTGACGGTAATCACAAACGAACCGTCTGGCCGGGTGAGTATCGGAAACTTTTCCCAGGATTGGGTTGTTATTGACATTTATGTTAGCCTCCAATATATAACTGCTGTTGAGTTGGAATTGCCGGCTATAATTCCCACAAGAGACCCTCCGGCCGCAACGCCACAATAAAAAGTCGATCCATAGGCGGTCGCATTCCCGGCATAGTAACCAATTGCAATATAGAAATACGTTCCGCCTGGGGGCAACGATTGTTGACCGATGCCGTCTTTGTTTCCTACTTGTCCAATTCCCGCCGCCGTTTGCGGCCTTGGTGCTCCGAATGTGGGTATGCGTCCGTTCAAGTGCGCCAAGTTGACAACATCCTTATCCGCCGCCGGCGCCTCGACCTGCGCCCGTCCATTGGCGTCCCGCCGCATGACGGTATCCGGCGTGGGGAGGCTGGTGCCCGATATGTAGGGTTGGCCGTTCAACATAATTTTCAATAACCTTAAGGAGTTACCCCCCCCCACCCCCCCACCGTTTGCGACTTCTTTGTAAATCATGTAGAAGGTGCCGTTGGTTTGGGCAGAGGGGGAGAGGGCGTTGAAGGCGGCTTGGGTTAGGGCGCGGACGGGGGGCCAGCCGTTGACCTCCATTTCCCCATGCTCATCAACGCTCACCATGCCCGGCGTGTCGGCGTTGCCTTTGACCAGCCCCAGGGCCGTGTTGGTGGCTTTCTGGACCGCGCCCGGGCCATTGTCCGTCCACATTTCAAGCTCGACATTCCAGACCCATTCATGCGTATCCCAAAGGTTCTGAACAAAAGTGGAATTGGGAACACTATCCCGGCCCGGGAAAAAGCTCATGGCATAATCGGTCAGGGTTTCTTGCCAGTCGGCCGCAGCCGCCGGATCGCCGAAGTCAAAGGCCGGCAAATAGGTGGCCGCGCCGAACCGGGACTTCATCTCGGTCAGGATTTCCTCGGACTCCCGCGCTGCTTCCTGGGCTTCTTCGGCCCACCTTCCGGCCGCCAGGCTTTCCTCGTGGGCCGCTTCCTGGGCTGAAACGGCGTCATCCCGGGCGGTTTCAGCGGCGGTTACCAGGAGGCCCAAAAGCCCCTTGGTTCTATCAATCAGGCGCCGCAGGGAATCGACCGGAATGGGCGGCAAGTCTGGCACTTGACCGGGCAAAACCGGATTCTGGCGCCCTAATTCAACGGTGGTTTCCTCATCGCCGTGAACGAATTTATGAAGCTCATTCACGTTCTCCAGTTGGTTTTCAGTAGCGGCAATGAGCAATTCCTTATTAAGCGTAATCATCGGCCAGACCCTCCGGGATATTGGTGACTCCGCCGTTTTCCGGCATCAAGATATGTAAGATATAGTGCAAGCGGCTGGTGTAATCGAACCATTCCTTGGGTGAAAACATCAAAAGAATCCAAACCAAGCCGGAATCCATCAAATTTTCCCGCCGGGCCACGTCAAGTTCGAAATTGTATTGGCTGGATTCCCCGGACTTGGCCACCATCTCCGGCCGGGTCTTGAACCTCACCAGATGGTCAGTCAACTGCCCGCCAACCCACAGGGGCATATAGAACCACCGGCTGCCCTGGACTAGAGCATCCCGTTCGAAGGCTTCAAACCAGTCGGATTGGATGGGGTCAAGAAACACGGAACAGGAGGCCGTGGTTTCATCGGTATCAAATTCAATGCGGAACTGGCTCCCGATATCGAATTCCGAAGGAATCCGCCGGTCTTCGGGCTTGATTCCATAACCATCCACCATGGCCGGCCTCAGCCAGTCCGGCCAGCGATAAATGGGCTCTCTGGGGGTCGGCGCCATGTTCTTTAGGCCTCCGCCGTGGTTATGGCCTGGACCGCGCTGTAAAAGAGTTCCAGGGGTCCGCCGGCCACGTCGAAAAAGGCGTCCTTGGCCGCCAGCCGAAAATAATAGGCGGTTCCCGGGGTCAGGCCGCCCCAGGTGAAAGGCAGGGTATCGGCCGTCCGCATTTCCACCGCCGCATTGGCCCCGAAGTCCGGCCCGTTGCCCCGGATGATGACCAACCCGGTCCCGTCGCCGTCAACCTCCATTTCGGTGATGGTGACCGAATCGGCGCCCACTTCAAAAGAGGCGTTCAGGAGCGTGGGCGGAAAGTCCGTCAAGGTCAGTTCGGCCTCATCGGACAAGACGCCTCGAACCGTCCGGTATCTCAGGCCCACGTTAAGTACCCGCCAGGGTCCGCCGTCAGCCGCGCCCATTTCAGGGGTATAGATAAAGGCCTCCTCATCCGGGGGCAGTTCGTCCACGGCCCGGGCCACGGTGAAGCCATTGGGCTCGTAAAAAATCAAATGCCAGGCTGAAACCGCCTCCATCCCGGTCGCCTCCGCCGGCGCGGACCAGGAAAGGGCGGCCCTGGCCCCGGCATAGACCCCTTCCAGGGCGGGCGCCGGGGAGAAAAGGGCCTCCACGTCCCCGCTCCAGCGGGACCAGGGGCCAAGGCGGCTTTCGGAATCTCGGGCCGCTACCCGGAGGGATAAAGGCCCGGGGGAGGCCTCGACCTCTATACTATTAATAGTTATATTTTCCCCCTGGCCCCAGGCCGCCGCGCCCACGCTCTGCTCTACCCGATAACCCACGGCGCCGGCCACCGGAAGCCAGGTCAGGCGGACAATGGGCGCTTCCGGGGAGCCCAGGCCGGAAGCGGTCAGGCCGGACGGCGGAGGAAGGACCACAAAGGTTCCGCCCGTCTGGCCCCTATGCCCCCAGGGCGGGGTGGGGATGTCGTTGTAATCGTCTACCGTGGGGTCATCGTTGATGCAGGTCACTTCATAATGCCAGGGGTCCATGGGTGAAACCGTGGTTATGATCACCCGGCCCGAAAATTCCCGGCCGCCCTGGATGGTCCAGACCGTGGCCACCCGCCCCTGGCCGAAATCGACCCATTCAAAGGGATTTTCCAATCCCTGGCTCAAAAGAAGTTCAAAATCATCCCGGTCTAAAAAGGCCTCCCGGCCAAGGGCGGCGGAAATCTTGCACGGTCCCCAGGGCGTCCCGTCCGGCCGGGTCAGGGCCAGATAAAAATCGCCCGCCGGGGCCGTGGGCAGTTCCGCCCCCAGGTCCAGGCTCAGGGTTTCCTCGTTCCAAGCCTGGATCTCCCCGCTGGCCAGGTCGGAAAAATAGGGGTGGTTCACGGCGCAGACATCTCCCATCAGGAGATTCCGGGCCACGGCCCCGGTCTGAAACTTGGTTATGATGCGGCGCTTGCGGTTGACGGCCGCCTGATAAAGCCCCACTTTATGGCCCTGGTCCCGGTTGACTATGCCCACCACGTTCCGAATGGCCGGAGTCTTGGATTCCGAATCCGGCAAAACACAGCGGACTTCCCGGCCCTGGAACCCGGCATCTTCGTCCAAATATGACCAAATGACGTCATCCGGGGTTTCTTCGCTGAAGGTGTTGAACGTGCGGCTGAAGGATCCCCGGATGATGTTGTGAGGGGTGAAGACGTGCCGCACCGGCCGGCCCGGCTGGTCATAGATAAAGGCCACTCCCCCGGCCGTGATCCGGGGCACCACCCGGAAGGGCTGGCACATTTCCAGCACCAGATCCCAAACCTTGTGAGGCCCGTCGAAATAACCGTCGAAGGTCCAGTTCTTGGCCGTCAATATCGGGTCTATGTGACCCCAAAGGGCTTCCAGGTCGATCTGATTATCCGGCAAATCGCCGCCCCAGGAAGTCTTGAGAACCGAAGACAGGGCGGCGGCAAACTTGCGGGTCGGCACCGGCTCGCTCCAGGTTTTGGCCTGGCGGTCATACAGGGGCAGCTTGCGGGTGTAAATGGCCCGGAGGCTGCTGGAGGCCTGCTGGGTGATGACGTTGCTGGCCTTTATCCGCATGGCCACCACACTCTGGTTGTAGCTCAGGGTGCCGGGCAGGAAGGAAAACAGGCTTTCCCAAGCCATCCGGCCATTCCAGCGGCCGTTGACGTTTTCGCCGTCCATGACCGCCTCGTCCAGGCGCCGGGTCCGAATCTGATAGCGCCCCGGCTCGACCGGGACATCCAGCGAAAACCGCTGGGGAGTCGGGGTAGATAGGGTCCAGGGCTGTTCTATCAGGGTCTGCCAGTCGCCTTGAGGCTGGCCCAGGTCGTCAATGGCCTGATACTGTATCTGGACCGTAAAGGTCCGGGGCTGGAGCCGGCCGTTGTTGTCGAACCAGCCTCCGCCGTTGCCGAAGATGATATTGTTGACTATCCGGTCCGTTTCGGTGCCGGGGGGATTGGCCGAAAAAGGCCCCAGCCAGCCGGCATATTCGGGGTGATTGGAGGGAAAAACCTCCTGCCCTGAAACCTCTATGCTCACCGAAACATTGTCCGGGAACAAGGTCACCGTCTGGCCCGGCTCCAGAAATTGCAGTTCCACCTCGTAGCCGGCCACCAGGCCGGAATCGTGGCGCCAGAAAACCGTATCGCCGAAGGCCAGGCTTTCCAACTCGTAAAGCCCCCGCCCCAGGGCCATGACCTGATACAGATACATATCGTTGCCGATGTAATAACCCCAGGCATTGGCCGCCCGGTCCGGCACTATCTGCATCCGCCCGAACCCTTCGCCGATGACCCCGTAAAGCCGGGCCTGGTTGTTGCTCCCGCCTATGCCGTAGGTGGGGCTGGCGGATTCCATGTCCCGGCCGCCGCCCATCAGGGCCGGGGTCTTGAATATGGCCCCCATTAAAAGACTGCCGGCCACCATGACGGCGGCGGAGACCAGACTGGAAACCGCGCTAAATGCTGCAGACCCCTGGGTAAAACCCATAAGTCCGGCCGCCGCCGGGCCTGCATACCAGGCCACAACCATAATGACCACAGTCAATATTATCTGTAGCGGATTACTCCCCCCCCCGCCCCCGCCCATCGGGTAATGGCTGACATCAACGAATTCCACCGCGTCCGTTTCGGCCGGAAAGGTCGCGGCCCAGTCCTTCCGCAAGACCGGGGCATTGTTCAAAAGGCAGATCGTGGGGAATTGCCATTCCCCGGTCTCCGGGTTGAATTCCAGGACCAGATCGTGGATATTGGCCCCAAGAGGCCTCTGGCGAGTCTCCGGCTTGCGGGTGGGCGGTGAATAGGTGGCCGTGGCCATATCAGCTATCTAGCTCCAAATGCCGATACCAAATTATTTCCCGGAAGCCCCGGCCCTTGGCCTCGGCTTCGCTTTCCAGAACGACCCCCGCTCCCTGGAGGCAGTGAAGTATCAAAATCCCGTCCGGGGTCCGGGCCGCCAGCCCACAGTGGTCTTCGTAATTCATCCGGGCGAAAAAGGCGCAGTCAAAATCGCGGACCGGCTCGCCTCCGGCCAGCGGGCGCAAACCAAAAACCTCCGGCCGCATATTTTCAATGCACTCACGAAGATTGAAGGCGTTGGCCTCTATGCCGATGGTTTCCACCCCCCGGTGCGCCTTTAGCGCATAACGCAAAAGCTCCCCGCAGTTGAAACTCTCCGGCGGATAGGGCGCCGCCGCCCAGGGCTTGCCGATATATCGCTCTTGCCAGAAGGCCATAATCACCGCCCCATAACCAAGGCCGGGTATTCATGCGGCAAATAAATGTTGCCGTAGGGCTTGCTCATGAACCGCAAAATGCCGCCGTCCGCGATAATACTGCCGCCCTCCCGCCTGGGGCTCAAAATTTCAATGCCCGGCCAGACCACGGCCGGCCCTTCGGCCTCCCGGCCCTTGATGTATTGGCGATAAGTGGCCCGGATAATCCCGCCCCCCATGGCCGCCGCCTCCAGGTATTTGTCGAAATCGTTGTATAAAGCCACCCGGATATTGAAGGCCCCCCGGGCATTGGTGGAAGATTCCGGCATGGTGATCTCCCAAGGGAAGCCCGCATATTCCACGATCTGGCCCGGATCTAGGGGGGCGTTGTCCTCGTGCTTCAAAAAGAACCGTTCAAGTTCCGGCCCGGTCACCGGCCAGCGGACCACCCGGAGCGGCTCGGTGAACTCGTGGTGGTCTATTTCCAGACAATCCAGGGTTATCACCGAATCCGGCGCCGAGGCCCAGGCCTCGGTTATGGCTTCATGGAGAGCCGAAGTCATCTGAAATACCCGGCCTTGGCCCCGTTGAGCATATAGTTGCTTTCCATGACCTGGGCGAATTGGGAGGTCCCGGCCTTGGCCTGGTTAGCCTGGCCTTCATCGATGGATTTCAGGATGATCTTGGTATCGACACCTCCCCCCGGGCCGCGCTGGCTCTGCATTTCGGCCTTGGCCGGAGTGCCGGTCTGGTTGATGACCTGGATGCTGTTGACCACCCGGATATCCGGGCTGGAGTCATAACCATCGGCCACGCTGACCCCCAGGCGGCCCCGGCTGTCCCGCTCCAGGGGCATAATGGCCTCGGCTCCAGCTTCACCCATGAGGCCGATTCCGCCCCGGGCAAAGGGGAAGATGGTGGGCCGGTCAACCACGGTGTTGACATAGGCATCAAGACCGGGGGAATTGAAGATATTGCCCTTGGCGGAGCCGAACAGAGACCCAAACAGATTTCCAAAAAATGAACCGATCCCGCCTCCGCTCCCGCCTTCCATGGATTGTTTCAAGGCTTCCACAATGGGCTTCATTACCAGCATTTCCACGGCGATCCGGGCCAGTTGGTTGACGATGGTGGTGGCCATGTTGCCAAAGGCCTCCCCCGCGCTCTTGGCTCCGGTTATCATGTCGGTAAAGGCATTGGTGATGGCGTCGGTCGAAGTCTTGAACAAATCGGCGGCCTTGGCGGCGGCGGTATTGGATTTTATATAATCATCCATGGCCCGGTTCAGCCCGGATAAAGCGTCATCCCCAAGCTGTTTGGCCTTTATGGCGGCGATTTCGTTTATCAGGGCAAAGGCCCGGGCCTGTTCGGTCGCGTCCTCGATCTTACGGGCCATTTCCTGCCATTTATTGATCTGCGCTTCCAGTTCCTTTAATTGGGCTTCGCTGGTATCGCCGATCAAAGAGGCATGTTCCCGCTCCAGGTCAACAATGAGCTGCCGGGCCTTGTATTCGGCCTTGGCCGCCCTTTCCGCTTCCCTGGCCGCCCCGCCCCGACGCCGGCTGGCCTTTTCCAGTCCGGTTTCGCCGCGTTCGATTTCGCCTAAAAGTTTGGCTTGCCTTTCGAGTTCGCGGTTCAGTTCCGCCGCTTCCTCAAATTTTCCCATGCCGCGCAAGGCGCTTTCACGGCTTTGCAGATTCAGATAAGCTATTTCGGCGTTATTTTTGGCTTGCTGCTTGGCTTCTTCAGCCGCTGTTCGGGCGTTCTTGGTGAATTCCTGTAAAACCTTCAGGTCGCCGGCCAGGGTTTGGCCCAATTTCGCCCCGGTGCCGCTTATCATTTTCATGGCTTCCGCCAAGTCCCGATAAGCATCCGCCGCATCGTGAGCCGGGTCTATGACGCCATCCGTGGCTTTAGCTGCCTTATTAGATGCTACTAGGATTCGGTCTCCAGCTTGCTGGTAATCATCACCCATTTCCTGAACAATTTGTTTCCAGGTCTGGCCAACGGCGGCAAGTTCCCTTTTAAGTGTGTTTGAAAAATCGCCGAAGTTTTTTAATGCTACATAAAAAGCCCTCACCGACATGACGGCGGCCATTATATTATTTACAAACATACGGACAGAAGAGATTAAAGCCGTAAAAGCCACATCCGCCTTGGCGGCCATTTCAACTAGATTGTCGGAAAGCCAAACGATTGCCGCAACCAACTGACTCGAAGAAGCCTTGGCATCATCAATGGCCTTGGTTACGACTTTATAATTAGTGCCCAACCTGGTAAAGGCATCGTTCAGAGTCGCCGGCATGGCCTCGGCTTCGGCGGTCAATTGCTGAAGCTGGCTGGTCAGGGCCTTAAAAACCTTTTCCGAAGTCAGTTCCCCGGCCGCCGCCATGTCTTTGAGCTGTTTGATGGAAACCCCAAGGCCATCGGCCAGGGCCTGGACCACCCGGCCGCCCTGCTGGAGAACCGTGGTCCAGTTCCGGCCCTTGAGTTCTCCTTCCATCATGGATTTAGCCAGGGCATTGATAACCGTTTCCGCCCGCTGTCCCTTGGCCCCGGAGACCACCAGGGCATTGGTCAGGGATTCCATCAGATCAAGCTGCTGCTTGGTGGAATAGCCCAAATCCTTGAACGCGGTGGCATTGGCCAGGAATATTTCGGCCGTGGATTCCAGGGAGGCGTAGGTTCGGTTGGCCACTTCATGGATCCGGGAAAAGGCCATGGCCGCCTCATTGGCGCTCCCGGTGGCCAGCCTGATACGGGCGTCCAGATCGGTCATGAGCGAAGTGATCCGGGAAAATTCCCGGAAGCCCTGCCCGACTATCCCGGCCACGATGACGTTTTTCAGGGTGATAAGGTTGCCGATGCTGGTTTCAGCCGCCTGGGCCAGGCCCCGAATGGCCCCTATAGTGTCGCCGGCCTCGTGCCGGAGCTTGGCCATTTGAAGGGCGGAGGCCCCGGTCAGACGCTGGATGCGGTCAAGGCTCCGCTCCAGGTTGTCCAGATTGGTCTTTTGGGCCATTTGCCGGGCCAGGCTGGCAAAGTTCTTTTCCGAAATTCCCGCCGCCTTGGCCACGGCGTTAAGCTGGGTTTCAGCCTTTTTGAAATCCGCGTCCAGGGCTTGAACGCTGGCCTTGGTCTTGGCCATGCTGGAGGCCAAAACGTCTATCTGGCGGGTGGTCTTGCTGAAATCCAGAGCGCCGCCAAAAGCCGAAGCCACGGCCGCGCCGGCGCTTTTGGCTTCGGCCTTGGCGGCATTAAGTTTATTGTGAAGGTTGGAATAGTCGCCGTCTATGACAACGGAAATGCCTCTACCTTTTGCCTTGGCCATGCTTTCTCCGGTTTTGGTAAGCCATTAGTTGCCCCGTTATCCGCCCCAGGCTGGCCTTGTCCTGACCGGGCCGGGGCTTGGGCGGCTTTTCGGCTTCTTTCGCCCTTAAGACGAAATAGGCCCGCCCTTCCATGAGTTCCGCCCAGGTCATTTCCGCCAGCATCCGATCCACGCTGGCATAACCCAGTTCAAGGGCGAGGCCATAGGCGAAACGCCGCCAGCCGCCCCGCCCTTTCAGTTTTTTTCCGCGTCCTCGGCGTAGCCCCCCATTTTGTTGACCCGCATGGCGGCGGCGGTCAGGCGGTCAATGGCCGGGCGGGATTTTTCCATCAGGGCCGAGATATCCTCATCGGTGAAAATCGGTTCCCCGTTCTCATCGATCACGGTCCGGGTCAAAAGGATGCCCACCCTGGCCACGGCCTGATATTTTTCATCCACCTTTTCAGCCTGGGTGGCCATTTCCAGGCCGGCCTTAGCGGTCAGGGCCCGGACATAGACCCCGCCTCCCCATTCCGGCATATCCACATATTCCCGCTGGTAATCATCGGCGGCCAGAATGGCGTCCCGGTTCAATACTGTCATTGTCCCCTCTCTCAATCAAAGAAGTTGATGAAGATGACCTGGTTCCGACTGTTGGCGATGGCCGCCGCGTCCCCGCCGGTAAAGGCGGCGTCCCCGAAAGTCACGATGACCGCCCCGGAATCCCCCGCTTCATGGTCGGTGGCCGCGCCGGAAAAGCCGATGTAGGCCGTGCTTTCGCTGACCTGGACCACTTCGGCGGTCAACCCGGCCGGAACGCCGCTGAAACTGACCCCGGCCAGCGGGTCGCCGTCAGTCCCGGCAAAAGTGTCGCCGTTGACGATAACGCTGACTATCCCGGCCACCCGGCCGCCGTTGTCGGAAGCCTCGTTTAGGGTGTGGCTGCTCCAGGTCAGGCGAGGGGCGCCGGAATCCGGGAAAATCCAGTTCAGGTCCCCGGTGATCCGGAGGCTCAATTCGGTGGTGATGACCCCTCCCTGAGAACCGGAAAGGGGAAAGCCCGAGACCCGGGCCTCAAAGCCGACTATGACTTCACCGTTACCGAAACCGTCATCCGGCAGGTAAAGGCGGAATTCCAGGGTGTTGGGGCTGTCCAGGTTCCCGGCCAAAATCTGCTGGCTGCGCGAACCGAATAGGGTCTGCATGGTGCTGGTGAAAGTGCCGTTGTCCTTCAGATCAAGCTGGTATTCCTTGGCCTTGGAATCCAGGCGGGTGACATCTATCTCCCCCCGGGTCACATTCGGGCCGCTGAACCCGGTCAGGCCCATGATGTCCATCCACTCCCGGGTGTCCGGGTCGCGGACTTGAAGGTAAGAACCATAGGCGACTACAGCCTGGCCTCTTTTGGTGTCAATGCTCATCTCTCAAATCCTCCGTTCTGTTGGCAGGTATATTCCAGGGTTATGCGAAAATAATTTTCAAAACCCATTTCAGAATCTTGTTCAAACCAGTTGGTCACCGGGGCCGTGAACATGGCCCGCTGAACCTCCAGGGCTATTACTTTGCCTTGGCCGTAATCTTCCGCCCAAACATCCACGGCCAACTTGACCAGTTCCGTCGAGTGCCCCCGCAAATGTCGGGCCGGAATCCCGGTGATGCGCCGAAAGGTCAGGGCGGGTAAATCTATCCCGGCTGGCAGCTTGTGGGCATATATCTGTTTCCCAACCAGGTCGGTCACTCCGGGCGCGGCCAGGAGTGCGGGCAAGATCAGCTTTTCGACCGCTTGCGGCACCATCAGCCGATCTCTACATTCACCGGGGCCATGGCCGCCGCCGTTATCTGGTCCGCCCGGCTGGCCACTTCCTCCAGGGCCGGCATCATAAAGGGGCGGGCCGGAGTGAAACCCAGAACCCGGCCCCCGGGAGTGACCTTGGCGTGGCCGAACTCGATCAAATGGGCATGGGGCGCGTAATTATCTCCGGAATCAAAGGAATACCCTCCGGCCCTGACCAAAACAAAAGGGCTTTCCGGCCCGGGGTCTTCCACCCGGATGGACTTCCGGAGCGCCCCGGTTTCATCCGCAAAGGCCGAAGTTATCCGCGCCCGGCTGGCCACTTCCTGGGCCACGGCCCGGATCCCCGGATTCACGGCTTTCCTGACCTCTTCCACAATGGCCCCCACGTCAATATCCACTTTGACGTCCGCGCTCACGGGTTGACCTCCTGGCCCGGCCCCTGACCCAAGGCCCGCGCCCGGACCATCAATTGGGTCTCTATGCCCTTCACGTCCTGGATGACGGCCACCAGGTCATAGACCGTCCGGCCATGCCTCACCCTCACTTCGGCCGGGGAAAGGCCGTTGCGGCGGCGTATCCTGATCCGGGCGTCAACCCGGGCCTCGGCCTGGGGTAATTGTCCCTGTTGCCAGTATTCGCCGCCCTTCAGCGGTTCCACATTGGCGAAAATGGCCGGGCCGTCTTCCCAGGTTTCCTTGGCGCCGCCGTAAATGTCCCGGCCCATGGTCCGGGTCATCAAAACGACCTTGTGCCGCAAAAGAGGCCGGGAATATGGCCCGTTATTCGGCCTTGGGGCAACCATAAGTCCGCCAGGGATCCAGGAGCCGGTCCAGGAATTCCTTGGAAATTCCGAATTCCACCACTTGAATGGCTATACGGTTCAGGAGCCAGAGTTTAAGGCCTTCCGGGAAGACCTTTTCATCCGGGTCGGGCGGGTCGCTTGGCTCGGCCACCCACTCCTTCCGCCAGTCCCGGCCGGTCTGGTGGCCGCCAAAGTCGATAAGACCTTCCCTGGCGGTCTCCAGAGTGGTTTCAAGGTCAGCGTCCAGGCCATCGTCCAGCCGGCAGAAATCCCGGATTTCCTCCAGGCTGACCAGGGGCTCGCTCATCGGCGGCCCCGGCGCCCGGGCATGGGCGGAGGGCTGACCGCTTCCGGCTGGACCGGGAACGTAGCCCCGGCCTCTCCATCTTCTTCCAACTCCGGGGCCGGCGGAGCGGTGGCGCTATCACCTGCCGTCGTTTCTGTCGGTTCGGAATCCAGAAGCCCCTTTATTTGCCGGGCATGGGCCAGGGCGTCCTCGGGTATTTCAACCGCGCCCGGTCCATAGACCACCGGCCGATGACCGCCGTGAAAAAAGCGGAAAGCCGTGGTCAGATACGCTTTAGGCATAACGCCCTCCTATCAGGCTTCGACTTTCAGGAGCTTAATGGCCTGGGTATCTTCCAGAAGCCCGCCCACGCGCTTGGTGGTGTAGAAATGGACAAAGGGTTTGTTGGTGTAGGGGTCCCGCAAAACCCGGATGCCGAAGCGATCCACTATGGTATAGGTCCGCCGCATATTCCCGAATATGATCGGAATAGAGCCGGCGCCCACATCGGCCATGTCATGATTTTCCACCACGGGATAGCCGAAAATAAGGGAAGGCTGGCCGGCCTGCATGGAAGGCTGCCAGAGATAATCTCCCTTGTCGTTTTTCCATTTCCGGATGGTGGCCAGGGTCAGGGTATTCATCATGAAGAAGGCCCCTGCCCGATAGCCCCGCTTCAAGCCATAGATCAGGCTCAAAAGGGTATCGGCCGGAGCCGTGGTGGGCCAGCCGGTGGCATTGCCGGTAGCAATAGTCTGGAGAGTCCCGAAGGGCCGGGCATCATCTTTGTCATCGCTCATGGGGGCGGTCAGGAGGCCCTTGGGCTTGTTGTCGCCGTCGCCGAATAGAAAGGCCAGGTTTTCCTGTTTAGCGAATTCAAAGGCCACTTCTTCAGCCAGCCAGCCGGCCGGGTCGAAAAACATATCATCCAGAGCCCGCTGGGTGCTGGCCGGGTTGGCGTAGATTTCGCCCATGACCGGCGTGATTTTAGCCAGCTTTGGTGCGTCGGTCTCCGGCCGGGGGTCGGTTTCGCCCACCCAACCGGAGGCGGCCGTGCCGAGATTGACCAGCCGCTCGTAATTCTCCCCGCCGATAGTCATGACCCGGCAGACCTGACGCATGGGGCTTTCATCCCGCAAAAGCTGAAGGATGCTCCTGTCCAGGCGCGTGGGGACGGCATAACCACCGGAATCGTCCACTCCCACCTGGATGGCCTTGACCTGGATTTCAGCCAAACCGGCCACGGCATTTTTTCGCAGGAAACCCTCAAAAGCCGCTTTGTGTTCCTCGTTCAAGGCGTCTTGCTCTTCGCCCGGAGCGCCGGGGCGGTTGGCTTTCTTGGCCACTTCCTTGAGTTCTTCACCCAGGCGGGTCAGTTCGGTATTAATTTTCTCGGTCTTGGCCTCAAGTTCAGACACGGCCTTGCCTTCGGCCATGGCCTTCAGGCGCTCATCATTGGCGGCTTTGAAATCCGCAAAAGCCTGGTTCTGCTCTTCGAGCAGTTTCTTCAATTCCTCAGACATGGTTCAAACTCCTTTCAAGAGCTTAATGTTACGGCGGAAAATGGCCGCCAGTTCTTCTTCCATCTCCGCCACGTTTCCGGATTTCACAGCCAGGACACGGGCCTTGGGATTGGCCGGGAAGGTCACCAGGGACACTTCCCAAAGTTTCACTTTTTTAAGTTTGCGCCGGGGGTCTTCCGGCTTGCTCCGGTTTTCCCATTCAATCGGGGTGTAACCGATGGAAAGGCCGGTAATGGCCGGGCGCGGCTTCATTTTCAAGAGCGTATAGGCCTCCTGGCCCCGGGGGGTATCGGCGAATTTTCCGACCACGAAAAGGCCGTGATCATCCTCCCGCATTTCCATCCAAGCCCCCAAGGGCATATTGCTGGCCGCCTCCCAACCGCCGTGCTGGGCCAGGAGCGCGGGCCATTCTCCGGTGGTTTTGGCTTCGGCCAGGGTTTCGGCAAAGGCCCCCTTAAGGATCACATCCCCGGTGGAATCCATATTCCCGAAGACGGCGCCATAACCCTCAAAGGTCATGGCCTCTTCATCAACGGCTTTTATTTCCAGCCGGCAATCAAGGTTCTTGCGTTCCATTTCCATTTCCATCTCCTTGGCCGGCTTCGCCGGGCTTGCCCATGTTCAGGGGCACGAAATATTCGTCCCCGCCCTCCCGAGGCGGCATATCTTCCAATTTTCGTATATCGTTGGGGGATAAGGCCCCGGCGTTGAACATGGTCTTATAAAATTCGCCCCGCTCTTTGACCGCGCCCCTCATGAGAGCTTTGGCCTCCAGCTTCAAATAATAGCCTTCAGCTTTTTCCGCCTTGCTCAAGAGCATCCGCCGGCCGCTCTGTTCAATATTTCGGTAAATGGGCATTAAGTCATTGGTGACATGGGCAATATTCATCTGCTCGACAGAGGCGTAGGTTGAATTTTTGTCGCTGTAGAAAACTTTGACCGGGTTGACCCCCATGACCCGGCAGATTTCCTCAATCTGAAATTTCCTGGTTTCCAGAAATTGGGCCTGGTCATTGTTGGAAGTCAGGGGGGTATATTTCAAGTCGGCCCAAAGAACCGCCGTCCGGTTGGCGTTTTGAAGCCCTTCATTCATCTTGGCCCAGCTTTGCCGGAGGGCTTCCCGCTGTTTTTCATCCAGGACGGCCGGGGTTGATAAAATGCCCGCCGGCCGGCCGCCGTTCTTGAACAGCTTAGAGCCATAGGTTTCCGTGGCCTTGCTCAGGCCCAAAACATCCCGGGCCGTCCGCACTATATTCAGGCCGCCGTAATAATCCCAAGGCAAATGCTTCAAATGCCACATATCCCGGGGCGGCACTTCCACCTGTTTCCCATTGGCCGTGGTTATGAAATATCGCATGGCAAAGCCGTTGACTTCCTGTTGAATGTTGACCGTTCCGGGCGGATAGGGCAAAAGCTCCAGGATTTCATCATTATGCCGATTGATCCAGACAAAGGCGTTGCCGGTCAGGGAAAGGTGCATTACCAGCATGGTCCGAAAATCAAAGCTGGTCTGCCATTCGTTGGGCTCTTCCGACAAAAGTTCATGGAGCGGGTGATCCTCCGCCGGAACTTCCCCGCTTCTCAGGAGCCGGAAGGGAACCTGGGCCACCCCGTTGCACAAAACCCGGACGCATTGAAGGACCGTGGCCACTTCCAAGGCCGTCCGCTTATTGATAGTTACCCCGCTGGCCGTTTCGGTCCCGGCAAACAAAAGCTCTTCCAGAAGCCGGTCGGAACTGTCAATAACCGCCGGCGCAGTTTGGGGTTTCTGTTTTCTGAAAAACGGCCAGAACATCAGTCCCAAACCTCCAGGCCGCCCCAGGCCGACCTTTGTTCCGGAGCCTCCGGTCCCACCGCCCCGTTCAGGGCCATGGCCAGGGCTACAATGCCGTCAATGCGACCGGTGGATTTGATTTTGTCGAATTTTCTATTTCCGGCCGGGTCTGCCTGGGCCTTGACGTTAGCCGCGCACATGGTCAACACCGGGTGATTGCCATGCTCCAGCCGTCCCTCCAGGAGCAGATCCTCCAAAGTCTCGACCGCCGGGTTCATGTCCCGAAAGCCCTGGCCGTGGGGAATGAGCCGCAAACCGCCGGGCACCGGGTCATCCTTGCCGTCAATCCAGGCGTCCACCCCTTCGGCCAGGAGTTCCCGCTGGAAATCGTCTATCTTCCAGCGGTCGAACTTGACCCCCTCGATCTTCAGCCGGCCGTGGATTTCGGCAATTTGCCGGGCCATGAAGGCGTAATCGATGGTCCGGCCCGGGGTGGCCGTCAAGCGGCCCTGTCTGGCCCAAAGATCGTATGGAACCCGGTCCTTGTCGGCCCGTTCCCGGATATTGCCTCCCGGGGTCCAGAAATATGACAGCACGGCCCACTTCCCGCCCGGAGCCCGGGTCACGAAAACCAGGGCGGTCAGGTCGTTCTTTTTCGACAAGTCCAGCCCGCCCCAGCACGGTTGATCGTGGAACAGGTCAAGGTCCGGTTCCGCGCTGTTAGCCCGCCAGACGTCCGGGGTGATAAACCGGCCGTCCGCGCTGACCCGCTGGTTCAGATAAAGATTGCGGAAAGCAGCCTCCTGGCCCGGCATCACCTTGGCTTTCTCGGCCACTTCCCGCATTTCCTTCAGACTGCGGAAGTCACCCAGGGCCGGATTGGCCAGGGTCCAGGCCTTTTCATCCCAAATGTCGGCCTCCAGGGGAACCTCATGGATGAAAGCCCTAAAGGCCGGGTCTTCCAGTTCCCCGGCGTTGACCTTTTTCCCATAGTCCACCAGTTCGGAAAACAGGGCCCCGTCATCCTGGGCCTGGGTGGAAATGCACCAGACCAGAGGCTCGGCATGGGCGCCCCGGCTGGTCATCATTACATCGTAAAGCTCCCGGTCCCGGCCGAACTGGGCCAGCTCGTCAAAAATGATGAAGCTGGAGGATTTACCATGCTTAGACCGGCTTTCAGCCGAAAGGGCCTGATAGATGGAGCCGCTGACGGAATCGACAATTTTCTTGCTGGAATAGATGATATTCAGGCGGCCGGAAAGCTCTTCGTCCTGTTCCACCATGCCCCGCATATACTTGAAAACCTGGGCCGCCTGCTCCCGGTCGAAGGCCACGGAATAGAGTTCCCCATTCCGCACGGCCACCGGCCCGCATAAATGGGCCAGGCAGAGGCCGCCGATGAGGGTGGTCTTGCCGTTCTTCCGGCCCATGGTCACCAGGGCCTGCCGAACGCGCCGCAGACCGTCCGGCCCCTTCGGGTCATAAACCTGGCGGATGAAATCCTTCTGCCATTCCCGTAGCTCTACAGGTCGGCCGGCCAGGGCTCCGTCCGGGACGTTCAGAGTTTCGATGAAACGGATTATGAGGTCAGATGGTTTCATTTATTCCATTCATGCCCCGGGTCTCTCGGCGTCCCATCCGGGTTGCAACCCTTCAGGCGTTCCCCGCCGGCGGTCTTCTGGCTGTGACAGGTCTGGCAGCACGAGGCCAGATTTTCTATGGCCCAGGGATCGCCGCCGTCCCGAATGGCTTTTTTATGGTCAACCTGGGTTGCCTCCCTGGCCTGTCCGGGCGGGCAATATTCGCAAAGTGGATTCGCCCTCAGCTTGGCCGCCCTCAATTCCCGCCAGCGGGCGGTGTTGTAGGGCCATTTCGCCATCAGTTCAGCCGATCGGCCTGAGCCGCCTCAGCTTCGCCATACATCAGACCGGCCCTGGGACTTCTGGCCTCTGGCAATCCCGCCCGGCTGGCCTTGGCCGTGGCCCGGTGGGTTTCCCGGGCCGAGGCACCGATTTTGAGTTGACGGGAAAGAGCGGCGATCAAAAAGGCCGTTTTTATCCATTGGGCCTGAAATGTAGCGGCCAGTTTGACGTCTTTGCCCTCCAGGGCCTCTGTTTTCAGGCGGCGCAACTGGTTTCGGTCGCTCACAGCCTGACAAAGCTGGACCAAAAGCCCCGCGTCATCCTCCCGGTAGAATCCTGGCTCTTTGGCCTTGACCCTCCGGTCCCATTCGGCCCTTTCGGCCGGCCCCAGGTTGCGGCCTATGGACGATAAATAGGCGGGCTTTGGCTGATTCACGGCCTTTTTCGCTGCATTCGCTGATTTCGGGCCTCTTTTACCCATTTTCTCTCCAAAATTCAGCTTGAGGGAGGGGCGACGGTCTTGGGCTCGGCTTCATCCAGAGATTTGCCCCCCCCTACCCTTTTAACAATTGGGCATGGGGCTGGCGGAGCAGGACGAGGGGGAACGGGCGTTCCATCAGGCATTTTCCCCATTTGTTACCCTCTCCGCATTTCATTGACCGCTTTTCCTCTGGCGGCCTTCTTCTCAGGCCATGGACCGGAAGAACACCGCGCGTGTGGAAATTATAAGGGCATTTTTTTGCCCCAAACGATTTTGGTATGATTTTGGTAGGGTTTTGGTATGATATTAACTATTGACAAGGATTCCCCAAATCTAACTTGTTAGTTATATTTGGATACAAAAAAAGCCGCTCTTGGGCGGCGGCAACGTGCAAGAAATCCTTGTAGGTTGAACTGTCAAATATTACTTTACAGTTCGATTTTGGTGAGGGGAATCAGCTAAATCCGGGTGGAAGGCGGTCAAGGGATTTGACGTAATGCTCTGCCCAGGCCCTCAAGCTTTGCCGGGTCACAACCCATGAGCCTGACTTTTCTTTTCTGGCCGGGAAATCGCAGAGCGGAAGATATTCCCCCCGCAGCTTGCCGAGGGAAACGCCAAGCTCTCTGGCTATGTTATGGATTCCCGTTATCATAATTGAGGCGGGTTCGTTCATGCCTTAATTATGCATAATTAAGCGGGGTTGTCAAACGGCCCGGCCTCACAACCCATAAGCCCCCTTGTCGCCGCCCTTGGTCGGGTCTTGGGATTTGACGTGGGAGCAGAGCGGGTCGTTGCCGTTTTCCATGCCGGCGGTAAAGAGAAACTTCGTCTTGTCCACCTTGGCGCAGGGCGCCCAATCCGAACGCAGGCCCAGAAAATAATCCATCCGGTCGAAGAACAGGTCATAGAGCGGCGGGGAGAGATAGGGGTCATCTATGCTCTTGGCGGGAAAGGTGTTTCCGATCATCATATTTCCGCCCGCATACCAAGCGGTAGCCCTTATTTTGCTTCCATCAACTTTGACATCCCACGCATCGTTGTTATACATTGCGTTAGTTACTAAAAATAGCGACCATTGACGTGTGGCCGAAAAACCATCCTTCCTGTGAGTTATCCTGTAATCCTTTTCGGAATGGAGCAAGGCCTTATCGGCGGCGGCAATCAATTGCTCTTGGGTGAAATTCTTGTATGTCCTGACCATGGCCCGTTGGGTTGCATCGTTAAGGGCCACCACTTGGGCGCGGTCCATTTTGGGGGCCACGCAGCCGGCCAGGGATAAAATCAGGATGGAAAGCAGGATGGATTTCATGAGGGTTCCTTTCAAGTTTAAAGCAGCCCCTTGTCTCTGTTCTTTTTGGCAGCCTGAAACTCCGAATCTAACATTTTTGAAAAATAGACAACATTGATTTTGACTTTCATGCGTTCGCCAAAAAATTCTAATCCGAGTTTCGTTTTTTCGGTTTCCCATACCACTACAGATTCAACAGAACCGGCTGCATAAGCGTTGCCTATCATGTCGGGCTTGTTTTTTAAAAAATCATTTGACCAAGTGGTTTCATCGGTTAGCGGGTTGCCGTAATTTTCGACAAGCAATTTCTTCAGCCCCTCAAAAGTTTTGACATAATTATTGGCATTGATAAAATTTTCATTTAATATGTAGCCGGCCTTTGCCAGCTTGTCATTAACGAATTCATATCCTAAATTGAATTTTTCTCCGTTTATTGTCGTTTCATAAACCGTCATATTATCTCTGCGGAATAATGGAACCAACCCATCTTTCTTTTCCGCCGCTTCAACTTGGGCCGGGCTCATGCCCCATCTGACCTTGCGAAAATCAAAGCCGCCGGTCGGTTCTGGTTCTCTGGTCACGGCAAGAACCGCCACCATTACGCCAAGGGCAACCCCGGCTGCTATGGCCCCAATGATTGCCTTTTTCATGTCCTTTCCTCCCCCTCCCCTCAACACAACTTGCTTTTCGCCACTTTTTCGGCCACGGCGGCCGCAATTTTTTGGATTTCCGGCTTAACTTCCTCTTTGAGCATTACCAGATCGCGGCCAAGAATGGTCAGGCCAGCCCTCTGGACTATCACCCGGTATTTTTGTCCGGTAATAATCTTTTCTTTTCCAGCGATTATCGCATTATACATTTCCCGGATTTCAGCGATGCGGTTCTCAAAGCAATTTTCTATCACGTCAACCATCGAATCTCGAAAAACTTCTCTCCAATCCGCATCTGGCATTTCAGCCCCGGCTTCAATGGCCCGGTTGATGGCCCGGAGATAAGCGTCCTCGAAATCCTTCATGGTCAACTTGGGCACACCTATCGAATCACGGCCGACACTGCGCTTGCCGGCTTTCAAATTCTCACCTATCCTCAAAAATTCCACAATATTACATTCTAGCGCATCGGCAATTTTACACATTTTCCTAAATGTGGGGCTTGTTCTCCCTGTTATGTAACCACTTATATTGCCCTGGTCAGTATCGACCATCTCGGCAAACTGTTTTTGCTCTAACTTCTTTTTTTTAAGAGTAAATTCTAGCGCGAGGCCGAATATATTTTTTTCGTATTTATTTTTTGCCATTTTTCTCTTGACCGTAAGTTAAATTTGCCATATACTCACCCCATGGCCTATTTATCGGCATTGGAGGGAATGTTGAACACGGAATTGACAACCATCGCGGCCATGCTTGCCTGTTTCGCGGTCTTTGAGGCTGCCTTGGTGGTCATCTGTTTTATGGCCGCCCTTCACTGGTTCAATGTGGCTAAGATTCAAGGTGCGCTTCTCGGCTTGCTCCGGCAACAGGCGGCGCTGCAAGAATTGCTGGAAACTCTGAACAGACCGGAAGCGCGGAACAAATCATCGGTCAAGGCCTTAGGGACGGGCCAATATGCCTTTCAATGATCGGCACAACTATATTCGCGTCCAATTCAAAGTTGCACTTGCCGATATTGGCGCACTTAAAACTGTAAAGGCGGCTTCCGCCAATCCCCAATGGATCGGTTTTCCGATGAATGGGGTTCATCGGCGATTTGCATAGGTAACAATAGGGAAATTTATCAATGGAACCATCGGCCAGCTTTTTAAGGAAAAATCCTCCCGCATCAATCAGGTCGTTCGGAGGGATTTTGGCTTCCAGCTCGGCCACCTTGGCCTCCAGTTCGGCGACCAGCGCCTTTGCCTGGGCCAAGTCTTTTTCCAAGCGTTCCACCTGCTTTGCATCTAAAGCCCCGGAAATCATATTGCGGGCCGAATCAACCAAAGACATTTTCACACCCATCGGGATATAAACGGTATCGCTTATTATACCCAAACAGCGCAGGAAATAAAACATTTATGAGCAGAGCTAAAGATTTGAAATCACAGGCGGAACTGGCCCGGCAGGTCCGGATGGACTACAGGCATCTAAATGACTGCCTCAAGGGCCGCCGGAACGCCTCCCTGGACAAGGCTCTGGACTTGGCCGATCTGACCAAGACCGATCCGCGCCAGTGGGGCAAGAACGGCTCGGTGGAGGGCCGCCTGGCGGGTTTTTTGAACTGGCAGGAAGCGCAGCCGAGATGATTTAACCGGCCTTCGGGCCTGAGATAATAACCCTTCCCACATGAGTAATTTTTTCACCGGCTTACACCGGGCGGTGAAACTTTGTCCGAAAACGGGAAAACGATGAAGAAAAACCTTGAAACCCTGGCGCTGGCCTTCTTCGCTGCCTTCGCCGCCTGGTATGTTCTCCCGCGCATTATCCCGACGCGCCTGTTTTTGGGTGACTGAAAGATGACCCTCCTGACCATCAAAGAAGCCGCCCGGCGCCTGAGCGTCACCCCTCGAACCCTGGCCCTTTGGCGGGAGAAACGGCGCGGCCCCAGGTTTTTCAGGGTTGGGGTCAGGGTGCGGTATTGCTTGGAAGATTTAAACGCCTGGGTTAAGGCCCGGGCGGTGGAACCGAAAGGATTTTGACCATGAACGACGAAAAAGCCATTTTACTGGCCCAGGCCCAAGTGGCCAAAAACCGCTATCAACTGCTATTGGCCACGGCCGCCGAAAAGCGCAACGAGGCCAAGCTGGCCAAAAAAGAGGCTGATGAATGTCTGGCCCTTCACCTGGCCGCTATGGATCGCCTGGCCGAATTGGACGCCAAGAACTGAGGCCCACCATGCCCTTCCCTTCCCCTAACCCGCCCTCCGCGCCGTCCAGGCCGGTGAAAGCCGGCCGGGCGGTCCTGCCTGGGGAGGGGGCAACTGTCTGCATTGGATGCAAGCACGGAACCAAACCCGTTCTCAAGCCTGACTTTAAACACGGATGTATCCATGCCACTTGGCGTTTCAGGTCGAAAGCCAATCTACAAGACCGCGAAGTCGCGGCCATTCTCGATGCCTATGATCGGGAGCATGGTCGCCCCTGCGATGTGACCTTTTGGATTTAATCCAGGGAGACTCCGGCCACGGCCTCAAAAATCTCTTTATTTTCAGAGATGCGCTCGGCTTGGTCAGCTATGAGATTCACAACAGTCAGTGCATAGCGAACAGCGGAAATTCTGGCGTCATAATAATTGGGGGTTCCATCGAGATTCATAACCCCGTCAAAAGGAATATGGATTGGAATTTCTAAGGCCGGCTTAAGGAGGCCCCCATGTTCGAACCAAACACCGACCGAGTTTTGGCTCACTCTCTGGCCGCCCATCAGGCCCCCGCTGACCGGGACATGGACGTGTTCGAGACTTGGGAGGCCTCTTTGCCGGAGCGGTTCCGGGACCTCTTGAAAGTCATCGAAAAGCACTCCGACCTGGACCTTTGGGCAACTTTCTGGGCGGCCAGGGAGGCCGGGGGCCTGTAGGCAGTCTTTAAGCAATTCTAAATAACTCAAAGGATAAACCCATGCCCGCTACTGCCCATAAGGCCAAGACCAAAAAGACTCCGGCTAAGAAAGCCGCTCCTAAACCGTCTGCGCCGGCGATCCCTCCCCCAGTTATAGTTACTGGCTATAAAGGATTTACGAAGGACTTCCGCTGCCGAGGGATGCAGTATGAAGTCGGCAAGACTTACGAGATGCCGGAGGCCTCTCTGTGCAAAACCGGGATCCATTTCTGCACTGACCCTTGGGATGTTTTGGGTTATTACCCCCTGGCGGAAGATAACCGCTTTGCTGAGGTGGAGGCGGAAAACCCTTCCGATGAAACCAGCGATGATAGCAAACGGGTCACGAAAAAGCTGACTGTCAAGGCCGAATTGGGCTTTTCCGGGTGGATAAAGGCGGCGATTTCTTTTCTCTTTGAGAAGATAAAAATTGAAGAAACGCCGGGCGATTCCTCACAGCTGGCGGCCTCGGGCGATTACTCACAGCTGGCGGCCTCGGGCGATTCCTCACAGCTGGCGGCCTCGGGCGATTACTCACGGCTGGCGGCCTCGGGCGATTCCTCACGGCTGGCGGCCTCGGGCTATTACTCACAGCTGGCGGCCTCGGGCTATTCCTCACGGCTGGCGGCCTCGGGCTATTACTCACAGCTGGCGGCCTCGGGCTATTCCTCACAGCTGGCGGCCTCGGGCCATTACTCACAGCTGGCGGCCTCGGGCCATTCCTCACAGCTGGCGGCCTCGGGCGATTACTCGGTTGTCGCCGCTATCGGAATAAACAACAAGGCCAAGGCCGCCCTCGGCTCCTGGATTGTCCTGGCAGAATACGATAGCGAGGGAAAGCCGATATGCGTCAAATCCGCTCAGGTGGACGGTGAAAAGGTAAAGGCTGATACCTTTTATCTGCTCAAGGGCGGGGAGTTTGTGGAGGCCGAATAAAGAACCGACCCGTAAGGGACAAATCTTACGGGCCGGGCATCTGTGGTGTGAAAAATGAAAGGCGGTTGAAATGTATCACGAAACAAAGCCTCAAGTCAACCCTAAATCGGCCGCTGTCTTGTGGGGCCACGTTTGGGAAAGGCTTCACGCCAGGGTCGGACGCGCCGGAGGAAGGGTCTCGTGCCCGGCCGAGATGAAAGCCTACTCGTGGCTCCTGGATCGGGAAAGAATAGCCGGGGAAAAGCTGGATTTCTATCTGGGCCGGAAACGGCTGAAGGTGGTGGTGTGATGACCGACCAGGAATTGAACGAAATCGCCGAACGGGCGGACAAGGCCACCGCCAAAGACATTCTGAGGTTGCTGGCTGAAATCCGTCTGCTCCAGGCCAAAAATGCCGCCCTGGCCCGGGATGGTTTGGCCACCAGCCGGCTGGTGGAATTGCTGATCAGGATCATGGCCAAGCGGGAAGCGGAGGCGGTTCAGTGATTTCCACATTCCGCCAATCGTCTTTAGACACTTTTGAAAAATGCGGCGAAATGTTCCGCCGGCGCTATATCGAATATGAAATCATCCCCCCGGGCCTGGCCGCCCACGTGGGAACGGGCCTGCACAAAGGCGCGGAAGTCAACCACCGTGCCAAGCTGGCCACCGGGCAGGATGAACCCCTGGACGTGATCCAGGACGCCGCCCGGGATGGTTATGTCAAAGCGGTCAAGACCCGGGGCGCTTATTTCGCCCCCGAAGAATTGCCTTCCGCCCGGTCACAGGCCGAGGCCGGAGTGGATGAAGTCGTTTCCCTGGCCGAACTCTACCACCGGGAAATAGCCCCGGAGATTCACCCCGTCCTGGTCGAAGAACGGGCGGAAATATCCCCCCCGGAACTGCCCCTCAGTATTGCCGGCACGGTCGATCTCCTGGATGAAGCCGGAACGCTTATCGACTTCAAGACCGCTTCCAAGGCCTGGCCGGCCGATCGGGCGCACAACAGCCACCAGGCCACCATCTATCACAAGCTGGTGGAAGCGGCCACCGGGAAAGCCCCGGAGGAAATCCGCTTTGAAGTGCTGATAAAAGGGGCCAAGCCCCGCCGCCAGACCATTTCCACCGACCGGACGGAAGCCGATTTTCAAGCCCTGGTCGGTCGCCTGAACATCATACACCGGATGATTCTGGCCGGCATATTCCCCCCGGCTCCGGCCGGCTCCTGGATATGCGGCCCCCGGTATTGCGGTTATTTCTGGACCTGTCCCTATCAACCGGCCCACAAAAAGATTTTGCCCAAAAACACCAACTAAGGAGGATTCGACATGGCAACCCAAGAGTATTTCGATGATGACAGCTTTGTGGCCAAGCCCCCGGCCAACGGTAACGGCCAGGAAACGGGCTTTTTCCAGCCTCCGGTCCAGGCGGCCGACGGCATTTTGGCCTCTGACCAGGCCCGGGCCGTGGCCGAAGTCCAGGCCGCCCTGGTCATCGCCGCCGGCCGGCCCAGAAACGAACTCCGGGCCAGGGACAGGCTCCTTCAGGCTTGCCAGCGGGCCAGCCTGGCTTCCGGGGCGCTCTACAACTATCCCCGGGGCGGAACCGCCGTCACCGGCCCTTCCATCCGCTTGGCCGAAGCCGCCGCCCGGGCCTGGGGGAACATGACCTATGGCTTTCGGGAACTGTCCCGCCGGCACCTGGAGAGCGAATGCGAAGCCTTCGCCTGGGACCTGGAAAGCAATACCAAGGCCGTCCGCCAATTCGCCATAAAGCACCGCCGGGACACCAAAAAGGGCAGCTATGACCTGACCGATGAGCGGGACATTTATGAGCTTATGGCCAACCAGGCCCAGCGGCGGGTTCGAGCCGCCATTCTGGAGATCATTCCCGGCGACATCATAGAGGACGCCGTGACCGAATGTGAAAAGACCATGAAGGCCAAAATCGGCGACTTGGCAGCGGCAACGGAAAAATTGCTGGCCTCCTTCGCCGCCCTTGGGGTTTCCCGGGATGCCATAGAAAAACGCCTTGGCCACCGCATTGACGCTATCCAGCCGGCCCAGGTGGTCAATTTCGGAAAAATCTACACTTCCATCAAAGACGGCATGAGCGAGCCGAAGGACTGGTTCGAACTGGAGCCCGGACCGGCCAAGCCTGAACAGCCCGCCCCGGCCAGGAAAGCCAAATCGGAATCAAAGCCGGAGCCGCCCCCTCCCGCCGATCCCCCCTCCGGCAACGGCCAGATCCCGGAGGCAGCTGCCGCCACCCCCGAAGACGCGCCCCCAGCCCCAGCCCCGGCCCGGGCCGATTTCGCCGACCTGGGGGCGGTCTCCAGCGTTTGTTACGACATCTGCAAAAACCGGGGCATAGACATGGACATGCTGATCTCGGCGATGTTCAACGACAAGCCAAAGTCAAAATTGACCCTGGCCGAGTGGAAGCAGTTTCACAGTTCGTTGATTTAGGGCGGCGACCCTCCTACGCCGCCTGAAACCGGCGGTCAGATCGGAGCCTGACCGCTTAAAACGCCCGCCTGAGCTGGTCATTGACGAATCAGGCGCTTAAATATGAGTGCATATCCCTGGGGAAGATTATACGAAGAATGGGGCCGGGACATCAAAGTCCAGACCATGAGCGAGGCCCACCAGCGCCGCCATGCCATGCTCATGTGTATGCATATAGAAGGGAACTTGTTTCCAACCGATGAGCAAGCCGCCTTTTACATGCGAATCCCCCTGGAGGCCTGGCTGGAGGCCAAGATAATCTTCCAAGAACGGGGATTTTTAGAGGAAGAAACAAACCATTTCCGGAATTGGGGAAAACGGCAATATATTAGCGATTTAAAAGACCCAACCGCAACGGAAAGAAATAGGCGTTACAGAGAAAGAAAGCGTAACGACCGTAACGCCACCGTAACGTTACGCCCCTCAGAATCAGATACAGATACAGATACAGATACAGATACAGATACAGATACAGAGAATACTCCCCCCCCTCCCCCCCAAGGGGATGACCAAAACCATTTTCCTGATTCCGGGAAAAATGTTGACGAGGGGCCAGAGAGACCACCAACGGTTTCCGCCGCCTTTGAAACTTTTTGGGCCGCATATCCCCGGAAGGTTTCCAAAGGTCAGGCTGTCAAAGCCTGGGGTGCTTTAGTCAAGGCTGGAATCCTGCCCCGGATGGAAATCATCATCGAGGCGGTCCACGCCCAATGCCGATCTCCTGACTGGCTTAAAGACGGCGGCCAGTTCATTCAGCACCCGGCCACCTGGCTCCGCGCCCACGGATGGGCGAATGAAACCCCGGGAACCCGGGCCGAACCGGAAGCCCCACCCGCTGACTTCAACCCCGTCGGAAGATTTTGACCCGAAGGAGACGAAATGAAACCCTTTACGATAACCACCCCCTCCGCCCTAATCGAAAAAAAGGTCGAGTGCAAGACCCACGGCCTCTATATGTCCCGGCTACTGGTCGAAAGGCCGGAAGTCTGGTCCTTCTGCCCGTCCTGCGAGGAGGAACAGAAGGCCGCAAGGGCGCGGGAGGAAGATGTCCGTAAACAGCGGCGCCTGGAAGAAAACCTTGAAGAAGCCGGGATTTTGAAACGCTTTCGAAACGCGACCTTCGAGTCTTACGAACCCCGGAGCCAGCACCACGCCCAAGTTCTGGTGGCCATGAAAAACTATGCCGAGAATTTTGCCTTCCACCTGGAGGCCGGCCGTTGCCTGGGGCTCTTGGGTGGTCCCGGCCAGGGCAAGACCCACCTTGGAGTGGCCCTTCTAAAGGAAATCATCGGTAAAGGATTTACCGGGCGCTATTGCCGGGAATATGATTTCTTCCTGTCCATCAAAAACACCTGGGCGGCCGGCAAGAATAAACTGACAGAACGGACTGAAACGGAAATCATCAAAAGCTATGTCCGGCCCGATCTTTTGGTGTTGGACGAAATAGGGGTTCAGTTCTTCACTCCGGCCGAGGACGCCTTAATTTTTCAAGTCATCGAAAACCGATATGGGTCCATGAAGCCCACGATGGTCATTTCGAACCTCAACAAACCCATACCCGAAAAGACTCTACATGGCAGACGGACCAAAGACGTGGAAGATGCCCTTGGCTTTCGCGCCTATGATCGCCTGGTCGAGGATGACGGGATTCTTTTGACTTTCCCGGCCGGCCTGGTTAGTTACCGGGTATTAAAAAATCAAGAGATGCGGGAAATATCGGAAGGGTCGGCCATTCAATGACCCTCTTCCCCATCAATCCCACCGAATCCCATGAACAGATCGCGCTTTTCGAGTGGGCGGATTGGGCCATTCAGCGATACCCGGAGCTGGAGCGGCTTCACGCAATACCGAACGGGGGCCACAGAAACCCGGCCACGGCCGCCCGGCTGAAAAAGGAAGGCGTCAAGAAGGGCGTTCCCGACCTCTGCCTCCCGGTTCCCCGGCGCGGTTATCACGGGCTCTATATCGAGCTTAAACGGCCAAAAGGCGGGACGGTATCTCCCGATCAGGCCAAGTTCATCGGCTGGCTCCGGGCGGAAGGTTACAGGGTCGAAGTGGCAAGAGGTTTTGAAGCGGCCAGAGAGGCCATAGAGGAATATCTGAGTTGAGGTTCCTGGATTTATGCGCCGGAATTGGCGGCTTTTCTCTGGGCCTCGAAATGGCCGGGATGAAGTGCGCCGGACAGGTTGAAATTGATGACTACTGCAATCGAATCCTTGAAAAGCATTGGCCCCACGTGCCCCGCTGGGGAGACATCAAAATCGTCAACCCCGCCGCCCTCCCAGCAGTTGAGCTTATTTGCGGAGGATACCCTTGCCAGCCTTTTAGTTGTGCCGGGAAGCGGAGAGGCGAGGAAGATGACCGCCACCTCTGGCCATATATTGAGCCCATTGTTGCCGAACTCAGGCCCGCTTGGTGCTTGTTTGAAAATGTTAATGGGCATGTCACGTTGGGGCTCGACGCGGTGCTATCTGACTTGGCAGCCCTCGGCTACACCTGCTGGCCGCTGGTTATTCCGGCTTGCGCCGTCGATGCCCCTCACCGACGAGACAGAATATGGCTTGTGGCCCACGCCGAAAGCGGAGCCATCAGGCCCGGATTATGCGAGGGCGAACCGGCCGGGGAGCGGAGGGGACGACTTGGCGACGGCGGTGGCCAAAGCGGCAATGCTCCCAACACCAGCGGCCAGGGATTGGCGGTCTGGCCAGGGACGCCAAAAGAACGGTCACACGCCCCAACTCCCGGAGGTCATAGGTGGCCAGTTGAACCCGGAGTGGGTCGAGTGGCTCATGGGGTTCCCCGCCGGGTGGACCGCATTAGAGCCCTCGGAAATGCCGTAGTCCCGCAACTGGTCGCCGAAATCGGCCGGTCGATCATGGTCGCCCACGAAAGGACCTGACATGAGCAAAAAATCCAAGAAACCCAAACTTATCTCCTGCCCCTCTTGCCGAGGTTCCGGGGTCACCTCCCCGGCCCACCTTAACGGCCGCAAGGTGCCCTGCCGGCGCTGCGAAGGATCGGGCCGTATATCGAGAGCCGAAGGTGTCTAAGGCCAAAGGCAAACCCAAACCCCGGCCCATTGCCAGGCCAAGGGTCCAGGGGCCGCCCAAGCTCAAGCGGGAGCCTATGCCGTCCAAGCCCCGCCCGGCCCATCTCTGCCGGTGGTGGCAGACCTACCCCGGGAGCCCGGATTGCCGGGCCATGAAGCGGGACCGGCGGACCTACTGCAAGGAGTGCGAGAGGGTATGAGGTTCTTATTTCTGGCTCTGGCCTTGATCCTGGCCGGCTGTGCCAAGCCCGCGCCGGTGGTGGAACAGAGGATTGATCCGAAGATTATCGAAGCAGTGATTTATTTTGAATCCAGAGGCAACCCCGGGGCTATCAGCCGAACACACGATTACGGAATCATGCAAGTCAATGTGATGACGGGCCGGGGTATGGGCTATTCCAAGGCGGACCTTCTGGACCCGGTGAAAGGGCGGGAGGCTGGGGAGAGATACCTGACCATGATGTTGGACCAGTTCGGAAACATCGAAACCGCCTTGGCCGCTTATCATTGCGGGCCGGGCAATTACAGAGCGGCGCGGTGCAAGGCTTATGCCCGCCGCGTCCTCAAACTAGCGGAGGCGAGCAATGGGTCACAGTGAAATCTGCGTTAGGTTCCACGATATTCTGAAAAACTCCGTGGATTTTGCCATAGGGGCAAGGCGGGAATGGCAGAGGGTGGCCTATACTTGTCCGCATAGTTCAAGGCTTCACCTTTTGCGCGAAGCCTTTGAGGCGGAGTGTAGGCACATCCGTGACCTGGTTGCCCTTCGCAAAACCTGGCGGAGGTTGACCCATGAAAATCCGCGTTGAAATCGAAGTGCCGGAGGGGGAGTTTTGCGAACTGGCGACAGAGCCGGATGACCCGGAAGAGCCAGACCCCTTTTATTGCGGACGCCTGAGCGGCAATGAATATTATATGTTTTGCACCTTATTTGATGACGCATACTTAAAAAGTGAAGGCCGTGCGGTCCGTAAATGCCAGCCCTGCCTGGACGCTTGCCGGGCGGCGGAGGGGGAGAAATGAAAAAGCGTAAACATTGCATACAGTGTGGAAAACCACGAGACGGCGATAATCCGCTTTGGTGCATAGAATGCGACAAAAAAAGAATAGCGCGGATTTCCGGGCAATTTGAAGAGATAGCCCATTCTTACGGAATCAAAGCCCCTTGGGAGGCCGAACAGGAGACCCCGAAATGACTGGCGGCGAACCCTGCGAAATTAAAAACGCCATTATTGAACGCGCCACGATAACAAGCGACGACCACGGCCTTTTGTCGGCGTGGCTTCACTTGAATTACGGAGGGAGCGGTCAAGGCTTTGGCGGTTATTGCCTGTATCTGCCAAAATCTTTTACTCATCATCGCCTGGAAAGTTGTGCTGGCCATTTCATTTTTCGCGTGATGGAGATCGCGGACGTAAGTGAGTGGGCACAACTTCCCGGCAAAACTATTCGCGCAAGAGGCAACAACGTAAAAATATATGCCATCGGCCACATTGTCAAAGAGGATTGGTTTGAGCCGGAGAAAGATTTTGCGTCATTGCGGCGCGTGGAGGATGTATGACCGGCGGCGAATTGGTGATTCTTGGGTTTCTGTGGATTTGGTATGGCCTGTGGATTCATGAGGACGTAATAGCTTTTTACAACCCCTTGGAATTGTGGGGACAATCAAAAAAGCATTTCGTTAGCGTTACCCTGTCACTCCTTCCTGGCGTTCTATGTCTCGTCCTGGGCTTCTGGAGGATTTGGAAATGACCGACTGTTGCGACCGGACGCCGCCTGAGCCCCGCCAGGAGCCTCAGAAACGGCCCGGCCTCTACATATGCCAGGAGTGCGGCGGCAAGCGGCTGGAAGAGGTCACCGGGCCGCCGGTGGAAACCGTGATCGGGCCGGTCTGCCCACTGTGCGCGGGGAGAATTGAGGGGAGGAAATGAAGGAAAGGCCGATTATTTTTTCAGGGCCGATGGTAAGAAGCGTTTTGTCTGGGGCGAAGAGCCAGACGCGGAGGGTGATTAAGCCGCAGCCGAAGGGTCACGTTCTCGAATATGTGCCACATGGCGATGAATGGTTGCCGCGCATGCTGAATAGATGTGAAGACGAAAATGGAAACTATTCCACACGGGGAGATATGAAACTGAGAATCCGTTGCCCCTACGGCCAGCCCGGAGACCGCCTTTGGGTTCGGGAGGCGTGGGTGGAGTGTGCGACGATTGACAGCCATTTAACCAGGACAGACATTTATGGGTATAAGGCTGATTATTCGATAACCGATGTTCCGTGGAAATGGCGGCCGTCAATCCACATGACCCGCGACGCCAGCCGCCTAACCCTGGAAATAATGACGGTCAGGGTGGAGCGGTTGCAGGATATTTCATGTGCTGACGCGATAGCTGAAGGCATAGTTGGTGGGGCTAAAGCCCTTGGTTATGACTTTGATTTTCATGTGCCAGGCTTGCCGATTATCTGCGGTTCTTCTGCCAGGGCCGCGCTTGATGCCGTCTGGCAACACATAAACGGCGGTCGTGGATTCCTGGATAACCCTTGGGTTTGGGCTATCACGTTCAAGCGCGTTGACGCGCAATAAAGGAGATTTTATGTGGTTTATCGTTATCGGTTTGGTCAGTCTTATTACGGTTGGCAATTTAATCTGGCTGTTGGCCCAATGCGCCAAGTCGGATGACGTTGACGAAACCCGGGCCAAGTATTTCAAGGGCAAACTCCCAAAAATAAGCCTGTTGGCCGTTGCTGGCCTGTTTGTCATCGGCTGTTGTGCCTATACCGTGGAGCAAGGCGACCGGGCCGTGGTCTTGCGGTTTGGCCACCTTTATAACGTGACCGAACCCGGCCTCAATTTCAAGCTGCCCTTTGTAGATTCTGTCCGGGATGTGTCGGTTCGCACCCGGAAAATGAACGGCAAGCTTCCCGTCTATTCCAAGGATGTTCAGGCCGCCGACATCGAGCTATCCGTCAACTATTCCCTGGCTTCCGCATCGGTCGGTGACATATTCACCAAATACGGCGAAGCCTACGAAGAGCGGATATTGTTTCCGCAAATCCAGGCCAAAAGTAAAAACGCATTCGGGCAACTGGCGGCCGTTGAAATAGTCCAGGCCCGGGAAGGACTGGCCCGCCGGATTTTGGAGGATATGCAAAGCCACTTCGAGGGAACCGGTTTTAGAATCGAATCCGTTCAGGTTGAGAATATTGACTTTTCGACTGAGTTTGAAAAATCAGTGGAACGCCGGATGAAGGCTGAAATTGAGGTGGCCGAATCCAAGCAAAATCTTGAACGGGAAAAAATCAATGCCGATATGGTCAGGACCAAGGCCCAGGGCGAAGCGGACGCCAAGGTGGCCCAGGCCAAGGCGAATGCCGAAGCCATCACGCTGGTTGGTGAAGCCGAGGCCAAGGCTATCCAAGCCAAGCAGAAAGCCCTGGCGGATAATCCGAGCTATGTGGCCCTGATTCAGGCCGAGAAGTGGAACGGCGAATTGCCCGGAACCATGATTCCGAATGGGGCCTTGCCGATAATCGGCAAATAGATTCCGTGCCCTTGGCGCGGACCCGGGCGGCGGCGGACTCATGGGTTGAACGCTACACCGCCGCTGACCCGGTAAATTTAGCCCCAGGCCTAAATTTAGTCGAAGGCCTAATAGTTACTAATTTTGAGCCACAAAGAGGGATTATGCAAGGCGCTAAAGACGATAACGGCAAGCTCAGGTATGACTTGATACCACCGGAAATTGAAACGGAACTGGCCCGGATTTTCACCTACGGCGCGGAGAAATACAGCCCCCGGAACTGCGAAAAGGGCTTTCGTTATGGCCGCCTTTATGCGGCTGCCCGGCGGCATATGTCGGCCTTTTGGAACGGCGAAGAGGATGACCCGGAATCCGAATTGCTCCATCTCAGCCACGCTCTTTGGAATATCGGGATGCTGATAGTTCAGAATTTGCGCGGAACCGGGGAGGATGACCGGGTGAAGATGAATGGCCCGCAGGGCGAAGTGGACATAGATGAGGGTTGCGGAACCTGCAAGCACTTTGAATCGAAATCCCACAAAAAGCCCTGCACACAATGTAGGCATAATTTTACGCTGAAATGGGAGGCCGCCGATGATTAACCCTATCACCGCCGATGAGGCCCTAGAAAAAGCCTGTCCACTTGCCATTCACGCCAGCGACCGTGGCGCGGTGCGGTGTTTGTCCGTCCGCTGCATGGCCTGGAGTTCCCGATCTAAAGACAACAAAGGCTGGTGCGGGATGATTCCGAGCCCCGGCGTAGAGTTGTTTTACGATATGGAGGCCGCCGATGAACGCTGAACGCCTGTCGGAGATTGAGGCGCGGTGCGAAAAGGCAACGCCGGGGCCGTGGGTAGTTGGAGAGGGCACACCCGAAACATATTGCGAGGGATGGAATGTCGTTTGTTCGACAGCCCGCGTTGTCGCTAGTCGTTCAACATATCGTTATCACGAACCTGATGAATTTGATGATCAAACGAAATGCGACATAGAATTCATCGCCCACGCCCGCTCCGATGTGCCTGACCTCCTAACCGAAGTCAAACGGTTGCAGGCTGAGATGGAATCATACCGCAAGGCCGATACCGCCTTGAATGAAGCCCTCAACATGGGAGACGGGAGTTATAAGCCATGACCGGGATAACGGCCGAACGCTGGGCCGAAATTGAAGAACGGTGGCCCGCCGAGCGAAGAACCGGCGCTTTTCTGGTTGACCATGAGCGGGACGAAGAAAATATCCGGCTCTTGATTGATGAAGTCAAGCGGCTACAGCGGATGACTGAATATCTGGCAGATAAGCTACAGGGGGATACGACTGAGCAATGGTTAGCACGGGCCGCAAGGGCGGCGGAGGTGAGCGGATGACGCCGGAAGAACGTGCAAATCTGCGCACGATGGCCCAGGACACTTGCGAGCTTAATGCCTTTTGGGAAGTTGAAGTTATCGGCCTCTTAGACGCCCTGGACAAAGCCGAAGCCGCCAACGCCCGCCTCCGCGCTCAGAAACGAACGCTCTGCGCTTTTCTCAAGGGCTATCGTCAAACTTTAAGGAAAACCATTGAACGGTTCGCCCGCCTCCGTGCCATCTCCGACCGGCGCGGCAAGGCGCTGGTGAGGCTGGGCAAGATTGCCGGCAGGTGCCCGCCCGGTGCTGATGATTGTCCCCACTATGACTGGGGGCGCAACCGCTCTGGATTTGATTATGGCGGCAGGCAATGCTGGCCATGCAAATTAAAATACGCCCTGGGGGTGGAATGTGCCGAACAAAAATCCGAATAAATATTGGGACCGCGCTTGGTCCCTGGTGGAAGGTTGCGCCGCGCTGCCTCCCAAAGTCATCCACGGCGCTCAGTTCGACCGTGACCCGGAATCTCTGAGCGATGAAGAACTATTGGAGCCGCCTTACCCCGGCTGTGGCCAGGGGCCTCTGAGCCGTGCTGCGGATGAACTCCGCCGCCTCCAGGATGAAAACGAAAACCTCCGGGCCGATGTTCGGAACCTGACCGCCCGGGCGGAATTCATCGCGGAACGCTATGACGACTGCCGGGCCGAGTGCCGGAGGCTCCAAGCGGAACTGGAGACCGTGGCCAAGGGCGGGTTCTGGCAGAGGCTGAAGTATCTGGTGACGGGGCAGTGACCGTGATCCAGCGCCATAGCTCCAATCCCTTCCTTTTCCCCTTTGATGAAGTTGTGGATGAGGCCATTGACTTTATTCGGGCCAACGAGCCGGCTGAGGGCTATTTTGTCGGCTTTTCCGGCGGAAAAGATTCAATCGTTGCTTTGGCTTTGGTTAAAGAGGCCGGGGTAAAACATCGGGCCTTTTACTCGGCAACCGGAATTGACCCTCCGGAGGTCGTCAGATTTATTCGGCGCGAATATCCCGAAGTCACCTGGCTCAAGCCCAAAATGACATTCTGGGAAGGGATAAGGCGCAAATCTCCACCGCACCGCATGGCCCGGTGGTGCTGTGACATTCTGAAAAAAAGACCCGCCACGCCAGCCCGGCTCCGGTCTTTATTGGGAGCTGAATTGCGTCATCGGATTATGGGAATACGGGCCGAAGAATCAGCCCGACGTGCCGCAAGACCGAGGATAAATACCTTTGACCGCCAGACCCATTATAAGCCTATTTTTGAATGGGCCGAATGGCACGTCTGGGAATTTATCGAAAGCCGAGGGCTGCATTACCCTTCGCTTTATGATGAAGGGTTCAGCCGGCTCGGTTGTGTGGTCTGTCCGTTCATCTGCGGCAACCAGCGGAAGCTACAAAAACATAGAGCCAGGTGGCCAATCCAGTATCGAATTTTTGAGCGTGTCGTTGAAGACTGGTTTGAATATTATCGGCCAGAGAAAATTAAAGCCAAATATCCGGAGCAAACAGCCCAGGAGTATTTAGCGGCGTATTATTCAAACGGGCTGACAAAACCTGTGCCGGTCGAAGCGGCTCAAAACTTATTCATGGCCGCTGGCCTCTGACAAATTTTATATTGTAACCAGATTTCAGCCAAAACCGCAACTTTGACATTTTCTTAAGGAGTTCTTAGACTTGGGCATATCTTCGGATAAATACCTTCACTTCGAGGCGGTAATGAAAGGCTCCATTCATTCCGACCAGGTGTGCCCAATTTGCGGATCCAGGTTCCGGCCAAGCGATGGCAAGCGGGGGCTGGAATGCCCGAACCACCCCAAGAGCAAGCCAACCCGGTTCGAAGTCCGCTATGGCCCGCGCATCCACCGGCGCTTCACCGATTACGAGGCCGCCCTGCAATTCCTGACCGGGCTCCGCTTCCAGGAGGGCTCCGGCCAGTTCGACCCGAGGGATTATCAGGTCAAAGACCGGCCCTTGGCCTTTGCCCGGCTGGCCGATGAATGGCTGGAGGTGAAGGGCAAGACCATCAAGCCGGGATCGCTCAAGCCTCTTCGCCTTGGTCTAGGCAGGGCCTGCGACGCCTGGGGTTCGGTCAATATCAAGTCGATCCAGTATGCCCAGGTGGAAGATTTCATTAACGGCTTGGGCAGCCTGAGCCCCAAAAGCCGAAAGCATACCTTGGACGCCTTGAAGCAATTTTGGCAATGGGTCGTTGACCGCCTGGACATCCCCCCGCTGAAAAAATGGCCCAAGCTCGGTTATGTGGAAATGGCCTTCCGGGACACGGTGGACATTCCGACCCAGGAGGCTATATTAAATGATATAGAGCGGAACGAGCCCTTCCGGGCCTGGCTGGCCGTCAAGTGGTTGGCGACCTATATCGCCATCAGGCCGGGGGAAATGTGCGGCCTGACTGAAGGCCGGGTCGACCGGGAGCGAGGCGTCTTGATCGTTCCGCATTCAAAAGAAAAGCGGGCCAAAATTATCCCGTTGATTAAAGAGGACATTGAAATCGTCCGGGGCTTGCCCCTGGCTTTCAGTCCGGATATGCCTTTCTTCCGGCATGAAGAAGGGGGGAAATGGCAGGGGCGGCCATTCGGCCATGAGCAGCTTTACCGGGTCTGGAAGCGGGCTTGCGCCAGGCTGGGGGTCAAGGGGGTCAGCCTCTATCCCGGGACCAAGCACTCGACAGCGATGGGCTACCGGGAAATCTACACCCCAGAGCAAATCAAATCCATGACCCTCCACTCGACCAGCGCCGCCTTCAACCGCTATTTCCAGACTGGCGGGGAAGACTTGCGGAACCTATTGGAAGGCCGGAAGACTTTGGCCGACGCCAAGGCTCCTGGTAACAAACTGGTAACAAAAAATGGGGGTATCGGAGAGGGTCAAGTATTTAATTTTTCAAAGAAATAATGGCGGAGAGGGGGGGATTTGAACCCCCGGTGGAGTTGCCCCCACACACGATTTCCAATCGTGCTCCTTAAGCCGCTCGGACACCTCTCCCTAAGGCGGACAATTATTGGCACATATTTGAAAGGCAGTCAAGCCTAAATTGGAGGTCTGCCTTTATTTACCCGCCAATCTTTCCTAACCGTTTCAGCCCTCAATTTTTTTAGAGGCCGACAAGACTTTCTGGCCGACAGCCACGATGGAAGCCAAATCGGTGACGTTAGCCGGGACGATCATGGTGTTGCCGCCCTGGGCGAGTTTGCCGAATTCCTGGAGGTAGGCTTCGGCGATGCGCAGGGACATGGCCCCGTCGCCTCCCGGATGGCCGAGGGCTTCGGCGACTTTCTTCAAGCCGCCCGCCGTGGCGTCGGCCACCAGTTGGATCTGGGCGGCCTGGCCTTCGGCCTCGTTTATGAGGCGCTGTTTTTCACCTTCGGAGATATTGATCTTGGCCAGCTTGGCCCCCTCGGCCCGGTTTATCTCGGCCTGGCGCTCGCCTTCGGAAGCGGCGATGGCCGCCCGCTTGTCCCGCTCGGCCTTCATGTAGCGCTCCATGGCGTCCTTGATGCTCTGGGGCGGGGTTATGTTTTTGACTTCATAACGGTTGACCTTGACGCCCCAGGGGTCAGAAGCCTTGTCCACCGCTTCGACGATTTGGGTGTTTATGCTCTCGCGCTCCTCGAAAGTGCGGTCCAGTTCCAACTTGCCGATGACGCTGCGCATGGTGGTCTGGGCGATCTGGATGGAGGCGAAGTGATAGCGGTCCACCCCGTAGCTGGCTCTCTTGGGGTCGACCACGGTCATGTAGAGAACCCCGTCCACCTCCACGGAGATGTTGTCGCGGGTGATGCAGGTCTGGGAGGCCACATCGATGACCTGTTCCTTTAAAGTGTGCTTGTAGGCCACGGTATCCAGAAACGGCAATAAAATGTGGAAGCCGGACAGGAGCGTGCCGTTATAGCGGCCCAGCCGTTCCACCACAAAGGCCTCGTTCTGAGGCACGATGCGCACATACTTGATAAAAATGAAAACCAGAAAAAAGGCCGCCACCAGCAAGGCGGTCAAAGCGCCGCCGGAATCATTGGAGATTTCGGACATATCGGGAACTCCTTACAGTTGTCAGCTTTAGTTCGACTAGGTAATTTTGGCGACCACCAGGGTCAGGTTCTCCCGGGCCACCACCCGAACCCGGTCGCCCAGGCGCAGAGTCCCGCCTTCGCTTCGGGCCTGCCAGTTGGCGCCGTTAAGTTCCACCAGGGCCGGCCGCCCCGCGGCCGCCTCCAGGACGACCGTAACTTCCCGCCCCAGGTATTGATCGGCGACCACGGGGTCTTCCATTTCCTCTTTGCGGCCGGCGCGGGCGGCGATTAGCCTTTTCAGCTTGTTACGCAATAAAGCCAGGCTGGCCAGGGCCACGCCCATGAAAGTCAGCACCTGGGCCGTCAGGTCCAACCCGGCCAGGGCGGCCAGGGCGGCGCTCCAGGCCCCCAGGCCGAAAAACAAGAGGAAGAGACCCGGGGCGCAGGCTTCCAACACCAGAAAGCCAATGCCCAGGAGGAACCAGGCCAGGGTAGGATCGAGATTGATAGAAGGCATAGGACTCCCGGGATCAGTGGGCGGCCAGGGGTTCCTCCGGCGGGGTCACGGCCGGCGCGACCACCGGCTCGGGTTCGGCGCAGGGCTTAAAGAGCGTTTCACCTTCAGGCACCACCAAGGCCAGGGGCAGGACTTCCTCGACGTGATTGACCGTCACGATGCGCAGATTCTTAAGGATGCGGTCGGGGATATCCTTGAGGTCCTTTTCATTTTCCTTGGGGATGATGATGGTCTTCATTTCACCCCGGTGGGCGGCCATGATTTTTTCCTTAAGCCCCCCTATGGGCAACACCCGGCCGCGCAGGGTCACTTCGCCGGTCATGGCCACATCCCGGCGGACCTTGCGTTTGGTCAGGGCGGAAACCAGGCCGGTGGTCAGGGTGATGCCGGCCGAGGGCCCGTCCTTGGGGAT
>Ga0082212_10000859_pt1 | contig 44689 bp, 32 predicted proteins | sample TergutNt197P3_FD_71548 | JGI IMG/M metagenome (GOLD analysis project Ga0082212, IMG submission 71548) | Neocapritermes taracua P3 segment gut microbial communities from Petit-Saut dam, French Guiana - Nt197 P3 | ecosystem: Host-associated > Arthropoda: Insects > Digestive system > Gut ... | reverse complement strand
CTGCGTCGAGCCGTCCTGCAAAAAAGCCGTGACCAGCCGCCGCAGGGCTGTCAACACAGGGAAAGTTGGTGCGGCGGGTTTTCACCCAAAAACCTTCCTACCCACACTAAAGGGCGAATAGCCTGTTTCATTTTAGAATATAGTAACGGAAACAGGGTATAATCCTCTCTTGAGCAACACAGGCCGACCGCCTGCGATAAGGCAGTGATAGGCAAATGCAGAACAGCGGAGCATTTTCAACCGGGATGACTTAGAAGAGAGGTCGACCACCATTGGAGAAAACACCTTATGTATAACGAACGTGACCATACTTTTGTAGTATGCGCATTCAAGGAATCCCCCTATCTTGGCGAATGCGTTCAATCCCTGGTTTCCCAGAACATCCCAACCAATATTTTGATTGCAACTTCTACCCCAAACCAGCACATTGAGGGGATAGCGAGGAAATTTGCCGTACCACTTTTCATAAACCAAGAATCCTTAGGAATTGCATCCGATTGGAATTTCGCCTACGGCATAGCCGAAACACCCCTTGTTACCATCGCCCATCAAGATGATGTCTACCAGGAAGAATACACAAAAAGCCTTCTTGAAGGCATCAACAGCGCCTCAAACCCGTTGATATTTTTCTCAGACTATGGAGAGTTGCGCAATAACCTTCGGATTACCGAAAACGGCATTTTGAAAGTAAAAAGAGCCCTGCTTAAGCCCCTTGGGTCACCGGTGCGCCAAAACAGTGTCTTCTGGCGAAGGAAGATTCTTTCACTGGGATGTGCGATATGCTGCCCTTCGGTGACAATGGTAAAAGACGCACTCCCAATGCCCCTCTTCAACGAAGGCCTAAAAACCAATCTTGATTGGGACGCTTGGGAAAGGGTGTCACGCTTGTCGGGCGCATTTGTGTATAGCCCATCAGTATTGGTCTATCACCGCATCCATGAAGAATCAACAACGACGGCCTTGATTCAAGACAGCAGCCGCGCCAAAGAGGACTTGCTTATGCTCAATCGGTTCTGGCCGCGCCCCATCGCGGCGATAATAGGCATCCTGTACGCGCAAGGCCAAAAAAGCAACTCCCTTTAGTTCGCTTCAGTTGCAGTCCTTCTTTTTTGTGAAAGCTGGTATGATTACAAGGGGTTTCATGCGTGTTATTGTAGGGCAACAAGGATGATTATTCATGGGGCTCAAATCTTGTATGTTTAAAACCATGGAATGAGAAAACGGGTATATAATCCCCTTGGATCGGAAAACGAGTGCTTGGCATCCGTGGGATAAGGTTAGACTGACCATACAAAACCACGGTGTTTGTGCGAGAAATGAGAATTAATGCAAAGATCTTCCCAAAACAAATCAACAGGATGCTACTTGCATTATCGTGATATAGTGCACAATGAAAAACCAGGTGGAATCGAAAAGAAAGTTGCTGCTCAGATAAAAGCGTTCAATGCTGCAGGACTTGCATGCGATTTCATCTTTTGCAGGCAGCCGGAGACCGTAGCCTCAAAAATCCTCTCATGTTTGCCGTTTATGCCTGACGGAGTCAATTGGCCGGATCCTCAAAGCATGTCCGATTACTCCTTCATCTATATTCGGCGGCCGAGGTTTGCCAGTAGAGAGCTTATCCGTTTCATCGAGAAGACAAAACGGGTGAATCCCGATATAAAGATCATCTATGAAATCCCCACATACCCCTATGATGCTGAAATGAAGACCCCTATTCTTTATTCAGCGCTCATTAAGGATAGGATAAACCGGAAAAAGCTCCGAACGAATGTTAATCGTGCTGCAATCCTTACGGATGAGGAAGAAGTGTTCGGGATAAAAACCGTTAAAATTATGAATGGAATTGATCTCTCTCGCATCACGCCAAAGGAACCGGCATCTGCTCTTGACGAAGTACATATTATTGCTGTGGCATGTTTTGAGCGGTGGCATGGGTTAGATCGACTTATTGCAGGCATAATCGCTTATTACCAGAAACCTATTTTGCGACGAAAAGTTGTTTTGCATGTCGCCGGTACTGGGAGCATTCTCGGCTCGCTCAAAAGGCAGGTTGAGGCCGCTAATTTAAGAGAAAACATTATTTTTCACGGCTACTGTGACTCCGAAGAGCTTGATGCCCTTTACGATAGGTGCTCACTTGCTGTTGAATCTCTCGGGTTTCATCGTCGTGCAGGACTGAGTGTTTCGGCGTCGTTGAAAAGTCGAGAATACCTTGCAAAAGGCATACCCTTTGTCAGTGCCAATGAAGTAGATGTTTTTATTGATAATCCCGTTGATTTTTTTCAACAGATACCAAGCAATGAAGATCCGGTCGATATCAAAGAGCTTCTCAGTTTCCATGACAGGCTTTATGCTTCGGAAACACCAGGAGGCCTGATTGGAAGAATACGAGGATTTGCGGAGACGCATGTGGAAATGGACAAAGCCATGGAAAATGTAATCAGCTACCTTGACACAATACGGTGATACTTAGTTGCACCCATTTTTGATTTGAGTATGAGTAGCGTGTCTCTGATACAATTACCATTGCTGGTTTGTTGATGAACCCATATATCAAATTACAGTGCAGACGAAGGACGTACCCTTTGTTTTAGGATGCGGTTGAGGCAACAGAGGGAGAGAGAGTGGCATACGAATGAAAAACATGAAAGACTCCCTGCTCGAAAGAATCAGTGACCGCACGCTTGTTGTCGGGGTGGTTGGCCTCGGCTATGTCGGGTTGCCGCTTGCTGTTGAGAAGGCGAAGGCAGGGTTTAAGACCATCGGCTTCGATGTGCAGGATGAAAAGGTCGATCTGGTTAATTCCGGGCAAAACTACATCGGCGACGTGATAGACGACGACCTTGCGGCGCTTGTCAAGGCGGGCATGCTTTCTGCAACGACGGATTTTAAAACGGTGGCAAGTTGCGATTTTATCGCCATATGTGTTCCGACTCCGCTTGACTCGCATCAGCAGCCCGACACTTCCTATATCGAACAATCCACCAAAGAGATTGCAAAGCATCTGAAGCCTTCAACAATTGTGGTCTTGGAGTCAACGACCTACCCGGGAACCACGGAAGAGCTGGTAAAACCGCTGCTTGAAGAAGGGTCGGGGCTGTGTTGCGGCGTTGACTTCTACCTGGGCTTCTCGCCCGAGAGGGTCGATCCCGGCAATGCCGTCTACAAGACCAAGAACACCCCGAAAGTCGTCGGGGCAATCGGGAAGGATGCCACCGAGGTTATCTCCGCCATATACGAGGCTGTTCTTGAGGGGGAGATCACGCAGGTCTCAACACCGAGGATCGCTGAAATGGAAAAGATACTTGAGAACACCTACCGAAACGTCAACATAGGGCTTATCAACGAGCTTGCCATGCTTTGCGAGCAAATGGACATCAACATCTGGGAGGTTATCGACGCCGCCAAGACGAAGCCTTACGGGTTCGCCGCATTCTATCCGGGACCCGGGCTTGGAGGCCATTGCATTCCCCTTGACCCTTATTACCTGTCATGGAAGGCGCGCGAGTACGGCTTCCATACGTCGATGATCGAGGCATCCATGGCGGTGAACGACCGCATGCCCATCTACTGCGTCGACCGTGCGGCACGGATACTCAACCGCTTCTCAAAGCCCATGAACGGCTCATCGGTCCTGGTTCTGGGGGTTGCCTATAAGCAAGACATCGACGACTGTCGCGAGTCGCCTGCCCTGAAGGTCATCGACGAGCTGAAAGCACGAGGAGCCGAGGTGTCATATTACGACCCTTGGATTCCCTCCTTCCGCTATCGGGAAGAGGATTATTCCTCCATTCCGGGACTTGACGCCCAGGGGGTTGGATCGTTCGATTTGGTGATAGTCTGCACGGCCCACTCCAATGTCGATTACGGATCAGTGCAAAAGCACGCCCAATACATCTTCGATGCCAAGAACGCCATGAAAGACATCGTGAGCCGTGATAACATCGAGGTCTTGTAAAGGCCGCCTTGCAGGAAAGGGAGTCAGTTGAAGTATGCACTTATCGGATGTGGCAGGATAGCGACGAACCATGTTGCGGCTGCCCTTGACAACGGTTTTGAGATTGTGGCGGTATGTGATGTCAATGCGGCCTGCACGGAAAACCTCTTGGTGAAGCATGGCCTTGAAGGCAACTCGTCCGTCAAGCGCTATACCGACTACAGGCGGATGCTCGCCGAAGAGCCCGGCATAGAGCTTGTCGCGATAGCGACGGAAAGCGGCATCCATGCGCGCATCGCGCTTGACTGTATCGCAGCGCACAAGCACCTGATAATCGAAAAACCGATTGCCATGTCGATTGACGACGCGGACGAGATCATCGAGAAAGCAGGACAGGCGGGGGTTCTTGTCTCTGCCTGCCATCAAAACAGGTTCAATGACGCCATCCAAAAACTTCGCCAAGCGGTGGATTCGGGGCGTTTCGGGAAGATTTCTCATGGCAGCATCCACGTGCGCTGGAACCGGAGGCAGGACTACTACACGCAGGCTCCTTGGCGTGGGACGTGGGAGCAGGACGGCGGCTGCCTCATGAACCAGTGCATCCACGGAATCGACCTTCTTTGCTGGATGATGGGAAGCAGGGTCGAGTCCGTCTACGCCCAAACAAGGAAGCGCTTCCATGACTATATCGAGGCCGAGGACATCGGTATGGCTGTCTTGACCTTTGCTAACGGGTCGATTGCGACTATCGAGGGCACGACGAACGTCTATCCGGAAAACCTCGAAGAGGCCCTGTGCCTTTTCGGGCAAGACGGAACGGTTAAAATAGGGGGCAAATCGGTCAACGCGGTAGAGGTCTGGAAGTTCGCCGATAACACTGAAGAAGATAAGCAGCAGGAAGGCTTCAGCGAGCAGGTCCCGAACATATACGGCAACGGCCATGCCCTCCTTTACGCCGACATGGAAGAGGCAATCGTCGAGGGGAGAGAGCCCTATATCGATGCGGTCGCTGGCCGGGATGCGCTTGAGGTCGTGCTTGCGATGTACAAGAGTCAAAAAACAGGCTTACCGGTGCGCTTGCCTTTGGAGGATTTCTCAAGTGAAGAGATGCGAGGGGAATTTTCATGAGCGAGCATTTCATACATGAAAGCGCCTTCGTTGATGAAGGGGCCGTCATCGGGGAAGGCACCTCGGTGTGGCATTTCTGCCACTTACAGGCGGGGGCCGTTGTAGGCAGTAACTGTAGCCTCGGGCAGAACGTCTACGTTGGCAGCAATGCGGTGATCGGCGATGGCGTCAAGGTGCAGAACAACGTGTCGGTATACGAAGGCGTTGTGCTCGAAGACTACGTTTTCTGCGGCCCGTCGTGCGTCTTCACGAACGACCTCACCCCTCGGGCGAAATACCCGAAGGGCAGCCAAGGGCGCTTGAAGACCCGTGTGCGCACGGGGGCGTCAATCGGTGCGAACGCCACTATCGTCTGCGGCACAGAGATAGGGAAGTGGGCGATTATCGGTGCGGGGGCGGTTGTCGTGAAGGATGTGCCCGCATACGCCCTGATGCTCGGAGTGCCAGCCCAAAGACGAGGCTGGGTCTGCGAGTGTGGCACGACGCTTCCAGCCTCCCTGCGGTGCGATTTCTGTAACCGGGAATACCAAGAGACGGAAAAAGGGCTGGTTGAGTTTGATGATTCAATTTAGGGATCTACAGAGGCAATATGCGGCACTGAAGCCCGACATCGACGATGCCATTGCCCGCGTGTGCGCGTCGGCTCATTTCATCGGCGGGGACGAAGTCTCTGCCTTAGAAGGGGAGTTGGCCGATTTTGTGGGAGCAACGCATTGCGTCAGCTGCGCGAACGGCACCGATGCCTTGAGCCTCGCATTGATGGCCTGGGGGATTGGGCCGGGGGATGCGGTCTTTGTCCCGGATTTCACCTTTTTTGCAACTGCGGAAGCACCCGCCCATATCGGTGCAACGCCTGTTTTGGTTGACGTGGGTGCCCAGACCTACAATATTGACCCCCAAAAACTGGAACAGGCAATACAGGCGGTGATCGAAGAGGGCAGCCTTGTTCCGAAGGTCGTGGTTGCGGTTGACCTGTTCGGCCTGCCTGCCGACTATCCTGCAATCCGGTGCATTTGTAATAACTATGGGTTGTTGATTCTGGAAGACGCAGCACAGGCTTTCGGGGGGTCGTATAAGGGGCAGAGGGCTTGCAGCTTCGGGGATATCTCTACGACGAGCTTCTTTCCGGCAAAGCCTTTGGGGTGCTATGGCGACGGCGGCGCGGTCTTTACCGACAACGACGAATGGGCCTCCCTCATGCGCAGCTATGCGGTTCATGGCAAAGGCTCCATGAAGTACGACAATGTACGGGTAGGCATCAACAGCCGCCTCGACGCTGTCCAAGCGGCAATTCTTCGCGTAAAGCTTGCGGCATTCAAAGATCATGAGCTGGATGCAATCAACAAGGCTGCCGATTACTACCATGCCAGCCTTGAAGGCAGCGGCTGCGGGTTGCCGGTCGTGCCGGCGGGCTACTACAGTTCCTGGGCACAGTATACGGTCCGCCTCCCCAAGGGCGTTGACCGCGATGCGGTGCAGGAACGCCTCAAAGGCCAGGGCATTCCGACCATGGTCTACTACCCCAAACCGCTCCATCAGCAGCCTGCCTTGAAAGGCGTCGCACGCCGTTTCGACGACAATGAGGCTTCCAGCGCACTCTGCCAAACAGTGCTCAGCTTACCGATCCACCCCTATCTGGAAAAAGGAGAAATGGATCGGGTGGTTTCTGGACTATGAGGTTTTTGGAATCTTGCTTTTGAAGCATTTTAAATGTGTGCTTAATTCTGTACAAAATTGTGCTATAGTATCTTTGACGAAAGGAGAAATCATGGCTCCGCTCACTATTGGGTTCACAGAGGCCCGCAGAAACTTGTCAAAAATAACCGACGAGGTGAACCGTACGGGACGCCCAGTTACCATCCTGAAGAACAGTCGCCCGTTTGTGACTATATCTCCAGTTGACAACATCGCAAGTGAGGAAGACTCGATCTTGCGCGATGCCCTAGAGGCGTTTCATGCCATGCGCGACGAGGCCCGGTCCCGAGGGTTCGCAAGTGAGGCCGAGATCGAAGCAGAGATTGCTGCCGTGCGGGCCGGTAGAGGCAAACAATGAGAATTGTGATTGATACGAATGTTCTTGTTTCAGCGCTCTGGCAAGAAAGCGGAAATCCTGCGGCATTGGTTAAAAAGGTTTTGGAGGGCGAGTTGGAGCCCTTATATGACGACAGGATTATGGCAGAGTACCGCGAAGTGCTTGTCCGTTCGAGGAGGGATTTTTTGACAATGAAGGATAGCCGATGACGCTATCGCCTAGACAGCGACCAAAAGATTAGGGTTTTCGTCTAGACCTGACCCAGGAGACAAGTTTGTAAGGAAGAAAAACCAACCGATGGGTGACGGCAAAATAACGAATCCTCAAACCCAAGGGTAAGCTTTTGCTTGCTTCTTTGTCGTATTTAAGGTGTTTCTCTAGTCGTGCTATAAGAATTTCTTCTTCACTTGAAACAGGCTTGGTCGTTCTTGTTGAATAGTAGTAGCAGCGCTCAAGCCAGGCAATCCTGCTGTTGTTCAGGTAATCCGACAAATAAGGAAAAACTTCGAGGGTTGCGGCTATGGATTCTCGCTTGATCTGTCTTTCGAGTTGTTCAATATGCCAACTGCTCAACCTGTTACTGCTTACCGAGCTTTCTGTATTCACAAAATGATAACCAGCATAGGGGATATGGATAAAAGTTTGGGCGTCAATAAAGGTCAATGGGTCTGCAAGGAGCCACTGTTCACCTTGTTTGGCTAGGCTTCTTTTAAAAATCTTACACCAGGTTTCTGTGCTGACTTTTCCGTTAGTGGTCGAAATGACGATTTCTTTTTGACCTTCTATTTCAAAATATGTATCGACAAATTTTTGACTGACTTTCTTAGTTCGCCAGTCGTGATGGTGATATCCAGAATCAACCACATCTACTTTTCGGTCGTTCGCTATTTCCATCAAGCGCTCGTAACAGTCAAGCTCTAAGTAGTCATCGTGGTCGGCATTCGTTATATAGTCTCCCGTTGCACGGGTGTATCCGATATGGAACTTCGCGTGGGTCCCATAGTTTTGCTGGTGTAGCACCCTGACTCGTCCATCACGCTTTCCGTATTCGTCACATATTCTTTCGGCACCGTTGCTTGAGCCATCATCTAGTAAGATAATCTCTAAGTTCGAATAGGTCTGATTGATTATGCTCTCAAGGCATCGGGTGAACTTTTCCAGGGGCGGGTTGTACACCCCCACTATTACCGATAGCTTCATCCCTTTCGCTTCCCTCATGCTTCCCCTTGCTCCTTTTTCATAAACGATAATATGAATTCAAAGTCTTTCGATAGCAGTAAATAGGCAGAAACAAGCGACAGCCATACAACGCCACGAACAAGTATGGTCAAAAGCAAATTAGGAAATAAAAGATAAGGCTGGATAAAGGTGAGGGCGACGAAAAGGAATACGCCGAGAAAAAGGGGCTTTATTAATACAATCAAGGGGTCGATGGTTTTCCCATCCAGCCCGAGCCTCATTAACAAGGATGAGGAAACAAGGAAGTTGAGAATATAGGAAACCGCTACTGCTATAGCTACGCCAACAAGCGTTCCCGACACGATGCCAATGGCAATCGAGGCACCAATAATTGCAAGAGATATCCAACCGTTTCTATGAAGCATACGGGGCAGGTTTCTCGACTGCCAAAACACAATGATAATCTGAGCTAGCATTTGAGCCCAAATACTAAGGCTGAGTATTGCAAAAGGAAGAATGGCTTCTGTCCATTGACTGCCAAAGAGAAGATAGACCATCTGTTCTGCATTCAAGCAAAAGAAAACAGAAACCGGAATCGCAAGAAGGGCCAGCATCCGGCAGGCCTTAAGGTAGGTATTACGTATAAGGGTTATATTTTGTTCATACACTGACAAAGTTGGCTGTACCACAGGAGAAACGATACCGAGAACTATTGTTATGGGAAAAGAGATAAGCTGGTAGCTTTTAGAATAGTTTCCCAATGCGGCCGAACCTAAGAACCTACCGATGAGCAGGTTGTCAAGGTTTCTGTATAAGTAATTAACGAGTGAAAAACCTACTTGATATCGTGCAAAGAAGAAGATTTTTCCGACAGGTTCAAGTGCCATAGACCGCGCATATTTTATGTCGGCAATTGAGAGGTTCAACAGTAATGAAATTATTGCGGGAATTGTTGCAACAATAACCAAAGCATATAAGCCAGCGCCCAACAAGGTTGCAGCTATACCAAAAATTGCGCCAACGGTAAGTCCAACGAGAAAGCGGATATTGATGTCTTTAAACCTCTTTGCCTTTAACAATATCCCTCTTGGAACGCTATTGGCTGCATCTGCAATAATCAGAATAGACATAGACCAGCTAATGGGGATATAAATTTGGTTGCCGAGGATTTTTGCAAGAAGGAATCCGCTGAAGCCGAAAACGACAGCTAAAAGGATGCCGAAAAGAAGGGCGTAATTAAAAATCACACCGTAATCTTCCTCGGTCAATTCCTTGTTTTGAATAATGGCGGGAACGATTCCTTGAACGGCTATCAGCGAAAACAATAGCACTAAGACTTGAACCATTCCAACAATTCCGAAATCCTCAGGTGTCAACAGCCTTGAAAGTATGACGTGAATCAGTAAGGTAACAATTACGTTTCCAAATTGCCCTATTGATTGGAAGAAAAGCCCCTTTTTTATTTCATTTTTTATGGGGTCTCCTTAGCGATGGTTTTGGATATGCAGCAACGTCCAAAATTATGATCATTCCCATTCTTGCTAGAGGTATTACGTTTCCAGGGGTCTCTATACTTCTTAGCATTAAATAATATCAGAATCGGTATTCTCTGAATAGTTTCTAAGTTTCAGTAGAGACGCCCTATGTACACTTGCCAAAGCCCGATGAGCAATATGGCGGCCATGATTCCCAACACTAGGGCGTTGTATGCCGTCTTTCTGCTGCTGTCGAGCCTGCGCGGCCATGCAAGGCGGTGGCTGCCGAGGAAGACCAAGGTGCAGAATAATAATGGGATAAGGTACCGTGGCTGTACATAGTCGATGACCTTGCTTCCTACCGCGTTTATTTCAATATAGAGCGCCGTCGTTATTAAGGTGACTGTCACAAGGTTGAGCGACAGGGTCAATGCCCGCGCCTTCCCGGTGCATACGGCTTTGTCGGATTCGGACTTGTCGGTCAGGGCAGTAAGGCCCAGCAAGCCAAGCGCCAGAATCCAGAGTATCCACGAGGAGTGCCCCAGGTATGCGTGATGGGTAATAAAATCTTTCGACCCGAAGAAAGAATAGTAATCTGTGGCGAGGAACGAGAACAGTATCTTCGCATATTCAAAAGGATTTGAAAGAATGAAATTTACTTGCTCTGTTGCATTGACGGCCGACCCGCCCCGCATGTCCCCCGTGCCGGGCCCATTGACGAAGAGGTATGGGACGATGAAGCTTATGGCAACAAGCAGGCTGATGGATATGACACTTGCCCGGAAGAGCTTCGAGGCGGAGGTCGTGGCGAACTTGGCCTTCGGTATCAGCAAACAAAGCAGTATCAGGGGGAAGTAGATCGCCTTTGGGCCGAAGGCGAGAACGAAAGACCCGAGCAGCAGGGCTGCGCGCTTGGGAGTGACCGGGTCGTCGGGCGTCTGTAGCTCTCGAACAAGGCAGGCCCCACCAAATAGCATGAATGCGTTCACCCAATAGTCGTAGCTGTAGTTCGATGCGAGGAAGACGGCTGTCGGCAGCAAGGCGATTACTCCGAAGAGCATCTTCCCGGATCTGAGCTGCCTCATGCCGAAATAGGTTACCAAGGAGTAGAGGAGCGCATTGGCTAGGCGGGCAAGCACGTACTTTAAGGAAAACGGGATCGAGAGCATGGACAAAACCGTATACACCAAAGAAGCCGGCAGGTGTCCGACCCGTTGGTAGAGGGATCGAATGCTGTCACGCACTATCACCCCGCTTGTAATCGCATCCTTCTTATCGAGGCCGGCAGAAAACCCGTAAAGCTCGGCAAGCTCAGAATACCGATAATCTGGCGGCCTCGAAAGTCCGGCCAGCTCTGCCTCTGAAACACTCAATGCAATCTCATGGCCCGGTGTTGACCATTCAAGGACATGTCGAAAATGAATGCCGTCATCCCATGAAGTCCGATTGACATCAAGGGCAAGCGACGAGAAGCAGGTGACGGACAGCACGATGACGAGAAAGAGGTTTTCGGGCTTCGTCCTAATATCGTGGCGGAACACGAAGAAGGCAGCGGCGAGGAAGCCGCAGATGAAGAAGAAGCCCATCCAATAAGGGTTGTACCAGGTTCCCGCGCTGGTACGGCCGAAAAAAAGATAGCAGGCAAACCCCACTGCAATTGCAAAAGCTCCCGAGACCAAGGAGAGGAAAGCAAGCACAAACGCCTTCTCGCGGAGAGAAGAGGTGTGGGCGGCAGGATTTGTTCTCGGAGTTTCCTCCGTTAGCTCATTAGTATTCATCTAACAAATTCTCTAGTGTCGAGAGGATAGTATTTGTACCGGCCAACAAAGCAGTCAGCGGAGTGAAGATTGGGGTTTCCGAAAGGGTCGCCATTGGTTTTATAGCGGGGCCACTTGTGGTATAGCAAAGAAATTTCTCGATGCATGAGCATTATTTTTTCAGTGGTGCTCGTGCTGCCCCTTGAGAGCGACTCGTAATGAAAGAGCTCGACGGCGGGCGAGAATATCACGGAAAGTCCCCGGTCACGTACTTTCAGGCAATAGTCGACATCGTTGAAGTTGACGACAAAACGTTCATCAAAACCGTCGACATTCTGGAAGACCGCGCGCTTCGTCATGAGGCATGCCGCCGTGACTGCGCTCAGCTCACGGGTTATGAGGGTTGTGGCGAAATATCCGAGGTTGCTTTTGTCGAGGTCGGCGTTGATATGGTCGGCGTTTTTGTCCTCAACGTAGACGCCTGCGTGTTGGATGGTCCCGTCGGGATAGTAGAGCTTCGCGCCGACGACGCCTACCTCGGGCTGCTGGCATATCCCGAGCATGGTCTCAAGCCAGTCGGGGCTTATCACTTCGGTGTCGTTGTTGAGGAGCAGGAGGTAGTCTCCCCGTGCCTGGCCTGCCCCAAAGTTCATGAGCTTGGAGAAGTTGAACTCGTGCTCCCAGGTGATGAGTCGGATTCGGGTGTCGCGTTCGGTGAGGCTTTCATAATACGCGAAGGTTTCCTCGGCGCTGCTGTTGTTCTCGATGATGATAATCTCGAAGTTCTGGTAGCTGCTCTTGTCGAGTATCGAGCTTATGCAGGTGTCGAGCACGGCCGCATTGTCCTTGTTGGGGATGATGATGGAGACCAGGGGCTCGCCCATGACGTGGTACGACACACGGAACCTGTGCTCAAGGCGGGTTGGCGTGACCGAAGCCTCTATCGATTGGCGTGCAAGGTGTCCCTCGATTGCGTGGATGCCTGCCGTATCCGCATAAGGCTTGCTGCTACTGGTTGCCGCCGCAGTCGAGCTTGCGCTGACCCGCCAATGGTAGAGGACCTTGGGGACATGGTGGACCTGGGCCCCCTGTTCGACCGCTTGCAGTATCAGGTGGTGGTCTTGGGCGCCGTCGAAGCGGGCATCGTTGATGGACAGCTTGTCGAGGATGCCCTTCCTGACCATGAGGAAGTGGCAGATGTAGTTGTTCTCCCGGAGCATGAAGAGGCTGTAGTCCGGCTTGAAGTAGGGGTTGCCGTAGCGCCCGTTGGGGAACAGCTTGTCCTCGTCGCAGTACAGGAGGTCGAGGGCGGGGTCTTCGTTGAGCGCGAAGGCGTACTCGAAGAGCGCGTCGGGCTCAAGGGTGTCGTCGTGGTCGAGGAAGGCGACGTACTCCCCCCGTGCCTCCTGGATGCCTGCAAAGGTGTTCTTCGAGATACCTTCGTTCGCAGCGAGCCTGACCTCGCGGATGCGCGTGTCGGCAGCGTTGCATTCTGCGACCGCCTTTCCCAGTGCCGTGTTCTCGGGGTCGCCGTTCACCAGGATAAGCTCGAAGCCTTGGTAGGTCTGGGCCGTGACGCTTTCCACCATGTCGTGGAAGTAGGGCAGAGGCGTCTTGTAGAGGGGGACGACGATGCTTATCAGGGGGGCATAGGGCAGTTGCGTCGCCCGCTGCCGCTTCTTCGCCTGCTCGGGGGTGCGGTGCTTCTCGAACCACTGCGGGTATGCGGGGTCCTGGCTTGCGTCAAGGGTTAGCTGGTGGTATGCGGCAAGGAGGTTGCCGTAGGTCTCTGCGTCCAGGGCGCCGAAGCTCGGCTTGAAGGCCGCATCCGGGCTTTCGAGCAGGAAGGTGTAGGACGCTATCCTTTGGGGTATGCGGACGGAGAGGCCGACACACCGGAGGTCGGCGGGGGAGCGGGGGCTTTTGGGGATTGTCTCGCTGCTCATGAGGATCGGGTCTATGGGGACGGCCTCGAAGGCGTTGTCGAGCATAGTGAGCGACCAGGGCCGCTCTTCTGCTTGGGGCAGGAACAGCGAGAGCCTGAGGATGTTTGCCGTGTCGGAGGGGATGCAGCGGTCGAACCTGATGGTGGGGTGGGTGAGGTAGCCGCCCTGGTCGATGTCGCGGATCGCCATGCAGGCTTCCTTCTTGAGGCGGTAGTTGAGCCGCGACGTCCATTTGAGCTGCGCAGGGCGGACGGTGATGGCCGAGGTTGAGGTCGGCGCCGCCGCGGCTGCCGCCGGCGCCGCCGCGGCTGCTGCTGTTGCAGCGCTCACCGCTGCTGCCGACGCTGCCGCAGCGCCTGGCGCCGCCCCCGCCCTGCCGGTCCCGCCCGGGGCCAGCTCGTTCAACGTGAGCCGTATTGCCCGTGACGCGATGGGGAACACCAGGACCACGCGCCGGGTTCGGCCGTCCTCGTCGAGCACATAGAGCTGGGTCGGCACCGCCCTTCCTTCGGGGGTGGCACCGGTAAGGCCCAGTCGACTTTCCGGAGAGGCCAGCCCGCTCACGCGCATTTCCATATACGCCTTGCCGTCGCCCCTACAGACGCAGGCAATCCTTGTTCTCATAACACTCCTTGAAAAATGGCACAGTCCAAGCGACCAAGGCCGCCCAATCGCTGATAGCGCCCGACACAGCCCAATCGCTGACAAACAGCACGCTTTGCCCATTGTACCCGAGCAAAGCACGCGCAGTATTCTACCACGCCTTCATCGCACATAAACCACTATCTTGAAGGCCTATGAAAGGCCGTGTGACAAGGGGCCGTATAACCTGTCACACAGGCAGCCGCCGTCGCTGCGCTCGGCGGCGTGTGACAGGTTATACGGCCCCCTGTCACACGGAAGGGGCGGGTGGCGGCAGGGGCCAGCGGTGGTAGGGGGCCTGCGGAAGGGGTGGCGGCCACCCCGGTGGACCGGCCGAAGGGTGGGCTGACAGGCGGTTATTCTGTTTCAGAACAGGCACCCGGCATTGTTTCATAACGCAGGGGGAAGAGGGAGTGCTAGGATGGGGAAAGAGAGGTGGGAGATACGGGAAATCTACGGCACGGAGCTTGGGCAACTTGGGCGATTTCGGAAACCACGTTACGGAATTTAGACAATCTACGGTACGGATTCAGATTCGGAACAGCCGCTATTCACGGCGGCGTGCTGAGGTCGTTTCGACTTGAGGTAAAGGGGACATGATATTATGTACAGAGCAAAGCCGAAAAACTTCAGGCACGCGCTTCCCGATACTATGCACAGGGTTAAGCCGATTTTCTTGAGGCAGGCGCTCCCTGCCTGCCTGCTTGCGGCTATGCTTTTCGTGACTGTGCCGTATTTCGCTCAGGCCGACGAAGGCGAATCCGGAAACCTCGCCACCCCCGTCTTACCCAGTGCAGATTTGGTGGAATGGGCCACGCTCGAAGCAGAGGCCGCAGAGGGCATCGCGGAAGCCAACGCCCCCACCGAGGCTGCCGCCCCCGCCGCCGCGGACACCCCCGCTGCCCCCGGAATCGACGAACCCGGCAACACGCCCCAGTCGCTTGCCGGCATATCCCCCCTCGATGCCACGATAATGCCCCTCGCCGACGACCCTGCCGACGCCCCCCGATACGGGCAGATTTCCCTGGTGAAGTTTGTCGACATCTCCAACGGCAGCATGGGCGGCATGGCGCTCGACAGTTCGGGGCATGTGTGGACCTTCGGCTACAACGGCACCTATGGGCAGATGGGCAATGGCACGACGAGCCCTCCTTATTACGGTGGCATGAAGCGCGTCACCTGGTTCGCCGATAACGGCATCTTCGTAAAGGAGATCGGAACCACCTATTCGACCCGCTATGCCCTGGGAAGCGACGGCCGCGTGTACGCATGGGGTTACGGCAGGTCTGGTGCCATGGGCGATGGCGGCAACACTGCCACTAACGCAACCCCAGCACCCGTGCCGGGGCTTACCCATGTCAAGCATATCTATGTAAGCGACTCATACCTCACCGATCCCTCGATTATCGTCATGACGGAAACCGGGGAGCTCTATGGCTGGGGGAACAACGGCGGCGGCCTTTTAGGCATCGGAAACACCGCCACGCAGACCAGCCCTGTCCTTATCCCGCTTCCTGCCGAACTGGCAGGGAGGAACATCGTGACGATTTCCGTCGGCAGGACCTGCACCTTCATCCTTGACGACCAAGGGGACCTCTGGGGTGCAGGTGCGGACGGCAATGGCCAGCAGGGCAGCGGCCCGACAACCACCGCACGGACTACCTTCACCAAGATGGACAGGTCGCTGACGGGCATGGGCCCCGTTGTCGACGTGTCGGTAGGGCACTCCGCACTCCAAAACGTCTCCGACCGCGTTCTTTGCTGCGACATAAACGGCGATGCCTGGGAGTGGGGCAGGACCTTTGGCGACGGCTCTGGCACGAACACGGCGGTGATCAAGCGAACCCCGCAAAAGATAGGCCTGGACCCCGCCGAAGTTGACGCAATCGGCTATACGCCCCTTGCGCAAAAGGTCGAGGCAAGCGAAATGGTAGGTTACTTCATCGACCAGCACGGAAGGCCCTGGGGTTGGGGGAGCGGCTACTACCAAGGCTTCGGCATCGACAGCGGCTGGAACTCTCGCGACGGCGGCAACCTGACGCTCATCCGTTCCACTGCCGCACGGCAGGTGCCCCCCATCGTATGCGACGGCGACACGCAGGTCCAAGACGCAAACCCGAAATACCCGCGGTACCTCGAAGACTACGAGGTCGGCGGTGTCTTGGTCACGCGGGCCAACAGCAAGGTTGCCAGCTCCCGCTTTTGCTATGGCTTCAACGACTTGCACCCGACCATCTACGATGAGAAGTATATGCTCAAAGACGAAGACGGCAATGTCTTGGACGAAGACGGCAACCCTCTGAGGTACTGCACCCGTGCGCTCGCGAGAAGCACCGGCCTTACCGAAGGGTACTACTATCGATCTGACGGCGGTACGGCAAACACGATACTCATCCCGGGAGAGCGCGGCATTCCTGCCGTCGATCCCGATGAATGGGTGTGGATACGGCTTGCCTTCCAGCCGATACCCTATGTTGCGCAAATAGATTGCAGCCTGGGAGCCTATGCTATCTTGGATGTAGACGGCAACATCTACAAGTGGTGCGAGACCGGTTCGGGAAACATCGCCTGGGGCTGGGACTACGAGCCCCAATACGATCAGACCGGCACGGTTGCCTCGGGCCTCTACGACAAGTATTGCTACGAGGTCATGTACATGCGCGGCGCGCCGACGGTTGACCGTATCTCGCTTATGGGCGAGGAAACCTTGAAGGTCTATACCGAGCCGGGCGAGCCGGTGGGCTACCCCCTGGACGTCACCGTGCACATGCCCCGCTCAAGCTACAACGATGCGCTCGAATCGCACGTGTATTCCGATCTGGTGCAGCTTCTGTGGATCATCCTCCCCTACGACGAGGACGACCCCAATTTTTATCGGGATAGCAACACCTTCACCGTCGAAGGGTTCATGGAACTCTACAACGCCATGGACGACGCCTACAGGGGGTCGCTCTTGGACGAGCGCGCACACTCGGGCAATGCGGAGCGCAGCGACATCTACAGCATCGATATTCCCTGCAACGGGCGCCTGATCGTCTTTGGCGACAACGAGCGTTATGTCTCCGCCGATGGTGGCATAACCCAGGACTACCTCAACAAGGACGCAATCTTTTACAGCGACATCATCGACACGGTCTACACCCCGGCAAACCTTGCCCATCGGGGCGAGGGCGTCGACCCCAACGGCGTTGTGACGGAAGTCTACGCGCGCATCGACGACTCCGTTTCCAAGAAGAACGACGACCTGGCCTACCTTTACGACCCGGCCCGGGACAAGGATTTCTACGGCCTGCCCCTCGACGCCAAGGGCGAGGTCATCGAAGACCCCACCTTCGGCTATGACAGCGTCGAGATACTGAGCTACGAATTGTTCGGCTACCCGGCGGTGGCCCCGGGAACCGAGGACCCCTTCACCTTCTGGAAGTGGATGGAGCTCATTCCCGAGGAATGGCTTGCCCGCGCGCTTGTCGAGCAGCCGAAGAGGGCCGACCTTTACCTGGACGACGGTAAGTACGCAGGCTACACCCACACCTTCTACTACGAGCCGCGCCGGTGGACCGAGGCGCCTTCGGGCATCAAGGTATGGGACGACGACAGCAACAAGTTCAACACCAGGCCCGACGAGATTACCCTGGTCCTGAACCAGTACCACCGCGACCCCGAGACAGGCGAGATGGGGGCCTTCATCGAAGAGGTCACGCGCATCACCATACCCCCGACGGTCCTCACCGACGACACCTGGGGCTTCGAGTTCCGCGACCCCGACACGGGCGAGATGGTCTGGTTGAAATCCTACATCTACACCTACCGCCTGTTAGAGCTCGACATCCCCGCCCCGCCCTATAAGAGCACGACGGAATACCCGAACCTTCCGGACCCTGTCGCTTCGGGCGCTAGCGAGGTGGAGGATTTCAGCGGCATCGAGGTGACGAACACCCTCGATTTGCGGCCCGTCCTGTTCTACAAGGTCGATGCCGACGACCCCGACCACCCGGTCATCACGGACGACTACGCGGAGTTCACGCTGACGAACGCCATGGCGGGCGGGAAGGTCTACGATGCCGACGTCCAAGAGCAAAACAGCGTCATCCTGCGCTCAAGCCTCGACGACGGCCGCGTCGTCATGCCGAAGCAGGGCCCGGGCACCTACCACCTGACCGAGACCAAGGCGCCTGCCGGGTTCAACCTGCTCACCATGCCCGTTGTTGTGGTCATAGGCCTCGACGGCAGCATCACGGCGACGCTGGGGGACCTTCCCCTCATGGACGTGGCGCTTACCGGCGACGATGAGGACACCTATGCTGCTGCATTCAATATCACGAACAAGCCCGCCGCGGAACTGCCTATGGCAGGCGGGACGGGGGCCCTTCTGCTCCTGTCTGTCTCTGCGGCGATCGCCTTCATGGCTGCATTCAATGGGTTCATGCGGAGAAGAGGAAGAACGGGATAAAAAGCAGGACAAGAGCCAGGACAAGGGCCAGGATCAGGGCCAAGACAAGAAGAAAGAGAGTGCGTAATGGAAAAGATTGAGGTGCAAAGGAGTAGGGAAATGCGGAAAAATCAGAAGAGGAAGCTGCTCGTGGCGGTGTTCTCGCTCGCGTTGCTTGCGGGCCTCCTACCCCAGATGGCGTTTGCTGCCGACCCCATCGCAACGGACGTGGTCATCCACAAGATGGCGGTTCAGCAGGGAACGGCTGCGGTAGACCATGACGGGAGCGAGCTTGCCAACCCGCCGGGCATCCCCCTTGCAGGGGTCCAGTTCAAGTATTGGACTGTTTCAGACAGTGTGACCGACGCCCAGAAGGCACAGCTTGCCGGGTTGCGGGACCTTGCGGCCGCCGAGGCCTATGCTGCGGCGAACCCCGCCGTCTTGTCGAACCCCCAAACAACTGCCGCAACCGGTGTTGACGGCACGGTGAGGCTGAACAACATGGCGGAAGGCAAGTACTTCTTCGCAGAGGTCCCCAACCCGGCCATCAGCATCTCCGACTATGCCGGCGTGCCCTTCCTGCTGGAGCTTCCCGCCATGAAGCCCGACGGCAGCGGCTACTACGGCACCGGCGCCAACGCGATGCACGTGTACCCGAAAAACGTGATCGCCACCCCGGGGCTCGATGTCGAGACCCGCAACGCCGACGGCGACCCGGTAGGCCCCTCGGAGATGGACCTCTACAAGTGGAACGAGGACACCGAGGAATGGGAGTATGTCGATCCTTTGACCCTGCCGAACGGCACCATAACCTTGGAGGACCTGGAGTCGGGCAAGTACAAGGTGGTCAACACCGAGGCGCCCGACGGCTACCTCGTTGACGACCGTCCCATCTACTTCGATGTCGACAACGGCCAGATCACCTTCCCCGACTATGGCCCCGATGGGGAGCCGAACAACCCCAAGGCCGGCTTCGAGCCCGGCGACGGCAGCAAAAACGACACGCTCTTCCTGACCATGGAAGAAGAGCCCAAGCCCGAGAAGGCCGTCGACGGCACGGACGAGGCAAGCTACCAGATAGGCGACACGATAACCTGGGAAGTGACCATCCCGGTCCCGAACGAGATTGCCGACTACGAGTATTACCGGATAGTGGACACCCTGGACAGCCAGCTTTCCTGGGTGGGCAACGGCAATGTTACTGTCTTGGCGGGGAGCACCGCGCTGCCTGCATCCGCCTATACTGCAAGCATCTCCGGGCAGGTCCTCACCATCAGCTTCGCCCCGAGCGCTCTGGTGGCTTATCAGGGGCAGATCATTACTATTACCTATGACACCGTCATCAACGCTACGGCGGTCATGGGCCAGCCTGCCAAGAACAACGTGAGCCTTGAGTTCAACAACGGCCACGGCGGCGAGGGCGCGACAGTGCCGGAAGAGCCGCCTGCGGTGTGGACCGGCGGCATCAAGTTCCTCAAGGTGGACGGCAACAGCCAGACCATGATGCTTTCGGGTGCCGAGTTCAAGATTGCCACGAACGCGGCAGGGACCGACTTCATCAAGTGGAATGCCGAGCTTATCGCGGCCAACTCTGCCGGGAGCTTTGTCACGCCGGTCGATGGCAACGACATCGTCATGGTATCCAATGCCAGCGGCCAGTTCGAGATTAAGGGCCTTGCGGGCGGCACCTACTACCTGGTAGAGGTCAAGGCGCCCTTGGATTCGAGCGGGCATCCCTACAACCTGATGCGCGACCCGGCGGCTTTCGAGATCACCAAGACCAGCTATGAAGCCAACGCGAGCGACGGCGTGAAAATCCTGAACAGGCAGGGTTGGACGCCTCCGATGACCGGTGGCATGGGCACCCTGCTCTTCACCCTGGTCGGCTGCGCGCTCATGACCCTCGGAGCCTTCCTCTTCTTCAGGAAGAGGAAGGAAACCCAAGGCGCCGCCAGCTAGAGCCCAAGGCACCGCCAACAAGAATAGCACAAGGACAAGCTGCCCCTTCCCGCTACGGGAAGGGGCAGCTCACGTGTGACAAGGGGCCGTATAACCTGTCACACGCGACTCCGCAGGTTGCGCGTGGCATGTCGCGTGTGACAGGTTATACGGCCCCTTGTCACACGTGAGCTTCTGATGAAATCCTGGTGAGATACCTGTTAGGTTCCTGTAGCTTTTCCGTTGGATTCTTGTTGGGAAGGCGCTAGAACGGCGCCAGGTTCACGCGAGGGTTCTGCATACATCCTGTGTACGATCTGTAAACTCCGGCTGTTAGAATAATACCTACGGAAAGCCCGTGCGAAGTAGGGATCGGACCCCCTCGACAACCATGTGACTAAAAATCACGAGGGGAGGTGATTCCTATGAGGATTGACTTTTTACTTTCTCTCGCAGGATTTATCCTGCAGGTCGTAATGTTTATTATCGACTTAATAGAAAGGACCCCTCCCGATAAGGAAGGGGAATAAAGTAAATCCCGAACCGCCTGGGCGATCCGAGAGCCGTGCGGAGTGTGACTCCTCCGTGCGGCTCGCTTTGCATTATAGGTCATGCCGGGTACCCGCACAAGGGAAATTACCGAATATTCGTCATTGCGGGCCTGACCCGCAATCCTTCCGCTTCTGGGCCGTGACAAGGGGCCGTGTGACAAGGGGCCGTATAACCTGTCACACGCGACTCCGCAGATTGCGCGTGGCATATCGCGTGTGACAGGTTATACGGCCCCTTGTCACACGAGGGTTATACCCGCGGGTTGGCGGCGGGTAACCCCGTGGTTGGTGGGTTGCCGCCCGCGGGTTGTGGCCGCCGGCCAGGTCGTCCGCCGACCGCCCGCCTGCCGCGAGCCGCCTACCAGCGGGTTTATCGAGGTTTTTGGCCGATGGGGGAAGTTTTTTGTTGCACAGGGGGCGGGGTGGATGTAAGATGTGAAACAAGGTAGTTGGTTTGGGTAATCTCCGGTTCGGATTCAAGGCAACGCGCTGCGTCGTGATGACGCTCGCGGTGGTGCACTGAAGCCGTCCCGGCTAGAGGTAAAGGGGACATATCATTATGCACAAAGCAAAGCCGAACAACTTCGGGCGCGCGCTTCCCGATACTGCGCGCAAAGCAAAGCCTCACACTCTCAGCCACACGTCACGCACGCCCTCCGATGCTGCAGCCGCTGCGGTCGCCGCGCACACGGCGCGCCCGCACAGCATGGCGCAGCCGGGCGGCCCCCGCCGCGTGCTTCCGGCCGCCACTCTGCACAGCGTGCGGCCGATTTTCTTGAGGCAGGCGCTCCTTGCCTGCCTGCTTGCCGCCATGCTTATCGTGACCGTGCCCTATTTCGCACAGGCCGACGAAAGCGAGCCCGGAAACCTCGTCACCCCCGTCTCACCCAGTGCGGACATGGTGGAGTGGGCCACGCTCGAAGGGGATGCCCCCGAATCCGCGCAGCCAGGCCCCGACGCGCCCGCCCAGGAAGCGGAGGGCACACAAAGCGCTGCGGAAACCCCAGGCATCGACCCTGCCGCAGAAGGCCTCGCCGGAATTGACGAAGCCAACAACGCACCCCAGTCGCTCGTCGGCATAGCGCCCCTGGATATCGGGATAATGCCTCTCGCCGGAGACCCCAACGATGCCCCCCAATACGGGCAGATTTCCCTGGTGAAGTTTGTAGACATCTCCAACGGCCAGATGGGCGGTATGGCGCTTGACAGCTCAGGGCATGTTTGGGTGTGGGGCTACAACCTGTATGGCGAATTAGCTGCAGAGGGTACCGTTCCCGACACAGGCTATTATGGCGGAATGAAGCGCGTTCCGTATTTTGCCCGCAATGGCATCTTCATAAAAGAGATCGGCTCTAGCTATGAAACCCGCTATGCCCTCGGAAGTGATGGCCGCGTGTATGCGTGGGGTCACGGTGCCAACGGTGCCATGGGCAACGACTCCAGTACGCCTGCGAATCGGACACCGGCACCTGTGCCGGGGCTTGAAAATGTCGAGCACATCTTTGTGAGCACTTCATATCTTGGTCAGGCATCGGTTTTCGCCTTGACAAAAACGGGGGAACTTTACGGCTGGGGAAACAATGGCGGTGGTCTTTTAGGTATAGGAAACTCTACTACGCAAACCCGTCCCGTCCTTATCCCGCTTCCTGCCGAACTGGCAGAAAGAAATATCGTGAAGATTTCTGCTGGTAGGACCTGTGCCTTCATCCTTGATGACCAGGGGGATCTGTGGGGCTCGGGTGCGGACAACGATGGTCAACAGGGCAACGGTCCGGGAGGCGCACAGACGACCTTTACCAAGATGGACAGATCGCTGTCGGGCATGGGCCCTGTTGTCGATGTGTCAGTAGGCTATAGTCTCGCAGCTACTTCCGACCGCGTTTGCGCCTGTGATGTGAATGGGGATGCTTGGGAGTGGGGCAGAACCTATGGTGACGCTGGTGGGGCTGATGCAGTGCGAGTCAAGCAGACTCCCACCAAGATCATTCTTGATCCTGACGAAGTCGCAAACTGGGGCTATACCCCCCTTGCACAAAAGGTAGAAGCAAGTGAGCGGGTGTGCTACTTTATCGATCAGCACGGCAGGCCTTGGGGTTGGGGAACTGGCTATTACTTTGGCTTTGGCACGGACGGCCCCTATATAGGCGCCACCGGCAATACGCAAGTGATACCCTCCACAGCCGCAAAACAGGTGCCTGCCTACATTGGTGACGGCGATACCCAGGTAAGTGCTACCTTTGCCTACAACAAGTACCCGAAGTATCTAGAAGGCTACGAAGCGCCTGATGGCGTTCTGGTAACTTCTGAGAATTCCTTCCATCCCAGTCAAGCTGGACAAAGAGACGTGATGGGCTACTATAGCTATGGCTTCAATCCTTCACATCCAACCATTTACGATGAAAAATATATGCTCAAAAATGAAAACGGCATTGTCATGGACGAGGATGGGAATTACCTCAGAATGGCGACCGCTACCACCATGAACGGTGTTTCAGGTTTGACTATTGGCTACTACTACTACTCCGATGGCAATGGTACGCAAAACGGAACGGGCGCGAACAACAACATACTCAGCCCAGCAACGCGTGGCATTCCTGCCATCGATCCCGATGATTGGGTATGGATACGGCTTGCCTTCATGCCAACGCCTTATATCTCGGTATTTGACTGCAGTCTGTCAGCTTATGCGTTCTTAGATGCAGACGGCAATATCTTTAAGTGGGGCAACGACGGTTCGGGATCGGTTGCCTGGGGTTGGGACTACGAGCCCATGTATGATTCCTACAGCCAACCGAGGGGGGCGACCGACGGCCTGTACGACCGTTATACCTACGAGGTCATGTACATGCGCGGCGCTCCGACGATTGACCGTATTGCGCTTACGGGTGGGGACACGAAGAAGGTCTACACCGAGCCGGGCGAGTCGGTTGAGCACCCCCTGGAAGTTACCGTACACATGCCCCGCTCGACCTACAACGATGCGCTGGAATCGCATGTGTATTCCGACCTTTCACAGCTTCTGTGGATCGTCATTCCCTACGACGAGGACGACCCCAATTTTTATCGGGATATCGACACCTTTTCCGTTGAGGAGTTCATGGAGCTCTACGATGCCATGGACGATGTCTATAAGGGCGAGCTTTTGAGTGAACCCCTACAGTCGGGCAGCACAAAACGCGAAGAGACTATCATCATCGACGTTCCCCGCAATGGACGCCTGATCGTTTACGGCGACAACGAGCGCTATGTCTCCGCCGATGGCGGCATCACTCACGATTATGTCAATAGGGACGCGCTGTTCTACGACACCATCATCGACACGGTCTACACGCCGGCGAACGTGGCCCATCGGGGCGAGGGCGTCGACCCCAACGGCGTTGTGACGGAAATCTACGTGCGCACCGACGACTCCGTGTCCAAGACGAACGACGACCGGCTCGACCTCTACGACTATGACCGGGACAAGGATTTCTACGGCCTGCCCCTTGACGCCAATGGGGAGGTCATCGAAGACCCCACCTTCGGCTATGACAGCGTCGAGATACTGAGCTACGAATTGTTCGGCTACCCCGCGGTGGCTCCCGGGGACGAGGACCCCTTCATCTTCTGGAAGTGGATGGAATACATCCCCGAGGAATGGCTGAGCCGCGCGCTCATCGAGCAGCCGAAGAGTAAAGACCTTTACCTGGACGACGGCGAGTATGCGGGCTACACCCACACCTTCTACTACGAGCCCCGCCGGTGGACCGAAGCGCCCTCGGGCGTCAAGATCTGGGACGACGACAGCAACAAGTTCAACACCAGGCCCAACGAGATTACCCTGGTCCTGCAGCAGTTCCACCGCGACCCCGAGACAGGCGAGATGGGGGACTTCATCAAAGAGATCACGAGCATCACCATACCTCCGACGGTCTTGGATGACGACACCTGGGGCTTCGAGTTCCCCGGGTACCTGAAATCCTACATATACACCTACCGCCTGCTTGAGCTCGACATCCCCGTCCCGCCCTACACGAGCAAGACGGAGTACCCCAAACTCGTCATATCGGGCGATATCGAGGTGGAGGATTTCAGCGGTATCGAGGTGACGAACACCCTTGACCTGCGGCCCGTCCTGTTCTACAAGGTCGATGCCGACGACCCCGACCACCCGGTCATCACGCACGACTACGCGGAGTTCACCTTGACGAACGCCGAGACGGGCGGGAAGGTCTACGACGAGGCCGGCGTGGAGTGGGACTCGGTCGTGCTCTCAAGCGACGACGACGGCCGCGTCGTCATGCCGAAGCAGGGGCCGGGCACCTACCACCTGACCGAGACGAAGGCACCTGCCGGGTTCAACCTGCTCACCATGCCCGTTGTCGTGGTCATCGACCCCGACGGCAGCATCACGGCGACGCTGGGGGACCTTCCCCTTATGGATGTGCCGCTTGACGGCGACGATGAAGACACCTATGCTGCTGCATTCAATATCACGAACAAGCCCGCTGCGGAGCTGCCTATGGCAGGCGGGACGGGGGTCCTTTTGCTCCTGTCTATCTCCGCGGCGATTGCCTTTATGGCTGCTTTTAATGGGTTCATGCGGAGAAAAGGAAAAACAGGGTAGAAAGAAACAGGGCAAGATCAGGGTAAGAAGAAAGAGAGTGCGTAATGGAAAAACCAGAGGTGCAAAGGAGTAGGGAAATGCGGAAAAATCAGAAGAGAAAGCTGCTTGTGGCGGTGTTCTCGCTAGCGTTGCTTGCGGGCCTCCTGCCCCAGATGGCGTTTGCTGCCGACCCCATCGCAACGGATGTGGTCATCCACAAGATGGCGGTACAGCAGGGAACGGCTGCCGTCGACCATGACGGGAGCGAGCTGGCCACCCCGCCGGGCACCCCCCTGGCAGGGGTCCAGTTCAAGTATTGGGTGGTTGCAGACGATGTGACCGACGCCCAGAAGTCGCAGCTTGCCGGGCTGCGGGACCTTGCGGCCGCCGAGGCCTATGCTGCGGCGAACCCCAGCGTCTTGTCGAACCCCCAGACGACTGCCGCAACTGGTGCTGACGGCACGGTGAGGCTGAACAACATGGCGGAAGGCAAGTACTTCTTTGCGGAAGTATCCAATCCCGCCATCGAAATCTCTGACTACGTCGGCGTGCCCTTCCTGCTTGAGCTTCCCGCCATGAAGCCTGACGGCACCGCTTATTACGGCACCGGCGCCAACGCGATGCACGTGTACCCCAAAAACGTGATCGCCACCCCGGGGCTCGATGTCGAGACCCGCAATTCCGACGGCGACCCGATAGGCCCCTCGGAGATGGACCTCTACAAGTGGAACGAGGACACCGGGGAATGGGAGTATGTCGATCCCTTTACGCTGCCCAACGGCACCATAACCCTGGAGGACCTGGAGTCGGGCAAGTACAAGCTGGTCAACACCAAGGCTCCCGACGGCTACCTCGTTGACGACCGCCCCATCTACTTCGAGGTTGACAACGGCCAGATCACCTTCCCCGACTACGGCCCCGATGGGGAACCGAACAACCCCAAGGCCGGCTTCGAGCCCGGTGACGGCGACATAAACGACAAGATATTCCTGACCCTGGAAGAAGAGCCCAAGCCCGAGAAGACCGTCGACGGCACGGACGAGGCAACCTATCAGATAGGCGACCCGATAACCTGGGAAGTGACCATCCCGGTTCCGAGCGAGATTGGCGACTACGAGTATTACCGGATAGTGGACACCCTGGACAGCCAGCTTTCCTGGGTGGGCAACGGCAACGTCGTTGTCAAGGCGGGGGCGACCACCCTTACATCCCCGGCTGCCTATTCTACGAGCATTTCCGGCCAGACCCTTACCGTCAACTTCGTCCCGAGCGCCCTGAAAGCCTACGAGGGACAGACCCTCACCATCACCTATGACACCGTCATCAACGCTACGGCGGACATGGGCCAGCTTGCCAAGAACAACGTGAGCCTTGAGTTCAACAACGGCCACGGCGGCGAGGGGACCACGGTTCCGGACCTGCCGCCCGCGGTGTGGACCGGCGGCATCAAGTTCCTCAAGGTGGACGGCCAGAACCAGAACATGACGCTTCCGGGCGCCGAGTTCAAGATCGCCACGAACGCGGCAGGGACCGACTTCATCAAGTGGAATGCCGAGCTTATTGCGGCCAATTCTACGGGCAGCTTCGTGACGCCCGCCACAGGCCAAGACATCGTCATGGTGTCAAACGCCAACGGTGCCTTCGAGATCAAGGGCCTTGCCGGCGGGACTTACTACCTGGTAGAGATCAAGGCCCCGCTGGATTCGAACGGCCGCCCCTACAACCTGATGCGCGACCCGGCACCCTTCGAGATCACCAAGACCAGCTACGGTGCCAACGCGAGTGATGCCGTGAAGATCCTGAACAACCAGGGTTGGGCGCCTCCGATGACCGGCGGCATGGGCACCTTGCTGTTCACGCTCGTCGGCGGTGCGCTCATGGCCCTCGGCGTAGTCCTCTTCTTCCGCAAGAAGAAGGAAACTGCGAGCGCAATAAGCTAGAATCGTACAAGGCCAGACTGCCCCTTCCCTCTACGGGAAGGGGCAGGGGTTGACAGGGGGACGGGGCGTTTGTCACAGTTCGATAGACAAACTTGTCCCCGAACGTATCAAAATGTGACAAACGCCCCGTCCCCCTGTCAACCAAGGGGTGTCAAAGTTATACGTCCCCATTGACACCTGAGTCAGTGCAACGAGGGGGATGGTGTTTTTCCGCTTTTGACTAAGCTAGGTGCTCCCAAACGTGTCAAAATGTAACAAAGCATACCCACTCCACATCAAAGTTTGAAACGAGCAGTTTTTCCGTGAAGCTAGCAGCAACAATCAAGCGCCTCGCGTTAAGCAAGTATGTATACGCCCTCGTCTTTGTGGCGGGGGCTGCTGCTTTCTTCTACCCCCTGGTTACGAACTACATGAACTACCAGGCGCAGACGCAGGTCATCTCTGCCTACAAGAAGGAGCTTGCGGCACAAAACGCCATCGACGTCGCCGAGCTGCTGGAAAAGGCAACAGCCTACAACGAGTTCATCGCACGCCTTGAGGGAAACGCGACCGACGCGATAACCGAAGAAGAGCAGGCCCTGTCCGAGGTTGCCTACGACGACCTTTATATCGTGGGCGCGCAGGCCTTGGGCTATGTGACCATCCCCAAGATAGACGTGGAGCTGCCCTTGTTCCAGGGCAGCAGCGACGCGATCTTGAACCATGGCGTGGGGCACCTGGAGCGCAGTTCCCTGCCTGTCGGGGGCGAGAACACCCACAGCGTCTTGGTGGGGCACCGCGGCCTTCCGACCTCGCGGCTTTTCCGCGACCTGGACCTGCTTGAGAAGGGCGACCTGTTCTTCGTGCACGCCTTCGACACAAGCCTTGCCTACGAAGTCGAGTCGATTATCGTGATCCTGCCCACCGAGGCGGAGTTCTTGCAGATACAGAAGGGCCGCGACCTCTGCACCCTGATAACCTGCGAGCCCTATATGGTGAACAGCCACCGCCTGTTAGTGACGGGCCACCGCATCGACTACGACCCGGACCTCCTGGACCAGGAGGTGGACGGGCGCATCAGCTTCTTCCGGAAGTATTGGGAGTATTTCTTGGTGGGAGGGCTGACCGCGCTCGCGTGGCTTGCGGTGTTCCTTGTGCGCCGTCGCCTCAAAACGACATGGAGCGAGGGGTGAGGGGCCTTATGAGCAAGCAAGCGAAGGGCGCGGGTGCGGGTGCGGCGAAGGGCGCGGGCGCGGCCAGGGCCTTCCAGGGCTATTTGGCAAAATACGTGCTTGCGGCCCTGCTGTTCAGTGTGGGGGCCAGCATATTCCTCTACCCCGCGGTTTCGGCCCTCATCAACGAGCGTGCCCAGACAGTCGTGGTGCGCACCTACAACGAGGCCGTCCAGGAGACCCCCCGGGCGGTAAAGGAGATCAGCCTTGAGCAGGCGCGGGCCTACAACCTTTCTTTGGTGGGCCGCCAGCCGCAGCTGTTAGACCCCTTCGACGACGCGCACTTCCGGGACAGCTCGGTGGTGACCTATCTGAAGATCGGGGACGTCATGGGTTATGTGGAGGTGCCCAAGATAGGCATTACCGTGCCCATCTACGAAGGCACGTCCGACGCGGTCCTGAGCAAGGGGGTGGGCTGGATTCCGGAGACCTCGCTGCCCGTGGGCGGGGAATCGACCCACACGGTGCTGAGCGGGCACAACGGGCTGCCGACGGCGCGCCTGTTCACCGACATCAACAAACTTGAGCCGGGGGACGAGTTCTTCATCAGGAACTTCGCCGAGATACTAGCCTACCGCGTTTACGACATCCAGGTGGTCGAGCCCCACGAGGTCGAGATTGCGGGGATCGTCACGGGCAAGGACCTGGCGACGCTGCTCACCTGCTACCCCTACATGGTCAACAGCCACCGCCTCCTGGTCACCGGGGAACGGGTGGCCTATACCGGCCAGCTCGACAAGGCGCCCCGCGGCCTGAACCCCCTTGAGGACCTGACCCCCGTCGAGCGGAACTTCGTGGTGACGCTTACGGTGGTCCTCGGCCTGCTTGCGCTGCTGGTTGTCCTTGCTATACTGTTGCACAGGAGACGGAGAAGAAGAGGGAATAGAGGTAAGGCTGATGGATCGTAGCACCCGGAGAAGGAAGATAGCGAGCGTGTTCCTGTTCATTATCGGCCTTTCCATACTGATGTACCCGCATGTTGCCCAATACATCAACAACCTGCACGCCACCCAGCTCGTCACGGCCTATTTCGCCGAGGGCCCGGAGACGGGCGGCGATGGGACGGGCGGCGGCGCGGGCGGTTCCGGGGGCCCGGGCGGCGACATCGACTTTTCGGACTCGGACATCTTCGGGAGCATAGTCATCCCCAAGCTCGCCCTTGAGCTGCCTATCTTCACCGGCCCCACCGCCGAGAACCTTGAGCGGGGCATCGCCCATGTGGAGGGGACCTCCCTGCCTGTCGGGGGCGCGAGCACCCACAGCGTCTTGGCGGGGCACCACGGGAGGGTGACGAACGAGTGGTTCACCAACATCGACCAGCTGACGGAGGGCGACCTGTTCTATATACGGACAAAGGAGCAGTTCCTGACCTACAAGGTGATCTCGTTGAAGGTGATCGACCCCGAGGACAACTCGGACCTGCTCATCGTGCCCGACCGCGACCTGGTCACGCTCTACACCTGCACCCCCTCGCGCCTCCAAAGGGTGATAGTAACCGGAGAACGCCTCCTAAACGACTCCTGGACCTAGCGCGTGTCAGGGGCGTGTCAGGGGGACGTGTGACAGGGGGCCGTATAACCTGTCACACGCCGCCGAGCGCAGCGTGGGTGGCTGCCTGTGTGACAGGTTATACGGCCCCCTGTCACACGTGTCCATCCCCTTGTCCATCCCCTTGTCCATCCCCACCTAAATCCTGCGGGCGCTCTTCTTGCGGAACTTTAGGGCTGCCAGGACGAAGAACAGCGCGATGAAACCCCAGAGCACGGTGAGGTTCATGCAGATGTCCATGAGGCCGGCCCCGCGCAGCATGACCGCACGCAGGGCGTCCACCCCGTAGGTGAGCGGCAGGCACTTGCTCAAGACCTGCAGCCACTGCGGGGAGCTCGAAAGCCCGAATATCCCCGAGAGCAGTATCTGGGGCACCACGAAAAGCAGCATGAGCTGGATGACCTGGAAGGCGTTGCTTGCCAGGCCCGAGATGAGCAGCCCGAGCGTCACCGAGACGAGCGCCAAGGATACCGCCGTCAGGACGACGAGCCACACCTCGCCCTCGTTGGGGAACCCGATGAAGGTGATGGCGACCCACAAGATGATGCTCGACTGCAAAAGCGCCAGGAACCCGAAGCCCAGGGTGTAGCCGCCGAGTACCTGCGCGGGCTTCACAGGCGTGGTCAGAAAGCGCGTCATCGTGCCGGCGCCGCGCTCGTTGACCAGGGACATGCCGCTGGTGAGGAACACGAAGACAAAGAGGAACACGCCGATAAAGACCGGCCCGTAAAAGTCGAACATCTTCCAGTCCTCGTTGCCGTGGAGGTAGCTCACCTCGACGTCTTGGACGGGCATGAAATCGGTGATGTCGAGCGTGAACATGTCGGAAAGGTCTGCGTCGAGGGGGGAGCTTCCATCCTCAAGGAGCTCCGCGAGCTCGGGAGGGAGCTGGGCCCGGGCCGCGTCGGGAAGCGTCAGGGTGACAGACTCAAGCACGGCCCTCATGTCCTCCTGGCGTGCCTTCGCCTCGGCCTGCCTCTCGGTTAGCTCGTCCCTCTTCTGGTCGATGGTCGCCCCCATGTCGTCGGCGGCGGCCTTGCGGGCATCGCTCAAGGCGGAAGAGACCGCGCTCATGACGGCCGCCGTCTTCGTCGAGTCGGTGCCCTCGACCCAGATGTCCAGGGTGGTGCTGTCGTGCATACTCAGGACCGCGTCGGCCTCGTCGTCCCTCAGCATTGCCTCGGCCTCGGCCACTCCCGCCAAAAAGACGCGGGCGTCCTGCTGCTCAAGCGCGGCCTGGAAGCCTGCGGGAAGGCCCACGGTGGCAAGGCGGGGCGAATAGGCCCCCGCGCCGAGAAGGACCGACAGCAGCCACAAGACGATGAGCGGCCCGATGAAGAGCAGGGCCAGGGTCCTCTTGTCGTGGGCGAATTGAAGGAGGATGCGCCGGGCGATGGCAAGTATGTTAGTCATTTTCGGCCCCCTTCCTTCCGGCGCCTCTCGCTCTGTTCGCTTTGGCGCCCTCGCTTTCCCCAGCGTCTTTTGCTCCATCCGCCCCGGCGCCCTTCCTTCCTTCGGCACTTTCCTCGGCGTTTTCCCCCAGCCTCATAAATGCGCTTTCCAGGTCGCTGGTCCCCGTCCGCTTCAGCAGTTCGGCAGGCGAGCCCTCGGCGATGAGCTTCCCCGCGCGCAGCATGGCGACCGTGTCGCAGCGCTGGGCCTCGTCCATGATGTGGGTGGTCACCAGGAGCGTCTTCCCCCGCCCGGCGAGCTCGCGGAAGCCCTCCCAGATATGGATGCGGTGTTCGGGGTCGAGGCCGACCGTCGGCTCGTCGAGCACGAGCAGGTCGGGGGAGTGCAGGAGCGCGACGGCCAGCGACAGCCTGCGCTTCATGCCGCCCGAGTAATGCGAGACCATCTTCTTCCTGTCTTTCGCAAGGCGGGTGAAGGCGAAGACCTCGTCCGTTGCCTGGGCAAGCGCCGTGCCTTTCATGCCGTAGAGCGTGCCGAAGAAGCGCAGGTTGTCCTCGGCGGTGATGTCGTTGTAAAGCGCCTCGTCCTGCGGCATGAAGCCTATCCGCCTGCGGGCCTTCGGGTAGGGTGCCGCCTCGCCGAGGACGCGCACGCTGCCGGAAGCGGGGAGCATGATTCCCATGACGAGGTTCACCAGGGTGGTCTTCCCGCAGCCCGAGGGGCCGAGCAGGCACAGGATGGTGCCGGGCGCGACATTGAAGCCCACGTGGTCGAGCACGGTCTGCCGCATGTCGGCCAGGGGGGTCTTGCGCCCGAAGCGCTGCACCACGTCGACAAGCTCGATGGCGGGGGTGTTGTCTCTTGTTGCAGGCCCGTCTTTCATGTGGCGCTTCCTTTCTAAAGTGTCAATGGGGACGTATAACTTTGACACCTTTTATCGCATTCCGTATCGCATTCCGCAGCGACAGGGCAACCTGGGTGAAAAGGTGTCAAAGTTATACGTCCCCATTGACACGTCCCCCTGACACCCGTCATGCCCCGAACAGGTTGGTGCTGAGGTATTTCTCGCCCCGGTCGGGCAGCATGACCACTATCACGCCGCCGTCGAGGCCTTCGGCGACGTGCAGGGCGGCCAGCATGGCGGCACCGCTCGACATGCCGACGAAGATGCCTTCCTCGCGCACGATGCGCCGCGCCATCTCGTAGGCCTCTTCGGTGTCGATGAGGATGCTCTCGTCTATCTCGTCGATGTTGTATATCTCGGGGACGATGGCTTCGGCGAGGCTCTTGAGCCCCTGGATGTAGTGCCCCTTGACCGGCTGCGCCTCGATGATCTTGACCGTGGGGTTGCGCTCCTTGAGCATCATGCCGACCCCCATGAGCGTGCCGGAGGTGCCCAGCGCCGACACGAAATGCGTCACGCGGCCCTCGGTCTGCGCCCAAATCTCTTCGGCGGTGGTCTTGTAGTGTGCGATGGCGTTGTAGTGGTTGGAGAACTGGTTGGGGTTGAAGTACCTGTCCGGGTCGGCTTCGACCAGTTCCCGCGTCTTTATGATGGCGCCGTCCGTGCCCAGCTCGGCGGCGGTGAGGATTATCTCGGTGCCGAAGGCCTTCATCATCTTCTGCCGCTCTATGGACACCGCAGAGCTCATCACTATCTGGACCCGGTAGCCCTTGACCGCGCCTATCATCGCCAGCCCGATCCCGGTGTTGCCCGAAGTGGCCTCGATGATTATCTTGTCCTTGGTGAGCGTGCCTTCGGCCTCTGCCTGCTCTATCATCTTGAGCGCTATGCGGTCCTTGATGCTGCCGGTGGGGTTGAAGCCTTCGACCTTGGCGTAGAGCTCCACCGCCGCGTTCGGGTTCATCCGGTTGACGCGCACGAGGGGCGTGTTGCCGATGGTGTCGAGTATGCTGCCGTATATCATGTAAAACCTCCTTACCCCCATGATACCACGTACTTACCTGCCCGCCCGCCGAATCGGAAGAAGGACAGAGAGGATGGACAGGAGTGTGACAGGGGGCCGAGTGTGACAAGGGGCCGTATAACCTGTCACACGTGGCTCGCAATGACGAGGAAGGGGGGAGGCAGTGCGTGTGACAGGTTATACGGCCCCCTGTCACAGGGACAGGTCCTGCGGGTTCTTGGGGAGTTGTCCCCATGAGTTGTCAAAAATGCAATAGTTATTGGCACAAAACCCCCCAAATGCACGATTCTGTAGGCGAAAACGGGGGCTCTTTGCTTGCAGCGTCAAGTCTTGCCTGTCAAACAGTCCATCTACCTGGTATTATCCGAAGAGCGCGAAAAAGCGCTCTGGAAGCAGTCGTGCATTTGGGGGGTGCCAACAACTCCGTCCGATTTGGCAAGTCGTGTGAAAAGGGGCCGTGGCCGTGTGACAGGGGGCCGTATAACTCACACGTGGCTCGCAATGACGAGGAGGGGGGGGGCAGTGCGTGTGACAAGGAGCCCCCTGTCACACGGCCGCCACCAATAGTCAGGGGAGAAGGGTGCGCTCGGCTTCGGTCAGGAGGCGCCAGGAGCCTTCTTCGAGGGTGCCGAGGGCCAGCCCGCCGAATGCGGGGCGGTGGAGGCTTGCCACGGGGTGGCCTATCGCCTCGAACATGCGGCGGACCTGGCGTTTCCTTCCCTCGCGGATGGTGATGCGCACCTGTGCGTGAAGTTGACAAAGGGACGGGAGTTGACAAGGGGACGGGGCGTTTGTCATCTTTTGGTAGACGTACTTGTTCTCAAGCGTATCGAAAGATGACAAACGCCCCGTCCCCTTGTCAACTCCCAGGAGCTCGACTTCGGCGGGCTGGGTGGGGCCGTCCTCCAAGTCGATACCGCGGGCGAGGCGGTCGAGGTCGCACGCACGGGGAACCCCCTCCACCCAGGCCTCGTAGCTTTTCTGGACATGGTGGCGGGGGTGGAGCAGGCGGTGTGCCAGGTCGCCGTCGGTCGTGAACAGGAGCAGGCCGGTGGTGTCGGTGTCGAGGCGGCCGACGGGGAAGAGCCCGGGATAGTCCCCGGTCGGAACCAGGGAGGCGACGCAGGGCCGGCCATAGGGGTCGGACATGGTGGTGATGTAGCCGGCAGGCTTGTTGAGCATGAGGGTCACCGGGGCGCTCGGGTAGGCTACGGGCCTCCCGTCGACCGCGACCTCGTCGGTGAGGGGGTCCACCTTGCTTCCCAGCTCGCGGACGACCTCCCCGTTCACCGTCACGCGGCCCGCCGTCATGAGGTCTTCCGAACCGCGGCGGCTTGCCATCCCCGCACGGGCCAAGAAGCGCTGCAGGCGCATAGGGACGATACGCTCACCCGCCGCGCCGCCCTCTGCGGGTGCGGATACGTTGCTCCCTGCGGGTGCGGGCGGGCTGTTGTGCGCCTTCCGGGCTGCCTCATGCACCGGGGTCGCCTCCTGCGGGCGCGGGTGGGGGCCGCCTTGCTTGAGCGTGGGTGGGCCGCCCTCTGCGGGCGCGGATACGCCGTCTTTGTGGCTATTCCTCGAAGTGCAGGTCATCGAAGTCTATCTTCTCCACGGCCCCGAGGCCTGCTGCCAGGGCCTGGGCCAGCAGGTCCTGCGCCCGCCCGCTGTCGGCGGCCTCGGCGTCGCCGTTGGCTTCGACGTCGCCGTCGGCCTCGGCGACCCCGGCACCCGCCGCGCCCGCCGTGGCGCCGCCACCGTCACCGCCGCCGCCCGCCGTGGCGCCCGCCAGGCCTGCCCAACCAGGCAATCCCGCGCCCGCGCCCGCCAGGCCGCCCGTCAGGTCGGGCGGGCCTTCGGCGCCCTCCCGTTCCCCGGGGTCTTGGCCTTCCAGGTCGGTGCCGTCTTTGCGCGTCACGCTCAGGCGCTCTCGGATGAAGCCGCGCGCCTCGTCGTCGGGCGCGAAGGACTCGATGTCGGGGAGGTCGTCGACCGTGCGCAGGCCGAACTTCTCAAGGAAGGTCCGCGTCGTGGCAAAAAGCGCCGGGTTGCCGGGCGAGTCCTCGAACCCGGCTTCGCGCACCAGGCCCTTCTCGATGAGCGAGTTGATGGAGCTGTCGGAGTTCACGCCCCTGACCGCGGCGACGCCCAGGCGGGTGACGGGCTGGCTGTAGGCGATGATAGCCAGCGTCTCGACGGCGGCAGGGGAGAGGCGGCGGGTGTCCCACGACACCACGTAGCGCTCGATGAGCTCATGGTAGGCCGGGTGCGTGAACAGCCGCCAGCCGCCCGCGACCTCGCGGAGCTGTATCCCCCGGTTCTCTTCCTCAAGGTGGGCGCGCAAGTCGACGAGCGTGCACTCCACCAGGCTCGGCTCGACTTCGAGCATGTCGGCGAGCGTGATGGTGCTGACCGGCTCGTCTGTCACGAACAGCATGGCCTCAAGTGCGGCCTTCACCTGGTCTTCCTGTAATCCAGAAAACATCGAGTCCTCGGCTTTCTTTCGTCATTTCGCCTGTTGGGCCCCTGCGGGCTCTGCCGTCCCAGCTTCCACTTCCGCCGACGCCGCCGCACCGCCACCCGCTGCGGTCCTCGGCACCTCCGCCGCTGCCTCCGCGTCCGGCACCGGCACCGCTTCCGCACCTGCGACTCCCGCCGCCCCCGCGCCCGGCACCGCTTCCCCCGCTTCCGTTTCCGCCACCGACGTGATAGCGTCGTCGCCCTCGAAGCTGAGCTCGCCGCTGCCCTCGATGTAGTGGATGTCGATGTCGGCGAAGGCCCGCTTCTGCACCAGCTTCACCATGGAGCGCTTGTAGAGCTCAAGGATGGCAAGGAAGGTTGCGACGAGCACCGGGTGCGGCGTGTGTGCGCTGACCAGGTCGGAGAAGCGCAGGCGCTTTGCGCCCGCGATGCGTTGGTGTATCGCCCGGACGTGTATCTCGATGGGGATCGGCTTGGCGGCGATGTGCTCGGCCTCAAGCAGGAATTCCTCGCGCTTCGTGTAGGAGTTGATGCACAGCAGCGCCAGGGCCTCAAGGGTAAGGCCTTCCAGGTAGTCGGGCATCAGGGTGAGCAGCGCGCGGTCGGGGCCGAAGGGGCGGCCGTGCATGCGGCCCTCGTTCTCGAAGCGCGTCTGGAGCGCGGTGGCGGCGGTCTTGTACTTCTTGTACTCGACAAGGCGGGCGACAAGGATGTCACGTGCCTCGGAGGCGGTGATTTCCTCGAACTCGCCGGCGACATCGGACTTCGGCACCGGGATGAGGCTTGCGGCCTTGATCTCAAGCAGGGTCGATGCCACCAGGAGGAAGTCGCTCGCCACGTCGAGGTCGAGGTTGCGCATCCGGGAGACCTCGGCGAGGAACTGGTCGACAATCTCGGTGATGGATATCGCGCCTATGTCCACCTTCTGCTGGCTGACAAGGTATAAGAGCAGGTCGAAGGGCCCCTCGAAGCTCTCTATGCGGATCCGGTACGACATTACAGCGTGATGTTCATGGCGTCGCGGCACAGCCGGATGGTCTCTTCGGCCTTCGGGCGCGCCTTCGCGGCACCGGCGGCCAGCACCTCTTTCGCATAGCCGGAAAGCCCTGCAAGTTCCCCGCGGCGGGCGCGGAAGGGTGCCAGGTAGGCGACGATGTCGTCGGCGAACTTCCTCTTGTGGGCGACGCAGCCGCAGCTCGCCTTCCTGCAGCACTCGTCGAACTCCGCGATGACGGCCGCGTCCCCGACCAGCCGGTGTATCTGGTGCAGGGGGCATATGTCCGGGTCGCCCGGGTCGGTTTTGAGCTTGCGCGCCGGGTCGGTGATGCAGCCCATGGCCTTGTGCCGCAAGGTTTCCTCGTCGTCGGATATGAAGAGCGCGTTGTCGTAGCTCTTCGACATCTTGCGCCCGTCGAGCCCCGGCACACGCGCGCCCGCGCCCGCGATGAGCGCCTGCGGTTCCACGAGCGGGCCGACCACGAGGTCTTCCCCCTTGCCCTTGCCGTCCTTGACGACCTCGCCGTAGGTGTAGTTGAAGCGGCGCACTATCTCGCGGCCGACCTCAAGGTGGGGCAGCTGGTCCTCGCCGACGGGGACCTGTGTGGCCCGCATGATGGCGATGTCGGCGCCCTGCAGCATCGGGTACTGGAAGAAGCCGACGTTGCCGAGGTCCTTGTCCTGTATGTTGTCGCGCTGCTCCTTGTAGGTGGGCACCCGCTCAAGCCAGCCCATGGGGGTCACGAGCGCGAAGTATATGTTGAGCTCGGCAATCTGGGGGATGTCCGACTGCCGGTAGATGGTCGACTTCTCCGGGTCGATCCCGGCGGCGCACCAGTCGAGCACCATGTCCTCGGTGTGCTCGATGAGGCGGCCCGGGTCGGCCCAGTCGCTCGTGAGCGCATGCCAGTCGGCGACGAAGTAGTAGGTCTCGTCGAAGTCGTGCTGCAAGGCGAGCATGTTCTGGAGGTTGCCGAACCAGTGCCCCAGGTGCATCCTGCCCGTCGGGCGGTATCCGGTGAGGATGATCTCTTCGGGCGTTTCGGGCATCCCGGGCGTTTCGGGCATCCCGGGCGTCTCGGGCGTCTCAGGCATTTCGGGCATGGCGTTCCCCTCTCTCGTGTCTTTCCGGTTCGGACCGCGCATCTGGCCTGTGACCTTGCGCAACTCTCAGCCGATTGCGAAGGGGAATACCAGGTTGGCTATATTCCCGGCGGTCGCGCGGAGGTATAAACTGACCGGGTTTACCCCAAGCAGGTAGGGCAGCCCGATGACGATGACGAGGAAGATGGGGAAGGAGTATTGCTGGATTTTGTAGTAGCCCGGCAAGAAGCGCTCGGGCAGGATGAAGGCGAAGATGCTCGATCCGTCGAGCGGGGGGATCGGCAGGAGGTTGAAGAACATCAGGTAGAGGTTGATGAGCGTGAACAGGGGGAGGAAGAGCGCGTAGAAGTAGAGGAAGAGGTCGTTGTCCAAGCCCGACCCTTGGGCGACGGGCCACAGCGCCCAGGCGAGCCCCGCGCCGAGCAGGGCCAGCACGAGGTTTGCCGCCGGGCCTGCCAGGCCCACGATGAGGTCGCCCTTGCGGGGGTCCTTGAAGTAGCGCGGGTTGTAGGGGACCGGCTTCGCGTAGCCGAAGACCGGCCCGTTTGCCAGTATCAGCATCGCGGGCAGGATGACCGTGCCGAAGGGGTCGATGTGCTTCACCGGGTTCAGGGACAGCCGTCCGGCGTCCTTCGCCGTCGGGTCGCCGAGCTTGTGCGCGGCAAAGCCGTGCATCACCTCGTGGCACACGATGGCCGGGAGGAAGCTCAGGATGCTGCATATGATGTACGGGATGTTCGCTGACATAATGGCCTAGTCTACCTTATGAAGGCCCCGGGCGGCACCCTGACCGGAAAACTTCATAAGCAATCGGCCTGGTTGGCGGGGTGCTGGTTGTGCGTTGTGAGTGCCGGTTGTCGCCTGCTTCCGGGTGCCGGGTGCCGGGCGGCGGGGTGCTGGTTGCCGGTTGTCGGGCGGCGGGGATGCCGAGTGCCGGGCGGCTGGCGGCGGGGTGCTGGTTGCCGGGTGTCGGGCGGCGGGGATGCCGCCTGCTTCCGGTTGCCGGGTGCCTCTCAAACGTCGGCTTCAAGCTGCTGCCGTCTCAGCTCTGCCTCAAGCTCTTCGGAAAGGAGGAACCATTCCTCTTCCGCGGCGGCGATCCGCTTCTTGAGGCGTGCGTGCTCGGCAACGGCGTCGCTTGAGGCGTCCTCGCTCGTGTAGAAGGCCGGGTCGCTCATGAGGTCGAGGAGCTCGGCCATGCGTTGGTTGTCCTGCCCCATCTGGGAGTCGAGCTCCGCCAGGCGGGAGCGGTGGTGCTTGAGCGCGGCGTAGGCCCTGTTGCGGGCCTCGGCTTCCTTGCGTTTCTGCTCCTTCGTCTTCGGTGCGCTGCCCCGCTCTGCCGTGAGCTGGGCCTCGGCGGCAGCGCTGCCCGCGGCGGCGGTGGCGGGCAATGCGCCGTTGCCGGTGGCAGCGCGGTTGCTGCCCGCGGCGGCGCTGCGGGCGTCGGCGGCAGCGGTGAGGGCAGCGCGGTTGCTGCCTGCGGGGCCCGCCGCAGCCGCAACCCGCCCCCCGCCCGCAGCGTCCTCGCCGGGAAGCGGGTCTGCGTGTTCCGCGAGGTTTTCCGCCTGCTCGCTCTTGAACAGGTAGTAGTCGTAGTCCCCGTCGTAGTTCGTCACTGTGCCGGGGCGTACCTCGATGATGCGGTTGGCTATAGAGCGGATGAGGTGGCGGTCGTGGGTGATGAAGAGGATCGTCCCCTCGAAGGCCCGCAGCGCCTGTTCCAGGATGTCGGAGCTGGCGATGTCGAGGTGGTTCGTCGGCTCGTCGAGGCAGAGCAAAGGGCTCGGGGCGACGAGCATCTTCGCCAGGGCAAGGCGGCTCTTCTCGCCGCCCGAGAGCACGCTTACCTTCTTTTCCACGTCGTCGCCGGTGAACAGGAACGCGCCGAGCAGGGTGCGCACCTGGGCTATGCTCCAGCCGGGGGCCACCCGGTCGAGCTCCTGAAAGACCGTGTTGCGCGAACGGAGCTCTTCGAGCTGGTGCTGCGCGTAGTAGGTCGTGGTCACGTGTATGCCGTAGCCGATCTTCCCCGCGTCGGGTGCAAGCACGCCCGCGACCATCTTGAGCAGGGTCGACTTTCCCGCGCCGTTGGGCCCCACCAGGGCTATCTTGTCGCCGCGGTACAAGGTGAGGTCCAGCCCGTCGTAGACCTGCGTTTTCCCGAAGCCCTTCCAAAGCCCTTCGATGCCCACGACCACCTCTCCGGTGCGGGGCGGCTGCTTGAAGTTGAAGTGCACGGTCGCCTTCTCTTCGGGAAGCCTGATGCGCTCTATCTTCTCCAGCTTCTTCAGGCGGTCCTGCGCCTGCTTCGCCTTCGAGGCCTTGTAGCGGAAGCGCTCGACGAAGGCCTCCATGTGGGCTATCTCCTTCGCCTGGCTCGCCGCTGCCGCGCGCAGCTGTTCGAGCCAGGTTTCGCGCGCCTTGAGGTAGGCGGAATAGTTGCCCTGGTACAACATGAGCTCGGTGCCTTCGAGCTCGGCGACCCGGTTGACCATGTTGTCCATGAAGGCGCGGTCGTGGCTTACCACGATGATCGCCCCCGTCCAGCCGCGCAGGAACCCTTCGAGCCACTTCACGCTTTCGAGGTCGAGGTGGTTCGTCGGCTCGTCGAGCAGCAGGACCTCGGGTGCGCTCACGAGCAGCTTTGCGAGTGCGATGCGCATCTGCCAGCCGCCCGAGAACTCCGTCGTCGCGCGCGTAAGGTCGCCCTCCTTGAAGCCGAGGCCGAACAAGACGCTGCGCACCTTCGATTCCAGGGTGTAGCCGCCCAGGGCCTCGTACTGGTCGCGCGCACGGCCGCAGGCCGCAAGCTGGGAGGGGGTCGGGGCCGCGCCGAGCGACCCTTCCAGGCGGCGCAGCAGCTGTTCGGCTTCGAGGATGTCGGTCTGGGACGAGATGACCTCCTCGAAAATGGGGCGTTCGGCCATCTCGATGGCCTCTTGCTCAAGGTAACCGACCTGGGTGCCCTTCGCGAACATGGTCTTGCCGCTGTCGGCGCCGTCCTTCCCGGCGATGATGTTGAGCAGCGTGGTCTTTCCCGCCCCGTTCGGCCCGACAAGCGCCAGGCGGTCGTGGTCCTCAAGGCGCAAGGACAGGTCCGAGAACAGGACCCGGCTTCCAAAGGCCTTCGTGATATGCTCAAGCTGCATGATCATCTGCTGACGCCTGCTCCGGGCCGCCCCGGGCCGCCCCGGGCCGTGCCCGGCGGACCCCCGACGAACTCCCGGGTCGTGCCCGACGGACCTCCGGGCCGCCCCGGGCCGCGGCCGACGGACCCCCGGCCGCCTCCCAGGGCGCGGCTCCTTTCCCTCCTATCCATGAAGGCTGCCGCGGTTGGACGACGACAGCCCTCGGCCATTCGCGAAAAGCCTCGGAAAACACGTATAGGGCCCTTTCGAGCCCTATACGGACGATACTGATGGCTCCCCGGGTAGGATTCGAACCTACAACCCTCCGGTTAACAGCCGGATGCTCTGCCGTTGAGCTACCGAGGAATGCTGCACTTAACGCGCAAGAGCAAATTATACCCTAAAGCCCCCCCATGGCAACAAGAAAATCAAGAACTCCTGGGAACTCGTGGGGACAGGCCCTGCCTGCCGTCATTGCGGGCCCGACCCGCAATCCTGTCCGCTCCGCCCGCCGTCATTGTCCGACCCGCAATCCTGCCCGCCCCGGCCAGGCCCCCCGCCGTCATTGCGGGCCTGACCCGCAATCCTAAAGGCGCAGAACCATAGGCGCTTCCAGGACCGGCGTAACGAATAAGTGGTGGGCCCAGCAGGATTCGAACCTGCAACCAAAGGATTATGAGTCCTCTGCTCCACCGTTGAGCTATGGGCCCCATGCCTGGCGAATGCCTCAGAAGCCGGATGCGGTTGATTATTGTAACCTAAAGTGAGGGCACCCTACCAAAAAATATATGGATTCCTTGCGTAAAGCCCCGGTGACCGCTAAAATACATCAAGCACGGCGATATTGGCCGTCGTGGTTTCGGGCGTTTGGCTCAGCGGGAGAGCACTACCTTCACACGGTAGGGGTCACTGGTTCAAATCCAGTAACGCCCACCATCTATTCGTTACGCCGGCTTGCCAGCCGGCGTAACTATTAAACCTTCGCTGTCTTTGCCGGTCCTGCGAGTTCTCGTGCTCGTAGCTTCTGCGCCTTGAGGATTGCGGGTCAGGCCCGCAATGACGGCGGGGCGCCTGGGCGGGTCAGGCCCGCAATGACGCGGGGGTGCACGGATTCGACTGGGGCGACGGATGGGGCGACGGGTCAGGCCCGCAATGACGCGGGGGTGCAGGACAAAATAGGAGCGCCCCTGCCCGCCCCTGCTCGCCCTGCGATGAATACACGCTTGTTAATCTATAGAATATGATATACTAAACACATATATTGAGATAACAAATAATTATTGATAGGTAATGATATGTATAGAACCGTACAGGACTGGGAGTTGTTCCTCGGCTCGCAAATCAAGGAGCTCCGCCTTCGCCTGAACGTGAGCCAGGGCGAGCTTGCCTTGCGGGCAGGCATCGGCGTGGCAAGCGTCTCGCGCTTGGAGGGCGGCAAAGGCTCTTCCCTTGCCACCCTCGTCAAGGTCTTGCAGGTGCTCAGGCAGGAGGACTGGCTGGAGCAGCTGGCCCCTGCGGCCTCGGTCAGCCCCGTACAGGTGCACGCCCTCGGCAAGCCCCGCCAACGTGCCCGCGCACGCGCCCCCATCCGCCCGACCGGCCCGGCCCACGGACATACGGGAGCCGTCCCCGTGAGCCGGGCTGCCACAACGGAAGCGTCGTCCAAGGAAAGCGCGCCGCCTGGCACCGAGGACGCGCCTGCGGGAGGCGGCCATGCCCTATAAGCCCGTCAACAGCATCGAGGTGCTTTGCTGGGGCCAGCCGGTCGGGGCACTGGCCCTCGACGCCCGCTACGGGGTGTATGCCTTCGAGTATTACGAGGCGCACCGCCGTTCGGGGCTGGAGCTCTCGCCCTTGCTCCTTCCGCTGTCCGAGCAGGGGGCGAAGGTCTTCCCCTCCTTGTCGCGGGAGACCTTTTACGGCTTGCCGGCCTTCATCGCCGACAGCCTGCCGGACAGCTTCGGCAACATGCTGATAAATGGCTGGATGGCAGCGCACGGCGTCTCTTGGCGGCAGGTCACCGCGCTCGACCGCCTGGCATACATGGGAACGCGCGCCATGGGCGCCCTTGAGTTCCGCCCGGCCCTGCGTGACGGGGACGTGCCGCCCAGCGCCCTTGAGATGGGCAGCCTCGTCGAGACGGCACGGCAGGCCTTGTCGGTGAGGCTCGGGCAGGACTCCCAGAATCCGGAGATCGGGCTTGCAGGGCAGCTCGGCGCAGTCGACGGCCCCCCCGGCTTCGGCAGCGACCGCGAAAGCGACCCTTCCGAAAATGCCTTACAGCAGCTTGTCGACATCAGCACGAGTGCGGGGGGCGCCCGTGCCAAAGCGGTGGTCGGCTACCATGAGCAGGCGGATGCCTTCGTGTCCGGCCAGTTCGGCCTTCCGCCCGGGTACGGGCACTGGATCATCAAGTTCGACCTTTCGCCCGCAACCCCCTCCGGTGGCCCGTGCCGGCAGGCGTACGGGCGCATCGAGTACGCCTACTACCTCATGGCCTGCGACATGGGGATAGACATGCATCCCTGCCGCCTGTACGAGGCCGCAGGCCGCGCACACTTTATGGCAAGGCGCTTCGACCGCACGTCCGAGGGCGGGAAGCTGCACATGCAGACCCTGTGCGCCCTGGGAGGGCTGGACTTCAACGTGCGCGACGCCCACGACTACCACCAGGCATTCATGGCCGCCGAGGAGATCGGCCTGGGCTACACAGCGGCAGACGAGCTGTTCCGGCGCATGGTATTCAACGTGGCGATGGCGAACAACGACGACCATACCAAGAATCTCAGCTTCCTGATGACCCCTGACGGAGCCTGGAGCCTCGCCCCGGCCTACGACCTGACCCATGCCTACAGCCCGGACAGCCCCTGGGTCAGCAGGCATTTGATGGCCGTCAACGGGAAGTTCTCAAACATCGAGCGGCATGACCTTATGGTGCTGGCCCGCCGCTATCGCGTCTCTGCCCCCGGGGACATCATCGACGCCGCCTTGGCAGCGGCTGCCCGCTGGCCCCGCTACGCCGAAAAGGCACAGGTCCCCCCCGAAAAGGCGCAGGCCATCGCCCACGACATAGAACGCTGCACGCAACCCCTCGGGTGAGCCCTCCGGGGCAGGACGTATCGGGGACCTTCCCTGCGTCCGAGACACATCGGGGACCTTCCCTGCGTCCGAGAGCGACAGCTGAGAACGATAGTCGCTTGGTGCGTGTTAGGTGAAGCGGGGTAATTGGTATTGACAATATCTGAATGAACAAAACAGAAGGACTTCCTTACAATCGTTGTTGTCAACACATCGAGAAGAAAGGAAGTCCAAATGAAGACTACCACACCCTGCACGAAAAC
>Ga0082212_10000858_pt1 | contig 44693 bp, 40 predicted proteins | sample TergutNt197P3_FD_71548 | JGI IMG/M metagenome (GOLD analysis project Ga0082212, IMG submission 71548) | Neocapritermes taracua P3 segment gut microbial communities from Petit-Saut dam, French Guiana - Nt197 P3 | ecosystem: Host-associated > Arthropoda: Insects > Digestive system > Gut ... | reverse complement strand
CGGGAAGCATGTCCAATGGCACTTCGCGACAGAGAACGCGCGTGATAAGCTAAAATGGCTTTATCCTAAAATCTAATTGTGTCAAATCACTAGTTACATAGTTACACGTACACGGAGTTCAGGTTTATATACTGCTGCGCCGTAATAATCAGCGTTTACTTGCAGGAAATCAGGCTTGACCTGCAATCTATCCTTTTGATCACGGAACCAGATCGAGTCGGCGATACTCAACTTTGATTTTTCAGTATTCGGAAGCGCTTTGATGTAGCTATAGAGATACTCGTTAAGCTCGGCAAGCCGGATACCGCCGCCGAGCAGCGTTTCCATCTGCGCCAATGTCTCGCCATCCGCTCCGTTTGCGGTCATAGCAAGCGCAAGCATTACCGATAGTGGCGAAATAAGCGAGTTCTGTTTTTCCGTTATGCTTTTTTTAAACAACTCCATCGCAAAATCTGCCATGTTAGCGGTAAACGCCTCGTCCGCTTTCTTGCCTGTTACACTGTTTGCCGATATGCCATCCATTAAGTCCGCAGCTTTAGCCGCTAAGGAACAACCCGCAAAGTTCATAGTGTTTGCTGCGATAATCAGTATCGCTATATAAGTTCTGATTCTTCTCATGTGCGTAGCCTCCATCTATGTGTGCGTACCTTTAGACCCTCTAAATATAACACATCCCGCAAAAAATGCCAAAGGTTTGGCAAAGCATTTTTGCCTTGCTCAGAAAAAAATTGCCCTCTTGGGTGGTCTGTGTTAAAATACTGTCGTGTATCGTTCTTATCTGCGCAGAGAGCGCAGACAGCGGTATCACGGGAGTTTTTGTATATAGCTGTGTTTGTTTGTATCCTGAACTCCGTGTACGTGTAACTATGTAACTAGCTCAGATGTAACAAACTCATTGAAAATAAAGGACAATTCTGCACAGAACCTCTTGACAAATCGGCGAAACATAGTTATAATAGATTCAATGTAACTATGTTTGGGGTGATAGCGTGGCAGAATCTAAGCCGGGCACTACAATCCACCGGAAACCTAACGGCTCAGCCTACCTCTATTCCGTAGAAAGCTACTGGGACAAGGGCAAGAAAGCAGCGCGCAACAAACAGGTTTGCCTTGGAAGGTACAACGAAGAGACAGGAGAGCTCATACCTTCGAAACGGAGGAAGAAAAAAGCCGTCGTAGAAGAACCAGGCGCGGGATTTAAAGCTACCACAAAGGTTTTCGGGCCTTTCTTACTTCTTGAGAAACTCGCGGAGGAGACGGGGCTTGCGATGATGCTTGAGGCGAGCATGCCCGAAATATCAGGGGAGATACTGAGTCTCGTTTACTTCATAGTCCAGAAAGGCGTCGCTCTGTCGCGGTGCAACCTGTGGAGCGCGAGCCACCAGCACCCGTATGGGCAGCCCATCGGAAGCCAGCAGGTAAGCGACCTGCTGAAGAAGGTGACGGAGGACAGCCGCCAGCACTTCCTCTCGCTATGGATGGGGCGCCTGCTGGAGAACGAGCTCCTGTGCTATGACATCACTTCCGTGTCGAGCTACGCGACAGCGAACGAGTACGTCCGCCTGGGGTATAACCGCGACAAGGAGAAGCTGCCGCAGATTAACTTGGCGATGCTCTACGGGCAGAAGAGCGAGCTGCCTGCCTATTACAGGAGGCTGCAGGGCGCAATAACGGATGTGGCCACTCTTGACACGACGATAGACACGCTGGATTTCCTCGGCAAGAGGAAACTCTACCTTGTGCTTGACCGCGGCTTCTACAGCGAGGCCAACGTGGACACGCTCTTCGAAAGGCGGTATCGTTTCGTACTTATGGCGCGCGCCGACCGGGTTTGGGTAAGGGAAATCATTGACCAGTACTACGAGCAGGTATCCAGCCCGGAGCATTACAGGCAGACCGGCGAGGACGAGGTGCTGTACATGGTGGCGCACCTTTTCCAGTGGAAAGGCCACAGGTGCTACGCGCACCTATATTACAACGCGACAAAGTCTGCGGAGGACTTCGACAACTTGAACAAGAAGCTTGTTATATGCAAGGGCGAGCTCGAAGCCGACGAGCCTGTCGACGCGCACAAGTCGCTTTACGAACGCTTCTTCATCGTTAAGCGGACTCCAAAGCGCGGGCTGTCGGTGGCCTACAACAATGAGGAGATACAGAAATACCGAAAGCGCTACGCGGGTTTCTTCTGCATACTTACGAACGTCAAGACAGACTCCGGCGAGCTACTTGAGATATACAGGAGGAAAGATGTCGTAGAGAACTGCTTTGACGACTTGAAGAACGGGCTTGACATGAAGCGTCTCAGGATACATTCCTCGCAAGCGATGGATGCAAGGCTGTTCATACAGTTCCTAGCACTTATACTGATAAGCAAAATCAGATCAGAAGTTAGAAATGACAAGTCTTTGAAATATATGTCGCCAAGGGAGATTATGGAAGCCATGGAGTCTATCATCAAAATCACATGCATAGACAAGCCGTGGAGCATCTACTCCGAGACAAGCCCGATACAGCAAAAGATCGTCGACCATTTCGGCATTGACACGGAAACATAGTTACACGAATGCGGATTTCAGGTTGTACATAGCACCGCCTTGGGCGTCGTTGCCGACGTGATGTGCCTGGGCGTCATTACCGATAAAGGTACAATTGATTAGGGTCGGGTCGCAGTTTACGTTGTACATACCTCCGCCTTGGGCGTCTGCGGTGCCTCTGAGCAGGTATCCTTTAGTTATAATGACGTTTTCCAGCGTAGCGGTGCTGTTTACATCGCCGTATCTTCCGGTGTTTTCAAACACGCGCACCTCGCCGCCGCCGGAAAAAACGGTGTTTGTCGCCGTTTGCTCCGGGTTTCCGTTTTGCGTGTATTTCGGTTCGATGCCATCTTCCGTCCCGTCAAATCCCCCGATGATGGATACGCCGCTCATCATAAACAGGGGGGTGTAATATATTCCATCCTCCACAGTGCGAAAGGGTATCTCATATCCCTCCGAACTCAGTTTGAGTTTCTCGCACATACAGACGCCGATCGCGCCGGTGGGTTGTTCGATATGACACCAACGGCAGTCGCCGCAGATCCCGGGGGCGGGATAATCCGGGTCGTCGGACTCCCCGTAGCGGCACCACTCCTGCACCGCCGTGACAAACGGCCTGCCCTCGCTGGTGTGCTCAGGGTTTTCCTCAAAACGCGGTAGGTCAAGGATTTGCGTTTCGCTGTATTCATCGTAATACTTGAAAAGATGAAACTCACAGTCTCCCGCGCGTACGATACTTCCCGGCATGCCGCTTGTGTACCGGTCCGCGTACTCATCGCTTTTTACGCAGACGATCCTGTACGGTTGTATTTGCCCCGGCAAGTGGCATCAGTCCTTTCTTACGTGGGGACGAAGAACTCCCCTATAACGTTTTACAACTATTATAGGGGAGTTTTCATCGTTTTGAGAAGTGCAGTCCGGAGGCAAAAAGTTCATATTTTCATCTATAATATATACTTTATGAGTTCCTGCCGGCGCGGTTTTTTCGTGATAAGCAATGTGTCATAAATGATCTGAACTTGATTACTGAGCGTCCCGACCGTAATATGAAACTGTTCAGCTATTTCTTTATAAGGCACGCCCCGCGCCACAAGCTGCGCGATTTGGGCGTCCCGCATTGACAGGATGGACATAGCATTATCTTTCGTAAAATGATTATGGAACGAAATCCAGTTCCCGAGCGTGAGGCTCGCCTGCTTTACCACGGGGGCGTAATACTCCGGGTACGTCTGCTTCATGCACTGCTCCATCAGCCCGCCAAATTGAGTGCAAAACTCAGCAAACGGCGTAATGAAGCCGTGCGGCAGAGCCAGGTTCATCGCTTCAAGCAGCCAGCGCTTTGCCTCCTGTGTGCGGCCGGTGGCGAAACATGCAAGAGCGCACAGCATGCGCAGCATAACTCCTGGTATCGATATTTCCAGCGGCGAGTCAAAGAAAGCCAGCGCGGTCTGCGCTACATCGAGCATGGCTTCATATTTGCCGACACACCTAAAGTATCCCGCGCGAGTGTAAACCGCATTTGGCATGACCTTAGAGGGGAGCTTTGAAAAATCACCGGCCTTAAGCCACTCTGGAACCATATTGGGCGCTATCGCGCCTACGGAGGCAACTGACAAAGATGATTCGGCATACGCGGTTATCTCATCGCTGATACCGGCGGCAATGATGCCCTTAAGAAAGCTCTCGACTTCCGTGTAAGATTTATAATCGCCCATGCTCATCGCAGCCGCTATTGTAAGTCCGGAGGAGTAGAGCTTAACCGCGTCGTTGCCGTCATTTTGCCTGTAACACTCCAGCGCCCGTGAGAAATCGCCGCGAAAATATGCAAACGCAGCTTCCGTCATCAGTCGGATACCGTTATCGCGTATGGTTGCCAGTATGCTTTCCGGGTCTTCCCTCGGAGAGGAGAAGCTATCAGCCGCGACGATATACGCAAAATCGGATTGCAGGGAGTTCTGCGGCGTCTTCTTTTCAAGGCGCGGGTCGACCGGCTTCGCAACGGAATCGGGGGCAAGCTGCGCCCGTTCGAGCTCCCTCGTTCCGGCGGGGTAAACAGCGAGCAAAATGCCTAGTTCAACCTTGATTTGCACGGGCGCTCCCGCAAACTCATTGCTCACGCCCAGTGGAAAATCACCGGAAAGGCGCGCGTCCGTGAGCTCATACTTCAGCCCGCGCAGCAGCACCCCCTCTGCGCAGTCTCCCAGCGCGAACAGCGAGATAACGCCGCGCTTCCGCGCCGCAAGGTGAATCTCCCCCGAGAATGCAGTGACGACTGTCCCGTTATCATGCAGAAATCCGCGAGCGCCGCGGTTGACCAGGAAACCTAAGCATTGTATATTAGCCAGGGTGTGATCCAGGCGCCCGCCTGTACCTCCATAGATGTGAAAACATGTGAAGCCCCGCTCCAGCCCATACTCCAGCGCTGCCATCAGGTCGGTCTGTTCCTTCTCCTTCGGCAAGCGCCTAACGAGCAAGCCGCTCTTTCCCTGACTCGTAAAAGAGCGAAGGGAGTCAAAGTCGCCTATGAGGGCATCCGTCCTTATACCCTCGCTTTGAGTATAGGCATACCCGCCGTCCGCTGCTATGACAAGGTCATGCGCGGCAATCTTCGGCGGGCGCGGCGGAGGCTGCCCCGCGCCGAATACATAACACACCTGTTTATTTTTCATAAGCGTTCATACCAAATCCCAAGTTTAACGCTCCCTGTCGCCTCGCAATGCTATCAGCAATGCCGCTAAATGTCAACGCTTGTGTTTCGCTCCCGCGCGTGATATACTTCCATTATGCAACGGGGGATCGACCCCCGAGATCAAAACTACAGGAGGAAGAACGATGGCTGACATGCCGAGAATCGAAAATCTGAAAAGGGAAGAAAACGTTTTTGAGCTCAAACCGTGGAAGTCGATCCACGACACCATCACGAAGCCCATGGTCACAGGGCTCGGCCCGGCGGAGATCAAGGAATCTGCCCTGGCAATGGGATTCGCGCACATCACCGCGCCGGAAATCCTTGGCAGCCCGACTCACGTCCACCCGTTCGATCAGTGGATCTACCTGATCGGCGCCGAAGTATTCTCCGAATTCGACGCGGACATCGAGTTCACTATGGGCGAAGAAATCCTCAAGATCAACTACCCCTGCTACATCTTCATCCCAAAGGGTGTCAAGCACTGCCCGCTGGACATCAAGCGCGTCGGGAAACCTTTGATATTCGTAGACGTGAGCATTACGCAGGAGGCGTCTGTCCGCCCGGATACGATTGCCAGCACAAGGCGTCCCACGTATCAGGCGCTCAACAACGAGGATTGATTTTGCATGGGGCAGGATTCGAGGAACTTTGGGCGAATCCTGCCCCATGACCTACATGCATTCGTCATCCCGGGCTTGACCCGGGATCCCATGAGTAGGGCGCGACGAGTCAACTCCGCGTCAAGCGCGGAGCAAGCGTGGCCTGTCGCAATGACGGTTATTTTCAGAATGGAGAACATAACATGACTAAAACCCAGGCTCTGGAGCTTCTGCTCCAGAAAGTCGAAGCAATTAAGCACATCAACTCAGCTCTCTCCATCGTCAACTGGGACGCGCTGACGAGCGGCGTCCCGCAGAAATCCCTGCCTGCGGCGGGAGCGATGGTAGGCTGGCTCTCCGGTGAGGCATTCCGGCGCTTTGTGTCCGGCGACACACAAGAGGCTCTGGAAACGCTGTCTGCTTTTGCGAGTGAACTGTCGCTGGAGGAGAGCGCGATGCTCCGCGAGCTGAACCGGCAATACACGAAGCTAAAGTCGGTTCCTCCCGAAGAGCACCAGGAGTTCAGCGCGCTCACAGCGCAGTCGCAGGTTATATGGGAAACAGCGCGCGCCCAAAATGATTTTGGAATGATGCTGCCATACTACGAAAAGATTTTCGACTACCAGCGACGGCTTTGCGATTGGTACGGGTACGAAAAGCACCCGTATGACGCGCTGCTCGACGACTATGAGAAAGGCGCAAACGTGGAAGTGCTCGATGCCTTCTTTAGCGCGCTTCGCGAGGGCTTAGTTCCTCTGGTCAAAGAGATTGGCGCGAGCGGAGTCAAACCGGCTGAGATTTCAGGCGAGTTCGACATCGACAAGCAGAAGTCGCTCCTGCCCTGGCTCACCGACTTCGTCGGTTACGATAGGGCGCGGGGGAAAACAGGCGAAGTCGAACACCCGTTTTGCACAACGGTGAACCGCAACGATGTCAGGATCACGACAAAGTACCACGCCGACAAGCTTCTGTCAGCGTTATTCAGCACCGTCCATGAGTCCGGGCATGCGATATATGAGCAGAACATGCCGGAAGCGCTCGACCGTTACGGTCTGGCCGATGGCGCTTCAATGGGGATGCACGAGAGCCAGTCCCGCCTTTACGAAAACATCATCTGCAGAAGCAAGGCTTTCGCAGCACGCCTATTACCAAAACTCCGTGAAACTTTTGCGTACTTTGACAGTTGGGACGAAGATTCGCTGTATCGCGCTATCAATATAACCTGCCCATCGCTCATACGCATCGAAGCTGATGAGCTCACATACAGCATGCACATCATGATTCGCTACGAGCTCGAAAAAGCGATAATCACCGGCGACATTAAGGTCAGCGATCTGCCGGGGCTCTGGAATGACAAGTATACCGAGCTCTTGGGCGTGCGACCGGAGAACGACGCAGAAGGCGTCTTGCAGGACGTGCACTGGAGCGGCGGCATGGTGGGCTACTTCCCTTCTTATGCCGTCGGAACCGCTTACGGGGCTCAGTTCGTCAATGCAATGAAAAAGAGCGTCGACGTGGACCGCTGCGTCGAAGCGGGAGATCTTTCCCCTGTCGTCGGCTGGCTGACGGACAATGTCTATAGGCACGGCGCTGTACTGCTGCCTTCCGGTATCCTGAAAGAGGCGACAGGCGAACTCTTCAATCCCGCATACTACGTGGACTATCTCAGCGACAAGTTCAGTTCGCTGTACAAGTAACGGATTGGGTGACGACTAATGATTACCGTTGGTGAAACACTCTCAAGACTGCGCCGCGAGAAGAAGCTCCTGCAGAAAGACGTTGCTGCAAAACTCGCGGCGCATGGAATCATCATCAGCGCCAAAACTGTTTACAACTGGGAGAAAGGGCTCGCGCAGCCTAACGCCAACCAGTTTCTTGCCTTATGCGAAATACTCGGCGTCGACGATGTCCTGTGGCAATTTTCCGGGGTGCGAAGGGGGCCGCTTAGCGGCCTCAACCGCGATGGCCGGGAGAAGGCCCGCGAGTTTATTAACCTCCTGTCCCTAATCGACGCGTTCAGGGAAGAACCGGGCGAGGAGCAGGAGCCGCCACGCTTGTTCCGCTTGTACGATATCCCGGTATCGGCGGGCACCGGCAACTTCCTCGGCGACAGCGGCTACAATATGATTAGCGCGCCCGCACATATCCCCGATACTGCCGACTATGCTCTTAGGGTTAGCGGCGACAGCATGGAGCCGCTGATGAGCGATGGCCAGATTATCTGGGTAAAGGAACAGGACGTTCTGGAAAGCGGCGAGGTCGGGATATTCGTCTACGACGGAGACGTCTACTGCAAAGAGCTTTCCGTTAAGGAAGGCCGGGCGTACCTAAAATCGCGCAACCCGAAATACGGCGAAATAAAGATCGCTGACGGTTTCCCGTTCAAGGCTCTTGGCAAAGTAGTATACTAGTGAAAGGATGAGTTATTTGAACCGTAGCATACCTTTTGAGAAAAACGAGCTTATATCCGTAGACTCCATACCCGGCATGTTCGGAGGCCCGGATATGCCGCTGTGGAACACGCCGGTGACCCCAAAGGAAAACGTCGCCGCAATGTACCACGACAAGCACCCCTACTGGGTACCCAGCGGAGCGGACGCGGGGATGATAATGCCTCCGCTCTACAACACCAGGCTTGGCAGGGGCGGCCCCGGCGGGATCACGGATGCCTTCGGCATTCACTGGGAATACGTAGAGCAGGTCCACGGCAGCATCGTCCGCCCCGGCGCCCCGCTTTTAAGCGATGTCAACGAATGGCGCGAAAAAGTCATATTCCCCGATATCGACGCGTGGGACTGGGCGGCCGAGGCCGAAGCCACGAAAATCGACACGAGGCGCTCAACGCAGATCTCATTCGTCAACGGTTTCTGGTTCGAGAGGCTGATCTCGTTCATGGACTTCCTGCCCGCCGCAATGGCGCTCATCGATGAGGATCAGATTGACGCAATTCGAGACCTTTTCGAAGCCTCCACCAGTTTCGCGATCAAGCTCGTGGATAAATTCTGCGAGTATTGGCCGGCTCTCGATGGTTTCAACATCCATGACGACTGGGGGTCGCAGAGGTCGCCCTTCTTCTCTGAGGAGACTGCATACGACTTGTTCGTACCGCATATGAAGGCTCTGACAGACCACATACACACAAAAGGCCGTTTCGCGACGCTTCACTCCTGCGGGCACAACTTTACACGTGTCCAATGCTTCATAGACGGGGGTTTCGACAGTTGGGATCCGCAGCCTATGAACGACACGCATGCCCTTTACGAGCAATACGGCGATAAAATCATCATCTCGGTCGTCCCTGCGGGCATCGACGCCGCCAACGCCTCTGATGATGATATGAGAGCCGCCGCGAGAGCTTTCGTCGACACTTACTGCCGGCCGGGCAAGCCTGCCGCTGTCAACCATGCCGCGAGGGAGAAGTTGACGAACGCATTCTACGAGGAGCTTTACGAGTACTCCAGGAAGCATTATGGAGGCTTCGCCTGATAGCGTAGTACATAGTGGCCTGGTGTCTGTTCAGGTATCCACTACCTCCGTGCGCTAAAATACAGCACAATAGGAGCGGCCGCGGATTATCATTGGGCTTTGCCTGATTATCCTGCTTTTGCCGCTCCTATGTGCTGCTTTTCCCATGCACTATTGTTTTTCCGACTTCATCGTTTGCGTTTGGCTGTCCGCGCCGTACTCTTCAACGCACATCCGCTCAACATAACCCAGAACCTTGTACCTTGTCCTGTCAGGCAACTGCCTGAACATGCATAACAGCTTTTGCTCTGTATCGCTTACCAGCGATGCTGCGGCGCCGTCAGAGAGCAGCCATTCCATTGGAACTGAGTAATGCGCGGCGACAACTTGAAGCTTCGACTTCCTGGGTACTGCCAGATCGTGTTCCCATCTGTAGATTGAGTTCATCGATACGCCAAACAGTTCGCTTTGCTCCTGCAGCGTCTTCTTGGACTTCAATCGCAGATTCCTCAGCTTCTCACCTAGACTCACATGAATCCCTCCTTCCTGAATTATGTTTAAAGCTTACTTGTTAAAGTTGCTTGAAGGTCAATACCTTTTTTCAAACTTTTTTTTGGAATAACTCACATATTTCTGCAAGTTATTTTCCGAAAAACGAAAGCCTTATACTGCAACAGGTAAGGAGGATGCCAATATAAAATTAGCCGGGTCGACGCCCGGATTCCTTCAATAATCCTTTCATTTTTGTCTTTTAACACTATGGTTTTCGCCAAAATACCTTCAGGTAACTTTAACTTTTCGCAGTTGCCGGCGGTTTCTCTAGTGCCGTGTAACATCTAAAAGCTACAAAAATTGCGGTGTATTTTTTCGGTAATCAAGGCGAAAGGCCGAAGGAATACCCTAGGTATTTCAAGGACTTTCAACGCAGAGTAACGGAAAAAGACATCGTAAGAATGTAAACTTTTAGATGTTACAGGGTACTAGATACTCCTCCGGTTTGCGGAAGCATTTTCCGCAGATGTTGCAACGTTTCTTCTCGTTGTATCTGCAGAAGCGTACGTTATCGCCCATGTAGCTGTATGTGTGCCTGCGGGCGAAAGGCCTGTCGTCATCGCCTTGCGCGGCCTGTTCGGAGTCGTCTGCGTTACGTACCTGGTTTATCGTCCCCCAGGTTCCCGACAGGAAGGCCGCCTGGAAAATGAGCGGCTTGTTCATTTTCCGGAAAAGTATCGGGCAGTGCCAGACGTTGGCCGGTATGCGCACGACAGTCGGCTTCGTGATGATCTTGCTTTCCAGGTGGTCGGGGTCGTCACCGAAGAACATCTCTATCTCCGCGTCAAAATCGAAGATGTTCATCGGGTCTGCGCCCATGAAGTAGATATACTCCTCGACTCCTTGGTGGATATGCGTGTCTTCCATGTTGTTCGCTGCGGTGAATACCTGCCAGCCTACATGGTAAGTTGCGTCTTCCATATATGTCTCGCCTCTGAAATACGCCTGCGGCGAGGGGCACCACGCGCCCCAGTTCGTCTCTTCCTTGGGCATGGCAAGCACGCATTTTGTAACTGCCGGCGAGAGCGGTGGTTTGGGCGCTTTCAGCTTCGTCGCGTCAGAGTACGGCTTCGAGGCGTAGCCCGGCATTACGACGCAGTCTGGTCCCATAGGCGACTTCGTATGGTCGTAGGCGCCTGTGTCTGAGTAGGACTCCACGCCGTCTTCGTTGACGACGGTCCACGGCACATGCGTGTACGGCCTTTCGACGCGCTCTTCCGGGTGCGAGAAACAGTAGCCGCAAAATGTGCATTCTTTCGTGGGGTCGATTGAGCAAATGCTCGTCTCTCCCCCGCCGTATATGAACTGCTTCTCCCCGTCCTTTCGCTCCACAAACTTTATTGACCCGCCTTTGCCGGATAGCATTACCGCCTGGAACAGCATCGGTTTATCCATGCGGACGAAGTTCAGCGGGCTGTGCCACCAGCCTTTGGGGAGCTTTATGATCGTCGGTTCCGTTATGACGATCTTTTCCATTGCGTCGAGTTTTTCTCCCATGTAGAAGTGTACTTCCGCGTCGAAGGATTTGAAGACGTCAGGCAACACCGCGCCAAAGAACACAAGGTACTCGTCTTCTCTGTGGAAATGCGGTTCTTTTTCCAGGAATACCGGGGCTTTGAAGACCTGGAACCCGACGTTCATCACGGAGCCGGGCAAGTCCCTGTCTCCCCTGAAGTACGCTTGCGGCGAGTGGCACCAGTCGCCCCAGCTCGTCTCCTGTGGCTCGAACTCGTAGAATAGTTTTTCATATTTTTCCTGCATTTTCGTTTCTCCTAAATTTCCTTGTGGCGGCAGCACGCGACGAAGTGGCCGGGTGCGTGCTCTTCCAGCTTCTGCGGCTTCTCGCAGCCGTCCGCAGCGTACCTGCAGCGAGCCATGAAGCGGCAGCCCGGCTTAGGCTCTACGGGCGAGGTTATTTCCCCCTTGAGCAGGATGCGCTCAGTCTTGTCGTCGATGTCCGGAGCAGGTATCGCCGATAGGAGAGCCTTCGTATATGGATGGCGCGTGTCGCTGAACAGATCGTCGGATGGCGCTTTTTCGACCATCTGCCCGAGGTACATGACCATGATGTCGTCAGAAATATACTTTACGACGGACAAGTCATGCGTCACGAACATATACGCCAGTCCGCGCTCCTCCTGCAGGTCCAGCATGAGGTTGATGACCTGCGCCTGAATCGACACGTCAAGCGCCGAGACGGGCTCGTCGCATACTATGAACTTAGGTTTCAGGGACAGGGCGCGCGCTATGCCTATCCTCTGCCGCCTCCCTCCGTCCAGCTCGTGCGGGTACGAGTTTTCGAACCTCGCGGCGAGGCCGACGGTGTCCATAAGCTCGCGCATCTCTTTTAGCATATCCGCCTTCGAGTGCTTCTTCCTCAGCTTAAGCGGTTCCATGATAGACTCGCTCACAGACTTCCTGGGGTCCAGCGACGAGAATGGATCCTGGAAGATTATCTGCATCTTCGCGCGAAGATCGTGCAGCTCATTCTTAGTAGGAGTCGTGATGTCCTTGCCTTCGAAGAATATCTTGCCGTCAGTCGGCTCAAGAAGGTGAAGCACCGTGCGGCCGAGGGTCGTTTTGCCGCAGCCCGACTCCCCGACGACTCCGAGCGTCTTCCCCTCTTCGAGCGCGAAGTTGATGCCGTCCACGGCGTGCAGCATCCCGCCCTTGGTTTTGAAGTATTTCTTCAGGTCGCGGACTTCGAGTAGTGCCGGCATACTAACCCGCCCCCTTTGCTAAATGGCATTTCACTATGTGCCCCGGTTCGGTCTCGACGCCGGCGGGCGGCGCTTCCCTGCACTGTTCGGATGCTTCGGGGCACCTATCGCAGAACCTGCAGCCCTTTGGCAGGTCGGTCGGATCCGGCATAAGCCCTTTGATTGGGCTCAGCCTGCGCTCCGTGGAGTTGAGCCTCGGGAGCGAGCCGAACAGCCCGAGCGTGTATGGGTGCCCGGGAGACTTGAATACATGCCTCGCGGTCCCGCGTTCGACTATCTCCCCCGCGTATGTTACGGCGACGCTGTCGCAGAAGTCCGCGACTACGCCGAGGTCGTGCGTTATCAGTATGACCGAGGTGTCAAGCCGGGTCCTGAGCGAGCGCATCATGTCGAGCACCTGCGCCTGTATCGTAACGTCCAGGGCAGTCGTCGGTTCGTCCGCGAGCAGCAGTCCGGGGTTGCATGCCAGCGCCATCGCGATTACGACTCGCTGTTTCATGCCGCCGGAGAACTGGTGCGGGTACTCGTCGAACCTGTCCATGGGTATCCCGACCATCTCAAGCATGTCGCAGGCTCGTTTGTCCGCTTCGGAGCGGTGGATTTTATTGTGCTGTTTAATCGCTTCGGCGATTTGGTAGCCGACTGTCTCGATTGGGTTGAGCGCGGTCATCGGATCCTGGAATATCATAGCTATCCTGTTGCCGCGAATCTTGCGCATTTCCTTTTCCGAGAGTTTGAGCACATCCTGCCCGTCGAATATAATCTCGCCCGACATAAGCTTCGCCTGCAGCGGCGGCAGTATGCGCAGGATGCTTTTCGCTATCGTCGTTTTGCCCGCGCCTGTCTCCCCGACAAGCCCTAGCGTTTCGCCTTTTTTTACTGTGAGGTCGATGTTGTTCACCGCGTAGATCACATCGTCGTCGGTATGGTACTCGACCGCCAGGTCGCGTATTTCAAGCAGGTTTTCTTCCATATCCAGCCCATCCATCATAATCAGTTTTTCAGCCGCGGGTCGAGCGCGTCGCGCAGCCCGTCTCCGAGCAGGTTGCAGGAAAGCACGCTAAGCATGACGCAAATGCTCGGGTAGATCGTAAGCCTCGGGGCTTCGCGCAGGTAGCTCCTCCCGTCGGATATCATCGCGCCCCATTCCGGAAGCGGGGGCTGGACGCCAAGGCCGATGAAGCTCAGGGCGGAACCGGCGAGGATACAACCGCCAACGCCCATGGTAATCTGCACAATGAGCGGTCCGATGGCGTTCGGCAATATATGCTTGAGGATAATATTCGCGTCGCTTGCGTCGATCGCCCTTGCGGCTTCGACATACTCTTTCTCGCGGACCGTGAGTATCGAGGCCCGCATGATGCGGGCGTATCCGGGCACAGTCCCGACACCGAGCGCGATAATGGCGTTGCGCAGGCTTGGGCCGAGTATCGCCGCAAGCGCGACGCACAGCAGGAACATAGGCATCGCCTGGTATATGTCGAGCAGCCTCATGCACAGGTTATCGACCCAGCGCCCGTAGAAGCCCGCGATAGCCCCTATGGTGATGCCAATAGTCGCGGCAATGGCGACGGCCACTACCCCCATGCTCAGCGACTGCCTTGAGCCGTATATCAGGCGGCTGAGAATGTCCCTCCCGAGCCTGTCGTTGCCCAGCAGGTGTTCCTTGCTCGCATCGGCGAATGATAGTTTCGCGTTGAGCTGGTCGTATGGGTATGGCGCCAGCAGCGGCGCGAATACAGCGACCAATAAAAGAAGAACAAGCACGACCAAAGCCGCAACGGCAAGCTTGTTTTTCCTCAGTTGCCGCCATATCTCATACAGCCTGGATTTCTTCCGTTTCTTTTGCAATTTTGCTCATCCTCCCTCTCTTTTTTGATACGTATTGCGACCGGATACGCGGGTCAACCAGCGCGAAGATGACGTCCACGAGCAGGATGACCAGCGCGAACATGGACGAAATGACCAATATTCCGCTTTGTATGACCGGGTAGTCGCGGTTACTCAGCCCCTTCATAATATAATCGCCCATGCCCGGTATGGAGTATATCTGCTCTGCTATGAGCGAGCCGCCCAGCGAAGAACCGAACACTCCGCCTATGACCATTATTACCGGTATCGCCGCGTTTTTCAGCGAGTGCCTGTAGATGACCTTCCCTTCGGAGAGGCCTTTTGCCCTTGCGGTGGTTATGTAGTCCTGCCTGATGATTTCGAGCAGGTCCGAGCGCATCTGCCTCGCGATAAGCGCTGTGAGGCCGAGGCCCATCGCGACGCAGGGCAATATCCAGCCCCGCCAGGACTCCACGCCCGAGAGCGGCAGCCATTGCAGCTTGACGCCGAAGAGGCGTATGAGCAGCAGCGCGAATACGAAGCTCGGTACCGAGACGCATATCATCGACAGGAACATGACGCCGCTGTCCCTCCATGTGTGCTGGTGCGTTGCGGCGTATATGCCAATCGGGATGCCGATGATGACCGACATGACAAGCGACAGCGACACCAGCAGCAGCGTATACGGGAGCCGCAGGAGCATTTCGTCGGCTACCGGCCGCTTCGTCATCAAGGATGTGCCGAAATCGCCGTTGATCGTGTTCCAGAGGAAACGCCCGTACCTCACGTAGATAGGGTCGTTGAGCCCGAGGTCCTCCCGGAGCTGCTCGACCTGCTCCTCGGTCGCCTGCGTGCCGAGCATCATCCTGGCCGGGTCGCCCGGGGTTATGTCTATCAGAATAATCACCACCAGCGAGATACCGAGAAGTACCGGTATCAGCATCAGCAGCCTCTTTCCAATGTATCTAAGCATTTTTTATGTTCTTACCTCCCGCCGCGCATGTTTTTTCAACATAAGCTCTATTGCGGTATACTGCCTTTGGGGCGGTCGAGTGTTGCAAATCACCGGACCGCCCCAAGAGTTAGCAAAATAGTCAATTACTGGACGAAGTACGCATCCTGGTAGTACACGATCCCCGCTAGCGAGCCTTCGGCGCCCCGGAGGTCGCTTGCTCTCGCCCTGGCGCTCATGACTTCGCAGATACCGTACCACGGGCAGTTTTCTACGAAAATCTCTACCGTTTCGTACAGTTTGTCGTTCCTTTGCTTGAGGTCGACCGTCGAAATCGCGCCCATGCTGACCTCTCCGTACAGGTCGCGGATCGGCCCGGTCCATCCCAGGGGGATGAACGTGAGGTACATTGCCAGAATGTCTATCGCCATCGCGCTGGGCGCTCCGGGGGTGAACATGGCGATTTCGAAGTTGCTGGCGTCCATCATCATGGGGAAGTAAGTCGCCTGGTCGTAGTTGAGGATTTCAACCTTGACTCCGATTTGGTTCAGGCCGCTCTGAATGATCTCCGCAGCCGTGACATGGTCCGAGGAGCCGTTCGTGATGATCCTCAGGGTCTTGCCGACGAGGCCTGACTGCTCAGCCAGTTCTTTCGCTTTCGCGATGTCGTACCCGATCGTGTAGGTGTCGTGCATGTTCTCAAAGCGCGGCTCGTAGTCCACGCAGAAGTTCGAGCACGGCCAGTTTGTCACTTCCGACATACCGTAGTAAAGGATGTCCGCTATGGTCTGGCGGTCTATCGCGTGGCACACAGCCCAGCGAGCTTCCTTAGACCCGAGCGGCGCGTCCTCGAGGCAACTGAACAGCGTGACGAAGTTGTAGCCGCCGTTGCTCGTGACAACGTCGTAGCCCAGCGATTTGATGAAGTCCACGTCTTTGAGCGGTATGGCTGACATGTCGATGTCATGCGTCTGCAGGGCGTTTACTCTCTGCGCTTCTTCGTTGATTACTTTGAAGTTGAGGTTCTTGATAGCGGGAGCCCCGCCCCAGTAATCTTCGCGCGCTTTCAGGTACAGGTGGCTGTTCACGACGTACTCGTCGACGACGTACGGTCCGGTCCCGATGGGTTCGAGCGAGAGCGCGAGTTCGTCGTAGCCGTCCTTGCACATTATCATTAGCTGCGTCATGCCGGGTTCCTGCGAGGCGTTGAACACCGTGTACCACAGGTCGATGGTGTACTCGCCCGTCACCTTGGTTTTCTCGAAGTCGACGACTTTGACGTTGAGGGAGAACTGCGGGTTGTCTTTGCACAGTTCCATGGAGAACATGACGTCTTCAGCAGTCATAGGTTTGCCGTTTGAGAATTTGATGCCTTCCCTGATGTGCAGGGTGTAGTTGATGTCGCTGACATAGTCCATGCCTGTGGCGAGGATCCAGATGCGTGAGCCGTCCGGGTTGTAGTCGAACAGCGGCTCATAGAACGTGTAGTTGATGCCGACGAACCCGCCTGTGATGCCCAGCGGATGCAGCGTGCCGCTGTCTTGCATCGCCGCTACGTTCAGCGTGTCCCTTGCGGATGCCGCAGGCGGGGATTCGCTGCCCGAGGTTGTGCTTTCTGTGCCGCCGGGGGTGGAGCTTGTGCCTGCGGGGGTTTCCGAGGTGGAGGTCGATGCGGATGGGTTTGCGGATGTCGAGGGGCTTTCGGCCTTTTCGCTTTCGCCGCAGGCTGCGAGGGTCGCGAGCATTGCGAGGGCCATGAGCAGGGCCAACAGTTTCTTTGCTTTCATTGTTACTATACTCCTTTAATATATTATGCCTTCCAGTCTTCCAAAAGGCACTTGCCGCAGGAATCGCATTTCTTTGCCGCGTCGTACTTGCATTGGATCGGCCCGTTGTACTTCATGACCTTCTCGCCGTCGGGGGTGTCGTAGATGCCTCCGAACATCGGCTGCATGACTGCGGCCTGGAAGAACACGGGCTTGTCGATCCGCTTGAAGTTCAGCGGGCAATGGTGCAAGTTTGCCGGTATGCGCACTATGGTGGGCTGCGTGATCTTGAAAACTTCGGCATCCTCGCCGATTTTGCCTAAGGTGAGCTCGATGTCCGCGTCGAACTCGAAGACGTTCGGGAAAGAGCCGCCGAGGAAGATGAGGTACTCGTCGACGTCGTGGCGGTGCGGTACCCTGTCGAGGAAGAAGGGCTTGACGAAGATTTGGAAGCCTACGTTGAAGTTGGAGCCCGGTATCTGCGTGGCGCCTCTGAAGTACGCTTGCGGCTTTATGACATACCCCGGGTCGTCGCCCTCAGCTACGGCTTCGTTGTTCTCCATCGGGAACGGGAAAACGAGTTTTTCGTACATGCTTTTCAATCCTTTCTTGCGGGAATCCTGATTCTGGTGTATTATACAATGACCAAGCCGGAAAAATCAATATCTCCGGTTCATTTTTTCTGATACTATGGAGGGGGATCAATGCCGTATATCAAAGTCAGCGTGACAAAAAGGCTCACGCAGGAACAGCAGGAGGAGCTCGCGGGCGTTCTCGGCAAGGCTATCGCGCTTATTCCGGGCAAGGACGGGCGCGGGCTCATCGTCGACGTCGAGGATGGCAAGTCGATGTATCTCGGCGGCGTCAAGCAGGAGAATATGGTGTTCGCGGACGTACGCTACTACTCAAACTTCCCCTATCAGGTGAAAAAGGACTTCACCGCCGCAGCTTTCGACGGCATGGGCCGCGTCCTGGGCGCGAACAAGGACAGGATGTTCCTGACTATCACAGAGTTCAACAATTGGGGCGGTTTCGGCGACTTCAAAGACGAGTACTATCTCTCAGAATAATAAGGACAAAGGTTTTATTGTATGGAAATGACAGCGTTATCTGACTTTCGCGGCAGAGTAATAAACAACTGCTCCAAGGTCATCGTCGGCAAGGACGCCGAAATCCTCGACGTCCTTATATGCTTTTTATGCTCCGGGCATATACTGCTTGAAGACGTCCCGGGCACGGGCAAAACAATGCTGCTGCGGGCGTTCGCAAAGACGATTGGCTGCAGCTTCAAACGTGTCCAGTTCACCCCGGATGTGCTCCCTTCCGACTTGACGGGCATCAGCTTCTACAACCAGAAGACCGGCGAGTTCGAGTTTCGCCCCGGCCCCCTGTTCGCGAACATGATACTCGCGGACGAGATAAACCGCGCTACGCCGAGGACCCAGTCGAGCCTGCTCGAAGCGATGGCGGAACGCCAGATCACGGTCGACGGCGAGACCCGGCCGATGCCGGAGCCGTTCATGATCATGGCAACGCAGAACCCGCTCGAGTCGCACGGCACCTTTCCCCTGCCCGACGCCCAGACAGACAGGTTCTTCATGCGCCTCTCGCTCGGCTACATGACAAGGGAAGAGGAGATTTCCGTGCTCTCGGGGCGCGATACGCTTGATATAGTAGAAGAACTCGAAGCATCGACCGACCTTGAAGAGATTATGCGCATGAAGGCCCTGTGCACGCAGGTGGAAGTCAGCCCCGACGTGACCGGATACCTCATGGACATCGTCGAGCGCACGAGGTCGGACGCGAGGATACGCATCGGAGTATCGACGCGCGGCGCCATAGCCGCCTACCGCGCCGCTCAAGCTGCTGCCGGCCTTGAAGGCCGCGACTACGTGCTACCGGAAGACGTCAGGAGGCTCATCCCTATGGTCCTCTCGCACAGGCTTTCGCTCGCCGGGATATCGGCGAGCGGCGAGGACCGGAGCATCCTGTCAGAAATAATCGACGCCGCGCCCGTCCCGCTGGAGAAGCTCTGATGCTGCCTTTCTTCTTCATCCTTATCGCCCTTGGCATTATCCTGGAAATAATCTCGCTCAGGCGCGACCCCGGCATAGTAAAGCTGGAGTACGACCTGTCTGCCAGGTGCGTCGAGCCGGGGGCGCCGATACACGTACACGCGACCGTCACCAACGGCAGCCGCGTGCCTATATCGTACCTAGCAGTCAACGAGACGTACCCCATGGAAGCCACGCTGCCGAAGGGGATCATGTACAGGAACAGGCTGGACAGCCTGCAGATAAAGAAAATCTGCCGCGTCAAGGGCCGCCAGAAGAAGAAGCTCACAATGGAAGCCTCGGTCGAGAAACGCGGAGTCTACACATTCAACAGCGACTCAATAGAATTCGGCGACTTCCTCGGGTTTCGCGAGGTCTCGAAGACAACGCTGCAAAAGCGCGAGATAGTCGTCTACCCCAAGAGGGACGGACCTCCGGACATCACAGACGCGCTGGGGCGTTTCCTGGGCGACGTCGCCGCCAGGCGCTTCCTGATACGCGACCCGATACTGACTGCCGGCTGCAGGGAGTATACCGGCAGGGAACCCATGAAGGAGATCCACTGGCTGCAGAGCGCGCATCGAGGCGAGCTCATGGTGCGCGAGTTTGACTACACGCGCCAGATCTCAGCCTGCGTCGTGCTCGCCGTCGACAGCATCGACCAGGCGGAATTCACGGATCTCGACGAATGCTGCAGCGCGGCGCGGCTTGTCTGCGAAACGCTCAACAACGCGGGCGCTTCGGTGAGTTTCTTCACAAACTCTATGCTGACAAGGATAAGCGGCAGGAATATATGGCAATGCGAATACTCGCCGGGGCACGGGGACGAACTCCTCGAAGGGCTCGGGCGCGTATCGGGCACTGCCTGCCGCCCGCTCGCCGAACTGCTTGAGTTCTCCATGCGCAAAAGCGATTACGACGCCGCATTCGTGCTGATAGTCCCCAGCGGCGACTTGAGCGGCGAAGAAGCTGCAAGCATGCTGCGCGACAAGACAGGAAGAGAAGTCCTCCTTGTACGCGCCGGAAGGGGGGCGCTCAGTGACACAACTGCTCAAGACGCTGTTTGACCTGTGTTTCTACTACACCCTCAGCAGCTACTACTTCTATATAATCACCCTCACATACCCCATGAACTACGGCGTGCCGCTCTTGATGGCGTCGGCGGCGCTGTTCACACTGACAAAAAGATTTCTTCCGGCAGCCGCAGCGCGCAGCGGCGGGGGGAAGAAGCGGATTAATCCATTCGCGGTTATCTGCTGCGCTATCCCCGGCCTGTTCTTCGCTTTCTCCCCTTCCCTGACCCAGATGATCCAGTTCGCGCCCGCGTGGGCTTATCTTGGGTTCTCCCTTCTTACCGACAGGGTCTACACAGATCGCAGAGTGTTTGAGGATCACTTCGCTTTCAGCGCAAAAGTCCTGCTGCTGATGTTCTTCGGCATAGTCGCTCTCGGCAGGATCGTCGGCGCAGCCGCCGGAGCCGCGCCCTACCTCGCGCTGTACCTTCTGAGCGGGGTGTGCTTGATGCGGATACTTCGCGAGGAAGGCAAGGTCTCGGAAGGCCGCAACGTGTTTGCGGTGCTGGTATTTCTTGGCGGCAGCGCAGCTCTCGCGCTCCTTAGGACGCCCGGCATGCTCGTCAACGCGCTCGGGTTTATATACAGGAACATTATCGCCAACATACTAATGGGCGTCGTATATGTCGTAGGCGTAATCGCATACGCCGTTGTATTCGCCATAAAATGGCTCATTGCCCTGTTCAGCAGCGAAAAGGAGTTCGTCCCGCCAAACTTTACCGGCATGGAGGACGCTCCTTTATCCGATGAGTACGATTTCGTCGAGATGGGGTTTCCCGCATGGCTGCGCATTACCTGCCTGGTGATCGTCGGCCTCGCCCTTGCGCTAGTCGTCTTCCTCATACTCAGGAAAATGCTTGGGCGCAAGCGCGCCGCCGATGAGGATGAGCCATATACCGAGGAAGTTGAGAGCATCAAAAGACAGGATCGCGCCAAAAGGGGCGGCCTGTTCCGCCCTAAAGAGCCAAGGCAGGCTGTCCGCTGGTACTACCGCAAATATCTCAAAGAAGGGATGTCCAGAGGCGCGAGGCTCTCTGTCACGGACACGAGCCTGAGGGTCTTGAGGAGATACGGCGGCTTGTTCGCGGAACCGGATTCGAAGGCCTTGCGAGAGGTATACATCGCAGCCAGGTACCGCAGAAAGGCGCCCGTCACGGAGGCGGACGCCGAGGCGGCTTCCGAGTTATGGCGCAGGCTAAAAAAAGGCGGTCAATGACCGCCTTTTTTTATGTCGTGGATGGCTCTTCAGGCGCCCCGTCCGGGCGCTGTATTGCGTCATTGAGCGATAGAAATGAAATGTAGCGCCTGGAGGTAGTGGGCGCCTGAACACCCTTTGTTATCGTACCAACTCACAGAAGGTGGCAGGCGCAGACGTGCCCGGGCGCCACTTCCCGCAAAGCCGGCTCCTCCTCCATGCAGACCGGCAGCGCGCGCTCGCACAGGCGGCAGTACCGGCAGCCCCTGTCGGGAATGCTGAGATCCGCATCCTCCTCCAGCAGCTTACGGGTCTTGGCGCGGCCTGTCTTCGGATCGGGGACCGGAATAGCCTCGATAAGGGCCTTTGTGTACTGGTGCGCGGGCCGCAGCACGATATCCTCCGCCGCGCCGAGCTCGACGAGCTTGCCCAGGTACATAACCCCTACCCTGTCTGAAATATGGCGCACGACCGACAAATCGTGCGAGATAAAAAGATAAGTAAGCCCGAAACTCTCCTGCAGATTCTGCAGCAGGTTGATAATTTGGGACTGGAAAGACACATCCAGCGCCGAAACCGGCTCGTCGCACACGATGAACTCCGGGTTCACAGCCAGCGCGCGGGCTATGCCGATCCTCTGCTGCTGCCCGCCCGAAAACTCGTGCGGATAGCGGTACATGCAGCCCGGGTCCAGCCCGACGCTCTCGAGGAGAATAGCCACCCTGTTCCTGCGCTCAGACTTCGAGAAGCCCGCGTGCCTCGCCCTGAGACCCTCCGAGACGATGTCGATGACGCGGCACCTCGGGTCGAGGCAGCCGTAAGGATCCTGGAAGATGATCTGCATCTTCGACCTGTAAGGGCGCATATTTACTGTAGTGATATCGTCGCCGGCGTACTTGATTGCCCCGCCGTCAGGTTCGACAAGCCGCAGTATAGTCCTACCGAGGGTCGTCTTGCCGCAGCCCGACTCCCCGACGAGGCCGAAAGTCTCGCCGCTGAAGATATCGAAGCTGACCCCGTCCACAGCCTTGAGCAATGTCCGCCTACCCGCCTTGTCGCGCACCTGGTAGTATTTTTTCAGTCTCTCGATGCTTAATAATCCGGCGTCGCTCATATATCAGCCTTCCTCCCAGGTCCATTTGCCTTTTTCCGCCTCGTCGGGCACCTGCAGCCAGCACTTCGCGCTGTGCCCGGGTCCGAGGAACGTTTCCGGCGGGAAACTCGTTTTGCACACGTCCATGCACGACTCGCAGCGCGGGTGGAAGACGCAGCCCTCCGGCATAGCCACCTGGTCGATCGGAGTGCCTTCTATCTGCGCGAGCTGCCCCTTCGTGTTCCCGTCGATATTAAGCACCGTCTTGAGCAGCATTTTCGTGTATGGGTGCGCTGTGTCATAGAAAATGTCGTATGTGTCGCCCTGCTCCAGTATGTACCCGCCGTACATGACGGAAACCCTGTCGCAAAGCTCCGCCACAATTCCGAAGTTGTGCGTTATGTACACCATGGCCATCCCTGTTTGTTCCTGGAGGCCTTTGAGTATCTGGATTACCTGCGCCTGTATGGTGACGTCGAGCGCGGTAGTCGGCTCGTCGGCAATAAGCAGCTTCGGTTTGCACAGCAGCGCGATTGCGATCATGACGCGCTGCCGCATGCCGCCCGAAAGCTCGAAGGGATACTGCTTCATGACGCGCTCGGGGTTCCGAATCTTCACTTCCTTTAGCATATTGACGGAAGCGGCCTTGGCAGCTTGCCTGGTAGCTTTTTTGTCGTGCGCGCGGATCGTTTCCACCATCTGTTGTTCTATAGTGAACACAGGGTCGAGGAAAGACAGCGGATCCTGGAATATCATGCTGACCTCATTGCCCCGGAATGATTCCAGTTCCTTCTTAGTCATCTGAAAGACGTCTTTGCCCCCAAATGACACGCTGCCCCCGTTGATTCTCGCGGGGGGCCGCAAAAGCCCCATGATGGAGTAGGCCTCGACGCTTTTCCCGCTGCCTGACTCGCCGACCAGGCCCATGATCTCGCCTTTCCTCACGTCATAGCTGATCCCGTTGACCGCGTGCAGTTCGCCCCTGCGGGTCTGGAAAGACACGTCAAGCCCTTTGACTTCAAGCAGTACTTCGTTTTCGTTACTGTGCTCCAATGTCGATACTAACCTCCGAACTATTCGTCTGTTTGTCTGTACGTCTGCGCGTCTGTGCGTCTTCCTGCGCTGCCCGGCCCAACTGCTTACTCCCTGGGGTCAAGCGCGTCGCGGAGGCCGTCGCCGAATAGCCCCAGCGATATGACGCTGATGGTGATCACCGAGCAAGGTATGATGATCATATGGGGATATGAGCGTATAAATGACCTTCCAAAATACGCAAGAGCCCCCCACTCGGGCGTCGGCGGGTTTACCGCGATGCCGAGGTAGCCCATTATCGTGCATAGCAGGAGCGCTTCCGAAAAGGCGCTCGTGAACCTTATTATCAGTGACGGCGCGACGTTGTGAAGCACATGGCGCGCAAGTATCTCGCCATGCCCGACGCCCAACGCGCGCGCAGCTTCAATATACTCGCTGCCGACTATGCTCATTACCGAAGCGCGTATCAGCCGCGCGAACTGCGGCATCGCGGCTATGCCCATTGCGTACATGAAGTTGCCTTTCCCCCAGCCCAGCGCCGCCTCGGCGAGTATGACCAGCAGGAACACAGGCACGGATGCTACCATATCCAGCAAATGAGAGAGTATGAAGTCCGTCCGCTTCCCGAAATACCCGGAAACGAGCCCGAGGATGCAGCCGGCGGCGGCGGCAAGTACGGTCGATACGAATGATATCCTCAGGGTGAGCGTCCCGCCGTAGAGGATCCTTGTGAATAAATCTCGGCCGAGATGGTCTGTGCCCAGCAGATGCTCGAGCGACGGCCCCTGCTTCGTGTTCGCAGGGTCGATGACCATGTACTCGTACTTCGTCAGGTAGGGGTGCAAAGCGCACGAGATGCAAACAATGGCAAAGACGACAAGAGCGAAAACCGCCGTCTTGTTCTTGAATAGCCGCCGCAGCGCTTCCAGCCAGAAGTTCGACGACGCAACCGCCGCCCCGCTGTCAGGAGCGCTTTTACCGTTCTCATTATTGACGGCGCCGATGTCAGAGCTCATATTGTCATTCCTCGTTGCGCGCGGTACGTTTTGAGTACCGAAGCCTTATCTGCGGGTTGAAGAAGGCGTAGAGTATGTCGGTAGACGTGTTCGTCGCCGAAAGGATAAGCGTCATCAGCACTGTGCATGCGAGTATCGACATATGCTCCCTTTCCGTTACCGACCTGAGCATAAACGTACCCAGCCCCGGCACGTTGAAGAAGTACTCGACGACTAACGTACCGCAAAGAAGCTGGGTTATGAGGCCGCCCAGAGTGGAAACCACAGGCACCAGCGCGTTCTTGAGCGCGTGCCGCCAGACGACGCTTGTTTCTTTGACGCCTTTCGAGCGAAGGGCAGTAATATACGGCTGTTCCAGCACTTCGAGCACGCTCGTCCTTGTGATGCGTGATATCGAGGACAGCCCGCCGAGCGAAATCGTGATTGCGGGCAGTAGGTATGCAATCGGCTCCGTGTAGACCGGTATCAAGGGCAGGAGGCGGAAGTTGACGCACAGCAGCAAGGTCAGCACCATCGCAATAGCATAGTTCGGTATCGAGGACAGGAACAGCGAAATAGTGGTGACTATCCTGTCCGCCGGGCGGTCTTTGCGCGTGGCGGCGTAGACTCCGACAGGAATGCCCGCAATGACTGTGACCGCGACTCCGCTGATGAGGAGGAATACCGTATTGCGAAGGCGGTAGCTCATCTCGGCTGTCAGGAGGCGCGCGGTCGTGCCGAAAGTCCCGAAGTCGAACTTCGCGATTACGTTATAGCAGTACCTGACGTACTTCGTCAGGAAGTTGTCGCCGACCCGTAAAAATGTGTAGACGGAGTCCAGCGCGTCGCCGCCGCTTAGGCTCGGCATCGATCTTATTCGTGAGCCGGGGATGAAGTACAGCACAGCGAATACGACCAGTATCACTCCAAGGACTATGGGTATCATCATCAGTATCCGCTTGAGTACATATTTCGCCATCGTGCGCCTACCTGTAGCTTTTGTCTTTGGTTGCGGGGCAATGCCCTCACGATAATATAACAGCAATCCGCTTAGCTGTCAAATCATTCCGGCCAAAATATCTCCCAGTATCGACGCCGCTCCCTATAGCTCCGCGAAGCGTTCGTAGTTCTCCGCGAGCGTCGCTGCGTAGGGTTCGCGCAGGTGGAAGTCGACCGGGAGGAAGCGGGTGACGATTTTATCCCCTTCCTGATGTATGGGGTTGAGGTTTCCTGTCGTGTCGTCGGTCTGCAGGTCGTTGCGCTTGAACCCGAAACGCGGCACGTTCTCCGTCCTTGCCAGGGCCACCTGCATGTACGCGATCCCAAGTTCCGCCATGGCCAGGCTCTCGACGACCCTCGCGAGCTCATGCGGGTTCAGCGCGTACATGCGCTCCCCTTCCGTCTCGAGCAGATCCTTCATCCTCCTGATACCCATTTCGAGCGTATGCGCCGTTTTATATGTGCCGCAGTAGTCCTGCATGATACGCGCGACTGCGTAGTTGAACTCTTTCCAGCCTATGTCGCCGCCCTCATGATTGACCGCTGCGAACACCCGCGCCTTCTCGCCGTCAATCTGCCCGCGATCCGGCTCGACGGCGCTGTTGGCTTTCGCGAAAGCTGCGGCTTGCCTGCCGGCATAGCGCCCTGTCGTATGCGCCTCGCCGTGGCAGCCTGCGTTCGGGAGCGGGCCATAGCCTGCAGCGAAGAGCCCCGGCAGCGACGTCTGCAGGCGCCAGTCCACGAGATAGCCGCCATGCCCCGCGCGCCAGTTCGCCGGCGTGTGCTTGGGACCCATCCATGACATGCCGAGGGCTCCCCCGCTGTAGTCCCCGACAGGGTACTGCAACATGTCTTTATCCGGGTCGAAGCCCCAGGCTGTCAAGTTCTCGTATATCGGCACCCGGCACTTGCCTTCGTGCGCGAGCATCAACCCGAAGAGGATGCGGCGCGAAGTCGGGCTCAGCAGAGTAAAGTCGTTATAGAACGGCATCTCGTACTCGCCTGCGAGGACTTTGTCCCAGAGCGTCCTGTCGCCGACCGACGCCATATACTTGGGCTTATAGCCGTTGTCCAGTGCGATCCCGTGGCCGATTACGAAAGAGCCTTCCTCGCAGGATTTGAAGATGTCTTCCTCATTGTCGATCAGCGTGCCGTCGGGGTAGGCATATTGGGCGAGCTTCCCGTTCCTGTCGACTGAGGGCGCGCCCTGGTATGTGTTATTGTCGTTGGCTGTGCTGTACGGCGCGTAGCCCATGCCTGAGATGCCCGGGCTGACCATTTCCATGCCAATGAACTCGGCGCCCGCGCGCCAGCCTATCGTGTGCCCCATCGCCGTATTGTTCAGGTCGCCCATGGACTGGCTGACCGTCAGCTCGGGCGCGAAGCTCCACAGGCGGCTCCTGGCCTGAGCGGTGCTGACCACGACTGCCTTGGCTTTGAATACTATGAACTCGCCTGTCCTGTCGTTGACGCCGGTAGCGCCTATTACGCGCGCTCCCTGCTTGCCGCCTTCGGTGAGGTAGGACGTCACGCATGTCCTGTCGTGGACTATAGCGCCCAGGCGGCGCATCTCTTTGTCAACGCAGGGCTTGATGTTGTAGCCGTAGATGCGCAGGCAGTGCTTGTTTTCGAGGTCATAGGCGAAGAGCAGCTTTGTCTCTTCGTCCCGGAAGATGCTGCCTTTAAACTCGTCGTCTTCGTCCCTGATCTGCACGCCCATCTCTTCCGCTTCGAGTAGGGTGTCCCAGCCTTCTTTGCCGACGATGTACCGCGCCAGCCCGTTTGTGTAGCCGTCGGTCGCGTCCATGGCTGCCTCGGAGTACATCTCCGGCGTTACTTTGGAACATGGGTTCATCACCGCTCCGTGCCAGTGGTCGACGCCGGCGCCGCCCATCCCGCTGCGTTTCGTGAAGCCTCTGTCGCATACGGCGACCGTCGCGCCGTGCCTCAATGCGGAGATTGCGGCCCGGCAGCCTGCCACTCCGCCTCCGACTATCAGGACGTCCGTCTCGACGACGATTTCTTTCCCATATTTCACTTCATAAGGCCATTGCGGCACTTTCCCGGTCTGCGCTACATATTCATGCCAGTTCATGGTATCCCCTCCTCAATTTTCATTGTGCCAATTCTACCACAGACGTGCTGCGAGTACAATAGCGGGCAAAGCTACCGCTCGAATTATTTCGTATTTTTCCCACAGAATGTGATTGCAATACTGCTTGTACCGTTGTATAATATGCTGCAAAGGAAGCGCATTATTATTAATGGAGGTAACACAATGCCACTAACGCCGAAAGAAAACTACCTGCGCATGATGAACGGGGAGATACCTGAGTTCGTCCCCGCAGGAATGATCCTGCCGCACGGCAACTTCCCGGTGCCCGAAGAGCTCCTCACGCCCGCTTCCGCGCCGAACGGCCCTATCGTCACAAGCCTTGGCGTGACATACGTAGGCAGCGAGGAGAACAACTGGGGCGCAATGCCGAAGCCGGGCGAAATCATCATCGACGACATCACGAAATGGCGCGACCAGCTTAAAATTCGCGATGTCTCCGACATGGACTGGGAGGCGTACTACAAGGAAAAGAACGAAAAATACAACCGCGAGCTGTGCGTCAGCATTGGCGGCGGGGACTATTTCCTGACGCTCGTCAGCCTGATGGGCTTCGAGGGCGCTCTGCTCGCCATGTATGAAGAGACCGATGAAGTCATTGATCTGCTCACGCACATTTCCGAGTTCTACCTCACCGTGTTCAAGAACCAGCTTCACTACCTCAAGCCGGATGTTTTCGGCCTCATGGACGACGACTCGGCATACCGCGCGCCTTTCTTCTCCGTCGAGATGTACAGGAAGATCTTCAAGCCGTTCCATAAGATGCACACAGACCTAGCGCTCGAGGCCGGCTGCGTCATCGACAGGCACGACTGCGGTAAGTCCGAAGGTTTCATCGACGACTGGCTCGAGATTGGCATCCGCTCGTGGGGTCCCAACCAGGATACGAACGACATGGTCGCCGTGAAGAAGAAGTACGGTAACCGCCTCGCCATTGGCGGCAACTGGAACAGCAAGCCTTTCATCGGCAAGAAGGCAGAGGAGCAGGAACTGCGCGACGTCCTCGCCGAGTATGTCGACACTTTCGCCCCCGGCGGCGGGTTCATGTACACGGTCATGCTTGGCGGTATGCCCGGTATGCCGCCCGACCCGATTGCGGAGCACAACAGGGAGATAGCGAACAAGTTCTACCACGACTACGTAAAGGACTGGTACAAGACGCATTAAGAGCAATGACGAGGCCGCATGATTCATGGGATTGCGGCTCAAGGCCGCAATGACGAGGCCGTAATGACGAATCAAGGGGAGCCTGCCGAATTGGCAGGCTCCCCTGTTTGTTATGCGTTGCGGTTGTCCCGCTGCGAATGCGTTACTTGAACTTCAGCATTTCGTAGCGGACGAAGTTGCTCGTGACTGAGTATACTACCGTGTCCGGCTGCACGTCGTCGGCCATGGCGTAGCATGTCTGATACACGCAAAGCCCGAACCCGATGGCGTTATCCGTGTACATACGCAGGCATTCCTCCGTGATCGCAACCCGCTTGGCGTTATCCGGCTCATGGGCCATTTGGGCGCAGATCGCGAGGTAGTGCTCGTTGTTCGTGAACGAGCCCGGCAGGGTGAGGGTGCTCGAGTAGCGTACACCGTTGAGCAGCAGGTCGCAGACCCTGCTGTTGGGCGCGATGCCCGCGCCGACCGTGATGTCGTGCGAAGCTTCGGGGTCGTAGATCATCGACAGGGCCGTCGCCGGGTCATAGTTGTTGATTTCCAGCGTGACGTCGATCGCCGCCAACATGCTCTGCACAATCTCTGCTGTCTGCACGGCCGCCGCGAGGCCGTTAGTCATAATGCTGATTGTCTGGCCGGCGAGACCGGAGCTCTGCGCGAGTTCCTTGGCCCTTTCGACGTTATAACCAATGTCGTAGGCCGGCTCCCAATGGTCGTACTCATCTTTGTAGTCGAACATATAGTCCGGAACCATGTTGTGCATGATTCTGCCCTTGCCCTCATAGACAAGGTTGATGAGCACCTGCGGGTTGATCGCGTGGTACACCGCGAACCTCGCTTCGAGCTTCTTGTCGCCGTCCGTGAAGCGGTTGAAGTAGCCGTTCACGCCGGAGTTGAACGAGAGGCCGACACCGCCGCCAATGTAGCGGGAGATCGTGTAGAAGCCGGAAAGGCCGTCGACATAGTCGAAGTCCGCAAGCTGGATGGGTGCGTAATCGATCATGCCCGTCGTCAGGGCGTTGACGACCTGCGAAGGCTCTGCAAGGACTCTGAAGTTGAGGTTCTTGATGGCCGGTTTCTCGCCCCAGTATTCGTCTTTTCTTTCCAGGAAGAGATGGCTGTTGACCACATAGTCTTTAACTTCGTAAGGGCCTGTGCCGTTCGGGTTGATGCTGATATCATCCTCGTCGAAGCCTTCCTCGCAGAAGATCATCATCATGCATGAACCGGTATCGTGGAAATAGTAGTAGTCGTTGAGCATGTAGAGGTCAACTGTGTATTCGTCGTGGACGCAGGACCGCTCAAGGTCGAGCGACTGCACGCGAACTGCGTTAACGGGCTGCGCTTTCCAGTAACCGAGCGAGAAGATGACGTCGCTGGCCTTCAGCTCGACTCCGCTGGAGAAGTATACGCCCTCGCGCAGTTTGCATCTCCAGAAGTTGCCGTGGTCTTCATAGCTTTCCATCAGCTTGTAGATCATGTTGCCATTCTCGTCGATGTCCCAGAGGGACTCATAGAGTTGCATGAGGGCGACATACATACCGCCGCTGACCTTGACAGGGTCCAGAAGGCCTGCGTCGCTATCGACGGCGACGCTGAAGGTGTCGCGCTCCACTCCGCCGGCGGCTGCGGGGCCGCTATCGGTGTTGCCGGGCGAAGCTTCGTTGCCGCTCGGGCTGGTGCTTGTCTGTCCGCTGTTCGAGGGGCTGGCGCTGGCTTCGCTGCTTGTCCCGGGGCTGTTGCTCGCGCTTGGGGTGTCGTCGTCTTTGTTGCAGGCCGCGGCAAAAGTCAGTAGCATCGCCAGGCACAACAAGACCGCCAGAAACTTGAACTTTCTCACTTTTTTTCCTCCTTAACATATATCGTCATTAAAATGGCACGTATGTGGCCATTATGACCGGATTGATTGCCACACGGCTCCGATGCGCTGTGCGGAGCCTGCGCGGCCGCCGGAGCTTTCAGGGCTCCGGCGCTGCGTCCGTGCTGTTATATCTTGCTGAAGTTGCAGCAAGCGACGAAATGGTCGCTGTCGGGTTCCTCGAGGACCTGCGGCTCCGAGCATTCCGGAGTGACGTATTGGCACCTGTCCATGAACCTGCAGCCCGGCCTCGGGTTTATGGGTGATGTGATCTCGCCCTGCATAATTATCCGCTTTTTCTTGTTGTGGATGTTCGGCACCGGGATAGCGGAGAGCAGGGCTTTCGTGTACGGGTGCAGCGGCTTGGCGAACAGCTCGTCCGAGGACGCCTTTTCGACCATCTGCCCCAGGTACATGACCATGATGTCGTCGGAAATGTACTTCACGACGGAAAGGTCGTGCGTCACGAACATATATGCCAGCCCGCGCTCCTCCTGCAGGTCGAGCAGAAGGTTGATGATCTGCGCCTGGATCGACACGTCAAGGGCGGAGACCGGTTCGTCGCATACTATGAACTTAGGCTTCAGGGCCAGGGCTCTGGCAATGCCTATGCGCTGGCGCCTGCCCCCGTCGAGCTCGTGCGGGTATGAGTTTTCAAAGCGCTGTGCGAGGCCGACCGTCTCCATGAGGTGCAGGGTCTCCGCCCTCATCTCGATCTTGGTCATGCCGCCCTGCAGTATGAGCGGTTCCATAATCGTCTCGCTGACGGACATACGCGGGTTCAGCGAAGAGTATGGGTCCTGGAAAATAATCTGCATATCTTCGCGCATTTCGATGAGTTCTTTTTTCGTGGGGCTCGTGCAGTCTTTGCCTTCGAATATGACCTGCCCGTCAGTAAGGTCGAGCAAGTGGAGTATCACCCTGCCGAGCGTCGTCTTGCCGCAGCCGGACTCGCCGACTACCCCGAGCGTCTTGCCCTCGTCGAGCACGAAGTTGATATCGTCGACGGCGTGGAGCTGCGCGGCTCCGACTTTGAAGTATTTTTTGAGGTTCCTGACCTCCAGTAATACGGCCATCAGACGCTGCCCCCTTTCAATAGACACTTGACCTGGTGCCCCGGCGATACCTCCGTGACTTCAGGGGGGGCCTCGGCGCATTTATCCGTCGCTTCGGGGCAGCGCTCGTAGAACTTGCAGCCCAGGGGGAGGTTCGTGGGGTCGGGCATGAGCCCCGTAATCGGCTTGAGCCTCGCTTCGGTGGAATCCAGCTTTGGCAGCGAGTTGAAAAGGCCTATCGTGTACGGGTGCGAAGGATAGTCGAAGATGTGCTCGACGGTGCCGCGTTCGACTATCTCGCCGGCGTAAACGACCGCTACTGTGTTGCAGATGTCCGCGACGACGCCCAGGTCGTGCGTAATCATCACGACGGAAGTCCCGAGCGTTTCTTTCAAGTTCTGCATCATCTCGAGCACCTGGGCCTGGATCGTAACGTCGAGCGCGGTGGTCGGCTCGTCGGCCAGGAGGAGAATCGGGTTGCAGGCAAGCGCCATAGCAATGACGACGCGCTGTTTCATGCCGCCTGAGAACTGGTGCGGGAACTCCTTGTACCTGTCGGCCGGGATGCCTACCATCTCCAGCATGTCGCAGGCTTTCATTTCGGCTTCGGCCCGCGTTACTTTGTTATGGAGCCCTATCGCCTCGGCTATCTGGTATCCGACCCTCTCGATGGGGTTAAGCGCCGTCATTGGATCCTGGAATATCATAGCTATCTTGTCGCCGCGTATCTTGCGCATCTGCTGCTCGGTCATAGCCATGATGTCCTGGCCTTCGAACATTATAGTGCCGCCGCAGAACTTTGCGGGCGGGGTCTGCAGAATGCGCAGGATAGAGCGGGCTATCGTCGTCTTCCCGGCGCCTGTCTCGCCGACGAGGCCTATTGTCTCGCCTTTCTGGACTGTCAGGTTGATTCCGTTCACGGCGTGGATAACGGCGTCGTCAGTGCGGTACTCGACGACCAGATCGCGGATCTCAAGAATATTATCTGCCATTCGATCCACCTCAATTCTTAAGCCGGGGGTCAAGCGCGTCCCTGAGCCCGTCACCCAGCAGGTTGAATGCCAGGACGGTAATCATGACGCACAGCCCCGGATACATCGCCAGAGAACCGTGCTCTCTCATTATATTCCTCGCGTCGTTTATGAGCGCGCCCCATTCCGGTATCGGCGGCTGGGCGCCGAGGCCGATAAAGCTGAGGCCGGCCCCGGAGAGCACGCTGTTGCCTATGCTCATTGTAATGGATACGATCATTGGCGCGATGGCGTTGGGAACGATGTGCTTCCTGATTATTCGCCCGGTGCCCGCGTTGATGGCCCTGGCCGCCTCGACGTACTCAGTCTCGCGGACGGTGAGTATCGAAGCGCGCATGAGCCGCGCCGGCCCGGGTATCATACTGATACCGATGGCCAGTATGGCATTGCGCAGGCTTGGCCCGAGTATTGCTGCTAGTGTAACGCACAGCAGAAACATGGGAATGCTCTGGTAGATGTCTAGCGCGCGCATTATCAGCGTGTCTGTCCACCCGCCGTAGTACCCGGCCACGGCTCCGATCATTATGCCGATCGTAGCGGAAATCGCGACGGCCACGAGGCCGAGCTGGAGGGACTGGCGCGAGCCGTAGATGATGCGGCTTAGGAGATCCCTGCCGAGTTTGTCGCAGCCCAGGGGGTTCTCCCAACTGGGCGGGGCGAATGATTTGTCGTAGTTGACCTCGTCATATCCGTATGGCGCGATAAGCGGCGCGAACAGCGCGACGAGGATGATGAACGCGATGACGAACAGCGATACGACGGCGGCTTTGTTCTTCTTAAGCCTGCGCCAGATTTCACTGAAGCGGGATTGCTTTTTCTTGATTTCGGGCAGTGTTTCTGTCGCTGCGCTCATGTCGCCGCACCTCCTTTCGCGGGTTTTCTCTTCCTTCTGGCGTACTGGGAGCGTATCCTCGGGTCGATAATGGCGAACGCCAGGTCAATGAGCAGGAGCACAATGGCGAAGAGGGCCGACATAAACAGGACGCTCGTCTGGATGACGGGGTAGTCCCTTGCGTTGAGCCCCGCCAGCGTGTAGCTGCCCAGCCCCGGTATCGAGAAGATGACTTCGGAGATCATCGAGCCGCCCATAGCCATGCCGAATATCGAGCCGACGATCATGATGACAGGTATGACGGCGTTTTTCAGCGCGTGCCTGTAGAGGACCTTCCTCTCGGACTGGCCCTTGGCGCGCGCTGTGGTGATATAGTCCTGCCTGATTACTTCGAGGAGGTTCGACCTCGTCTGTCTTGCTATAGTCGCGGCAAATCCCAGCGCGCTCGTGAGCGCCGGCAGGATCCACCCCTGCCAGTTGTCGACGCCGGAGGGCGGCAGGAGCTGGAACTTGACGCATAGCAATTGTATGAGCATCAAGGCGAACCAGAACCCCGGCATCGAAACGCAGAAGAGCGAGGCGAATATAGCCGCGTTATCCTTCCATGAGTATTGGTGCGTCGCCGCGTATATCCCTATCGGGATACCGATGAAGATTGCCATCACGAGGCTGAAGCAGACGAGCATTAGCGAGTAGGGGTACCTTGTCATGATCTCGGTCAAGACCGGCCGTTTCGTCCTGAAGGACTTTCCGAAATCGCCCTGGAATATGTTCTTGATGTAGTTGGCGTAGCGGACGGGAAACGGGTCGTTGAGCCCCATCTCTTCCCTGAGTTCTTCTACTTCCTGTTGTGTCGCGTCGTTGCCGAGGAGCATTCGCGCGGGGTCGCCCGGCGTGATCGTGATGAACAGCATGACGATCAGCGTAATACCCAGCAGCGTGGGTATCATGAGCAGCAGGCGTCTTATAATGTACCTGAGCATTTCGGCATTTCATCCTCCCAACATTTCAAGTAGTGCGATTACGAAATAACCATGCAAATCTTGCGGCATCTTTTTCCGTCCGGCTTCGTTGAAAGCCCTTGAAATAGCACCGATATTCCTGCGGTCTTTCGCCTAGCCGGACGAAAACATCCACCGCAATCTTTACACCGCTATTTCGGAATCGCACTACTGGCTTGATTTTTAGGGCGGGACACAGTAGAGGTACCGGAACCCGTCGTGCCGCCCCTTTCACTGCGCGTATTGTCTCATATTGTTTCTGCATAGTCAATAGCCACATTATAACATTGTGACACTTGCGGTATTATATGGCATATTGTACAAATTTTTCTTTGGCGCCGTGCTGCGCGGCTCAGAGCCTGAATAGCCTTGTGAACGGCGTTTTGAGCTTAAAGAGGCGCACTGCGTTGCCGCCGAGTATGAGGTTCATATCGTCCTGGGAGATGTCGAGCCGCTCGACCTGCCGCAGCGCCCAGCCCATCACGTCTACCTGGTGCCTGACGATTCCCTGGGAATGCACCTGCATGGAGAACGTCTGCGGATCGTTGCCGAGCCGCGTCTGGATCGGCTGGCTTGCGCCCCAGTCTGTGCCCCAGATGAGCTTTTCCGGGCCGACGTTCGGATACTTCAGCGCTTTGTAGTAAAGATCCGTCCAGTAGAGCCCGGTTTCAAGGTATACATTATTGTAGTTGGATGTGACGAGGATGCACTGGTCGACGAGGTCAGTCATGTGGCCGCCCTGCATGCCGCCGTGCGCGAAGATTATCGTGACGTCGGGGTACTCCGCCGCTATGTCGTGTATCCAGTAGGGATGCCAGTCCTCAGGCCAGAACGTGTGCGTTATGGGGTAGCCGCCCGCCGTCCCGGTGTGCACTGTGACGGCTACATTGTGTTTCCTGCCGAGGTCGCAGATAAGCCGCAGCTCGTCCATCCTCTCGGACATATTGTACGACCTGCCCTGCCCGGTCCTGGGCCCCGGGCGGCTCGGCGCGCCTTCCCCGATACCGCAGTACTTGCCCGTCGCGAGCATCGCGTCGATTTCGTCTACCGTGTCTTTGAATGTCCAGTCAGGGTTGTCTTTCCCGGAGTTCCTCGCGTTGCAGAACGCCACGAACTTGTCCGGGTACTTTTCCACGAGCTCGATGTTCAGCTCGTTGCTCATGCCGAACGCGGGCTGCAGGATGCACATATCCACGCCGTAGCATTCCATGTCGTAGAGGAGCCTCGGGGAGTTGTCGTAGGTCTCGAGCCCTCCCATTGTCGCGTTGAGGTCGGAGTAGTCGATATCGCTTTTACCTGTTTCTTTCATCCTTTCCTTGAGCGCCGCGCCCGCAGCGTGGCGCTGGGAATGGACGTGGGTGTCAACAACAAAACGCGCTGCTTTTCTCATAGCAAAGTGCCTCCTTTCTCTAGTCAATATACATTAAATCTCGCGGGATTTCAACTTGAATTTTCGAAACCCCCCTGATATAATCGTCGCAGACATGAAAACAGACACAAAAAAGGAGGAATGACTGTTGACACACGAGTACTGGAAATGGCCGGAGTCATCCCGGGTATACGAAGACGCCGGCTGGAAAGCCCCGGGCGAAGCGACGGCCGGAGTCGATATCGGCACGACGAGCGCGCAGGCAGCCGTCATGCTCGGCGGCAGACTGCTCGGCTACTCAAATGTCCGCGTAGGCGCGGATTTTCGAAAGTCGGCAAAGGACGCGCTCGACCTCGCCATGGCCGGAACCGGCGCGGCGCCTGCTGACCTGGCCGCGATAGCGGTTACCGGTTTCGCGAAAAACAGCGTCGATTTCGCTTCGAAGGCAATAGACGAAGTGCAATGCCACGCGAAGGGTGCCAGGTTCATGTACGGGCCGGACGTCCGCACATTGATCGACATGGGAGGCCAGACAGTAAAGGCGATCCGGCTGTTCGACTGGGACAGGGTGCGCGACTTCATGATCGGCGACAAATGCGCCACCGGAGAAGGCCGGCGCATAGAAGTCCTGTGCGACATCATGCACGTCGGCATTACCGAGATAGGCCCAAAGTCGCTCGAAGCCGAAAAGGACCCTGAGCCCGTCAGCACAACATGCTGGGCTTTCGGCGGGACGGAGACGCTCGGGCTCTTCGGAAGGCCGGAGTTCCGCTCGCCGAAAATGAGCGAGGCTGAGATTTACGCGTCTTACCTGTTCTCGATCGCTTGGCGCATCATCGGCGTAGCGGGCAGGCTGTCGCCGCTGGACGTCGGCAAGATCGAGATCGACGGAACGCTCGGGTTGACGGGCGGCCTGGCGAAGAACCCGGGCATCACGGCCCGCATCGAGCGCGAACTGGGCGTTAAGGCAGCCGTCAGCGAGTATGACCCAATGCTTGCCGGCGCTATCGGCGCCGCGCTGCTCGCCCGCTGAAAGGAATGGAATTCAATATGGATTTTAAAGAACTGGTCGCCGGGCGGCACGAGTATGCAAAAGCGTGGAAAGCTCGCAAAGGCGGCAAGGTGATCGGATGGTTTGAGACCTACTTCCCCGAAGAGCTGGCCTACGCAGCGGGGCTGCTCCCCGTGCGCATCCTGGCGGAGCACGAGCCGGATATCATAAGCGACAAATGGATTTACGCCGCGTGCTACCCTGTCAAGGACATGGCAAATCAGTTGCTGCTGGGCAGGATGGACTATATCGACGGTTTCGTCAACACGGAAGGCTGCCAGTGGATGTTCAATGTCTACGAGGTGGCGACCAACAACGCCCCGCAGCTTTTCAAGCACTACCTTTTCCTGCCGGACTACACCGAGTCGAAGTCCTCAAAGGATGTGCTGCGCTCTGAACTCGACGTGCTGAAAACAAGGTTTGAGGAGTGGCTCGGCGTCACGATCACCGACGAAGCGCTCGACAACGCTATCGAAGTATACAACAAGAACAGGACATTGCTGCGCACAATCTGCGAGCTGCGCCGCGCCGACAAGCCAGTCATACTCGGCTCGGAGTTCATGAACCTCCTGCTTGCGGACCAGGTCATGGACAAAGCGGAGATGAACGTAATCCTCGAACAGTTCCTGGCAGAGCTCCAAGCCCGCGAAGGGCGCGACATGGTACGCCTGATGCTCATCGGCAGCGAGACCTGGGACAGCAAGCTCGAGGAACTGATCGAATCTCTGGGCGGCAATGTCGTGATTGACGAGCTTGAGAACGGGACTAACTACTTCTGGAACAACATATACCCGCAGGAAGACCGGCTCATGGCAATCTCCCTGCGCTATCTCGGCAGGAACAACCACCCTGTCAAGGACAGCAACTGGAGAAGGCGGCCGCAGCGTATCTTCGAGCTGGCGGAGGATTACTTCGTGGACGGCGCGATAATCGCAAAGCAGATATACTGCCACCCGCACGGCACGGACAACTACGAGGTGTGGAAGATCCTGCGCGAGAGGAACATACAGTACCACTATTTCGAGCGCGACATGACTGTCCCTAAGGAAGAGACGCAGCTTCATCTGGAAGCATTTATGAATATGCTCCGCGCCGGCATAACCCGCCTGGTCGGCTGGCATAACAAAATTGAGATTTAGGGGGTTGGCTAAGGATATGAAAAAAGGACAGATTTGGGAAACAAGGCCCCTTGAATGCTGGGATCTCGCCAAGGAGATAAGGCGGAGTTACGACGGGGCTATCGCCGGCACCGATAAAGTCCTCGGCCAGGGCATGACAAGCTGGACTCTGGACTGGGCGTCCGCATTCCCGGCAATCCGCGTCGTGGAGGATAACCCTGTAGGAGCCATGATGGCTGCGCAGGACGAGCCATTCGCGCGCAACTGCCGCCTCGCGAGCGAAGTCAGGGGCTGGGGGCGCGAAATCTGCGGATACCACAACACCTGCTGGGGAGCGCAGTTCCTCGGCAACACAGCGGACGGGAAGCCGTTCCCGCTGCGCAACTTCACTGTGCCCTTCCCCTGCGTCTGCGATTCGCATATCAAGCGCGGGCAGCAAGCCCGCGACTTCAAACCGATTGCCAGGTGGACCAACGACTTCACCATGTACATCGGCGAACGCGACGAAAAAAGAGAAGAGGCCATGCTCGACCACAGGAACTACAACACCCTGAAGCTGCTCAACGAAATGGAGATCGTCTTCGGGCAAAAACTGGACGACGAGATATTGTTCGAGATGGCAAAAAGCTACGGCAGCATCAACGACATGCGCAGCGAGATCGCTTACTACATGACGTTCAAGCCGACTCCGCTGACTGTCAAGGACCTCTACTCCTTCTTCCAGCTCAGGCCTTCGCCAAAGATGGGCCCGGATGTGCTTTCAAACTTCTGGAAGTCGCTGCGCGATGAGGTCAAGTTCCGCGTTGAGAACAAAATAGCCGCCGTCGGGACTGAACGTTTCAGGTGGCTGGAGGCCCACCCGCCTCCCTGGCACTTCCTCAAGTACTACCGGTACATGGAGCGATACGGCGCGGTTTGCCTCGGCTCCCAGTATTCAAACCTCAGGGAACTGATCTTTGCCGAAGATGGGAGCTATTCCGTTCGCAGCTTCACGGAGCCCTCGTATGAAGCAGGCATGGAGCTGAGCACCAGGGAGGATCTGGTCCGGTTTATGACCACGCCCGACGCCCGTTCCCCGAGGCACTGGAAGATTGAGGAATACATCGAGCCCGACAAGCTCAACACCATGATGCGCATCTACAACTGCGACGGCGCCCTGCTCGGGATATGGCGGGCCGGCGTCGGCTGTACGCTGCTGCGCAAAGAGCAGGCCATGCGCCTGCGCGAAGACGGCTACAGCGTCATGGTCTATGAGGGCGCGCAGCCGGGCGACCGTGTGGATCTGGATGAAAAACGCATGCTCGAACAGCTTGACACCTGGATGGAAAGCCTCGGCTACCAGATGCTGGACGACGAGTAGGAAAGGGGGCTTTAGTCAATGATAATCGCCGGAATCGATATGGGTATCTGCAATACAAAGGCAGCCATAATGAAAGACGAGAAAATCATCGGGCGCTCGGCCGTGCCCACAGGCGGGATAGATCGCCCGCAACAAGCGCAAAAAGCCTATGACGAGGCGCTGAAGAACGCCGGCATTGCCGCAGGGGACGTTGAGAGAGTCGTCTCCACCGGCAAGGGGAAGTTCGACGTCGCGTTCGCCTCCGAGCATTACACCGAGACCGTCGCCGCCGCTCGGGCCGCTCAGTACGCCTTGCCCGGCGCCACGGCGGTGATGAGCGCGGGCGCGGACGAGACCTTATCCGCCGCTTTGGGGACCACCCGCCTGATTGACGAGTTTGTGCTCAACCAGAAGTGTTCAGCGGGCATTGGCGCGTTCCTGGAGTACCTGGGCGCCCGCCTTGAGCTGACTCTCGAGCAAATCAGCAACTGCGACGGGCCGGACGCTGGCGAGATGAACGAAGGCTGCGTCGTCTTCTCAGAGCTGGACGCGCTCAGCCTGCTCAACGCGGGAGCCGCGCCGGAGGCTGTGATGTCAACCGCCAACAGGGCGGCGGCGACAAGGGCTGCGACGGTGCTGGCTGACCTTACGGCTTCTCCGGGCGGCAACGTCGTCCTGATTGGCGGGCTGGCTAAAAACGCGGCGTTCGTGAAGGCGCTGGAAGCCCGCCTCGGCCGCAGCTTCACCATACCCGAAGACGCAGAGTACTGCGGAGCGATCGGCGCCGCGCTGTGCAGCGTCAAGGGTATATGAAACCTGCTACTGCTGTCAACTCAGCATTTTCGTCATTGCGGGCCTGACCCGCAATCCCATACTGTCTAAACAAGGAAAGGGGATTGAAATTTTGAATAGCAAGGTCATGGACGTCTCTGCTGCGCTCGACCTGATACGCGACGGGGATACGATTGTGACGACTTCGGCGAGCATGGTCGGCTACCCCGAGTACGTCGTAAAATCCCTGGAAGACCGCTTCGTCGAGAGCGGCCATCCGGGCAGCCTCACCCTTTACAACGGCTGCGGCCAGGGCAGCCCGCTCCGATACGGCGCGAGCGACAGGTTCGGGCATCCCGGTTTTCTGAAAAGGACCGTCTGCACCCACCCGAATGTCGTGCCTGTCCTCGGAAAACTGATTGACTCAAATGAAATAGAGGCATACGTCTTCCCGCAGGGAGTGCTGAACCAGCTATTCAGGTGCACGGCTGCGAAGCAGCCGGGTTTGCTGACGAAGATTGGCATCGGCACATACATCGACCCCAGGCAGGATGGCGGCAAGCTCAACAGCAAGACGACCGAAAATCTTGTCGAGCTGATGGAGCTGGATGGCGAGGAGTACCTGTTCTTCAAGACAAGGCCCATCAACGTCGCCATTATCCGCGGTACAACAGCCGATGAAAACGGCAACCTGACGATTGAGGAAGAAGCCCTGAAGCTCGAGATCCTCGAAGTCGCGCTCGCTGCCAAAGCCTCCAACGGGAAAGTCATCGTGCAGGTCAAGCAGGCGGCTGCGGCAGGCACTCTCAAAGCCAAGGAAGTCGTCGTGCCCGGGGAACTCGTAGACGCAGTCGTCGTGAGCAAGGAGCAGGATGAGTACCACAGGCAGACTGCCGGGACTGTTTACAGCCCTTACATGAGCGGCGAGCTCCTTTGCCCTCCGGGCGCCGTGTCAAAGCCTAAAGACGTCCTCAGCTCTGACGACATCATCTGCCGCAGGGCGGTGTTCGAGGTAAGAAGGGGCGCGCTGATAAACGTCGGGGTCGGCGTTGGCGCCGCAGTAGGCGCCGCTGCCGACGTCGAAGGCGTGACAAAGGACATGACGTTCACGCTGGAACTCGGTACCTTCGGAGGTACACCGCAAAGCAGAGCCGACTTCGGCTCCGCGATCAACGTGACGTCGTATGTGGCGCATCCCTCTATGTTCGACTTCTACCATGGCGGAGGGCTTGACATCACTTTCCTGGGCGCCGCTCAGATCGACGCCGAAGGGAACGTGAACGTCAGCAAGTTCGGCGGCCGCGCGGCCGGCCAAGGCGGTTTCATCGACATCAGCCAAACGGCGAAGAAGGTCGTCTTTTGCACTACGCTCACGGCCAAGGGCTTTGAATCCGCCGTTGAAGGCGGCAAACTCTCTATTATAAAGGACGGCAGCATCCCGAAATTCGTAGCGAAGGTCGATCAGATCACGTTCAACGGAAAGCTCTCGCGCGAGAAAGGCCAGGAAGTAGTGATCTGCACGGAGCGCGCTGTTTTTAAACTGGTCGCGGATGGCGTTATGCTCACTGAGATTGCCCCGGGCGTCGATCTTGACAGGGACGTCCTCGGGCAGATGGGCTTTAAGCCCCTGCTTGCGGACGAGCTGAAAGTAATGGACGGGAGGATTTTCGTCCCGGGCCGCATGGGCTGCTTCGACTGATAGGTTTGCATTAGGTTAACATAAAGAGGTTGATTATCAAAATGATAATCAACCTCTTTATGTTAACTTGTTCAGTCGGCGTAGTCGTCTTCGCCCTCTTCGTCCCACTCGTCTTCGTCTTCGTCTTCGTCTTCGTCTTCGTCTTCGTCTTCGTCTTCGCCCTCTTCGTCCCACTCGTCTTCGTCTTCGTCTTCGTCTTCGTCTTCGGGCTGCTCCTCTTCCGGCAGCTCATCCGCCGCATCGGCGCCATCGGCCTCGCCTTCGATTAAATCGTCGGTATGCGCCGAAGGTTTATAATACCCCGATTTATAGTTGCGCACCAGCTCGATCACGGACATCGCGGCCAGAACAGCGGCGGCCACCGCGAAGAGAATTCCGATGCCCAGCTTCAAGTTCGGGTTGATTGAGTCTTCCTCGTCTGTGACCTGGAACATCTGCACAATGATATACACCAGATACCCGCAGGCAGCGAGCCTGATGAAAATCCCCATCTGGGCCTTCTGCGCCTTCTGGGTGGAGGTCTTCGGTTTCTTGGCAAAAAAAGGCATCAGCTCATCATCCTCAGCACAGCTTTTATCGTCTTCCCGCTGAGAGAATCGTTCATCGCTGTATTGATGTCTTCAAAATCGTAGAAAGTTATAAGCTTATTGAAGGGGAACCTGCCGGCCAGGTAATGCTCCATGAGCTCCGGTATGAACAGTTTCGGATTGGAGTCGCCCTCGACCACGCCTACCAGCGACTTCGCATCCGCCATCACGTCAATCTCCGCATTGAGCGTCATCTCGCCGCCGCCCCCAATAAGGACGGTAGAGCTGCCCCTACGCGTGCAGTTGAGCGCCATGCGCGTACATATCCCGCTGCCCGAAGCGTCGATTGAGCAATCCGCGCCCGAGCCAGTAATCTCGCGAATGCGGCTTACAATGTCTTCTCCTTGCTTGCTGCCGACAACGTGCGTAGCGCCCAGCTCCAAAGAGGCGTCCAACCTGGACTGCACCCTGTCCACGGCGATGATAGTCGCGCAGCCGGAAATCTTGGCTGCCATGAGCGCGCTCAAGCCCACGCTGCCGCAGCCGAATACTGCGATAGCGGAACCCGGGCGCGGTTTTAGGCGGTTGAGCACAGCGCCTGCGCCTGTCTGCAAGCCGCAGCCCAGCGGGCCGGCAATCTCAAGAGGTACGCCGTCCGGTACTTTTACCGCGCCCCTTTCGTTGACGACGGCGTACTCGGCGAACGACGACTGCCCGAAGAACGACGCGAGCGGCTTGCCGTTTTGCGAGAGCCGCGAAGTGCCGTCGAGCTGCACCCCGCCAAAGTTCACCATGCTGAAATGGTCGCAAAGCGTAGGCCGCCCTTCGAGGCAGCAGTCGCATTTCCCGCAGCTCCCGAATGAGAACGCTACTTTGTCGCCCGGCTTGAACTCTTTGACGTCGGCTCCGGTTTTCTCCACTATCCCGCAGCCTTCATGCCCGAGCACCGCCGGCAACGGCGCAGGTATCGCCTGCGTCCTGACAAGCTCGTCGGTATGGCAAAAACCGCTTGCGACTACTTTGACAAGCAGTTCATCGCTCCGGGGCTCCTCAAGGTCGATCTCCTCGATTGAGAACAAGCTGTCCTTTTCCTTAGTCAGCGCTGCTTTGATCTTCATGAATGATTCACCTCGTCGTCACAAACTCAACTTCGCTCAGCCCTCACAGGTTCGAGTATACGTTCCGTTTGCTGCCGGTTGCCTACAGCGTCGTCGCGAACCCGCCGTCGACGCTCAGGTACCAGCCGTTCATGTAGTCGGAAGCGCCGCTTGCCAGGAATACGATTGCGCCCATCAAGTCATGCGACGTCCCCCAGCGGCCAAGCGGGATCCTCCCCGTAATCTTGTCATAGAACTCTTTGTTGTCGCTTATCGCGGCGTTCATCTCCGAGTAGAAGAAGCCGGGGCACAGCGCGTTGACTTTCACGTTGTACTTGCCGAGGTCGCTGGCGAAGTAGCGCGTGATGCCGATTACGCCGTGCTTGGCTATGATGTACGGCGGGCAGTTGTTATCCGCTGTGAACGACAGCGCGGAGCCGATGTTGATTATCTTGCCGCCTCCATTCTTCGCCATCACCTTGCCGACTTCGTGGGTCATGTAGTAGACCGCGTTAAGCTGGACGTCGAGTACCCTTCTGTACTGCTCGTCCGGGTAGGTCATCACGTCCTCGAAGTGGTTCGTCCCCGCGTTGTTGACGAGTATGTCTATTTTTCCGTATGCGCCCAGGCAGCCGCTGATGATCTCGTCTACGTGCTCCCTCTTGCTCAGGTCGCCCCGCACGAACTCTACGCGCCTGCCTTCGTTTTCGACAAGCTCGCGGACTTCCGCGACGTCTTCCGTGTAGTGCGGTATGAACAGGTCGGCGCCCGCTTTCGCGAAGGCGAGCGCATAGGCCATGCCCAGGCCTTGGTTTGCCCCGGTCACGATCGCAGTCTTCCCCGCGAGGCTGAAGTAATCGAGTGAAAAGTCTTTAATATCCGGCATAATAAATCCTCCAAACGTAAATTGTTTATGTCTGTTCAGGTACCCACTACCTCCAGGCGTTACATTTCATTTCTATCGCTCAATGACGCATCCATGCGTCAATTCGCGAGCGCTCCACATGATTACCTGTTTATCGAATCGAAGCCTGCTTCGATTCGAAGAGGAGCTGCGATGGAACGAGCGAGCGTTACAGCTTGCTGTGACGCGAGTCTTAGTGTAATCCGCAGCGAC
>Ga0082212_10000857_pt1 | contig 44703 bp, 47 predicted proteins | sample TergutNt197P3_FD_71548 | JGI IMG/M metagenome (GOLD analysis project Ga0082212, IMG submission 71548) | Neocapritermes taracua P3 segment gut microbial communities from Petit-Saut dam, French Guiana - Nt197 P3 | ecosystem: Host-associated > Arthropoda: Insects > Digestive system > Gut ... | reverse complement strand
ATGTGAACAAGTTTCTAACAAGGGCTGTAGAGTTTATCTCCTGCTGGGAAGTGAAGATAAAAATGCTAGTTTGGACTCAATAAAAGGTATGTGCTATATTCGATTCGGACTCAAACAAGAAGGAGGAGTTTGTATTACGCGCCCTGTAGGCGGCCAGAAATGCCAAGCGTGGCTTTTCCCAGACAGTTCGATGGAGTGCGGAACAGCACTCAGTGAGAACGAGAGCGAGTCTCAATATAGGACATTCTGCAAACAATTCTGGGTGTCGGATGGTCGTACAGAGTACTATTCGCAGGAACAGAAGAGACCAGAAGGTGCGCAGAAGAGTACCATCGAGGAGATTCATCTATACGATACACTTTCTCTTCCGGGGACATACTCGAAAACCATACAAGACAAAATGGAGAGAAATTGGAATGAAATTACTGCGCTCTTTCCTATAACAAATTATGAGACTATGGTCAAGGTACTCCCCGAAGACACGAAGTATTCTGCCACAACAATTATAATAGATGGCAAGAAGGAAAAGGACATCACACGTATCAAAAAGTATTCCAACGAGACCTGGTTGGCGGAAAGCGATGTTCCTGTTTTTTCAACCTTATCCAACGGTGCTGTTTCTTTGTTCTCGCCTTCTGACATCGTCGACGGAAACGTGAACTGGACATCGGAACGGACACAGAAAGATCATGAGAAATATGTAAACGGTTTTCAGAGAAGATGGAAGCTCTCTGACTCTGTGAAAATAAATGATATAAAATCGAAAGAGATAAGATTTCTGGATCAACCATCATTGGTGAGGAAAGTAGAGGAAGAATACAATGTGGAAGAGGACGTTTTAGCGGAGGACATCGACGAATATTTTGATTATGATGAAGAAAAACTGATCGGTCGAACAAAATTCACAAGGAACCTTCTATACTGCCATGTGTACTTTGAGTTCACGATATATCCTCCAGCACTTCCTAAGGGTGCTTATGAAGACCCGCTCTATACAAAATGGGACGAGGCAGATAAGAAGTGGATGGTTGCACTGGATGGCAGAAAAGCAATACTCAATAGAGTAGAAAAAGAGATTTATGAGCATAAGTCAAAGACAGATACTTTCAATCGGGCAAAGCTCGGAGCGAAACAGAGGATCAGCGAACTTTCTGAAGAAATAGAAAAATTAAAGAGTGTAAAAATGGGATTGATGACTCCCGCAAGAAGAGAAGAAAAGCTAAGAGATTATAAAAAATTGTTCGAAAACACAAATAAAATCGTCAAATCGTTAGAAGATGACATATACATTGACAAAGAGACAGCAGAAAGGGAGAAAAAAATTCCCATAAAAGAAAAAGAAATAGAAGAAAAGGAAGAAAAAATCTCTAACATTGATGAAAGTATTAGAAAAGTTGGCATAGAAATAGATGGCCTCAAGAAAACAATAGGGGTAGAAAAGGATAAAAACCATAAGAAACAGTTGAGCAAAGAGATGGGCAAAAAACAATCCTCCATGAAACAGTTAAAAAGGGACAAAGAATCGGAAGAAAAAGCTCTTAATTCACAAAGAGATGAACTAAATAAACTGAAGGAAAAAATTTCTGTACCTGATGAAGAGTTGTCAAATCTCTTAAAAACCAACGAAAAAAACGTTGAAACATTCGAATTCCCACCTGAGGACCTTCCAGACTGTAAGCCAAATTGCAAGTTATATGTGCATGGGGGCCAGCGCTATCTGGCATTTGAAAATGGGGTCGAAGAAGAGGACATAAGGGGAGAAAAAACGAAACATACGGCTAAACGGCTGAACGCAAAGATTTGCATCGGTGGCTGAGAACATGACAGAACAGAGAATTACGATTCAGATTAACGAAGACGGGCAGATTTCTGCAAAAACGAGCGGGTTCAGGGGCGACATATGCATGGATGCACTTCAGGAGATATTGGGTTCGGATGAACTGTTCGCGGAAGTGAAACCAACAGACGACTTTTATGTGCAGATTCGGACCTCGACAGTAAACAAAATTCAGCAAAGAGGCGGATCTAGATGAGTGCGATCGTAAAAACGCATACGCCATTTTCAGATATAGAATGCCTCCTAGAAGCCTTGGACGCAATTGGTCAGAAATACACCTTAGATGGGACTATGATAATGACTGACAGAATAGACTACTATGGTTCAGAAAGATTCATTTGGGAAAAAGACAGATATGTATTCACTCATGATTCCACCGCGGATATGGAGGGAAGATATCCTTGGAACCAAAATAATCTGAAAAATTGGATGTCGGTAAGCTCTTTTTTGAAAGCTGTGGATACGGGATACAAAGAATCATATATCAAAAAAATGGAAAGGCTTGCGGAAGAGGAGCGCAAAGCAGAAGAGGAGCGCAAACGTAAGATTGTCGAGGCTAAGCGCAACGAAATTGTCACAATAGCAAGAGAGAAAGGATACTTCATCAAGGAGTCAACTGACGGAAAGCAAATCCAATTAGTATTGACACGGACGGTCTGATGTACGGCAGCAGATTCAATATCGCCGAGATTGAATTCGGATGTGAAATATATGGGCCAGGAAGGAGAACAGTAATATGGTTTCAGGGTTGCAGCTTAAAATGCAAAGGGTGCTGGAACTGGCCGATGTGGAGTACGTCCCCTAACAAAATCATAGAGAGAGACGACCTTCTGAAAATAATCATTGAAAACAGATGTGACGGAGTAACGCTGCTGGGAGGGGAGCCGCTCCAACAAGCAGAGAACCTTCTTTGGCTTATGCATGAACTCAAAGCAAAACATATCGACATTATGTTGTACACAGGGTATGAAGAAAAAGAGATTTCGACTTTTGCGATATTCTCAGAAATATGCGAATGCGCCGACATATTGATTACTGGGAGATACATGGAAGAAGAACGCAACATATCCTTACAATGGAGAGGGTCTGAGAATCAGAAAATATTTTTCAAAGACGGCAACTCGATAAAAGAAGAGTGCAACCAGATAGAGATTCGCATTGAGGAAGATGGAAGCATCACTTGCCTCGGATATCCAATAGAAGATGTCAAAAATATCCTGGAATCTGACCTTTACGGTGTGAGTTGTAGAAAGTGATCCACACACTTTCCGCTATAACCTCAAAAAGATTCCGTTATGGAAATAGACATACCGTAAGCTAGATTTTCATCGATACAGATCATCCATGCCGAACAGCATCAGATCCTTTCTACCTTCTGCGTGTTCGATCAGATCGCCATCGAAACCCGATATAGAGAACAGCACGAGTCTGCGGTTGTTGGGACCTTTTACGAAATCCGCTGAATCGGCAAGCCTGTTCAATACGGAGAAGTCAGACTTTCGGCGCCTGAACTTGCATTCACATAAAAGAAAGATACCTGTGCCTCCTTCTCTCGCATCCGCAACGATGTCTATCTCCCTATCCCCATATGCGCCGCGCCCCCACCATTTGCCTATCTCTCTGCAGACGAACCTTCTCTGAATGAATTCCGAGCAGACGTCCTCGAACGCCTGCCCGAAGAAAGTGTCGATGTCTTGCTCCATTTCCGTATAAACGGCATCTGTGTCCTCTGCCCTGAGCCTTGAGCCGTACCGTCTCACAACGCTGAAATGGAAACGGAGAAGATTGTCCTTTATCCTGAGTATTGTGTCCTTGGGGGTATTTGCCATCGGATTTACGCGTTCCACCATTCCGATGAACTCAAGGTCCCTGACGTATCTACCGCACAAAGAATCAGATATTCTCATCTTTTCCGCCAGCTCCTTTATGGTCACGCTGCCTCCGGCTATGAATGTCAGCAGCGAGATGTATGACGAAGAGGGGGACAGTTCTCTTTGGACCATCACCAGCGCTTCATCGGAGAGAGGTGCTGGGGGCCCGACGAAGCTGTTCCTGATGCACTCTTCAAAAGTGTTCCCATCCATTATCTCATGATAATAGGGGACCCCGCCTACCACCATGTAAACCTTCATTGCATCCAAGTCGGTCATTTGGGGATGAAACCTTCTGCAGTCGGTCATTGGCAGCGGCTTGATCTCCATGCGGACCGGGAACCTGCCGAAAAGAGGGCCCACTGGATCTTCGAGTTCTTTTCTCATCGCGCGTATGGACGAACCGCAGATTATCAGCATGGTGTTCGTGCCCCGGAGATCGTGGTCGATGAATTTTTGGACGGCCGAGGAGATGTAGCCGCTGCTTTTTGTGAGGTAGGGATACTCATCAAACACGAGCACCGTCCTTTCCTCGGAGCATATCCGCCTGATCGCCTTCAGAGCGTCCAGGAAGTCCCTGAATGCGCCGGGATCCTCTCCTTTCATTTCTGTAACAGCGTCGCGGATCGCCAAGAGGTTAGCGGATTCGGTGCCGTCGAAGAACTGGATGTACAGCGTAGGCTTACCTTCGCAGAACTTGCCGATGAGAGTGGTCTTGCCTATGCGTCTTCTGCCGTAGATGGCGCATGTCTGGCGTTTGCCCGAAGAATACATATGCTCCAAGTACGCCAATTCCTTCTCTCTTCCGATGAATTCATCCATGCTCTGAAATGTGTCCAGAGGTATTTTAAAATAGTGTTGACGAACCAAATGGTTCTCTAAAATTTTTAACGAACTAAATGGTTCGCGATATGCATTTTGGAATAGACGCTCTGTGGTCGATCCTTTTCTCCGTTCCCCCGTAGAGATAAAAAGCTCATTCCGCCCTATAGTAAAGCTTAATACAGATACTCGTGTTCGGTTGCGTTAAGTGGGGGTGGCCCAGCCTGGTAAGGCGATAGACTGCTAATCTATTGTCCGTAAGGACCCGGGGGTTCGAATCCCCCCCTCCACGCTCTTTCGGTCTTTTGAAGAAATGTGCTCGGATGTATCAAACGTTCCGGCGGGCGCTAACACTACCATTAATACTATCTAAATAATATCTGAGCCATGGTCAAAGGAACCTTGGGCATCGTCGGCTGTCCCATACTTGAGGACGAGATCGTTTATTCTTTGAGTACCGAGAAAGAGGAGAAGAACCTCTACGTCGTGGATACGCCGCCCGCGGGGACGCTTAAGAAGAAATTGGAGCTCAAGGGCATTCCTTTCACTTTGATCGATGAGTGGGATTTCAACAACGGCTATACCGATATCGACCGCGACAGGGGATATAACATCGTTGTGATAATGAACAAACTCGGCCTCCACGTTTACCCGGATGTCCTGCGCCGTACCTTGGAGGAACAGTTGAGATTTCTACAGAACCGCTTCGATGTCATCGCCCTTTATTACGGGATGTGCGGCAACGCGGGATGGGATGTCTCCAAATGGGCCTCCGCCTCCCTCAGCGCGCCGGTCTTCGTCTTCCGCGATAAGAACGGAGAAGTATGCGACGACTGCATAGGCGTCGCCGTCGGCGGGCATTCGCGTTATTGCGATTTCGTAAAGAAGTACACGGGGATGTTCTTCGTCACGCCGGCCATAGCCGGGAATTGGGACGAATACTCAAAAGAATTGGATTTCTCCAAAGGCTTTGAGATAATGGACATCCACACGGTCAAAGAGGTCTTCCAGCTGTACGGGTACAAGAATGCGGTGAAGATAGATACGGGCATAGGGATCAAAGGGGAAGAGTTTGATAACGGATGCAAAAAATTCTCAGACGTTACCGGGCTTGAATTCATAACCGCCGAGCCGGGATCCGTTGACCTTTTTCCCACCGAAAAGCTCTACAATGATGCAAAAGAGACCCTAAATTGCTAAAAACCCCTTATTTCGAACGGTCAGAGTAGAATGAAACAACTTTTTTTGTATATACAAATATATACATTGTGTAGAATAAATTAAAGTATATCATCTATAATGATGGGGTTATGAAATTACTTGTCATTACGGATATACATGGAAACGAGTCGGTCACCGGATGGATAAATTCCGTCGCTGAGAAAGAAAATGTCGACTGCGTTCTGATCCTTGGTGACATAACGGACTTCGGTCCGGACTGGGTCGCCGAGAAGATACTCAGCTCCATCAAAAGGAAAGTATACGCTTTGCCCGGGAACTGCGATCCCCTTTCTATTCCGGGGACATTGTCCAGTTTTGCGATCAACATGCACGGCAAGACCACGGTCCTGGACAAATTCCATGTTGCCGGCCTGGGAGGTTCTAACCCCACCCCCTTCGGCACCCCCTTTGAGCTGGAAGAAGAGGTCATCTACAAGATGCTCAAACCGATATCGAAGGAAGGGATGATACTTATGGTCCACGCTCCGCCGTACGGGATCAACGACAAAGCACCCTCGGGAGTAAGCGTCGGCAGCAAATCCATACTGAGGATAGTGAACGAGTTCAAACCCATACTCGTGCTGAGCGGCCACATGCACGAAAGCCGCGGCATCGAATGTGTGAACGGGACAACATTCGTCAACCCCGGCCCGGCGAGGGATAACCTGTATGCGCTGATCGAGATCGATAAAAGCGGTACGGTCAAGGCGGAGCTGTTCAAAGCGGGAGAATGAGGCCGAACGGCTTTCCGATGGCGGACGTCAGACGTCCCAGATGACATTCATCGTCTTCAGTATCATGTAGACGTTTGAGAATATGATGTACCCGAAGCAGATGGAGACGGGGAGAATGTTCGGATCGATCCCCGCTTCGAGTCCTATTGTATAAGACGTCATGTACCCGTACATTCCCAGGAAGAATGCCACCAACGACATGCCCAGCGTCACTGCGACATCCCTCTTCACGCTGATCGTCTTGAGATAGGCCTCGATCTCTTTGTCGCTCGTTCCCAGCCCTTTCACGAACTCAAGGAGTTCGTCCCTCGACATGCTCTCAACGGCCTGGTCCTCCTCCATGATCCTTTCGATGGTGGCAGGCATGGGTTTCTTCCCGAAATGAGGGTGCAGGACATGTACTATCAGATACACCCCGATTATTGCAAAGGTAAGGGACATCAGAATGGAGAACATGCCCTCCAGAGCATTTGGAAGGTCTCCGTGCGCATTGTAGAGCTTCCAGATGTTCTTATCGAACACTATGCCGAGGATCGCCGCAAATGCGACGGCTATCCCTATGTATTTGATGCGGCTGACTGACCTCATCAGCCTTCCGCTTTTTGTATGCGGATCAGGAGATATCCTGAACATTCTCTTCAATATCTCCGATGAACCGCGGCTCTTTCTCGGCACGTTCTCATAATCCGTTATTTGCTTAAAAATGATGGGCTTTGCGGGTGCCGTTACGTCGAGTTTCGAAACGGTTTTTTGAAGAATGATCATTTCTCTTTGTTTGCAACGGCAATTGTCCTTCGGACGAAAGAAAAGAGTGTCGGCAGATTGCAGAAGGGCGTCTTCCTTGTCGTACATATTTTCTTAAATTTGCCCATAAAGTCGTGCATATTTTCTTAGTTCTTCCTGCAAAAATCGTACATTTTTTCTTAAATTTGCCCATAAAGTCGTACATATTTTCTTAGTTTTTCCTGAAAAAGTCGTGCATATTTTCTTAAAATCCGATAATTCTTCAGAGAATGAATAATTGATCTCCAACTATTCTCCGAAAAATTTTCGCAGAAATGTCCGAATGACCTCCAGTCACAAAGCAAATGAGAAAGTTCCATCCACAGAGGGAGAGAGAATTTACCGATCCGGCCTCAAATATGTTTTCCGGCTGCAGCGGTTTTCATTGCCCTATAAAGATGATAGAAAAAAGGTTTATATACGGAACCGTAATTGGCAGACCGATACCAATGGCATTGTGGCAGGGAAAATCAAAAAGGAAACCCAGCGGAGGCAGGCGTGTCTTCAGCAGGGGCAAGAGGAAGTTCGAGATCAGCAGGGAGAAACAATATACGAAAGTAGGAAAACAATCCCTGAAACACTACCGCGGACGCGGGGCCAGCTCCAAAACTTGTATGCTCGTCGCCGAATACGCAAACGTGGTGGACAAAAAGACCAACACAGTCCAGAAGTCGAAGATCCTCAACGTTACGGTCAACCCTGCAGACCCCAACTACGTTCAGCGTAACATTCTCAACAAAGGCGCCAGGATCAAGACGGAACTCGGAGATGCCATCGTCACCTCCAGGCCCGGACAGGACGGAGCGATAAACGCCGTTCTCGTAGAGAGCTGAACGCATTCCCTCGTTCATCTCCCAGGCAACTTCTTTAAATCTTTTCTGTATTAAGATAGTGATAAACATGGCGTACGATGCGGATACGGCGATCACTTTATGGCCCGAGTATTTCGATGTCAACAGGACCAGAGCGATGGGGAGAAGGCTCCCCAAGAACCTTTGCGTCAAGGACCCGGACATCGATATCATAGCGAAAGGCGCGCTGATATTGGATCTGGAATATGAGGTGTACGAGAACAAGGCGTACCCTTCGAACTGGGCCGCCAAACGCGGCTGCGTCAAGGTCGAGAGAGGAAAACTCTCCAAGACGGAACTCCTGCCAAAGATCGCGGAGATCCTTGTCAAGAACCAGAAGAAATGATCACTTCCTTGGATTCCTCGGTCATCGACGCCAATTCCGAGGCCGTGGGCGTCGGGGTACCGGTTCTCATGAACAATGCCGGTAAGGCCGTATCCTCTGTTCTGACGGAAAGGTTCCCCGGCAAAAGGATAGCTTTCATATGCGGCAGCGGCAACAACGGCGGGGACGGGATCGCGGCCGCGGGGATGATGGATCCCGACAACATTACCGTATATCTTCTGAGACCGAAAAGCTCCATAAGATCGGATTTCGTTAAAAGGATCCTGTCCGAACTGAAATGCCGGATCGAGGACTTCTCCGAATTCGAAGAGGACGGATATGACGTTATCGTCGACTGTGCGCTCGGTACGGGGATGTCCGGAGAGGTCAGGCCGCCATACGATGGGTTTATTAGAATGGCAAACGGATTCAAGGGGTACGTGGTGTCAGTGGACGTGCCGTCAGGCCTGGGAACCTCACTGCCGTTAAGGCCGCACATGACCATAACGCTGCACGACGAAAAAGAAGGCATGGATCGTGAGAACTCAGGAGAGATCATTGTGAAAGATATCGGCATCCCGAAAGAAGCGTACGAGAACGTGGGCCCGGGAGATATGCTCAGATACCCTATTCCGAAAGAGGACAGCCATAAAGGCGATAACGGGAAGCTGCTCATAATCGGCGGCGGGCCGTATTACGGTGCGCCGGCGATGTCCGCTCTCGCCGCCATGAGGGTCGGTGCAGATATCGTGAGAGTTGCCGTCCCCGAGAACTGCTCGCATACCGTTGCATCATTCTCTCCTGTCATGATGATCAGCAGCCTGCCCGGAGACTCGCTGAGATCGGAGCATCTGCCCCTTTTGCTGAAACTGTCCCAGCAGCATGACGCGGTTCTTATCGGACCCGGAATAGGCATATCGGATGGAACGGCCGCAACGGTAAGAAAGTTTGTCAAGGAATGCGGCGCGCCGGTCGTCATCGATGCCGACGGTCTCTCCGCACTGGGAACCGGTTTCGTATCAAACGGGAAAGCGGTACTCACTCCCCATCACAAGGAATTCGAAAAGTTGGGAGGTGATCCGATGGGTGCGGGCGATCCCGTCAAAGAGATGGCGAAGAGAACGAACTCCGTCATCCTGCTCAAAGGCAGAACAGATAAGATATCGGACGGAGAAAGAACAAGATCCAACCTCACCGGCAGCCCGGGCATGACCGGTGCCGGCACCGGGGACGTATTGTCAGGAATTGTCGCCGGGCTCCTGTCCAAAGGGATGAGCTGTTTCGACGCTGCCGCGTTAGGCGCTTTCATTTCCGGTAGAGCTGGAGAATATGCGTTCAAAGAACTATCCTATGGTATGACGGCGGTAGACGTCATAGAAGCGATACCGAAAGTGCTCAAAGAGTACCTAAGGTGATGAAATGGATCTGCAGCCCGTCCACGGCATTCCTGCCCTGAGGGCCGATGAATATCTTGTGATCGGGGACCTCCACATCGGGATCGAGTCCCATTGGAGGTCCAAAGGGTTCCATGTCACTTCACGAACGGATGATATGTTCGATTCGGTCATCAAAGCGGCGGACGATACCGCAAGCAGGCTCATCGTGTTGGGTGATGTGAAAGACTCCGTCCCCGGATCGACAAAACAGGAATACAAAGAGATACCGGTGTTCTTCGAAAGACTGCTGGAACGTTTTGATTCCGTTGAAGTTGTGAGGGGGAACCATGACACCAACATAGAGGAGTTCCTTCCGGGCCACGTTCGAATACGGTCCGCCTCCGGAATAAGGATAGAGGATGTCGGATTCGCGCATGGGCATACTTGGCCTTCGGAGACCGTCATGTGCGCGGAGACCTTGGTAATGGCCCACGACCATCCGGCAATAATGTTCAGGGACGGCGTAGGGAGACAGGTGAACGAACCATGCTGGGTAAGAGGGAGGTTCAGAGACATCCCATCGGAAAGGTACGAGAGCCTGCCTGAAAATTTTGTGATAATGCCCGCTTTCAACAGGATGCTGGGGGGTTCCCCTGTGAACATCACGGGGGAAGCTCTTCTCGGACCGATAATGGGCGGAGATCTTCTTGATCTTGAGAATGCCACCGTGCATCTGCTTGACGGCCTGGATCTCGGAAAACTTTCCGGACTTATGCTTTCAGGCGGCGGACGTCAAAGAAGGGGGAGAAAGGCACTGCTCCAAAATGTCGAGTGAGGGTGCGGGTTCTCCTCTTTTATCGGTTTATACATTATGCGTCCTTTTTTTATATATTTAATATCTATGTGTAAATATAATTTATACTTTACATAGTACTTTCTTCCATAAAGCTAATTAGGGCCATCGGATTTATCCTGACACGAATTGCAGGAAACGATACAGGAGTTCAGGATAAAAGAGGCATATTAAATGAAAACTGTCACTATCAAAAATAAAAATACAAGAAATAAAGGCATTGCTGCGATAATGCTTACGCTGCTTTTGGGCGTCGCGATAATGTCATTTCTGCCCGGGGACAGCGACGCGGCGCTGCCCGGAGCGAGGAGCCATACCGCAGGTAACGGAGATGTCTTCCTTGGCGGAAACTACATCGAATTGGGATTATCGAAAATGGGATCGTTCGGGTCCATGGGACCGGCACCTGCAGGATTCCACCCGCTTGATTCCCAACACCCGAATCGGATCGGATTTGTTGTGGATGATGACGGATGGGATGTCGGTAATGCTCCCATCACAGGAGACTTCTTCCTTCCCGGCGAACCCGAAGAGCGGTTCGTTCTGGGATACTATTTGGGGGCAACACAGGTGTTGAACCGGGCCGCAGAGGCCGTTGGAAACGCATGGGCCACACCCATAACTCCCTTGGAAACCGTGGACGCATCCGACCTGAGCGGAGGTCTGCTAAAAGCGGTAACGACTGGAATAACAAAAGACAACATAAAACTGACCCAGACCGTATCATTCAAGGTAGACGATAAATTCTTCTGGATATCGGTCGAGATAGAGAACCTGTCCTCAGGAACAGTGACCGACGTGAGATACATGAGGTCTGTGGATCCCGATCAGGATCACTACGGCGCAAACGGAACGTTCGACACATACAATAAAGTGATAAGCAACCCGGCCCCGCCTTACAGCGGCAATCAGGCGGCAATGGTCGCCTCGTACGGGCCGAACAGCTTCGTTCCTTTCTTGTTCGTCAGCTATGACGAAAGGGCGCGCGTATCAGTACTAAGTAGTTTGTATTCAGATTCGCTTTGGTCTCCCAGCATTTGGGCGGAGAATATGGGCGGCCCGACGGTGCCCACAGATAGCAACCTTGCCTTTACCAGTGAAATGCTAGGCGCAGGGAACCTTAACGGCTTCGTCAGGGCTGATGTGGGCATTGCAATAACATTTGCCTTCGGAGACCTCGCCCCCGGCGACAAGGTCTCCCTGGAAATGGCCGCAAGCCTGGACAGCGATCCGCAAGAGACGATCAACGTGGTCAGTGATACGGTCGAGCCTACGGTCTCGCCGGATGTCATCACCGTATCCAACATCAAGCATGACTCGTTGAGACTTAGCTGGAATAAAGCCACAGACAACAAGACCCTGCAGTCGGATCTGATATATTATGTCTATACAAGCGCGAATGATGACATCGACACTGTCGGCGACTGCTTACAGCGCGGCACCCTCCTGAACCCGGGAGGCACGGTGGACATAAGCACAATGCTCTCAGGCGGCCTGCTTCCGTTGACAACGTATTACTACAATGTGGTGGTGGCAGATGAGGCCGGCAACATGGCGGCCTATGCCTCTGTGGGCGCAACGACCCTTGCGCAGGGGAGCGACAGCCCCAGATACACCGTTACTTTGGTCCCGGGGGACGGATACACCTTTACCCCTCTCAGCAAGATGAATGTTGTGCAGAAGGGCGGTTCGTATCCCTTTTCGATCTCAGTGGATGCCGGATATAACCCGTCAACACTTGTCGTAAAAGTGAACGGAACGGCCATTGCAATGACCAACGGTGCCTCCTACACCATTTACAACATCACCAGGGATACGGTCATCACCGCAGAGGTGTCCCCGTTCGCCCACAGGGTGATATTGCCGGATGGTACGGAATACACCATATTCCCCGAGTCATCCACACAGGTCGACCACGGAGGGTCCTTCTCATTCACCATTAAATCCGTGAGGGAAGACGGAGGGACGCCTATCGTGAAGGTTGACGGAATAGTGCTGGAGCAGACCGGCGGCAAGTACGTCATAACCGATATCACCGGCGATGTTGTGGTGACAATCGAGACGGAAGACGATGGAGGTGCGGACATCGTCCTCATCATTGTGATCGTCGTTATCGGATTGGCAGTCATCATTGCGGTGGTCTACTTCATATTCTTCAGAAAGGGTGCGTGAGTCGGACAAACACTTTAGAGGGGTATTCCCCTCTTTTACCTTTATTTTTCATAGTAATAACAGATCAGTGCAAACCACCCGTGCACTGAGCGGTCGGAGCGCTTGTATATGGTAAGATCTCAAAGAGCCACATCAAATAAGGAAATGATAGAAAAAGAATAAAGGGGAGGGGGGCTCCCCTTTTGTTTAAGTTTAAAGGTTCTTTGACACCGTGTCGTACACAGAGCCGTCGGAGTTCCTGATCACTGCCCTCATGGGCATCTGTCCCGGCAGGCTGTGCGTTGCGCACGAGTTGCACGGGTCGTAGACCCTGAACGCCATCTCCACCATGTTCAGCAGGCCCGGCGATATCTCGTAGTTCTTTATCAGGGCCTTTGCGATCTTCATGGTGTCAATGTTCATCGGACCGTTGTTGTTGGTGGTCCCGACGACAAGGTTGCATGCGGTCACGATACCGTTCTCGTCGCAGGTGTAGTCGTGGGTGAGGGTTCCTCTCGGCGCCTCCACGCATCCTACTCCGCGTCCTCCGGGGACTATGTCCTTCTGCTTTATGTTCGGGTCTGTGATGTTCGGGTCGTACGCGTGCTGGTGGACCTTCTCGGCTCCGTAGAGCATCTCGATGATCCTTGCCCAGTGGGTGGCCAGGTTGAAGTGCACCGGTCCCTCCACTCCCAGACTCTTGAAGATCGCCCTGAACTCCTCGAACGCGGCCTGCGCCTTTGGCGTCGATATGCTCTCGGAGACGTTCAGCCTGCCGAGAGGCGTGGCGCGGTACATTCCGCTGTCCGGGCCGGCGACGGGTCCCTTGTATCCGGGCTTCCTCAGGTACGGGAACTTCTCATAGGACCACGGCTCCACCGCCTCGCCGATGTGGTCGAGGTAGTCGAATGCGTTGTATTTGTCCCATTCGTTGCCCTTCTGATCTACGACCCTTACCTTTCCGTCGTGGAACTCAAGCTGGTTCTTGTCGTTGACCAGACCCATGCTGTACAGCTCGCTGTAGTACAGGTCGGTATTCTTTATGATATCCAAGTATTCCTTGTTCTCAAGGACGAGGCTTTTGAAGATGCCCAGAGAGGTCTCCGCGAACGCCACGAGGTTGTCCGCGTATCCCTGGATCTCTTTGACCTCTTCCTTGTTCACGGCCTTGCTGACACCGCCGGGGACTCCCATCACCGGGTGGGTGGCCTTTCCGCCGATTATCGCCTGGATCTTCTGCGCCTGCGCGCGTGCCGTGACGACGGCCGTTCCAAGTTCCAATCCGACGCGTGCGACCACTCCGAGGACGTTCCTCTCCGCTGCCGGAGCGGCCGGTCCGCAGACGAAGTCCGGTCCCGCCAGCGCATAGAAGTGCGCTATGTGGCTGTGCACAAAGTGCGCGTGGTAGAACAGATCCCTCAGGCGGAATGCCGCCTCGGTGGGCTTCGTGTTGTAGCAGCCGTCGATGGCCTTTGTGGAGGCCAGGTGGTGCGCTCCCGGACAAACGCCGCAAAGCCTTGCGGTGATCTGGTTGAGCTCCACTACTTTCCTTCCCACGCAGAATCTCTCGAACCCTCTGACCTCCGGGACCTGCCAGTATGCGTTGCTGACGTTTCCGGAGTCATCAAGGAATATCTCTATCTTTCCGTGACCCTCGAGACGTGTTATCGGGTCAATGGTCACCCTGTTAGAGGTGGCCTTCTTCTTTTCGTCCCATATTACGGGGCCTGTCATCTTACTTACCTCCCTTTTCTACAACCGATCTCTTGATCAGGGACTTGCCCATCGTATACGCGTAGAAGTATCCGAGCGGGTCCTTGACCGTCGACATGATGTCTGCGATCGTTTCTTCCTCCATGGTCGCGTCGTCATCCAGGACGGGGAACATCGAGGCTATGGCCGTAAGGGCGCTGGCTCCCTGCTCTTGGACGGCGACGGTGGGGCCGTAGCATCCGCGGCAGGGCTGTCCCGCCCTTGTGCATCTTGCGTTGCATCCTCCCACTGTGGCGGGTCCGAGACAGAGTATCCCCTGGTCCATCAGGCACAGTTCCGGGTCCACATCTATCTGATGGGGCTCCACGATCTTCGTGATCCTTCTGTTCTCTTTGCGCCTGGGGCACTGCTCGCAGAGGGTCCTCGTCACGACGCCGATGTTCGTCCCCTTGGGGGGCAGGGCGACGCCGTTGTATGCGAAGTCCGCGACAGCTTTCAGCATATAGGAGATCGATTCCTGCAGCGGAGGGCATCCGGGCACGTAGTAGTCCACATCGATGACCTGGTCAAGGGTCTTGACCGTGTCATACAGCACCGGGAGAGTGAGCACGCCCTCGGGCGCGCTGTACTCGAACTGCGGTATGACCGGCGAGTCGCTGTGGTAGTCGGCCTGGAAGTTCGCCGTGGCGGGCGTCTTTCTGTACACGTAGTCGAGGATCTCATCCTTTCCGCCGGGTACCAGGTTGGCAAGGGCGGGGGATCCTCCGAAGCATGCGCATGCTCCGTACGATACCACGATCACCGACTTCTTCCTCAGGAGTCTCACCATGTGCTCGTTCTCCGAGTTCCTGACAGCTCCCGATATTATGGACACGGTGATCGATCCGTCCTCCATCTCCGCTATGTCGTGCTCTTTTCCGTCGGCTGCGATAGGCCACATGACGATGTTCGCCATGTCGCCTATCGTGAGTATCCTCTCGTTCACGTCAAGCAGGGACACATCGCATCCTCCGCATGCCGCCGCCCAGTATATCGCAAGGTTTATCTTGCCGTTGGGGGGCGCTCCGGGAAGGAGGTCTCCGAGGTCGGCCATCTTGAGCTGCGCCGCGGCCACCGACTCGGGGGTCTTTGTCGCGCATGCCGCCTTTTGGGGTGCCGAAGCCTTTGCGGCCTTTGCGGTCGTCTTCGGCGCGTCCTTGGCCTTTTTCTTGAATCTTTCAAAGAATGACATATTACTTCTCCTCCGTTAACGGCGTAGGTCCGAGCGCCTTGATGGTGTCGACGAATTCGGTCAGGGTCTTCTGGAACTTCTCCCCTTCTGAGGCGGAGACCCACTCGAGCTTCAGCCTCTTCGGGTCGAACCCGTACTGTTCAAGCACCATTCTGATCAGCGCTATCCTTCTTCTCGCTCTGTAGTTGCCTCCGATGTAGTGGCAGTCTGCCGGGTGGCAGCCGAGCACTATCACTCCGTCGGCCCCTTTCGCAAGGGACCTGAGTATGAATTCGGGGTCCACTCTTGCGGAGCACATCGTCCTTATGATACGGAAGTTGGGGGGCATCTGAAGTCTTGCCACTCCTGCCCCGTCCGCTCCCGCATAGGAACACCAGTTGCAGCAGAACGCTACTATCTTAGGTTCAAAATCTGACATTTTCCTCACGCTCCCGCCTTGTCGAACAAAGCGTCTATCTCAGCGATGATCTGCTTGTTCCTGAATCCTCTCTGTTCCATGGCGGCTGCCGGGCACGACGCGACGCATGATCCGCATCCCTTGCAGAGTCCGGGGTTCACATTGCTTTTGAGCCTTCCGTCCTCTTCGGCGACAATGGTTATCGCGTTGTAGTCGCAGCATCCCTCGCAAACGCCGCATCCGTCGCACAGGTCGGGGTTGGAGACCGCGACTATGCCTTCGGATATCAGCTTGTCCTTGGAAATGGTGGTCAGCATCCTTGCCGCCGCACCGGATCCCTGAGCTATGCACTCGTCCATGAATTTGGGCCAGTGCGCCGTACCGGCTACATACACTCCCTCGGTGGCGAAGTCCACGGGCCTGAGCTTCTGGTGGGCCTCGAAGAAGAACCCGTCCTTGCTGATCGGGACCTTCACCATCTTTGCGAGCTCTTCCTTCTCCTCACGGAGAGGCGCTATTCCCGCCGCTAGCACCAGTGTGTCCACCGGTATCTCTACGTCCGTCCCGAGTATCGAGTCGTACGCTTTTACCTTGCTTCCGGTAAAGTCTGGAAGAGAGTCGTCCACGCAGTACCTGAGGAACTTGACGCCGAGGCTGGATGCCTTGTTGTAAAGCTCCTCGCGGAATCCGTATGTCCTGATGTCCTTGTGGATTATTGCCACGTTCGCCGTGGGATCCTTCATCTTTATCTGGATCGCATTGCGGAGGGCTCCTGCGCAGCATACGCGGGAGCAGTACTTCACGGAGTCGCTCCTTGAGCCGACGCACTGGATGAAGGCTACGTTCTTTCCGGTGAACTTGCCGCTTGCCAGGGCCTCTTCGGTCTCAATGATGGTCATCACTTTCTTGTCAGAGCCGTAGTTGTACTCGGCAGGCTTGTATTGGGCCGCGCCGGTAGCGAACAGGACCGCGCCGACAGGTATCTCGCCGCATCCGTCCGCGACGATCTTGAAGTTCCCTACAAATCCGGGGATGTCCCTCACGACCGTTCCTTTGTGGACCTTGATCAGCTTGTTGCCCTCGACCTTGGCGATCAGTTCTTTCACGAAGGTAGCGACATCTTTGCCGTCCTCTTTGTGGCGGAACTTGAGCGCGAATCCTCCGAGCTCTTTGCTCTTCTCGAAGATGTGCACAGGTATCCCCTGCGCGGCAATGTCGAGCGCCGCTGTCATTCCGGTTATCCCGCCGCCGATGACGGCCGCAACCTTGGTGACCTGTATCTCGGAACCGACCAGGGGCTCGAGGAGAGCGGCCTTCGCGATGGACATCCTGAGAAGGTCCTTCGCCTTGGTGGTCGCCGCCTCTGCGGCGTGCATGTGGATCCATGAGCACTGGTCGCGGATGTTTGCCATGTTGAAAAGATACTTGTTCAGGCCGCCGTCCCTGCAGGCCTCTCTGAACAGAGGCTCGTGGGTCCTGGGGGTACAGGATGCGACGACGACTCTGTTGAGGTCCTCTTCCTGTATTGCCTTCGATATCTCTTCAAGGCAGTCCTGGGCGCAGGCATACTGCGACTGTTTCGAAAGAACGACGTTCGGAAGCGTCTTTGCGTATTCCGTGACGGCAGGAACATCCACCACCGATCCGATGTTTATGCCGCAGTGGCATACCCATACTCCGATGCGGGGTTCCTTGCCTTCGACGTCCTTCTCCTGGGGATATTCTTTCGGCGCACGGGGAACGAACTTGTCGTCGACGATGTACGCTCCGGCCTTCCCTGCGGATCCGCTTGCCTCCGCAACGGAGGTGGGGATGTCCTTGGGTGCCGCGAAAGCTCCCGTAACGAATACTCCCTCTTTCGTTGTCTCGAGGGGGTTGAAGACCGCGGTCTTACAGAATCCGAACTCGTTGAGTTCGATCCCGAGTATGTTTGCGATCTCTTCCGCTCCCTCCGGCGGGTTGAGCCCGATGGAGAGCACGACGATGTCATACTCGTCCGAGGCGGGGTCGCCGTTGGAACTCGTGAAATTCACTATGAGCTTCTTTGTTTCGGGGTCCTCGTCCACGTTCGATACGCGGGCGGACCTGTGCATCTTTATGCCGTACTCTTTCTGGCCTCTCTCGATGTAGGCCTCGAACTCTTTTCCGTAGGACCTTATGTCCATGAAGAATATGTCCTCCTGAACGTCAAGGTGCTCTTTCGTGATGATCGCCTGCTTTGTGGCATACATGCAGCAGACCGATGAACAATACTTCTTCCATCCGGCCTGCTCGGACCTTGAACCGCAGCACTGTATGAATGCGATCTTCTTGGGCTCCTCTCCGGAGGACGGCACCGTTATGTGGCCTCTCTCGGGGCCCGATGCGCACATCATCCTCTCGAACTCGAGTGCCGTGACCACGTTCTTGAATCTGCCGTAGCCGTACTCGGTCGCGACGTGGGCGTCCCATACCTTGAACCCGGGCGCGGCGATGATCGAGCCCACTTCTATCTGAAGCTCCTCATCCTTTTCCTCGTAGCTGATCGCTTTCTTCTGACAGATCTTCTCGCACACACCGCACTTGCCGGACTGTATCATCCTGCAGTTGGCCGCGTCTATGATAGCGACCCTGGGCACCGCCTGTGCATGGGGGATGTAGATCGCCCTTCTCGTTGTAAGACCATACTCGAACTCATCCGATATCCCTTTTGAGGGACACTTCGCAAGACAGTCGCCGCAGGCTGTACACGATGAAGGATCAACGTACCTCGCCTTTTTCTTGAGCGTGACTTTGAAGTCCCCGGCTTTACCATCCACTTTCAGAACCTCGTGGAAGGTCAGGGTCGTTATGTTCGGATGCCCGATACAATCTGCCATCTTTGGTGAGAGGATACATGCGGAACAGTCGTTTGTCGGGAATGTCTTGTCGAGACGGGACATCGTACCGCCTATCGTGGGGAGCCTCTCCACAAGATAAACGTGTATGTCCCTGTCCGCAAGATCCAACGACGCCTGTATACCCGCGATTCCTCCGCCGATAACTAATGCTGATTTCGTCAAATCCTTGCCTCCGATATACCAATTTGATAATTGGAACAATTGGGGTATTATTTTCTTTATTAAAGCCCTTACTACACAATGGTTAATATATCAGAACGCATTTTAAAAAAATCATTTCCTTAAAATCAAAAACTTTCTCATACAATTTTGGGATTAGCTCTTTTTGATACGACCCAGGCATAATTTCATACTGTTAAAATTGGTATTTTATCAGACGGTAATTCAACTTATTTTTTTGTAGTATAAATGCATAAGAAAATGAAATTCGTATGCATATTACTGACCCTTCCCGACCCTTCACCGGGAAGTATTAAAAGGATAAATTTTATTAACCATGTCATGGACTTAGCAAATACCATTTTTCTTCTGGGTATGCTGTTGATGCTGGTTATACTGATAGCCATTGTATTTGTCGTCCAAGGATATATGGACGCGAAATATGACCTCCGCGGTAAAATAAGGGGCAAACCTCGGAACAAATCTACAACTTTTTTGGATGAAGGGGAGGACGAGAAGAAGTGTGAGATTTGCTACGGAAAGATCGATGCGGACCCCGTCGCGGTATGCGCCTGCGGCAAGATCTTCCATGATGCCTGCGCGAAGCCGACGGGTTCCTGCCCCTACTGCGGAGCGGGGTACGATACCATGGAGGTCAGAGAGCCCGAGAGGACCAGATGCCCCGTGTGCGGAAGATTCCTTAAGGGCAGCATATGCTCGTGCGGCGCTGTGATACCGAGGAAGGACGGCACCATCATCTGCAAATGCGGGAATGAAGTGGATATCGGGAAACCGGTCTGCAAGAAATGCGGCGCCGCGTACGAAACAACGACGATGACAGTATTCAAAGAGCAGAAGTGAGATAGGGAAACGTTTCAAATGGTCGTTAAAGAAAAAAGGGGAAGGTACCGATACGTCGTCTTCAGCGTGTCCCCGGAGATGAGAAAGGAACTGCTGATCAAAAGGCTCAGATCGGTCTGCTCCGGCGACCCGCCGTACATCGTCCAATGCGTTTCCGGAAAGGCGGTGATCCGATGCTCTCCAAAAGACAGGGATGAGATGATCGGTCTCATGTTTCAGGCAGACCCTTCCTCCGTCCCGCTCATGACATCCGGCACCCTCTTCAAGGTCAGGAGCAAATACCCCGAGCTGAAAGCGAAGAAGAAATGACCCCATTTTAAAACCGCGCGTCTGTAAACTAATAAATAGTGCCGCGCGGTTGTCGCTTTTGAAGGAGAAAAAGAATATGCAACCAGGACAAATGGCATATGACAGGGGGATCACTGTGTTCTCCCCTGACGGAAGATTGTTCCAGGTAGAGTACGCACGCGAAGCGGTAAAAAAGGGCACGACCACGATAGGGCTGAAATTCAAGAGCGGGGTCATCCTTATGGTGGACAAAAGACTGTCCAGCAAGCTCGTCGAACCCGGTTCGATCGAGAAGATCTACGACATTGACGATTACATCGGATGCGCAACATCCGGTCTTGTGGCCGATGCCAGGGTCCTTATTGATGAGGCGAGAAGGAACGCGCAGAGGCACAAACTCACTTATGGAGAGAACATTGCGGTGGAGCTTCTTGTCAAGAACGTCTGCGACTACAAACAGAACTATACCCAATACGGCGGCGGACGCCCATTCGGGGTGGCCCTGCTGGTGGCGGGCGTTGACGACCTCGGAGTGCACCTTTACGAAACAGATCCCTCCGGCGCTCTCGTGGCATACAGAGCAACGAGCATCGGCTCCGGAAGGCCTGTGGTGATGGACCTTCTTGAAAGAGAGTTCGCCGACGGCATGTCGTTCGAGGCTGCCGCCAAGCTCGGATTGAAAGCGCTGAGCGCGGCGATCGAGGACAGCCTGTCCGCGGAATCCGTTGAGATAGGGGTCGTGGAAAAAGGAAAGAGATTCAGAAGGCTGGCCGATGCCGAGATCACAAAGCTGATCGGCAAGGCCTGAGCGGCCGGTCCCATGGTCAATCTGGACGACGCCATAATCGCAAGGCTGGAAAGCCACGGCGAGACCTTCGAGATACTTCTTGACCCGGCGGTCATGAACATCCTCAAACAGGGAAAGAAAGTGGATATCACCGAATTCCTTGCAGTGGAGGATGTTTTCAAGAACTCCGGCAAAGGGACCAGGCCCGCCGAGGAGAAGATCAAAGAGGTCTTCGGAACTGATGATATATCGGCGATAGCGCAGAAGATCCTTGAGAAGGGCGAGGTGCAGATGACCTCCGAGCAGCGGAAAGAGATGCTGGAGGCAAAAAGGCACCAGGTCATCACCTATATTTCCGCCAACGCCATAAATCCCCAGACCAAACTCCCGCACCCGTATGTGAGGATCGAACTGGCCTTGGATGAGGCCAAATTCCACGTGGACCCTTTCAGGCCCATCGAGAAAGAGATCGATGAGGCAATGAAGCTGCTCCGTCCGCTGCTCCCGATCCGTTTCGAAAAGAGCAGGATCGCCATCAAACTTAAGGGCGAGGATTACGGCAGATGCTTCGACGAAATGATCCAATACGGGATCATCGAAAGGGAAGAGTGGGCCGCCGACGGATCATGGATAGGATTGATGGAGCTGCCGGCAGGCATGGTGCCCGAGCTTACGGAAAAGCTCAAGCACAAGACCAAAGGGACAGCGTCAATAAAAATGATTTAAAGTATACATTCAAGAGAAGTGATAATAATGCAAAAAAGAAACGCCAGACCCGCACGCGAGATCGTGGTCCCCGGAGACCTGCTGGATGACAGCGGGATGGATGCGGGGAACAACGCATACGTGCTCAATGGCAAAGTGTACGCCGGAGTCTTAGGCGTCAGGAACGCACATAACGACACCGTCGGCGTCATCCCCCTGGGAGGACGCTACATGCCGGTAACAGGCGACACGGTGATCGGGATCATAGAGGACATAGGTCCTTCGAATTGGCTTGTGAACATAAACGCCCCGTATCCCGCGCCGCTGCACGTGAACGAGGTACCGTGGAAGGTCGAGTTCGGTGACACATCGAAGTACCTTAACGTGGGGAACGTGGTCATGCTGAAGGTACTGATGGTGGACGAGAGCAAGAAGATACAGGTCACCATGAAGGATTCGGGACTCAGAAGGATCGAGGGGGGGCAGCTTGTAGAGATGCCCCATTCGAAGGTCTCCAGAGTGATCGGCAAGAGCGGTTCCATGATACAGATGATCAAGAACCTTACTGACTGCCGTATGTTCGTAGGACAGAACGGAAGGATCTGGATCGACGGCGACGAGAACGCTGAGATCGCGGTAGAGGCCGTGAGGATAATCGAGAGAGAGGCGCAGAGCAGCAATCTCACGGAAAGAGTAGAAAACTTTATTAAAAGCAGACTCCCGGAGAAGGAAGAAAACAAAGGGGAGGGATATTGATGAGCGGACAGACCGATATGGTATTAGTAGACAAGAAAGGCATGAGGATCGACGGAAGGAAGGCCGACGAACACAGGCCTGTTCACATTGAGGCCGGAGTACTCAGCAACGCTGACGGCTCCGCATATTTGGAGATAGGAAAGAACAAAGTGCTTGCGGCGGTCTATGGGCCGAGAGAGTGCCACCCAAGGCACCTGCAGGACCCGACCAAAGCGATAATCCAGTGTAAATACAACATGCAGGCGTTCTCCGTCAGCGACAGGAAAAGGCCGGGACCCGACAGAAGGTCGGTGGAAATCTCGAAGATAATCGCCGAGGCCTTGGAGAAAGTGGTCCTGACGGAACTGTATCCCCGTGCGTCGATCGATGTCTACATCGAGATACTGCAGGCGAATGCGGGAACGAGGTGCGCCGGTCTGACCGCCGCCTCGGTCGCGCTTGCGGACGCGGGCATCCCCATGCGGGATATCGTCCCCGCGGTCGCCGCCGGCAAAGCGGACGGCCATGTCCTCTTGGACCTCAACAAAGAAGAGGACAACTTCGGGCAGGCCGATGTCCCCTTGGCGATCGTCCCCTCGACGGACGAGATCGTCCTTCTGCAGATGGACGGCAACATGACCAGAGAAGAGTTCGATAAAGCTATTGACCTGGCCTTCGGTGCCTGCCATGAAATATATGAGAAACAGAAGACCGCTCTGAAAGAGCGCTACGCCGTTACCAAGGAGGATGAGGAAGATGAGTGAGCACGTTGTTTCCGAGATCAAAAGGGACCACATAATGAAGCTCCTCAAAGATGGAAGGAGAGAGGACGGCAGGGGTGTCGATGATATCCGAAAGATCAGCATCGATGCCGGCTGCGTCGAGAGTGCGGACGGCTCCGCAAGGGTCAAGCTCGGAAGGACCGAGGTCATAGCGGGAGTGAAGATCATGCCCGGGACCCCGTTCCCCGATACTCCCAACAGCGGCGTCCTGACCATGGGAGCGGAACTTATCCCAATGGCCCACTCCACGTTCGAGTCCGGGCCTCCGGGAGAGGACGCCATCGAGTTGGCGCGCGTGGTGGACCGCGGCATACGCGAGTCGGGAATGGTGGACGTCAAGCAGCTGTGCATCAAAGAAGGAGAGGAAGTGTGGATGTGCTTCGTCGACATGTACGCCCTGGATTACGACGGGAACCTGTTCGACGCCGCCAACATCGCAGCGGTAAGCGCCCTCAGATCGGCCGTTATCCCGGCCGAGCAATACGGCAGGGGAGAGAACAAACCTCTGCCCGTTACCTGTACGCCGGTCTCCGTTACATCAGTCAAAATAGGAAATGATTTAATACTTGACCCAAATTTCGACGAAGAGATGATATCATCCGCCCGCCTGACCGTCACAACTGACGACGAAGGCAACTTCAGGGCCATGCAGAAGGGAGGGAGGGGTTCGATCACACGCGACGAACTCAGCCTGTGCCTGGACAGGGCCGTCGAGAAGGGAAAGGCCATAAGAGAGATCATCGGGTGATACAAATGGCAAAAGGAACAAAGAAAGCAGGTACGTCCGGAAGGTTCGGCGCCAGATACGGCGTCGTCGTGCGCAACAGGGTAAAGAACATCGAGGCGCACCAGAAGGCAAAACACGAGTGCCCCGTCTGCCACCACATGTCCGTAAAAAGAATAAGTTCGGGGATCTGGGAATGCAGACACTGCGAGACGAAGTTCGCGGCAGAGGCATACAGCCCCAAGACCAAGAAGGACCTGTCGCAGGTATCGGAGCAGTAAGGGATACGAATGTACAGATGCGCAAAATGCAATGAACCCATCAGGAACGTGAACGCTCTGGGACTCCAGTGCGAGAAGTGCGGGTCGAAGATCTTCTTCAAGGACAGACCGAACGTGAAGAAGGTCCTGAAATCCGACTGATATGTTCGCCGCCGAGATCAGGATAACGTCGGATGATGCTGAAAGCGTCATCTCGGCGCTGAGCCCGGAAGCGGGAAGGGAGCTTCCCCGCACAAAGGCCTTCGTCCGGATGGAGAAGGGTGCGGGCGTGATCGAGCTTACCGCCACGGACGCCTCGGCGATGAGGGCAGCGTTGAACTCGTATCTGGAATGCATAAGGATAACCGAGGACATAGGCAGAATAACAAGGTGAAGAGATGAACAATATCAGCCCACAGTTACAGAACCAGATAGCCCAGTTCCAGCAGGTGCAACAGCAGCTGCAGGCAGTATCGACCCAGAAACTGCAGATGGAAGCCCAGAAAAAAGAAGTGGAGAGAACGTCGGCGGAGCTGGCGAAGGCCACCGGCGACGTCTACAAGAGCTCAGGATCGCTGCTCATCAAAGTGGACGACAAGGAAAAGCTGAAGGCAGACCTTGAAGAGTCGCTTGAGACTCTTGAGGTCAGGATCAAAGGCCTTGAGAGGCAGGAGAAGACCCTCCGCGACAAGTACGAATCCCTTCAGGACGCCATCAACAAGGCAGTGGGTCAGGAAGAGGAATAAACACCTTAATAAATATTCAATACCGCAATCCATCCCCTGAGCCTGTCCTGTAAGGTCAGGCCCGTAATGTATCGGGAGATAGGATCATTAACGGATAAGAGGGATGCATGATGGATACACTTGTCGTAAAGGACGTAAGAAAGGTATATGGGGAGATCGAAGCGGTCAAGGGCATTGGCTTCTCAGTGAAAGAAGGAGAGGTCTTCGGCCTCATCGGCCCGAACGGTTCCGGCAAGACCACCACTCTCCGCATGATATCGACCCTTCTGAAACTAACATCCGGAAGCATCACAGTATGCGGCTACGATGTCGCAGAGAAGGCGGACGACGTGAGGAAGGTCATCAGCTACCTCCCCGAGGATGCCGGCGCATACAAAGGCCTTACCGGCAGGGCCTACCTGAAATTCATGGCGGGATTCTTCGCCGCGGGGGAAGAATACGATAAAATGGTCGAGAAAGGGATAGAGATCGCCGACCTGGGCGACCGCATCGATTCCAAGATCGACACTTACAGCAAAGGTATGATGAGAAGGCTTCTGATAGCAAGGGCCATCATGCCGTCCCCGAAGATAGCGATAATGGACGAGGTCACCTCAGGCCTTGACGTGGTCAACGCATATGAGATAAGAGAGGCCATCAGGGGCATTGCGCAAAAAGGAGTGACCGTCCTGCTGTCCTCCCACAACATGTTCGAGGTGGACATACTCTGCGACAGGATCGCGATGATCAACGAAGGGCGCATCGTTCTGACCGGAACGCCCGCCGAACTCAAGGAACAATACGGCGCACCCAATCTGGAAGAAGTGTTCGTAAGGGCGGTGAAAGGATGAACCACCTCCTGAACCTGACCAAAAAAGAGCTCAGGGAGCTCCTGACCCCGAGTTCGGTGATATCGATCTTGGTGATGGTATTCATATTCATGATGATCGGGACGATGGTGGGGAGCGAGATGGACAACGCGACCGCTCCGCCGGTGATCGGCCTGGTGAACGGGGACGAGGGCGGAGAATGGTCCGATTTCGCCATCGAATCCATGTACATTTTCTACGAAGAGACATACAGGGTCCCTCACGGCGAGGCAGTCGGATACATCGTAATGCTTGAAGACCCCGGAGACAGGCTGCTGATAGCAGAAAAGATGATCGAAGAAGGATTGGATACGGCCTTCAGAATAGTGCCGGGATTCACGGACAGCATAAACAACAAAGAGAGGACGCTGATAGAAGAGTACTACATCTTCACCAGCACCGGACTCCTGGGGGCGGCGACCTCGACCGTATCGTCAACGATCATCCCGTTCGTATCGGGATGTATATCGCTGGAGCTTGTCAAAGATGTCACGGACCCCGCAGCGGCAGTATTCATGCTTTATCCCGTTGAGGGGAACTCCTCCCACACATACATCAACGGAGAGATCTATGACGGCGTGACACCTATCGACATATCCACATCCATAATGAGCCAGACAATGTTCGTGCCCATCGTGATAATGATAATCATCATCATGATCGGCAGCATCGTCATATCCTCGATGAGCAGCGAAAAGGAGAACAAGACGCTTGAGACACTCCTCACGATGCCCGTAAAGAGAACGACGATCGTAAGCGGCAAACTGCTCGCATCCGCGATAGCGGGACTCATCTTCGGCATGGCATACATGGTCGGAATGGTGTTCTACATGGGCGGATTCACAGGCAGCATGGGTGGGATCAACCCGCAGGATTACGGTCTCGGCCTGGGAATAACGGACTGGATAATAATAGCGGTCATGATCTTCTTGGCAATATTCAGCGCCCTCGGGCTCTGCATGATCTTAGGAGCATTCACAAAGAACAGCAAAGCTGCGCAGACGATGACGCTGCCCATAAGCGTCCTCGCCATGATACCGATGTTCGTCACCATGTTCTCAAGCTTCAACAGCCTCCCCGGCGTGATACAGGCGATAATGTTCGCCATACCGTTTACCCACCCCATGATGGTCATGAACAACCTTATGTTCGGCGAAACGACCCTGGTCTTTGCCGGCATAGCTTATCTGCTGGTGTTTGCCCTGATAACGATATTCATCACGGTCAGGCTGTATAAGTCCGACATCCTGCTGACGGGTCTGGGCCAGACAAAGGCGGCGAAGAGCGCAAAAGGACTTCTGCAAAAGAGAAAACCACAATGATGAAAGAAGCGGCGGAGTTGTTGAAGACAGATAACAAGGTCATCCTCGTCCACGGGAATGCGGACATGGATGCTGTGGGTTCAGCCTATGCGGTCTCCGTCTGCTTTCCCAGAGGAGATATATTCGCGCCTAACGGCGTCGACAGGATCGCAGGCCTTGTTGCCGAGAAACTCAACATCAGCATCCTCGAAGAATGCGACCTGAGCGAATATGATCTCGTAGTAGTGGTGGACACTTCTTCCCCAGAGCAGCTGAAACCGGGGGCCGAGAACGTGCCGGAAGGGAGCGTGGTCATCGACCATCACATACCCACAGGCAAATGGGAGGGGATGCACTTCTTCTGCGATGACACGAGGGTGTCTTGCTGCGAGATCATCAAGGAAATGATAGAATCCGCCGGGATCGATATACCCAGGAACGTGGCGCTCGCACTGCTGGGAGGTATGCTGACCGACAGCGGCCACTTCCAGTATTCCAACCCCACACTGATGCGGGCGTTCGCAGACCTTCTCGAGAAAAAAGATATACACATTGACGAGGCGTTCAACCTTACCCGGTCGCAGATGACAATGTCCGAAAGGATAGCCGTGCTGAAAGCAACAGGAAGGGTGAAATTCGACTATGTGGGAGATATGATCGTCTCTACCGCATACGGAGGGAGCTTTGAGGCCTCATCCTGCAGAGCGCTCCTTGTTGCGGGGGCGGACGTGGTCTTCGTGGGTTCGCAGAGAGAAGAAGAGTTCAGGATCAGCGCCAGAGCGACACAGGACATCGTTAGGAAAGGGATACACCTGGGCAACCTGGTCGGCGGCATAAGCGGGGAGACGAACACGGACGGCGGCGGCCACGGGGGCGCGGCGGGCCTGTCCGGCAAAGGAGATATCGAAGCCATGCTACACATATGCATGCAAAGGACGATGAATGAGTTCAGAGAGATAAAACGGGCTCAGCAGAACAACGAGTTCATCTGAGCTTTTCCATATTATCAAACAGCTGCCTCATTGCCGCATAGTTGTCCGGGTTCTTCTCAAAATATTCCCTGACGGGACCCAATATCTTTGCCAAAGAATCAGCCGCGCCGTTCTTCAGGTCAAGGGGGAAGAGCGAACCGGAAAAGTACGAGTCCGACAGATCCTCATAGCAGGAGAAGGAAACATCCCCTCCGAACTTTTCCGGCCTTGAAATGTCCATCATGCCGAGACGCGGGAATATGATGTACCTGCAAAGCATGAGTACGGGGTTCTCGCCCTCTTTCTCTTTTTCCGGTGGGCAGAACGCTTTCTTCATCTTGCTCTTGATGGCCTCGTCATCATCGTGTATGTTTATGCTGCTCCCGGGATCGCTCTTGGACATCTTTGCAGAGGCGGGGTCCATCCTGTTCCCGCCCTTCAGCCCGGGCAGGAGCGGTGTGTGAAGCGCGACGGGTTTTCTCCACCCGAGTTTCTCCGCCGCATCTCTGGCAAGCATGTGCGCCCTCCTTTGGTCCATTCCCGCATAGGCCAGGTCGATGTCCATGCAGAAGATGTCCGTAGCCTGCAGTATCGGATAGATGAGTTTGGAGAAATCCACTTCGGCCTCGTCCTCGGAGCGGCCCATTATGGTCATCGCCCTTTTTACTCTGGACAAGGTTGTCGCCTTTGCGACCTTTATCACTTTTTCCCAGTAGTCTATGTCGCTCAGTATCTCGCTTGCGTAGACGAATCTGACCCCTTTATCCGGGACCCCGAGGGCTTTGAAGCAATCCTCCATGTATCCGGCGCATATCCTTATGTTATCGAGATCGCCGCCGAGTTTATCGTTTATGTATGCGTGCCAGTCCGCCCAGAACACTATTACTTCGAACCCCGCATCCGCAAGGTCCTTGATCTTGGACGTCACCAGCGCCCATCCCAGGTGAACAAGACCCGACGGCTCGAATCCGATATATGCTCTGGGCGTCTCTTTCTTTGAAAGAAGCTCCCTAAGTTCTTCCTTCGTGACAATCTCCTCGGCATTCCTGGTAATCGTGGCCATTCTCTGTTCAATATCCATGGGATCAAATCGTTATTATCGGGATTTTATAAAAATGTCACTCGATAGTACCATTAAAAACCGATGCGCCATTATACCATTGATGCATGAAAAGCTGAAGGCCAGCATACTTAGCAGTCCGATCATCGATAAGAACGGGTACCCATATCTGATCCACCCTGTCACCGACGGCATACCGTTCATGGAGCCGGATATTCTGGACGAGGTGATCGATTGGATGGTTGCCGCCTGCAGTTTCGATTGCGACCTGATCGTCGCTCCTGAGTCAATGGGGATCCCCCTTGCTGTCCCCCTTTCGCTCAGACTGCGGATACCATACACAGTGGCAAGGAAAAGATCGTACGGCCTTGAAGGAGAGATCCCCGTTCTTTACAGGACAGGATACTCTGAGAGAAGTATCTACATCAACGGCCTGAAAAAAGGGGACGGGGTCGTCATCGTGGACGATATGCTCAGTACCGGAGGCACGCTGTCGGCGCTCACCGGCGCCCTGAAAGAGAACGGAATATCGGTCGAGGACATTCTGGTCATTTTCAACAAATGTTCCAATATAGATGAACTGGGCAGGCGTTTGGGTACCGGCATAAAAAGGATGTTGGACATTTCCTTAGAGAAAGGGACCGTTGTCGTGACGGATCCTTCGAATTAAGCTAACTGTAGTTCTTTGTTTTAAGTGATGGGGGCGGGTTCTCGTGCCGTGGGCCCGGAGATCGTATTTTTTGTACTGGCAGCATGTCTGATAGGCTCTCTTATCGGGACCTTTACCGGAACGGTGCCGGGAATACACGTGAACACTCTAGCATCCATCATGCTTGTGTCCTACCCGGCCATGGAATCCATGGTATCATCATTCACTTCCGTTCAATACGTTCCTATCATCGTGTCGTCCTGCATCATGTCCGCGGCGGTGGTGCATTCGTTCGTCGACTTCGTACCTTCGGTTTTCATTGGCGCGCCGGACCCGGATGAGGTTCTGACCACTCTCCCCGGACACCGGCTTCTGATGCAGGGCCATGGTATGCGCGCGGTCCGCGCCGCGGCCATCGGCAGTGCCGTCGGTGCCGCGTCGGCCATCCTTCTTGCGATACCCATCCAATACCTTATGCTGAACGGACTGGCCGAACAACTTGATCTTTTCACGGTATCTGTTCTCATTTTTACGCTCTCGGCGATCGTCCTGAAAGAAAAAGGCATGAGGAACAAAGTTTGGGCAGCCGTACTTGTGGCGGTCTCCGGGGCCTTGGGCCTCATATGCATGGACCTGCCGATACCTTCCGCAGGAATATTAGGAGAAGGGGCCCTCCTGTTCCCGCTGCTTACCGGGTTGTTCGGTATACCCGCGCTGCTCAGTTCGTTCAAGAACGCTTCAGTACCGAAACAGCTTGACGACGGCATGCCCCCTGTGGACCACATCCCGGGGATCAAAGGCGTTATCATGGGGGCGGTAGCGGGGTGGTTCCCGGGAATAACGGCGACGGCCGGCGCATCCCTGTCCTCCATCTTCATTCCGGAGGATAGGCCGGAGAGATTCATCTCGGTAGTCGCATCCATAGGCACGGTGACGTCCATATTCTCGCTGGTCACCCTATCAGTGTCGGGGAGCGGAAGGTCCGGCACCGTGCTTGTCATCAGAGAGATGATCGGCGACAGCGTGTCGGGGTTCTGTTCGCCCGAGTTCCTTTTGCTGCTCCTCTGCGCCGCGGTCGCATCCTTTCTGGGCTATCACATAACTATAGCCGTGGGAAAGATGATGAGCGGAATGACCGACAGGATCGATTCCGCCCTCCTTAACAAAGCGGTCCTGTGCCTTATTGTACTGCTCGTACTGCTGCTTACGGGGCCGTTCGGTCTGTTGATATTGGCAGTGGCGACAGCCGTAGGGTTGATACCCCTGGATCTGGATATGGGAAGGATCCCTCTCACCGGATGTCTGATGCTCCCGGTCATAATCCACGGGCTGTTCTGACCGCTTTCCGAAATACTTTTTTCGCAGACAGCAGTGGTTTATACTCCTATACTCTCCCATTAATCATGCCGGAGGCCGTCCAAGGAAAGGGGAGCATCGTGCCGATACTCGCAGTGGTAGCCTTTGCCGCACTGATAGACGGTCTGGACGGAAGCATCGTGATCATCGCCCTTCCCACAATGGCGGGAGACTTCGGTACCGACATGGGAACGATCGCCTGGGTGGTGGTGATATACTTTGCCATGCTGGCCGGCCTGCTCATAACATTTGCAAGGGTCGCGAAGAACGGCCTGATAAAAAAGGTCCTATTGATCGGCCTTATCCTTTTCACGGTCAGCTCGCTCTTTTGCGGAATATCTACCAGTTTCGACATGCTGCTCGTATTCAGAGCCGCGCAGGGTATAGGCGCCGCAATGATGGGTGCCGCGGTTCCTATTGTGTGTGTGAAATACCTTCCGCCCTCCAATCTGGGACTTGGGATGGGGGTTGTCACCCTCGGATGCTCGCTCGGTTTTGCACTCGGCCCGGTGCTGGGCGGCGTGATCACCGATCTTATCTCCTGGCACTGGATATTCCTGATCAACGTGCCTATCGGACTGATCGTCATACCCTTGCTCATAAAGGTCATTCCCAAAGATGAGGGGTACAACGGCGAGAGCCTTGACGCCTTCGGCGCCGGCCTGCTTTTCTCCGCGATACTCTGCGGGATCTTGGCGATCGAACTCGGCCCTCGTTCGGACAGCGTTCTTCTGGTTGCGCTGTCCGTTGTCCTTTGCATGACATTCCTTGCCGCTTTCATCATAACGGAGCTTAGAAAGGAAAATCCGCTGCTGAACCTGCGCATATTTCGGAATTGGAGATTCGATTTCGTCCTTGTTGCATATATGCAGTCAAACCTTGTGTATATGGGCCTGTTGTACCTGCTGCCGTTCTACATGAGCGTTTGCATGGGCTTCTCTTCCTTCACAACGGGCATGTACATCCTTATCTCTCCCCTTTTGACGCTGCTGCTGTGTGTTCCGATATCAAGATGGTCGGACCGTACCGAGCGCAGGGCGTTCGCTATAGCTGCATGTTTCACAATGATGGTGAGCTGTCTCATCATGGTGCTCCTCTCTCCCCGGTCCGATACCCTGCCCCTGGTCGCGACCCTCGTATGCATGGGGCTCATGTGGGCCTTGAGCGGAGGGCCCATGGCCAGCCGCATCATTGAGAATGTGGAGAATGAAAGCAAAGAGATGGGCTCTTCGGTGATGACCGAATTCATCTATCTGGGCGGCACCATTGGAACAGCGCTCTTTGCCATGCTCTTCACGGTAGGATCCGGGTCGGGAAACATGATATTCTCTGACCTTCCGCCGGATATTTTCCTTGACGGCTTCGTGTTCGCGATGGCCATAGGTACGGTAATGGCTGCGGTCACCGTCGTCCTTTCTTTCATTGTGAAGGAGTCCAAAGCGTCAAAGGCCTGATGCGGTCAGCCTTCGGCCCTTGTAAAAGCCCTATCCATGAATTTCGCATTGTTGACCAGGAACCTCTCGTGCTTTCCGGACCCCACTTCGCCTGCGGAGTCCCACACCTTGACATCAAAGACCATCCTTGACCTGTCCCTTTCAACGAGCTCCACCCTGCAGAATACCTCCGAACCGATCACCGACGGGGCTGAGTGTTTTATGTCGAGAAGTGAGCCGACCGTGCTCTCCCCCTCTTTGAGCAGGGGCCGGACGCAGTCGGATGCTGTCCTTTCGATGAACAAGATCATTGCGGGCGTTGCCAGGACCTGAAGCGTTCCGCTGCCGCATTTTGCGGCGGTGTCCTTTTCGGTGACCATCATACTTCCTTCGCCGACAATCCTTTCAGAGACCATGCTTGGCCATCAGGCATTGGGTATTAATTCCTTAGGCATGTGACGAATATATTATTAATAAAACCCGATTATGTATTATGGGATTAGAAGACGACCTCTACTTAGAACTTGTAGAACTTAGGGAACATATCAGAGAGGACCGCACGCAATCGACGGGAAGGGCGCCCACTGTATGTACCGACGAAGCGCTCAGGGAGATGGCGCAGAGGGTTCCGACAAAGGCGGATGACTTCGCGGCGATCCCCGGCGTGGGGCAGAGATTCGTTGAGTTGTACGGGGACGAATTCCTTTCCGTGACCAAAAAATACGCCGTCACCGCCGCCAAAGGCTCCAATATGGACAAAGAGGTTGCCCAGACGCTCCGCGAGCTCCAGAAGAAACTTGTGAACATAAGCAGGAACAACCGTCTTCTTTACCTCGGAAAGATCTACAAAAAGAACGCTTTCGATCTTACCTCCGTACCTGACCTTGATCTAATGGGGCTCCTGTTCGGAAGGAAGAAATCGCTGAAGATATGCGATTCCACAAAAAGCGCCGAGGACATCCGGGTTTTCAAGAGCCTCAACGAGATGATAAGAGAGGTTAACAGGGACATGAGAGACAAAGGTCAATACGACCTTTACATCGGATATCCTTTCGTGGAAGGAAGGCTTCCGGGAGAGGACTTCGATATCCGCGCCCCGCTCGCCCTGTTCCCCGTCATATTGGACAAGGATTCGAAGAGCGTCTCCGTCAGGCTTGACGATTCCAGAGACATCATCTACAACAACTCCCTTCTGCTGGCTTTCATTAAATTCAGCGGCAAGAACCGTCCGCTCCCCCACAACGTCATCGAGGACTGCAGCGGCGAGACCTTCATCACCAATCTTGTAGCATTCTATGAGGAACAGGGGTTCCCGCTCAAAATAGCCTATGGGCTCCCGATACCATTCGTAGACTACAAGGTGGGAGAATTCCCCAAGTACCTCCCCGGCGACCTCCACATGGTGCACAATATCATATTGGGCAAATACCCCTCATATTCCAGCTATATCCAGAAGGACTTCGACGAGCTTCTCGCGGGAAGAGAGATCAACGCCGCCCTCACCAATCTGGTCCAGGATCTGAACAAAGGCGATTTCTATGCGGATATGCCCAGTCCTCTTTCTCTTCCGGCACTGAGGGAGAGAGGGCTTGAGGCCTCGGAGAAGAACCTTACTTACATTAATTCCCTCAACAGCGCCCAAGAGAATGTCATCACCGCGATGGGCAAGGAGGATGAACTCGTCGTCCAAGGTCCTCCCGGAACGGGTAAGTCGCAGGTGATCACGGGGCTGATAACATCGGCCGTGAACGAAGGAAAGACCGTCCTTATGGTCTCTGAGAAAAAGACGGCGCTGGATGTGGTCTATTCCAGATTGGGAACGTTGTCGAAATACTGCCTCATGATCGACGATGTCAACAACAAGGACCTCTTCTACCAGCAGCTGGCAAGGATGCTCGAGACCGTGTCTCCGCGCACCGGCTCCAACCTTGCCGCTCTCTCCGAAAGCATCGACAGAGATGTGGGAGTGCTGTCGAACATATCCGATACGATGTACCACGAAGGGACATTCGGGATAGAGCCGTACAAACTCTACTCAATGGAGAAATGGCTGGATCTCGAAGATAAGATCGATCTCGAGAAGTACAAGATGATCAAAGCGGCTGTGTCCGCAAAGATGCTGGACCTCAAATACAACGATATCAAAGAACTCAACAGAAAGTTCGGCGACAGGGTCCTGATGTCGAACTTCGACGAATACTGCAAATGCATTGAGAAAACGCCGTGGTTCACTTTCATGAAGCCGGACCTCTCCCAGTACAATATCGGCGAGATGAAAGCGGATCTGATGGACCTTGAGAACCAGATGGTGGAGTGGAAGAGCAAAGGGTTCATGTCCAGAATGTTATCCAAAGGCAAGGTCAACAGAGAAGCTACCGTCATGCTCAACAAATACTTCAACTCGTACAATGAAAAGACGGTCCAGATGGTCCTTGACGACCCGAAGAGCGTAATGACCGCTTTGGATGATTACGATCTGTACTCGTCACGAGCCACGGTGTACGACAGGATGAACGAGCGCGAGCGCATCTACGGAAGAGACATCATAACTCTTTCCAAGGACGCCGGCTGGCAGTTCGAAGACAGCAACAGCATGATCCTGAAATATGTGCTGAACTTCCACCTGCAGAAATTCGATGCAGATCACAAATCCCTGCTTCAGGATATCCAGGACTTCGACAGCATCGTGGCCGACATGGACAGGAAGATAGGAGAGAAGAAGAAGCTCACAAGGGACCGCGTGGAAGAAGTTCTGCAAGATAACCTCCGTTACATTACGGAATCCAAGCGCCGCGGGGATATCGTGAGGATCATAGAAGGCAAAAGGAAATGGAGCCTTAACAAATTCATAAACCGCTACGGCCACGAACTGTTCAGAGGAGTGAAGGTCTGGCTTCTCACGCCCGAAGTGGTCTCGGACATAATGCCTCTGGAAATGGGTCTTTTCGACCTTCTGATATTCGATGAGGCTTCGCAGATGTACGTGGAGAAGGGGATACCTTCAATCTACCGCGCCAAGAAAGTGGTGGTTGCGGGGGATCACAAGCAGCTTCGCCCCTCCAACCTCGGCTCGGGGCGCATCGAGTACGGCAATGACGAGGATTACGAAGGAGAGGAGGATGAGGTTTCCGCAGTCCTCGAGGAAGAGAGCCTTCTTGACCTTGCGAGGACCCGCTACGACAACATCCTGCTGAACTTCCACTACCGCTCCAAGTATGAGGAGCTGATAGCATTCTCCAACTACGCTTTCTACGGCGGCAGGCTGTATGTTTCGCCTAATGTGTCCCAGCCGGAGAGGCCTCCGATCGAGGTGCACAAGGTCAGCGGAGAATGGGCGAACAAGGCCAACGTCAAAGAGGCCAGGATCGTGCTGGAACTGCTGAAGGAGTTCTTCAAGACAAGAAAAGAGAACGAGACCATCGGCATAATATCATTCAACGTTTCCCAAAGGGACCTGATAAACGACCTTATCGATGACGAGTCCGCAAAGGACCCCGAGTTTGGAAAGGCAGTCAACCAGGAGATGATGAGGTTCGACAACGGAGAGGATGTGGGCCTGTTCATAAAGAACATCGAGAGCGTTCAAGGGGACGAGAGAGATGTGATCATATTCTCCATCGGTTATGCGAAGAACAAAGAGGGCAAATTGATGCAGAGGTTCGGATGGCTGAATAACAAGGGAGGAGAGAACCGCCTGAACGTGGCGATCAGCCGCGCGAAGAAGAAGATCCATATCGTTTCGTCCTTCGATCCGGAGGAACTCCAGGTGGAGACCGCGAAGAACGATGGGCCGAAGATCCTGAAGAAATACCTCCAGTATGCGGAAGCGATCAGCAACGGGAATAAGGACCTTGCCGCCAGCATCCTCGAGTCCTTCGGCGACAACAGATGGAGGTCCGCGCCTCCGGTCCCCGGCGAGTCGCCCATCACGGAGAAGGTATATAACGCGCTTGTGAGGAAAGGCTACAACGTGGAGAAGGACGTGGGGATAGGAGGATATCAGATCGATCTTGCCATCAAGCAGGACGGCAAATACATACTCGGCATAGAGTGCGACAGCCACATCTACGAGATGTCGGACTCCACAAGAGAAAGGGACTACCACAGGCAGAAGTACCTTGAATCCAGGGGCTGGCACATCCACAGGGTGTGGACGCCGGGCATGTGGAAGAACCCTCAGAAGGAGATCAACAACATCGTCAAGGCGATCGAGCGCGTGTCAGCCCATTAAATAAGTCCGGCTTTCTTGACGGTAAGGGTCCCGGCACCCTTTTTCCATTCTTTCTCATATTCGATGATGGACAGAGGTCTGCTGTGCATAGGCGAGTCCAGCGTCATGCTCTCGTACTCCCCGCCCTCCCCGATCACGCTTATCCCGTGTTTGTTTCTTAACAGCCTTAACTCCTCGGCGGAACGGGCATCGATCTCTCTTCCGAGCCACGACTCGTCGAGGCCTTCGGCATAGCAGCCGACGATGACGGCTCTTATGCCCGCTTCCAAAAGTTCGCTGAGCACCATGTCCTGATCCTTCTTCCAAAGCGGAGCGATGAACATCAGATCAAGTTCCCCGCATACCGCATTCATCCTGTCCCATTGGTAATCGGACCAGACCGCGCCTGCGACAACCCCCTCGATCTCCAGACCGGACAGCGCCTCCTTGAGGCTCCGCATGTCGGCTTCCTCGGAGCCGGATGTCTCTGCGGTAATGAGTTCCATATCCAATGACTCGGACATAAGAGGGACCACGCCTATGTTCGGCACGTGGAATATCCAGGATTCTCCCGCCTTCGGCACGATGCTCACAAGATACGGTATCTCGTGCCCCATCTGCTGTGCCAGATACAAAGCGAGTGTGGAATCCTTTCCTCCAGAATACAGGGCCGCCAAGCGCATATTTTATGAAAAGCGGTCAAGAGTAATTTAAGTTTGCACCGACTTTACGGTACAGCGTACTGCCGGCAGAAAGCAACCCGCGATCTTATTTCTAATCCTTCTGTTCCGTTTTGGCATCAGACGCGCTACGCTTTGACGTTGCATTTTTCTTTTCATTTTTGGGCCGCGGCTCATCGCTGTAGCTTAGTCCTGGCTCCCTTCTTCTGTCAAATAACCCAAACATCACACCAACCTCCATGCGATCAGCAACGCAACCAGCCCTGCAACCAGCAGTATCCCCATCGACCTCAGATACGCCACGAGATTCGAATTATTATACTTTGTTGCTTTGAGCGAAATAATCATTCCATTCACAATATCGATTTCGAGATTATTAATTTCTTCTGTTTTGAGCAGTGTGGCAGCTCCCCTATTATCATTTCCCATGATGATAGTAAATGCCTTCGACATTATGAGAACAACAACCCCCAGTCCGCTGCAGAACAACAGACATGCCAAAGAAAACACAAAGATCCATCCACTTCCATCAAAAGAAGGATTCATGACAATTATCTGAACGAAAAGAACAGAAGCAAAGGCCACCAAAATACCTATGGATTGAAGAATAGAATTCTGACGGTCCGACGCTAGGCCCAACTGCCTTCCGATGTCTTCTTTGATAATAGAAAGGGAAATCCGTTTCCATTTCTCAGCACTGTTTTCAGCGAGGTCGTTAGTCTCTTTTTCAACGCCGCCTGCGTCCTCCTGATGTTGTCTTTCGGCAACGGTTTCATCGACAGGCTCTACGTTGTTCATGCTGCCACTCATTTTTCAAAAAGGCTTTCGTTCGCGATTTGCTTCAAAGTTTTTTCTTTCAACTCTCGCTCATTGCGCGATCTTTCTTTCATGCGCGGAACACTTTTCGAAAGGATTTATAACATGATTACTACAGTTAGCAGTTAGTGTCCAGCCCTTGTATGAAAAAAGATGATAAATCATCATGCCATATGCTAGAAATATTGGAACGAATACAATGACCTCGGGCGGACCTAACCTCAAGAAGATTGTTGCGGAAAAAGCCGTTGACGATCACGTCAAAGACGGAATGATCGTTGGATTAGGTACGGGGTCCACCGCTGAGTATGCGGTGAAAAGGGTCGGTGAGCTTATCGCGAACGGATACGATCTGAAGTGCGTTTCGACATCCCAAAGGACAGAGGATCTGGCACATAGCCTTGGGATCAAAATATACGACCTCAACGACGTTGAGCGCATCGACGTTACCATAGACGGTGCGGACGAGGTGGATCCCTCCAGACAGCTTATCAAAGGCCTCGGCGGCGCCCTTCTGAGAGAGAAGATCGTGGCCGCCGCCACTTTGACGGAGGTCATCATCGTTGACGAGACAAAGATCGTTGACAAGCTCGGCGTGAGAACCCCTTTGCCCGTGGAGGTGGTCCCTTACGGCCACAAGAAGACCGCTTACGCCTTGGAGAGACAGGGGTGCAAAGCAACACTGAGGATGAAAGGCGATGACCCATTCATCACCGATGCGGGCAATTACATTTATGACTGCAAATTCGAATCGATAGACAGCCCTTTCTTCCTTGAATCCCGGATAGATGTTATTCCGGGCGTGGTGGAGAACGGACTGTTCCTCAACACCGCGGATATCGTTCTGATATCGCATCCCGACGGCAGCGTAACGAAGATGGAATGAGTACGCCTTCTATTATAATAGAACAAGAAGGGTGAGGTTTTAATATAACCTCGATAATAGCACGTTCCGATTCAATTCAGGTGATATGAATGAAAATGCCCAGAACTATCAAAACATATTGTCCTTTCTGCAAAACCCACACGGAGCATGATGTGGAAAGGGTCAAAAAGAAAAAGGCCAGCGAGCTGAAATGGGGTCAGAGGAGATTCAGAGAAGCTACCTCCGGATACGGAGGATACCCCAGGCCCAAGCCGAAGGACAGAGAAAAGCCCACCAAAAGGGTGAACATCAGATTCAGATGCGAAACATGCAAGAAAGCGCACTTGACCTCATGTATAAGAGCGAAGAAGTTCGAGCTCACGGAGTGATCCCATGGCAGACGATTTCTTGAAAGTAAAATGCCCCGACTGCGGGAATGAGCAGATAGTGTTCAGAAAAGCAGCCACCAGAGTGAACTGCCACGTATGCGGATCCACCCTTGCAGTGCCCAAAGGCGGCAACGCAGAGATCAAGGGCGAGATCGTTGAGGTAGTCGGCTGATGACAAGGGCCAAAGGCTTTCCCGAGAACGGAGAACTCGTCGTCTGCACCGTAACAAGCGTGAAGAACTTCGGTGCGTTCGTCACTTTGGACGAATATGACGGAAAAGAAGGGTTCGTCCACGTAAGGGATGTAGCCACCGGCTGGGTAAAGTACATCAGGGACTTCATCAGGGAAGGACAGAAGATAGTCTGCAAGGTTCTGGGCGTAGACTCTTCCAAAGGCCACATTGACCTTTCCCTCAAATCGGTCAACGATCACCAAAAAAGAGAGAAGATCCAGCAATGGAAGAACGAGAACAAGGCCGAGAAGCTTGTGGAGATAATTGCAGAGCGCATCTCCATCTCGGTTGATGAGGCGTACGAAATGTTCGCCAAAGACCTTCTCGATGTGTACGAAACGCTTTACGGAGCGTTCGAATCCGCCGTTGCGTATCCGGATGATTTCACGGAGGAATTTTCCGGAGATTGGATAGAGACGTTCATGGAGGTAGCGAAAGAGAATGTTATGCCTCCGTTCGTCGAAATAGACAGCATCCTGGAGATGACCTCTTCGGCGCCTAACGGCATAGAACTTATCAAAAAGGCTCTTGCGGCCGGACTCAAAGCGGCCGAGGGCGAGAACGCGGTGATCTCCTCAATAGGGTCGCCGAGATACAGGGTCGTTGTCACCGCCAGCGAGTACAAGGATGCCGAAGACATCATGAAGAAAGTGACCGCAAAGGTCATGAGCGAATTTACTGCCGCAGGCGGCACCGTCGCCCTCAAGCGCGAGAGTAAGTGAAATGTCATCCTCTCTCAGAAAATGCGCTTCATGCGGAAGATACACTTTGAAAGACGCTTGCCCGTCCTGCGGGTCCGTGGCCGTAAGCCCGGTACCGGCGAAATTCTCGCCTGAGGACCGCTACGGGGAGTACAGAAGGAAAGCCATCGCAGAGGAGTACGGAGAGAATGGAAAGCCTCGTGGTCTATGACAGCAGACCTTCACTGAAGGATCCTCTTTTCATCGAGTGCCTGCCCGGGATAGGGAACGTAGGCAAAACTGCGGGAGACTTCCTGGCAGATTCTCTTAATGCGGAGAGGTTCGCGACAATTTACTCAAAGAATCTTCCCTCCCAGGTTCTTCTCGATGATGATAACGTGATTGAGCTGATGAACAACCAGCTGTGGTATGCGAAGGACGTCAACGGGCAGGACATAATATTCCTGAGGGGGGACTGCCAAGGTTCTACCCAAGAAGGCCAGTTCGAACTTTGCAGGGACATATTGGACATTCTGATGGAATACGGAGTATCGGGGATCATCACCCTCGGAGGATACGGCACGGGTGCGATGGTGGATTCTCCCCGCATATTCGGGGCCGTGACCGACCTTAAGATAAAGAAAGAGTACGTAGGCTACGGAGTGGATTTCCCGCCGGGAGACCCGAACGCCGGCATAATAGGTGCCAGCGGAGTATTCATCGGGCTTGGGAAGATATACGACATACCTTCCATATGCCTAATGGGAGAGACCTCGGGATACTTCATCGACCATAAGAGCGCGATGGGGCTGGTCAATGTGCTGATGAAGAAACTCGGCGTGGAATTGGATATGAAAGAGCTTCAGGACAAGTCTGAGCAGATCGACGAACTCACCGCAAAGGTCAAAGAGATAGAAGGCCGCGGCGATCAGGACCTGGGCTATTTCGGGTGAACTTTTTCCAAGAGATTACATTTAAATAGACTATCCTTTATCCTGTTTTACCCCGCCTAGCTCAGCCTGGCCAGAGCGGCTGACTGTAGAGTGTTCTCGGAGAGATCCGATACAGCCGCTGAAATCAGCAGGTCCCCGGTTCAAATCTGGGGGCGGGGACCATCCATCACTCCCGTGTTATCTGGGTATTCTTGTATGTCTTCGCATTGCATTGATTGAGGAGAACACTTAATAAGTTGCGTTCATATAGACAAAGAGCGGAAAAACAGCCGTCATTTCAAAGAGGAAGAGCATATGAAAGAGTTCGATGAGTACAAACGTCTTGGCGAACCCGAAAAAAAGGAAAAGAGCGAGATCTGGAGAACGGCAGTGGGCCTTCAGCTTGTGGACGGCCTTACGCCGTCGGATTATCTCATCGAGACGGCAAAACAGAACATTGACGGGGAGATCACCTTCAATGAGGTAAAAGAGCGCCTGAACAGCTATTACAAAGCGAGACCTCTGAAAAACGACGATAATCGCACCGAGGAAGCAGATAAGGTCTCCGCGCGCATTGCGGAGATCCTGTCAGAAAGAACATTCACATTCAGCCCCGCAGAGTACACGACCATCCATAAACGATTATTCGATGGGTTATATGATCATGCAGGCAGGATCAGAGACTACAACATCTCCAAAGCGGAATGGGTGCTCAATGGAGAGACGGTGTTCTATGCAAGCGCGGACAGCATAAGGGCAACATTGGACTACGACTTCTCACAGGAAAAGAGTTATCGGTACGAGGGGTTAAGCAAAGAAGATGTCGCAAAACATATCGCAAGATTCGTTTCGGGGCTGTGGCAGATCCATGCCTTTGGCGAAGGAAATACCAGAACGACCGCCGTCTTTGTCATAAAATATCTGCAGACGTTAGGTTTTGAAGTGACAAACGATATGTTTGCCGAGAGCTCATGGTATTTCAGGAACGCTCTCGTCCGGGCAAATTATAACGATCATAAGAACAAAATATTCTCCACAACAGAATATTTGGACCGCTTTTTCGGTAATCTGCTTTTGGGCGAGAATAATATCCTAAAGAACTGCGAAATGCTTGTCAATGCCCCGAGTAATGAGGGCGGCACTGAGAACTAAGCAGCATCGGATAGAACCCATACTAACGAAAAACACAAGAATCGTTAATAAGAAGAGCATTATTAACGCCAACTTAACAACGCCGCTTTGTTTAGGCCGCTTTTTTCCAGCAGGATTAATTAATCTCATATTCAATGACCTTTCATGGAAAGGTCATCGGTATGGGATCTGCTTCGTGACGGAAAAACAGTGGGACGGGATACTCCCGACCACGATGTCTATGACAAAGCACTGACCGAATGCATCAACAAAAGGCTCGTTTACAACGCATTACCGCTCACTCCCGAAGAACGTACCGCAGTGCTCTCCGACCTTCTGGGTTATCAGGTTGATAAGAATACGAAGGTGGTCCCTCCCTTCCATTGCGACCTTGGACTAAATATCAAACTGGGGAAGAATGTACTGATCAATTACGACTGCATCCTTCTCGATACAGGAGAGATATTCATCGGGGACAATACGCTCATTGGTCCGGGAGTGAAGATCGTTACCGCAAAGCATTCATTGGAGGCCGAGAAAAGAAAAGATTGGTCGGTATCCTGTTCTCCGGTGAAGATAGAGGAAGATGTTTGGATCGGCGCGGGTGCGATCGTCCTTCCGGGTGTGACGATAGGTGCCCGCTCCGTTATCGGAGCGGGGTCCGTCGTCACGAAGGATGTTCCGGCCGATGTTGTTGCTGTTGGTAACCCTGCCAAGGTCGTTAGGTCTCTTTGATCAGAACTCCCTTCTAATAAACGCAAACCATGCCAGTACCATCGATACTGCACTCCATGCAATCATCGTCCCTGCTGCTTTGACCATATCCGGCGCGGAAAAACCGAACTCTGTCAACAAGTGAGAAGGCACTATTGCATTTACTGCCGAATCCAACATGAACCAGGGATCGATCGAAGAAAGAGACATTATTCCTGTAATGATGGGCAGTATCATCCATAGGAGAACAAATGTCAATATTACGCATGTGCTTCCTTTTTTCATGACCGAGCTTATGAACACTACAACGCTCGAGGTAGCCACAATGTACAGGACAGCCATGCCCATCGACTCAAAGAGCTGAATAGTTATGGCTTCTCCGTATACCAAAGCCACCACGAACGTGCATATGTAGAACAATACTATTACAACTGTTTCCAGCACAATGCACCCTATCACTTTTCCGATGAATATCGAGGTCTTCTTTATTGGCCTTGTGAACAGTATCAGGGCGGTCCTTTCTTCAAACTCCGAGACTATCACAACCGATGCAAAGAGAGTTGCCGATAACAGGACCAAAAAGGAGACGAATTGGAGGTGCAGCGCAATCGCACTGCCAAGAATCTCTATGATGTCCTCATCCATAGCGTGTTTCACTATGTACGGGAGGAACGTTACCAGCGAGAATACGACGATGGTTATCACAACGAATAATGCGAACCTTTTTCCGCGGAGGAACTTGCGCATCTCGTTTTTGGCAACCACGTAAGCTTGCCTGAGGTCGTCTGTTTCGAAATACATCATCTCGACTCCTTTATCAAGTTCAGATATGTACTCTCAAGAGCATCCTCTTCGCTCAGAGCATATGCCCCTATATTCAGAGTACCGATGTCATTGAAGAACCTTACACACACATCTATGCCGCCGTTAATTGTGACCTCTATCTCGTTACCGTATCTCTCGGCCGAAACAACGTTTTCCAACCCCTCGATCTTGGATGTCATTTCTTTATTCGGCACACTATCTACCTTCACTGTCATTCTCCTTCTGCCGTCGGCTTTTCCGATGATACTCATGTCATCCTGGAGGATCATCTTCCCATGGTTGATCAGTGCGATCCTGTCGCAAAGGTCGCTTACTTCATGCAGCACGTGGGAGCTCATTATCACGGTGAGGTCATTCGAATCGTTCCTGAGGTTCTTCAGGATCTCTCTCATCTCCGCCTGACCCCTCGGGTCAAGACCTGAAGTGGGCTCATCTAGGATTATGACACTCGGGCCGTTCATGAGAGCTTGACCGATCGCTATCCTCTGCCTCATTCCCTTTGAGAACGTTCCCAGCCTCT
>Ga0082212_10000855_pt1 | contig 44754 bp, 39 predicted proteins | sample TergutNt197P3_FD_71548 | JGI IMG/M metagenome (GOLD analysis project Ga0082212, IMG submission 71548) | Neocapritermes taracua P3 segment gut microbial communities from Petit-Saut dam, French Guiana - Nt197 P3 | ecosystem: Host-associated > Arthropoda: Insects > Digestive system > Gut ... | reverse complement strand
ATCAAAAGATTGCACCTCGGTATCAGGTGACGCGAAAGCGGCACCCGCAAAACGAAGGTGAAGCTGGAAAGAAGTCAAATAGCGAGCGTCATATCAGCTTTTTTCCAGCGGTTGGCGTGGAAGCCTCGGACATCCGAGCAAAGCGAAGGATTCCGAGAGGTTTTTGAAAATACGGGCTTTGCTCGTGTTTGAAAAAACTTTGGCGTTTCGCGTTCAAAGTATTTTTGAACGCAACTTGGTATTGGGGCAACATTAATGTATGTCCAAATCCCACCAGGAGGTGTGATATGCTGTCGTTTTTTGGTCTAACCACGAAATTTGCATCACTTATTGCATCGTTGGCTATTCTTTGCCCCGCTCCAGCATTTGCCCAGGAGCCCGATGAGTACCTTGGAGAGCGCCCCGAGCGCTATGCCATGGTGCGCTCTTTGGAGGGCAACGTAAGGATCAGCAAAGGAGGAGTTGCTGAAGCTCTCACCGCTGGGATTCCTATTGCCGAGGGAGACATCATCGACAGTAGCGGCAGGGGTGTTATCCAATTTGGAGATGGTAGTAGGATTGCCTTCGGTGAACGCACTCGCCTGGAGGTGGCGGCGCTATTTGATGACTTCGACGGTGGAGTTCAAGCTCTTTTTAGGCTGGATTACGGGCGCGTCAGAATTGCCATTGGTCCTCAGAGCGGGGCATATTTTAGACTAGACACCGAATCAGGGAGCGTTGCCATTGAACAAAAAAGCAATGCCAGCATTGAAGTTGGAACAAATCGCTCGGTTAGCCTGAAAGTGTTTTCAGGTGTCGTTGCATTTCGCAACAGAGTTGATGAAGCCAGCATCAGAGCCGGGGAACGCCTTTTGGTGTATAGCGAAACCGACCGTTTAGACCGCGCCCGGCCCTTCAATACCTACGACCAGGATACCTTTGAGGCCTGGGCCGAAAGGCAGATGGCATTTACCAGTTCGGAAAGTAGCCAATATGTCCCCCAGGAAATCAGATACTACGCGGATACCCTGGACGGACATGGAGAATGGGTAAGAATTGTCGACGTAGGCTGGTGCTGGCGCCCCATTCTTTCTGTTGCCGGATGGCGGCCCTATTGGCGTGGCCACTGGGGAGCTTATAGAGGCGGCATGACCTGGGTCAGCTATGATCCCTTCGGCTATGTGACGCACCACCACGGACGATGGGGGTGGAGTTCAACCTATGGCTGGTACTGGATACCAGGAGTTTACTTTGGCCCTGCCTGGGTAGCTTGGAACATGGTGGACAGCTTCTTTGGCTGGGCACCCTTGGGTTACTACAACCGGCCAGTTTATTGGGGATACAATGGCATTTACCACGACCTATGGAATGTAGTTCACCTCAGGAATATCCACAACAGAAATCTCTATAACCACATTATGTGGGACAGAAGCATGAACGGACGCTTTGCCGTGCCCCAAGCAGCCAACAGGTCTCTCACGCCTCCTTGGAGGCAGGGCCCCCTGATGCTCACACGACAGGAGTTCAACAGTCCTGACCCCAGCCAGTTTCGGCGAGCCCTGACCAGAGAAGTATCTTCTGAGCGATTGATGGCCTATGAGCGGCAGGCAGGAAGGCCACTTGTCGTAAGACGGGATGTTGCCCAGAGTAGCCCCAACAGCTCTGCTAGTCTGAGAAATACTGATAACAGCCGCCCATTTGAAGATCAGTCAGCCAGGCGTGCCTTGGCTGAACGCCCTATATTGAGACAAACTGCAAGGCCCACAGAAGCTTCCAGGGGTAGCGGGCGTACTATTTCTGGCAACGACTCTGTAGCCAATCCAGCCCGCACCCCAGACCGAAGCGAAATACCGGCAGACACTCGCAGACGGGTTGCAGATCAAGCTCCCGCTACGCCAAGTCGAAGCTTGGATATGAGAGAACAGAGACGAGGAGAATCGCCGCCAGCGAGACAGGGGCGTCAGGCGAATGCTCCTCCGCCCTCCGGCAGAGAAGCCCCTCCAGCTACCTCGCCTCCCAACCGCGGTAACGAAGGCAGAGAAGTCCAGCGTCAGGATACCAGAGATCCAGAAAGGGCTCAGTCTCAATCGCAACCACCGCGGTCTTCCAGAACCCAGCCTCCGCCTTCAAGGAGTGCTACGCCCCCATCAAGGAATGCGCCTCCGCCTGCCCGCACATCCCCACCTCCAGACAGAAGTAGAAACCTGAGGCGATAGTATTTTGCGCAAAATTTTTGCTCTCAATCATATAATTGCTACTGATGAACAATCTCCCCTTTTACGTTGTTCCCCTGACGCACCATGATTGGGAAGAAGCAGTGGCGTACGCAAAAAAGCTCCCTGCTGAAGCAATTCCCGAAGTCCGGCTGGATATGTTGTCCCCGGATGTTGACCCCGAAAAGTTTATTGATTCGCTAAAGCATCGTTGCATTGCTTCGTGCAGGCGTGTTTCTGAAGGTGGCTACTGGCCAGACGAGGATGAGACCGGGCGGATGGAAAGAATGCAGATAGCCTTGAAGGGGCGCCCCCACTGGGTAGATTTAGAGTGGGAAATAGACATTCCGACCTGGCTGGAAGCCGAGCTGACCCATACCAGGGTATTGAGGAGCGTCCATGTGGCCCCGGGGGTTTTTGACATAGAATCCCGCCTTGAGCGCCTGCCCAGGGGTGATGCCTATAAATGGGTAGGGCACGCTAGCCGCCTTACAGACAATTTGGCAATAAAAAAAGCCCTCGCGTGGGCAAAGGATCGGTACATTAATGTATCTGCTTTTTTGCAAGGCAAAAAAGGGGTCATAAGCCGTTGCATGCAGGCAGCCTGGGGGGGGAGTTTCACTTATGCTGCACCCGATAACGCAGAAGAGTCCGCCTCCGGACAGATAAAGCTGGAGACGATGCTCTCCTGGAGATGCCACAGGTTTTACCCAGCTCATGGCCTGTGCGGCGTATTGGGCTCCCCTGCATTGCAGAGCGAAGGCCCTGCGTTTCACAACAGGCGCTTTCAGCAGTCATTTAAGGACTTGGTCTATCTCCCACTTGAAGCCGAGACTGCGGATGAAGCATTTGAGGCCATGAAGAGCCTGCCGTTGCTCGGAGTAAGCATAACCATGCCTCTGAAAGAAACGCTGCCCTCCATTATGAATCTGCCATCGCCAATCAATACGGCATGGCACAGGTCAGAGGGGGAGCCCTGGCAATGGGCCAATACGGATTCGATGGCCTTGGAATACTTTTTGACTGACATACCAGCGGGCCCGGTGCTTGTCCTGGGAGGCGGCGGGGTCGCAAAGACCTCCACAAACGTAATGGAAAAAATGGGAAGGCCAGTTATAAACTGCACCAGGCGCAATCCTGCGCCGCCATCAGAAGTCATTGAATTTGCCCCGGTGGGTGTAATTCAGGCCACAAGTCTGGGAATGAACTTTGTTGACCCCTTACCCTTTCCCGACATCCTACATGCGGCGCGACCGAGCCTACGCTGGGCCGTAGAATGGGTAAACTGCCACGAAACCGCATTTAGCACATGGGCGCACGAGTCCGGCCTGACATTGGTGCGCGGCCAAGACCTATTTGAAAAGCAGGCTACTCTTCAAAGCCGGATATTCATTAGGGAATGCGGCGGGTAGCAACGCATCCGCATATTGGTTACACCTTTCATTCTGCGGCCGTCAGCCCCACGCCTCCTCACAATGCTAAAAATGTAATAGGACGTGATATCGGCTACTGTAGTCGTTAACAACAGTCTTCAGCAACTACAAACCAAAACGATTAATCGGGGAATTCGCCTTCCCTCACTTCCCCAGTCTGGTTAGCGGAAACTGCCGCCACAGTCTTTCCCTGTTCTAACACCCTAACTCGGTAGGTCAGTCCGCCTTGGTTGATTGTGATTACATAGTTCATCTTTGAGTTGCCCTGAGGGCTAAAGCTGGGCACGATGTCTACGGTTGGTCGAGTGTATGTCCCATTGTCCAAGGTATAGTTATACGTGTCCGCCGGACCATAAATGCCAATTTCTGCGCGCCGGGTCTCGAGCGCCATCTGGATGATCTTTGCATTAGCCCTTGCATCTCCGATAATCCTGGCGCGTTTTCTTTGGCCAATAAACGAAGGAACAGCAACTCCGGAAATGATTCCGATGATTGCGACCACCAGCAACAGTTCAACTAGCGTAAATCCTTTTGCCCTCTTTGCACCCCTGGCTCTATTACGCCTCAGCATGGCAACCTCCGGTTTGAAAAACACTCATGGAACATTATCACACTTTTGAGGTGATTGCAAAACCGGAGGTTTAGCAAGTGATTCTTTTGAGTGTTTCGTAAAAACCCTTTGCTCAATTGCCAACTAAAGTAAACATACGCCCCATACTAATCATTGATTACATAATGCTATAGGAAGTGTTTCTTTGTTGGCGATTCATGCAGAGCTTACCGGGTCGGGGTTAATCCTCGCCTGCTTCTTCTATCCTTTCGATAGTTATAGAATCTACGGGCACATTGGCAAACCCATTGACAGTATTTGTCTTGACTCTGGATATTCTATCGACAACGTCCATGCCTTGGACGACTCTGCCAAAGGGGCAATGCCCATAGTCTGTCAAGTTTTTTGCCTTGAAGTTGAGAGTTGGGTTGTTTTTGACGTTGATAAAAAATTGTACCGAGGCGCCGAAAGGATCTCCTGGGACATAGGCCATGGAAATGGTGCCCCGAGTATTCGTGAGACCCTTGGACATGGCAAGGTCTGCCTCGTTTGTTACTGTTCCTTTGTAAGGTTTCCGGGACATATCGGGCAGATGCCCACCTCCCTGGATCATAAAATCTGGTATAACACGATGGAAGATAATGCCTTCATAAAAGCCTTCCATGGCCCACTTCTTGAAGTTTTCAACTGTTTTTGGAGCGGCTTCAGGCAACAGCTCCAACGTAAAGGCTCCCATCGAAGTAATTATTTTTAGCTTGTTGCTGAGGGGCTTTTTCGCTCCAATGTCAGAAATTGCCGTACTGCCGATTGCATCGTCGGGCTTTGCCTCCGAGTTTTTGTCGCAAGCCACAAATGTGGCCATCAGCGCAATTAAAATAACGGCGGTTGGGCAGAAAAAATAATTTTTCATAGACCAATGCTCCATAGAAAACTTTGGCGTTTCGCGTTTAATCCCCATTAAACGCAACCTAGTATTATACCAGTTCCAACCAGTAAAAATCGAACTCTGGCCCAGCCTACCGCATCTGTTATGAAAATCAGCATCCTGCCTACCAACTGCAACTGGAAATCTTATTGAATCCACTTGGTGTCGGATGGAGGTAAAAATGTAAAGGGGCTATTTCCTGGGTCTTTCGGAATCCTCGGGGCAGTTAGGGTGAGTGTTTGCCTTGCGCCAGTGCCATCTACCCATGAGACCTTGTGTAAAAAAGACCCCTTGCCTTCTAAAAGTATTTCCGGGAGCTCGTTTTTTTTGGAAGAAAGTTTTATTGCCCCGCTATCCAGTGCATTGACATTAAATACCTGAGCGAGCGCCCCTGGATCAGTCAGTATGCGTAGCAGGGGCCATTCAGCCGAAATACTATTAAGGTCATGCATCTGAGCTGTGCGCGTGCTTTGGTCGTACTGTATCAATTGTTTGCCATTGCATAGCAAGAGAATGCCTTTTTCATATTCGACCCGTAACCTGCCGCCTCTGGCGGTCAGTATGCTCCCTTTTCTGATGAGCTTGCCAAAAGCTGCGCTCTCTCCTTCTTGTATGAATGGACTGCTAAAAAAAGAAGATTGCCTCCATTGGTTCCACCAAGAGGGCAATGATGGATCATACGGATCATACGGATCATACAGATCATCTTGATTTTCCAAAGTAGTAAAAGAGATGGCAGAAATTGTTGAAAGAGGTATTGCAAGCAAGGCGGCACAGAAAAAAAGCATCTAACAGCTCCGCATGACGCCAACCAGAACGCCCTGGATATCAATGCGGCCAATATCGTAGCACCTTGGTGACAGGTCGGGATTATGCGGGATCAGCCATACTCCATTATTATCCCGCCTAAATTCCTTCAAAGTGACTTCTTCGCGGTCGATGAGTGCGACGACTCGGTCTCCATTGCGGTAATCGTCTCTGTGCTGGAGCACCACCAAATCGCCATCCAGGATAGAATCATCCATCATTGAATCGCCCTTGACCCTTAAAACAAATAAATTTTCTTTATTTCGGTGGATGGAATGGGGAAGCTCGATTGGCACAGAGTGCGTCTCTGGCAGTAGTGGGGATCCGGCAGCGACATCGCCATAAAATGGAAAAATTTTTGCCGAGCTTTCAAACTCATTTATTGGGCCACCAATATTGCCGCCCGGCCTACTGACAATGTTATTGCCGCGCCCATGTTGCCTTTCCAAAAACCCCTTTTCAATCAAGTGGAGTACATGCTTATGGACAGTACTGACAGCAGTGCAACCTACGCCTGCGGCGATCTCTTTTAGTGTGGGGCTCCTTTCCTCTGTCTGTGCAAAATGCTCGACAAATTGGAGTACTTTCTGCTGGCGACGGGTAAGGTTTGTTGATTTCATGTTTTTATCATGAAAAAAAACAGAAAAAATGTCAACATCTTTCATTTTTTTTTGCAAAATTTTCTAAAAATCGCAAATTAACGCCGCAAAAATAAATATTGACCATCTTGTTATGGATACAATCAGTTCTTCACCCATTTATCCAGCCAGGCAATAACCTCTTCATGCCACTGAATGCTGTTGGCTGGCCTTAAAATCCAGTGGTTTTCCTCGGGGAAATACAGAAAGCGGCTGGGAATGCCCCTGCGTTGCAGGGCGGTAAAAGTGCCAATGCCTTGGGTGTCAACGACCCTGTAATCCTTGCCTCCGTGGATGACCAGCATCGGGGCCTTCCATTTTGCGACATGGTCAATTGGGTTGTGCTTAGCCCAGTTGGGATTAGTCCAAGGCGTGCCTTTCTGCTCCCATTCGGGGAACCACAGTTCTTCAGTGTTAAAGTAGGACATGCGTTCATCCAGGTTGCCATCGTGACAAACAAGGGCCTTGAAGCGGTCAGGTGACTGGCCAGCTATCCAGTTAATCATGTAGCCGCCGTAGGAGGCTCCCAGAGCGCCAACCTTTTTTTCGTCCAAGAAAGGATATCTTTTTAGTGCGGCGTCAAGGCCTTTCATCAGGTCTTCATATGGCGCCCCGCCCCAATCACCGTTGATGGCATCTGTAAAAGTCTGTCCGTAGCCCGTGGAGCCATGAAAATCAACCATCACGGTAGCGTATCCAGCACCCACGTAGGCCTGCGGGTTCCAACGATAGTGGAACTGATTGCCAAAGCTACCCTGGGGCCCTCCGTGAATCAGGAAGGCAACGGGGTACTTTTTGGAGGGGTCAAAGTTGATGGGCTTTACCAAATAAGCATGTACGGTTTCATTTTTTGCACCCGTAAATGTAAACTGCTCAGGCTCACCCATTAGTGTAGCCGCCACTTTAGATTCATTAATTTTTGTAAGCGGCCTCAAGTCCCTGCCGTTGTCAGCAACGGTAAAGAGTTCAGTGGGGAATTTTAGTGTATTGCGGCTAAACACTATGCGCCCGTTTCCAAAGAATTTTGGTGAAGAGCACGAGCCTTCGGCGAAGACCATTCTGGTTATGCCACTTTGGGTGTCAACTGCAAAAATGGCCTTTTGCCCTAAGTGGTCAGAAGAGCAAATGATTTCCAAGCCGTCTGGGGCCCATGTGAAGTCATTGATCGAGCGGTCGCCAAACTTGCCGCCATCAGCGCGGACTACGATGCGGCGGGTATTCCCGGTTGCAATGTCTCGGATCATCAAGTCCAGTCTGTCGGCCTCATATCCAGCCTTGGTCATGGCTATGTAGGCCAATCTCTTGCCGTCTGGGGAAAATGCGGGCTGAGTGTCTGTTGCCTGATTGGAGGCGGTTATACGCACAGGCTCCCTGCTACCGTCGATGGGGACTTCCCATAAATCGAGGTTGGTGCTCCAGGCCTCCTGTCTGCCCTCTACCCTTGCCGTGAAGACGAGGGTCTTGCCATCTGGGCTGATAGCATATTCCTCACTGCCGCCAAACGGCATCGTGGGAGCGTCTCCTTCAAGCTTAGGCATCAAATCCGATGCGACACCGGTTTTCAGATCAACACGGAAGATGTGATTTCGGGTGCCGTCTTTCCATACATCCCAGTGGCGCACAAAAAGTTGATCGAACACCATTCCAGTGGACTTGCGCTTTGAATTAGCTTCATGGATTCTAACTGTTTCCTCCGGTGTCTTGCCGGGAAAAACGGCCATGGAGAGAGTCAGAAAGTCACCTGTTGGACTTATCTCCAGCGAATCCACGTCCAGCGGCAGATCTGTCACCTGGGTCATCATGTGGGCTTCTTGAGTGTTGATCTTCCATACCTGCGAACTGCCAGACTTGGATGAAATAAAATAGATGGTGCCGTCCTTTGCCCACCGGGGAGAAGAAGCGGACACATTTTCGGGCGTCAATCGCCTTGACCTGCCATCCATGCCAACCAGCCAAAGACTGTTGCGGCGGCGGTTGGCTTCCAGATCTGTCACCGAACAAGCATAGACAACCGTGTTGCCATCAGGGCTGACCCTGAATTCGCCAATTCTGTCCATTGCCAGCATGTCATGGATAGAAAAGGGCCTCGGCACCTGAGCTGATGCAAAAGTAGCGGCTAGACAGAGAGACAAATACAAAGGTTTTAGCATGCGAACCTCCTAAACCAAATATAACAAAAGTGATTTACCAGCATAGTCGGTAGCGTGTAGCAAACGGCGACGCACTCCAAAAACTGATAACCGTGAATTGTATTACCTGTCCAACTCCCCAGCAATAATATTCATCGCGCCCATTTCGGCCAATACGTCTGCTATCAGGCGGCCTTTAATCTTTTCGTCCAGACTACTGAATATGGGATAGCAGGGCGGACGGACGTGAATGCGATAGGGGCTTTTCCCGCCGTCTGAAACGATATAAAAGCCCAACTCACCATTGGCGACTTCGGTGGCACTATAAACCTCACCCACGGGCATTTCCATTCCGTGCATGATCAGCTTGAAGTGGTGCATCAGGCTTTCCATGCGAGTATACACACTCTCTTTGGGCGGCAAGGCAACCTTGTAGTTTTCTATGAGCACTGGGCCAGGGCCGATTTCCTTCAACCGCCTGAGGCACTCTTTGACAATCAGCAGGCTCTGGCGCATTTCTTCAGTACGCACCAGATAGCGGTCGTACACGTCGCCGCTAGTGCCTACAGGAATGTCAAAGTCATAGGTCTCATAGTCCAGATATGGCTGGGCTTTTCGCAAGTCATGGGGCAGGCCGCAAGCCCTGAGGCAGGGGCCAGTATATCCCCAAGAAATGGCCTGCTCTACACTAAACGCGCCGACCCCCCTGGTGCGGTCTGACCAGATGGGATTGCGTGTGAGCAACCTCTCCATTTCGTCTATGGTTTTGGGGCAACTTTCCAACAATTTGTTGCATAAGGGTATAAATTCTTTATCCCGAATATCACGGAAGAGACCGCCAATGCGTGTAAAGCTGGTGTGCAGACGTTGACCGGCAACCATTTCCAGTAGGTCATATATGGTTTCCCGCTCATGAAATAAATACAGGTACGAAGAAAAAGCGCCGATGTCAACGGCATTTATACCAATACAGACCAGATGGTCGGCGATGCGAGCCAATTCAGACACTAGCACGCGAATAACCCTGCTACGGGGAGGATCTTTAATGTCCAGCAATTTCTCTACGGCCACGGCATAGCCGACATTATTCATGATGGACGAGCAGTAGTTGAGGCGATCAGTCAAGGGGATAAATTGAGCGTAAGAAAGGCTCTCACCAAGTTTTTCAACGCCCCTGTGTAGATAGCCTATTTCGGGCTCTGCTTTGACTACATTTTCGCCTTCCAGAGTGAGAATGATCCGTAGTGTTCCGTGTGTAGCTGGATGGCTGGGGCCGAGGTTAACAATCATCTGCCCGCTGTGGGCAGGATCGCTTTCAAGTGTAGTGTTGGTTATTGGCATATATGGATTCCAATCATTCAGCAAGCGACCTGGCTACGTTGGCATACGGCATACCCATGTCGGATTTGCACCACGAGTCACCTCCGTCCAGCGGAAAATCCTTGCGGAGCGGATGTCCACTGAAATCGCCCCACATCATGAGGCGCTTCAGATTGGGGTGGCCGTCAAAGGGGATGCCAAACATGTCAAAGACCTCGCGCTCAAACCAGTCGGCCCCTTTGTGGATGGTGGTTATACTCGCCACGGACTGACCTTCTCCTATCGGTACCTTTATCCGTAGCCTCTCCTGGCTGACGAGGTTCTGAAAATGAACCACCAAGTCAAAGCGAGGCTCCCTTTCCGGCCAGTCGACTGCGGTGAGGTCAATCATCAACTGGAAGCCGTCATTGAATATCAATTTAACAATATCCAGATACTTCGATGGCTCAACCACAATCGTATGGTCGCCCCTGAAGTCGTGGCGGTCTGTAATTGCGCCCGGCAGGGTTCCATCAATGCGCTCTAAAACAATCATGAAACCCCCTACCAAATCCTGGACTGCCCAGCGGCAACCGCTTGACGAAACATTTGCTGTATAGCCTGTTGAGCCGACAGGCCAGTATCCTCAAGTGCTTGCTGCCGTTCCATGCTCTTGTAGAAGGCCCTCAAATTGCCCTCCCGAGATTTAAAAGTTTCCCTCATCATCTGTTCCTGTAGCTCGACTACACCCTTGATGATGGCCTCGGGACGGGGTGGACAGCCAGGGACATAAATATCGACGGGTATTATGCGGTCTATGCCCTGCACGTTGGCGTAGGTACGGTATATGCCGCCTGTGGAGGCACATGCACCGACACAGACTACCCACTTGGGGTCTGCCATCTGGGCAAATATCTTGCGTATCACTGCGGCCTGTTTATTTGTGATCGTCCCTAAGACCAGCATCATATCTGACTGTCGCGGACTGAAACGCATTGCCTCCGCACCAAACCGGCTGAAGTCATACCGGCTGGTCATCAGGCTCATAAACTCAATGGCGCAACAGGCTGTTCCAAAGGGAAGCGGCCAGAGGCTGTTTTTCCTTCCCCAATTGACAACTGTCTCCAGCTTGGTGGTCAGCCAGGATTCTTTGATTTCCAAGTCAGTAGTCATCTGGTCTAATGCTGTTTCACTCATGTCAGCGCTCCCAATCCAGCGCACCTTTGCCCCAAACGTAAATAAAACCTACCAGGATGGTCACGAGGAATAAAATCATAGGTATGAAGGTTTGGGGTGCGCTTCTGAAATTGACCGCCCAGGGCAACAAAAAGGCGACGTCAACATCGAACAGGATGAACAGCATGGCAGTGAGGTAAAATTTGACGCTGTACCTCTGTCTGGCATCGGCCTGAATAAGCGGCACGCCACATTCATAGGGGCTTAGCTTTTGGTCTCTAGGATTACAGGGCTTAAACCCCAAAAGCGGCAACAACTTCCCCGATAAAAACAAGGTGGCAATCCCCACTCCCAATGCCAGCAACAGCAACAGGAGCATTGACAAAAATGGGTTAAAAGGCGTACTCATCGTCCTCGTCCTCCCCTTTGGCCTCAATTGAATTATGCTACATATTGGAACTTTTCACAGTACATTACATTATAAGTAATCAGGGGGTGGAGTGGTGTTTGGCTCAAAATTTCAAAGATTTGCTGTTCCAGCCGCGATTTTATTAGCTTTCAATCTGACATTATCTTCTCAGACAGCTTTTGAGTCTGGCCTGACTCGAAATAAAGGCAACAAAATAGTCCTTTTGGGGGAATGGAAAGCGCCTGAAGCAACCAAATGGCGCGAAATCATTAAATCTGATGGTATTTACGAACACGACTTCACCCTGTTAGACCGCAGTAATTTTGCATATCTCACTGGTAACAGGAACGAGCTCAATTTTGAAAGCTGGTTCAGGCAACGCTATGACCTCAGTAATGCTGCTACGTGGGCGGCTTTAGACCTGGAAAACAAGCTGATTGTTTCTGGAATCCAAACGCCGGAAGCCAAAGAGTTTGACCAAATGCTGGAGCGGCGAGGCGTCAGAAGCCCGTTAAGAAAAGTCAGGGACTTTTTACAGGAAAACCCCGACCATATAGATGCAAAGACAGACCTGCTAAAGGAAGTCCGCCGCCGCGCATTGCACGCAATGCCGGAACGCATAACTGAAGACCTGGACGATGAAGCCGACTTGCGTACCTGGGCAGTCATGGCCGCCGAAGCAGACAGGGTTTTCAGCGGTTCATGGCTGGGCGTAGACTTGAATTTTTTCAGACCGGATCAAGGCCAGCCAGAAAAATACAGCAAGCTGATGAGGCGCGTATTTGCTAAGCATGTCACGCAAATTGAATCTGCCATCAGGCTTGAACCCGCAAATAATGCTCTGTGGAATATCTGGGCATGGATGGCTCAAAATCTTCCTGATTACAAATGGGACGTATTCATCGATTCGCTTGAACCGATATTTTTCCCAAAGGATGGCATTTTACACCCTTCTGCTGAAGTATGCGCCTGGCTTGTGTCAGAGTTCAGGTTAAGAAGCGACTGGCAGGGAGTATTGAAATTTGCAAGAATGGCGAGGCGTTTTAATGGGAGTTCAATAAGTCTTTCCATGGAATGGATGCCGCATTCAGGAAATAATTTAAGCGGTGCTGGCTCTGCAACCCCGGGTATTGAGGGCTTTCCAGCCAAATCAGCCTATGCGCCCCACATCGAGGCACTGCTGAGGCTCGGTGACATTGAGGGGGCAAATGAAGTCTTTGATGAAATGATCAGAATTGCAGGTAAAAACAGCTTTGATGCACACAGATCAAATAATGCAATGATCGTTGCAGGCGTAGCAAGGTCTCTTGGCATGGAGGAATTGGCAAAGCTCTGGGAGCAGGGCGAGCAAGTAACAAAAGTACCGTATCTGCAATGGTTCATCCCTGAACCCCCGCCACTTTTTATTTTGTCTCATGTTTATCCGTATTCCAAAGAAAGTGACCCATGGCTGGAATTTTATAAACTGTTGCCAAAACTTTCGCCCCCGCTAAAACAATTTGGCTCCCAAACGACCAGCCCAGTTGTTCTGACGTTGGGATGGCATAGAGACGATGGGCCGAAGTGGGGGCTAATTGGTGCAGACCACAAACTTTTAGCCGAGGGTTTGTCCGTGCCAAAATTAGACGAACTGCAAGATGTTTTGAACCGGTTCAATATCCGAAGTGACATAGACATCTGTCGCCAGCATCTGGCAGAAGGCCAGGATCAGCCTGGGATTGATCTCTATTACGCTTTTGCAATTATTAAGCAACATATAGAGATGGCAGAGACTGATAAGTCTACTTTGGCAGGCAGTGAACAGAACGAAGTTCTCTGGGCTGAAGCCGCCCGACATTTGAGAAGAGTACTGTCAGAACACCCTGACGTGTTGATAAATTGCCCCCACGCCTATCCCACTATTGCAGGATATATCATTGAAATTCCAGACGTATCTATTAAGAACTCCCTGTTAAAACCACTTTCCGGGCCATTTTTAACAAATATCGAATCATTATTGGAAAGAAAACCATCTTCTACGGCGCTCTGGACTCAGTGGTTTTTTTGGAGAATCTTTGAAGACACTCCGAGGCAACTGGATGCTCTGGTGGAGCGGATCAAGATAAGTCCCCTTTCTCGCCTTGAGTCAGTGTTGCCTCATTTTGCGATGGATATCTACTACAAAGAGTGTCAGGAAGAAGGTAATTGGCCCAAATTGATTGCCTTGTTAAAACCTGCATGGGAGCGCGAAACCTTCAGGATTATTGAAGCAAAAATTGAAAACCCGGATTACAAAGTGCCCGATTTCAGAGCAGTGGTGGGCAATGTGATAGGTATTCCCCTAATGGAAGCATACCTGAATGACAATAAGCCGCAGGATGCTGATGGAGTATTCAATACCTGGCTGGACTGCGGCGGCACGTTTACGGATTTATCAGGAGTGATTGAGTTGGCAAAGAGTAAGGGCCAGGAGTTGCTTGCGCGGGAGTGGGAAAGAAGGGCAGGGAATCGGGAATACTGAATATAGCCACTGTGCAAATCAATTCCTCGGGAATCCTGGCGAATAGCGCAATTGATCAATGTTGGGATGGGCAAATGTGATAATTCGCCCTTCCTGGGCATAAGCATCTTTATACTTGACGTATCGTTGCCAGATGCTTGCCACTAAGTCCTTTTGTTCCTGATTAAGGTCTCTCTTTACCACCGCCGGCCAGCCTGCCACCAAGGTATGCGGCGGAGCCTTAAAACCTTCCCGCAAGAGCGATCCTGCCGCTACCAAGCAACCCTCGCCAACTTCGGCCCCATCCATAATGGTTGTACTCATGCCAATCAATGCTCCCTTGCGGATTGTGCAACCGTGGAGCATCACGTTGTGTGCCACGCTGACCTCGTCTTCCAGCAACAGGGGCCATTTTTCGACCGTAACGTGGAGACAACACTTGTCCTGGATATTTACCCTGGAGCCTATTTCGATCCAGTTTACGTCCCCCCTTACAATGCACTGAAACCAAATGCTCGTCTCGTCGCCTATCGTCACGTCGCCAATGATGACAGAATCAGGGGCTATCAGCACCTTGTGGCCAATCTTGGGAGTCATGTTTTTGAATGTTTCAATCATCGTAGCCCTCAGCAAAAAACCAGTGACTCAACACTAACTACATGATACTCTGTAAAGCCCGTGGGCGTATAACTCAGCGGTAGAGTGCTATCTTCACACGGTAGAAGTCCCTGGTTCGAATCCTGGTACGCCCACCAACAAGTCTTCATTTTTCATTGTTTTTGAGGGGATTTCATGGCAAATATTATCGCCACTCAGCTTCGGGCGGGCATGATCATCAATTATGAGGGTGAGCTTTGCAGGATCATCAGTGTAGAACATCAGACTCCGGGCAACTTGCCAGCCAGAGTAGTGGCAAAGATGAAGCGTCTCAAGGACGGCATCAACCGTGAAAACCGCTTTGGCTCCTCAGACAAAATAGAGAAGGCCAGTCTGGAACAGCAGATGCTCGAATATCTTTACGAAGACGGCGACAACCTCGTACTGATGAATAACGATACGTATGAACAACTGGAAATAAATAAAGAATTTGTCGGAGATGACCTAGTATTCCTGCAACCGAACATGCAAGTGGAAGTTGAATTCCACGAAGGCACACCCCTTTCTGTCACCTTGCCCGACAATGTCGTCTTGGAAATCATTGAAACAGAGCCAGTAATGAAAAATGCCAACGCCACGGGCTCATATAAACCCGCCAAACTCGAAAACGGCGTAACCGTGGGAGTCCCGCCCTACATCGAAACGGGCGAACGCATCCGAGTCAAGGTCTCCGAGAGGACCTACATCGAAAGAGTGAAGTAGTTGCTAGCACGCTACTAGCGAAGCAAATTGTCCTTTGTGTCCTGGCCCACAGACGCTTGTTGCATGGATGTGGACTGTCATTTGTAGGCGTAAGCCTGGAGGGCATGGTCAACGTATTCGTGCATTTCGATGCCTTCCATGGCCGCGCCATGCTTTGCTATTGCATAGGAGTTTGGGGTTGCGTTCAAGGAAAAGCTCGTTGGGGGCTTTTCGGGTTCTTTTCCCTGCTCCATGCAATATTCCAGATAGTCATCCAGCAGGTCGTGGAAGTTGTGCTGGGCTTCTTCTTTGGTCAGCCCAGTGAAGTAAAGCATGTGTTTTGTACCCATGAGGTCGCCCATGTAGCATTTGTCCTCTTGGCTGTATTCAAGAGAGGCGGTGTAGCCTTTGTACTCTAGGGTCGCTATTTGATTCGGCTTCATGGTGTCACCTCAATCAGTGTCAGGAAATCCTGGATTCTCCTTACCAGCCCCTTTGGCATCGGCTCATCTGAGTGCGGCCTGTGCATGTTCATTGAATGTGAACCCATCTCGATAAATATTCTCACGTCCCCTCGTCTGACTATTGTACAGCCAATGTGCTCCAGGAGAGATTCAATTTTAGACCACGGAATATCGCTAGGCGTGCGTTGCTTGAAAATTTTTTCCAGGGTTTTCACTTGCTTGCTGTTGGTAACTTCCAATAATCCGTACCCGCATGAATAGTCCGTTTTGTGACTTCTTCCCGCTCCCAGAGGGTGGTCAGGTTTGTAGCAGTCTAGCAAATTGACCTTGGAAGGATGATCTTTTGAATATTTGCATTGTTTGCAAGTCACCTTTTTGGGTTCTTTGTCCGCCACCGCATTACCCCAAAGTATTGAGTTTCTCGTATTACATGGTATCAATTTGGCGTGGTTAAGTAAAAAGGTTCATCTGGATTTCTCGTGGCTCAAGCGTTGCCTTCGCAAACAAAAGCGTGAATTGCTATATGAGCGCAACTTGGTATTACATGATCGAGATGCCCGAGCAATGATGGATTAAGATTTGGTTGTCGTTGAAAATCGGTAGAATATTACGGAGGGGTCGGCCATGTTTATTAGAACCATACCTATTTACCTCGTATTTTTGCTTATGGGCGTTGCGGATGCCATAGGCCCCCTGTCCAGCCAGGTGGAAAAAAACCCACTATTGGCAGCCTGGATGCCGTTTTTTGTGTTCATCGCTTTTGCATTGTTTAGCATCCCAGGGGGGGTGCTGGCCGCGAGAATCGGCAAGAAAAATCTATTGTTGATGGGCCTGGGTCTATGTGCTACTGCTACCGCAGTGCCTTGCTTTATAACTCCTCCCTTTGGGATGCTCCTTGCAAGCATATTTCTGCTGGGAGTAGGCACCACCTTTTTGCAAGTGGCTGGCAATCCTATTATGAGGGATGTATCCCCCGAAGGCAGTTATAGTCGCAATCTGGCAATGGCTCAGGGGATCAAGGGAGTAGGTTCCACCGCCAGTGCCTTCTTGGTTACTGCAGTAGTCTCAATTGCCCTTTTTGCCACTATGGAGTGGCGCGGGGCTTTTCCCATATTTTTTACATTGATGGTTCTGGCCTTTTTGTCGGTAGCCATGCTTAAAGTTAATGAGGCCAAGGCAGATGTGCCCTCGTCTATGGGCGATTGCATATCCCTGTTGGGGATTCCAACCTTTGCAATGGCTGTGCTCGGAATTTTTCTTTACGTGGGCGCTGAAGTTTGTCTGGCAACTTACTTGAAGCCTGCTTTTGAAGTTCATGGCTATGAAGAAAAATTGGCAGCATTCTATGGGCCTAGCCTGTTTTTGGGCACCCTTACAATTGGCCGCCTCCTCGGGGGGGTAATAAAGGTCGATCCCCGTGCATTTTTTAGGATTTCTTCTCTTTTGGGAATCATTGGCCTGGCTATGCTTCTACTTGGCATTAAAGCTTTGATGGTTCCCGCTGTGGTACTTGGTGGCTTGGGATGCGCGAACATTTGGCCCATGCTGTTTTCCATTACTGTTGAAGAAAGGCCAGAAAGGGCTTCTGAGCTGTCGGGCTTAATGTGCATGGCGATAAGCGGAGGAGCTCTGATGCCGCTTGCCATGGGCTGGCTTGGTGGCGGGACTAAGGCCATTGCATTTGTGGTTCCCGCAGTCTGTTTTGCATACCTGATGTTGCTTTCTATGAGAAAAGGGAAAACTGCGGTCGGAGCCCAGTAAACGATAAGTAGTGAAAAAGGTTGACTGGCCACTATTCACTAGTGTCGCGTCCGCAAATTAACTTTGCTATTCGGTTGCTCTTGTTTCATATTTATCATTCGGCTCAAAATGAATAAAGGACGCGACACTAGGAGGGGGTGTGGGGGAAAAGCGAATGAGTGCAACGATTGAGCGGCCCCCACCAAGCATTCATAGGCTTTTTTCTGACAGGAGCAAGTCCTTTTTCCGCTGTCGATAATGCAAACCTAATTCACGAACGCAACACTAGGTACTAGTTTTATTACCCGGAGGTTCTACTATGGATTCATATACAGTTCTTACCTTGGATGCAGGCGGTACAAATTTTGAGTTTCATGCCATCATGAATCAAAAAGATGTAGCTGAACCAGTAATATTGCCTAGCAAGGGCGATGATTTATCAGCATGCCTCAAGAATATTGTCGAGGGTTTCCAGCGGCAAAAAAAAGCTGTTGGGGGCGAGGTTCATGCCATCAGCTTCGCCTTTCCAGGTCCTGCGGACTACTCAAGCGGGATCATTGGAGAATTGCAAAACCTGCCAGGGTTCCGGGGCGGAGTTGCCCTCGGGCCAATGCTGGAAGATCACTTTAGGATTCCTGTTTTCATCAATAACGACGGCGACCTCTTCGCCTACGGCGAAGCCCTTTGCGGAGCATTGCCAGAGATAAATGCCGAGCTCGCTTATGGAGGTAGCCCAAAGATATTCAGAAATCTACTGGGCCTCACTTTTGGGACAGGCTTCGGGGCTGGCATTGTTTCAAACGAACAATTATTTCTAGGTGACAATAGTTCTGCTGCGGAAATTTGGTGTACTCGCAACAAACTTGATCGCGACTCATATGCAGAAGAAGGAGTTTCCATACGTGCCGTCCGCATGGCTTATGCAGAAAAGACTGGGCAGGAGCTAAAGTCTGTTCCCGAGCCAGTGGATATAGCTGCGATTGCAGAAGGGAAAATACAAGGAGACATCGAAGCCGCCAAATTTGCTTTTGCCCGATTGGGTGAAGTCGCAGGCGATGCGGCGGCGAACTCCATTACAATGATAGATGGTCTGATAGTGATTGGCGGTGGGCTTGCCGGGGCGTGGAAACACTTTTTACCCACGATGGTCAATGAAATGAACCGTGAGTTGGTGAGTGTGACCGGCAGGGGTACAGTTCCGCGCACAGAATTGACGGTATTTAACCTGGAAGACCAGGAGCAAAAAGAAAAGTTTTTAATTGGCCATGCCACAACCATTCAAGTCCCAGGTACAAAACGCACCATCCCCTACGACCCCCAGAAGCGAGTAGGAGTGACCATTTCTAAGTTAGGAGCAGCAAGAGCGGTGTCCCTTGGAGCTTATGCTTTTGCTGAAAGGAAGTTGGGCGGCAAAAACTATCGCTGAATTTTCAAAGACTCCCAGTTTTCTGCCAGATGAAACCTGCACCGTATTCCCGACCAGCTTACTCGCTGGAAGGTTATTTTTTCTGGCCATGGGATTTGGTCGAGCCACTGTTGTAAGGCTCTTTGGAGGCGTAGGCGTTGCTGTTTCGTGAGGGCTGTGTCGGCTCCAACCCACGCACCTGATTTTCTGGCCTTTACCTCAATCAGACGCAAGTCGCAACCGCGAGTCACTAGTAGGTCTAGCTCGTACCGCCCAACTTTTTGACGCCAGGCCACCAAATCCCACCCCCGAAACCACAGCAACCATAAAGTTGCTCGCTCTGCCAAAATGCCCATCCTCCTGGCAATTTTACCTCTGTTGGACGTACTCATTCGCTGAGTGTCAGTGTCACGGGCTATGTTCATGGGCTGTTCCATTTTATGCTCATAGTGACACTTGGAACCTTAGGTGTGTATCACGCAGTCAGGGCTGCCAGGGCGATGGAATAGAGCTTTGTCATGGCGCTGTCGCCTCGGCTGGAGAGGACGCATGGTTTTTTTGCGCCGGCAACGATGGCGCCTACTTGGCATCCAACGATTTTGGTCATGCACTTGTAGAATACATTTCCTGCTTCAATGTTAGGAAATAGCATACAGTCAACATCGCCGGACACGGGGCTATGAAGCCCTTTTATCTCGGCGCTCTCTCTGTCCACCGCCACGTCCAGGGCCAGGGGGCCGTCAACGATGGCTCCTTTGATTTGGCCCCTGTCGGCCATTTTGCTCAATAGGGCCGCGTCGGCACAAGCCTGGAGCTTAGGCAGGACTTGTTCGCTAGCCGCAATAATGGCTACCTTTGGCGTTTCGATTTGCAGGGATTTAGCCGTGTTTATCAGATAGTTGAGGATCGCTGTTTTTTCTTTTAAGTCAGGGGCCGGAATTACAGCTACGTCGCCCACAATCATCAATTTGTGGTAGCTGGCGCTTTGGATTACTGCGACGTGTGTCAGAATTGCCCCCGGCGCCATCAGGCCCTTTTCTTTGTTGAGGATTGCCCTCATGTATTTGTCCGTCGAAAGGTTGCCTTTCATCAAAAGGTCGCCTTCGCCGTCATTTACCATGGCCACGGCCCGCAAGGCCGCCCTGTCATCGTTGGGTTCGATTATTATTTGGAATTTGGAGGGGTCGTAGCCTTCTTTATTGCATATTTCCAAAATCTTTGACTCGTCGCCGACAAGGACTGCCTCTACAATCCCAGCGTCTATGGCGTTCTTTATGGCTTGGATGGTATGCCCGTCATTTGCGGCGGCAACGATTAATTTTTTTGTGGGCCGGCTACGCACCGCTTCAAGCATTTGGTCAAGTTTTGTGATGGCCATCGTCACTCCAGTTGTATGTTGCAGTCGCGGTCACCAGCTCCTTGAATCAGCGATTGATCCACCAGACCCAGTAGCTGGCCGGTATCAGGATGCCGATGGACGTCAGCCATGCACCGCGGCCAATGATGCCATTTTTTCCCCTGACAATGAACAGACCAGAAATTGCTAAAAATAAGAGGGATACGGAGTAAAGGTCTGCGATATAAGTCCACAGCTTTTTGGGGGCGTTGAGGTGTAGCCTGTTGAGGGCATACAATACTGGTCTGGGCTGGCTTTCTTGCATTATTACCTTGCCGGTTGGCAAGTCGACTCCGAAGGTACGGCCCGCCTGGCCGCCGTAAATCAACTGCAACGTGTTTTCGTTAGGTTGAAAGGCGGCCCTGGGCAAGGGGAGGCCAAGCTGACGGCAGGCACTCTCTGTCAGTTCTTGCTGACTCAAACGGATGTCGAGGGGCTCTATTTGAAGAGCCTGCTCAGTTTTTCGATAATTGGGATTCCAGTCGGCAATGTGGTTAATGGCAATGCCGCTCAGAGCATAAACGACAGTCAGGCCGACGGCGAGGTAACCTATGTCGCGATGGAGGGTAGCGTTTAGCTTCCTCAAATTCACCTTGCGACCGCCCCAAGCCCGTTGATCCTGAGGATGAATTTGTTGTCTTGCTTGGCCTTTTCGTCTGCTTCACAGTTTTCCTCTGTCTGGGCAACCGCCATTTTGGCAACTGTGCCTTCAGCCAGAACTTCGTGACCCTTGAGGGAGGTGGGGAATGAGATGACTCCGTCCTCGACTTTAAACAGGATGCTCTCGTATCTCTGATCGCCCCCGATCATTATCCAGCACCCTTTTGATGGGCATACATCGACGATGGTGCCGCGGACTTGAACTAGCTTTCCGTTGTATGAATCAGGCTTTGCAAGGATGTCAGAGACCTTGGTTTCTTCCCTGAGCGTAAGCGCCTTGCCAAATTGCTGGGCCATGGCCGGCGCGGCAACGATGAGGGGTAGGATAAGGGCAAGTTTGCGAATCATAAAGTCCTCCTTAAATAATAATTCTATCTCATTACATTGCTCATGTTAAACATGGGCACATATACTGCCAAAAGCAGACAAAGAACAGTGGCGCCCATACACAAAATAAGGACAGGGCCGATAAGGCTGGTTACGGCGACGGTCGACTTTTCTACTTCTTGGTCAAAAAAATCGGCAACGTGATTCATCATTTCGGGCAGGGACGAACTCTGCTCGCCGACCCTTGTCATTTCTACTGCAAGTGGGTCGAGCATTTTGGATTGTTCGAGGGACTGGTGCAGAGAACCGCCGGCGCGCACCATTTCGATTACTGTGTAAAGCTTGGTTTTCATCCTGTTTGAGCCGCTCGTCCGCTGGATGACTTCCAATGCCTGCAATACGGGAAGCCCTCCGGAGAGCAAAACGCTGGCCGTACGGGTAAAAACGCTACTGTGATACATACGGTAAAGGGTGCCAAGGCGGGGGATTGAAAGAAGGATTTGCTCCAAAATCCTTGAGCCGGCCTCTGTCCTGGTGAGCCAGCGAACGAAAACCACCAGCGCCAGGAATATCCCTGCCTGGTAGTAGATGGTCGCGCTCATAAAATTGCCAAAGGACATTAACATTTGAGTGAGCGCGGGCAATTCTTGGCCACCGGATTCGAAGACCTGGCTGAACTTGGGCAATACATAATTAAAAATTACCAATAGGGCCAGGGTCAATACTATCACCAGGAAGGCCGGGTAAAAGAGGGCTTCTGTAATGCGGCGGCGGCTACTTTGGGCAAATTTTTGAAAGGCCAGCCAGCGGGTGATTACGTCCGGCAAAGTCCCGCTACGCTCCCCTGCAACCACATTTGCTTTATAGACTGCTGGGAAACCGCCTGCCTGGTCAAGGGCATCCGAAAAAGACATGCCCTCCTGGACGAGTGTGACGACCCGCCCGACAGCAGAGCGTAAATTTGGATCTTTGCCATGGTTCATCAGCAATTCCAGCGACTGTAGCAGGGGGATGCCAGCTTTTAGCAGGGCCAGCAGTTCCTGATTGAACATTATCAGTGGCTCGGCCTTAATGGCGCGGCTTCTGGAAAAGGTTGACGTGGTGGCTTTGACTTCCATGACGAAGTGGCCTTCGTTGGCTAGCCTCCTTCTTACTTCGTCGGCGCTCGACCCTTCCAACTCCCTAAGAAGTATTTCACCGGCTGGGGTTGTGTACTTAACGGAAAATCGCATCTGGCTTCTCTGTCAAAACTGGGGAACAAGCACTACAAATTCTACACACACGTCATTATAGCGGCTCGCGGCTATCTCAGTGGGTTCATTTCTGACCGAATATTCCTGTAAACTATATCTCATGCTGATTTCTGTCCTGCCCATAATATCGATTTGTTGCCTTTTGGCCCAACCGGCCTCCTCCGTGCCCTTTCTGAAGGTGGGGGTGCCGGTGCCGTTAGTCCTGGATTTGAGGGATGCCGACCCTGCGGCTTTGGTTCCCAAAAATGAGCTCAGCGAAACTGAAAATGAGGCGGTGAGGCATGCTTGGGTGCAAAAATTACAACCGTTTAGAGGCCAGACAGCCATTCAGGTCAAGTTGCCGAATGGCGAGGGCCGTTTATCTCTCCTGCTGGCCGCCAGCCAGGCTCTAAAGGCCCAAAATCCAAATGTCATGGTCTATTTGGCATACGATGAAAAGGCTCCCTCTAACTGGGACGAGAGTTTTTGGGGGGCTGTTGATGGGGGCGCAATCTCACCTGGGGACTTGCCGCCGCGGCCAGAGGACTGGCACGAAGTTCTCAGAAGGGCGCAGGATCAGCTACCGGCACGCACGTGGACTATATGGTGCCCCACTGATCCGGGCGCAGAAGCTCCGATCTTGCTTGCAAACCAAGCCTGGCTTGTGGTGCCGCCAGGATGCCCAACGGCGGGCCTGTTGGATATTATACCCCAAGGCGTGGAGGATGTGGATGGGGGACGCGGGAGGCTGACCCTCAGAAACAAGACTGGACAAAGGGCCTTCCATTGGCATTTTACTGGTTTGAGATGGGAGTTTGTCGCACCCGAAAACATGCCAGGCGAATTTGTGGTTGTGGAGGGCAAGGCCGATTATGACGTCCACGCCCTACTCGCAAAGATGAGGGCCACTCAGCTGAGGGATAGGGCCGCCCTCAAAACCCAGGAATCTCAGTTAAAGATCAACATTCATGCTCAGTCGAGCAGGGGAACAGGCGCTGATCTGGGTTATGTTTTCAGCTCATTTGAACTTGCGGGAGAGCCTGAAGAGTTTTTGCAGGAGCAGGTGCTGTTTAATGGCGTAAGGGCCAAGATTGGTGGCGAACTCCAATTGCCCATGATTGAAAGCAAAAGGAGCATTAGTCCGCCAGTGGCACTCAACCTGACTGAGAGGTACCGCTACAGCGATGGAGGGCCAGAAGGGATAGGAAAGCGGTGGATACGCTTTGCACCCGCAATAGACGATCCAACGCTTTTTTCGGGTCAAATACTTGTGATGGAGGACTCTGGGCGCATTTTGGAGGAGCGTAGCGAACGTTCTAACTTGCCCGGTGTAGTAAAGTCCGAAAACAGGAAACTCGTCTATGGCGAGCCATTGCCAGGCTTTTGGCGGGTGTTAAGCATTCAGACTTTTGAGCGGTGGGTGCTGACTGGAGGAGTGGCACAAGTCCAGAGGGACCTCTCTTATCACGATTTTAGGATCAATCAGGAAGATTTTTTGCAAAACCGCCAGTCAGCAAGAGACTCCAAGAGCACGATGCTGAGGCAGACTGAAGATGGAGTCAGGTACTTGGCCCGAAACAGGGACGGTAGCCGATATGTCGAGCACAGGCAACGCACCAGCGGCAGGGCTATGGGGGGTGCGGTATTGATTGATCCTTCGTTGCAATATCCGGTTATACCAGCAGGAGCCCTCGCCTTTTTTGACTACGATGCATTTGGAAAAGGCATTCAGTACAATGCCATGGTAGCTGGCTTATACAACATGGGTACGCTCACGATTCCTGATTTTGGCGGCTTTGACATTGGAATTCATGCCCAGGGAGGCCTCCTCGCTTTTACGGAAAGGCCCGTGAGGGACGGGGAATTGCAGGATGAGGACGGAGTGGCTCGACAGTCTGGCCAAATCAGGCTCAGCGCGGGGCGAGATTTGGGCAAAGGCTTTCGGCTGAGAATCCAGGGCCTGAGCATCTATAATCGTTTTTCGGATGCAAAGGAGGAAAAATACCGGACTCCCGATTACCTTGTCCCGCCATCGGGTTTCACTCTGGGCTGGGCCGGCGAGTTGACGTGGATGCACAAGGGATTTCAGCTGAGGGGCAATTATGGGGCGGGTACACGCCCAGATGGCCTCTTTGGCGCGCCCGGGGATATTAGGCCTATTGCCAATGGCGGAAAATATGAACGGTGGGGAGCGGTGGCCGCGTACGACATGCGGCTAAACTCCATGGCCTGGATTCACAGCGAAATTGGCATGGACGGTGGAAAGGGATTCGACCGCTTTCAGTCCCTCGAACTGGGTGGAATGGGCGGTGGCGTCAGAGTTTCGGGAATCCGTAGCAATGCGGTTACTGCCGACAGAATCCACTTTGCAAGCGTGGGTTACGTTTTTCCTGCCGCAGCAAATTTTCGCATCTCCGCTAGCATTGGCCATGCACGGGCCCACAGCCTTGATGACCAAAAGACATACGGATTTACAGGGGCAGGCCTGGCTGGAGACATACCGGGCTTTGGGTGGTTTACTGCCATCAGGGCTGACATTGGGATAGGCCTGCAATCTGACATACCCGGCGTCAGGGGGGTTACCGGATACATCGTGCTTTTGAGGGTGTTTTAATTTTATTGGAGGCCACTTGCCATGAGCATTGGCAAATTTAGCCCCTTTTTCTTTGCTGTTGCAATGGCGAGTTCGTAACCTGCATCCGCATGGCGCATAACTCCCGTACCGCAGTCATTCCAGAGGACTAGGGCCAGGCGCCTGGCCGCCGCATCCGTGCCATCGGCGACTATGACAAGGCCCGAATGCTGGCTATATCCCATGCCTACTCCTCCGCCGTGGTGGAAGCTAACCCAGGTTGCGCCTCCGGCCACGTTTAGCATGGCGTTGAGGAGGGGCCAATCGGAGACGGCGTCGGTGCCGTCCATCATGCTCTCAGTTTCGCGGTTGGGGCTGGCGACGCTACCGGTGTCCAGATGGTCGCGGCCAATGACGATGGGAGCCTTTAGTTCGCCCGACCGAACCATTTCGTTGAAGGCCAGGCCAGCCAGATGGCGCTCTCCCAGTCCCAGCCAACATATGCGCGAGGGTAGCCCTTGGAAGCTGATGCGCTGGCGCGCCATGTCCAGCCATCGGTGGACGTGCTTGTTGTTTGGAAATAGCTCTTTTATTTTTGCGTCGGTTTTATAGATGTCTTCAGGGTCTCCGCTCAGGGCCACCCACCGAAAGGGCCCCTTGCCTTCGCAGAACAGCGGCCTTATGTATGCCGGGACGAATCCTGGAAAGTCAAAGGCATCGGCTACGCCGTTGTCCATTGCCACCTGGCGGATGTTGTTTCCATAATCCACCACTGCGCTACCCATTGCTTTAAAGTCCAGCATCGCCTGGACATGGACGGCGCATGACTTTCCAGCCGCACTCGTAATTTCGGCATGTCTGCCTTTGTCTGTCTGCGCGGCCTTCCATTGTTCGACGCTCCATCCAATGGGTAAATAGCCATTTACCAAATCATGTGCGCTGGTTTGGTCTGTCACTATGTCTGGCCTTCTTATGGTGCCTGATTTTACCTGTTTGACTAATTCAGGCAATACTTCGGCAGCGTTGCCCAGGAGGGCTATGGAAACGGCTTCGCTCTTGGACGTGTGCGCTTTAATGAGTTCTATGGCGTGGCCTATGTCCATTGCCTGGATGTCGACGTAGCGAGTACGGAGGCGGAAGTCTATGCTGGTCTGCTGGCATTCGATGTTTAGGCTCACGGCTCCGGCAAAAGTGGCGGCCAGGGGCTGGGCACCTCCCATGCCGCCCAGGCCCGCTGTTAGAATCCATTTTCCGCCCAAATTGCCGTCACAGTGCTGGCGGCCGGCTTCTGCAAAGGTTTCGTAGGTACCCTGCACAATGCCCTGGGTGCCTATGTATATCCAGCTCCCAGCAGTCATTTGTCCGTACATGAAGAGGCCTTTTTGGTCTAATTCATGAAAGTGATCCCAGTTGGCCCACTTGGGTACTAGGTTGGAATTGGCTATCAGGACTCGGGGGCTGTCTGGAGTGCTCTTCCAGATGCCTACTGGCTTGCCTGATTGTATGAGCAAGGTTTCATTATCTTCCAACTTTTTTAGGCACTCCAATATCTTGTCAAAACACTCCCAATTGCGTGCGGCGCGTCCTATCCCTCCATATACGACCAAGCTCTTGGGATTTTCTCCCACGTCGGGATCTAGGTTGTTTTGTATCATACGGTAGGCCGCTTCTGTCAGCCAATTTTTGCAACTGAGCACTGGGCCTCTGGGTGCGCGAATTACGCGGTTTTCATCTCTGCGAGGATCGGAAGTGGACATCGGGGCCTCCATAACGGGCTATGCAATTGTAGTATTTTAGGGCAGTTGATGGCTAGTGCCAGTTACAAGTTACTAGACTCAAATCGTTGTACCATGCGGGTCAGCGTTTAGCATTTAATGCATTAGAAATGGGAATGGTATAAAATGTCAATCGGAGCGTTGCTTATGATTTTACTCGATGGAAATGGATTGACTGCCGAACAGCTTTACGAGATAGCCATCGGCGAGCAGGTTTCTCTGAATGATGCGTCGCTGGCCAAGGTACTCGAAAATCGCACTGTTATTGATCGCATTTTGAAGGAAAAGAGAGTAGTCTACGGCATAAATACAGGCTTTGGCCAGTTTGCTACGGTGGTGATCCCGGAAGACCAACTGGCCCAGCTACAACTAAACCTAGTTCGTAGCCACGCCGCTGGCGTTGGCAGACCTCTGAATATATCTGAAACCCGTGCCCTGATGGCCGCCCGCATTAATTGTCTACTCAAGGGGCACTCAGGGATCAGGACGGAACCAATCAAATTACTGGCAGACTGCCTTAACCGAAGCGCCATTCCAATCATTCCGTGCCAAGGTAGCGTCGGAGCTTCCGGAGACCTCGCTCCGCTGGCCCACATGGCGCTTCTTCTCATTGGCGAAGGGCTCGCTTGGGATGGCCCAAACCAAATTCCTGGCGCCGATGCCCTGGCAAAGGCAGGCCTGAAGCCGATTCAACTTATGCCAAAGGAAGGTCTAGCCCTCATCAACGGTACCCAGATGATTACTTCCCTTGGCAATCTGGCGGTATGTCGCCTGCGGAAGTTAGTCCCCCTGGCAGATGAGATTGCTGCCTTGAGCCTTGAAGCGCTATGTGGCACCCGAGCCGCCTATGACCCCCGCATCCATCTCGCGAGGCCACACCCGGGGCAGATAGGCGTTGCTACACACATGCGCCAGTTATTGGGCAAAACAAGCGAAATTGCTGAAAGCCACAAGGACTGCGACCGCGTGCAGGATGCTTATTCGTTGCGTTGCCTGCCACAGGTGCATGGTGTGGCGCGGGATGCTTTGGACTTTGCTGGCGGAATTTTGGAGCGGGAACTAAATAGCGCCACGGATAACCCAATGATTTTTACCGAGACACAGGAGAGCCGCAGTGGTGGAAATTTCCACGGCCAATATCCTGCCTTTGCCTGTGACGTGCTGGCGATTGCGGTCTGTGACTTGGCGAGCATTTCGGAGCGACGCCAGGAACGACTCGTAAATCCAGCTTATTCAGGCTTGCCTGCTTTTCTGTGCCGAAACGGAGGTTTGGAGAGCGGTTTTATGATGGCTCACGTCACTAGTGCCGCGCTGGTTAGCGAGATGAAGGGACTGGCGCACCCCGCATGTGTCGATACCATTTCGACAAGCGCAGGCAAGGAAGACCACGTGAGCATGGGCCCGATTGCGGCAAGGAAATTGCTCAGGGCAGTGGATGCGCTGGAACAAGTGCTTGCCCTTGAAGCGAGAATGGCGCTGGAAGGCATCCGCATTCTTGGCAAAGAACCTGCGCCCGGTTTGAGTAAGCTGATGGAGGCGCTGGAAGGGGCATGCCCCCCTTGGCAGGATAGGGCCATGTACGTTGAAATTGAGGCTACTGTCAATGCTTTGCGCGTGTATTATGGATGACAATGTTGACTGGTTGAATCGGGAGGTTCCATTTTGAAGTTTGCGTTGGCATTTTTTGTTTTTTTGTCTATTGGGCTTCCGGCCCATTCGCAGGCAAACAGGGCACAGGCTACGCCGAGTAGGCAGATTCCGAGGGCCGCGCCAAAGCCCAAATTGCCAGATTTTTCCGGCAATCCGGCTGTGGCTGAGTTTATTTCGCAGATGGCCAATAAGCATGAATTTGCGCCTGAATCGCTGGCAGAACACTTTTCAAAGATTGTCCCCAATGAACGCGTTTTAGATCTCATGGCTTCGAGTGCGCCTGCTCCGGCCCAAGCCAGAACCATTGTTAGATCGTGGAGAACTTACAGGGGCCGGTTTTTGACTAAAGCCCGCATCGATGGCGGCGTAGCCTTTTGGAAAGAGAACGCCGAATTGTTGGCCAAGGCCCACGATCAGTTTGGAGTCCCTCCAGAAATTATCGTAGCAATTGTTGGGGTGGAAACGCTGTATGGAAGGAATAAGGGCACGATAGGCGTATTGGAAGCACTGGCAAGTCTGGCTTTCCACGATGCAAGGCGCGCTGATTTTTTTAGAGATGAATTGGAACACTTTCTTCTGCTCGCCCGCGAAAATGGATTTGATCCCTTGAAACCGGTTGGATCCTATGCTGGCGCAATTGGCATCCCCCAATTTTTGCCCAGTAGCTGGCGCGCCTATGCCGTTGATTTTGACGGCGATGGTGTCATCGATTTGGAAAAGAGCATGGCTGATTCAATCGGTAGCGTCGCTAGCTACTTGAAAGCTCATGGCTGGCAAAGGGGAGAACCTGTGGCGCATAAAGTAACCATGAAGAGCAAGCCGATGGACAGCTGGCTAGATGCTGGGATGTTGCCAAGTCTTCTGGTGAGTGACCTGGCACTAAAGGGAGTGGAGGGCGCTCCAGCATCGCCTGAGATGGCCACGTTAATTAATCTGCCTACACCAGGACAGCCAACGGAATATTGGCTGGGCTACCAAAATTACTACGCCATTACCCGATATAACAGATCAACATTCTACTCTATGTCCGTTTTTCAGTTGGCCGGAGAAATCAAGTCTCTGATGGGCAGATGAATTGCTATATATGCCGAATAATGCCACATGGTCACACGGTGAGTGTCACTTTGTTTAGGTGTGGGGGGGCATCTGGGTTCATTCCCAGTTTCTGGGCTAGCCGCTCGACTGCCAAGTGAAAGAACTGAATCATTACAATCGGATCTAGCCACGGGTCTTTAGGGCACGGAATCACGAGATTTGCCCCTTGGATGTTTTCGGTAGCGATTAGGCAAACTTCGGCACCAGAATCCCTCATTTCCTTTGCTGTATCTAACACGTCACTTTGAGATTCGCCCCGTGCCGCAAACATCACAATTGGGTAGCCGTTTTTTATCAACGCCTTTGGGCCATGCTTTATTTCTGCCGATGAAAATGCCTCTGCCTGCAAAGAACACGTTTCTTTTAGTTTCAGCGCCGCTTCCAAGGCAATAGACCAGGTGGGCCCCCTGCCCAAAACTAGTGCGCAATTTTTTTTGAGGAGCAGGTTGGCTACTGTGTCCAAGTCAGCTTTCTGCGCCCTCTCCAGTTTTTCAGGGAGATCTTTCAGGGCATCAAGGAGCGCCTGCTCATTGTTCCAATGACCGACAAATCTGGCAAGAGCAACCATGCTTGCAATAAACGTTTTTGTGGCGGCCACACTCAGTTCCGGGCCCGCATGCAAGGGAAAGACTGTATTGGCCAGCTTTGCCAGAGGGCTGTCTTCAATGTTGGCAAAGGCTATTGTTTTGGCTCCTTCCTTTGCACAGGCTTCCATTGTAGCAACGATGTCGGGACTTTTGCCAGATTGTGAAACTCCGATGGCCATGGCATTGCTCATTTTTAGTGGCGCACGGTAGAGGGTCACCAGGGATGGTGGCAGGGATATTGCGGGCACGCCGGTCTTGGCCGCAATCATGTATGCACCGTAGTTGCACGCGTGGTCTGAAGAGCCTCTGGCAATGGTGGCAATAAATGAAGGCCGGTTTTTTTGCAGAAACTTTCCGATATCGGAATAACGCTCCTCATCCTTTAATAGTTGCTCGGCAATCACTGATGGGGTGGATGCTGATTCCTGAAACATTTTTGAAGTCATTGAACACTCCCTCAAATCAAGTTGATCCCGATTGGATGCAAGTTGGTATGACACCATTTGTTCTAAACATTATCTCAGGAATTAAAAATCTTGTACCATGTGGATTGGGTTACAGCAATTTTGGCATGGGAGTGCTTTATGAAAATTATCGTCACGGGTGGAGCTGGTTTTATTGGTAGCCATTTTGTGGATCGGCTTTTGGCCCTGGGGCACAAAGTTTGGGTGCTGGACAATTTATCCAGTGGCTCTGAGCGCAATATTAGCCCGATGGCTGAATTTGTTTTGATTGATCTCAAGGACGAAGCATTGGGCGGAACGATTGCCAAGATAAAGCCTGATGCCATTTTTCACTTGGCCGCCCAAATCGATGTAAAAATCAGCTGTGCAGATCCAATATTTGATGCCACCGAAAATATTTTGGCATCGCTTAAGCTAATTGAGGCAGGCCTAAAGAATGGAATGGAATTTTTTTGTTTTGCGTCCAGTGGTGGCGCGATTTATGGCGAGGCATCTGGCCCACAGTCTGAGGCGCATCCCGAATCACCCATAAATCCGTATGGGGTGGCAAAACTCGCGGTGGACAAATATCTTCATTCATATTCAGTTCAAAGGGGGCTCAAGGGGGTTGCGATGCGTTTTTCTAACGTCTATGGCCCTCGGCAGGGCGCGAAAGGTGAAGCAGGGGTTGTGGCAGTATTTGCCAAATTGCTTCGAGATGGTATCGCCCCCAGAGTAAATGGCGATGGCCTTCAGACAAGGGATTTTGTATTTGTGTCCGATCTTGCCGAAGCTGCGGCGAATGTGTTGGAGAAAGGGGCCACCGGGATATACAATTTAGGAACAGGCATCGAAACCACGATTTTGGATCTGGCCAAGCGCCTATGCAACGAGGCAAATATCGATGCCTCGCATATCCAATTTGGGGATGCCATTAATGGGGAGCAGAGGAGAAGCGTCCTGGACTTTTCAAAGGCTTCCAGCGAAATCGGCTGGGCCCCCGCCACAAGCCTTGGCTCCGGACTAAAAATTACATACGATTGGTTTGTCGCAAACAGGTAGGAGGAATAATAATGAAACCTGAGTTACTGGTGATGGCTGCTGGCATGGGAAGCAGGTTTGGCGGCCTCAAACAGCTGGAGCCTGTTGGGCCTTGCGGCGAAAAGGTCATGGATTATGGACTTTTTGATGCCAAGAGGGCGGGCGTAGAAAGGGTCGTTTTTGTCATTAGGCGGGATTTTGAAAGCGAATTTCATCAGCAGGTAGGGGCGCAATATGCCAGGTGGATGGATGTTGATTATGCATTTCAGGAGCTCGATAATTTGCCAGCCGGATTCAAGGCGCCAGAAGGTCGCCAAAAGCCCTGGGGCACCGCACATGCCATTCTCGCCGCCAGAAATGTTGTCAAAAGCCCATTTATTGCCATGAATGCTGACGACTTTTATGGAAAAACCGCCTTTAGCACTCTGGCGGACTGGCTTTCAAATTCTGCCAGGCCTGGAACGGGACAGTATGCTATGGTTGCGTTTCGACTTGCCAACACCCTTTCAGAAAATGGGACTGTTACAAGGGGAGTGTGCGAAGTCGATGAAGGGGGGCTTTTGAAATCAGTTGAAGAACGGTTTTCACTGGAGTCATTCGCAGGGGGCGTGCGGGATGTCCAGCCGGATGGCTCAGAGGCATTGTTTACTGGTGACGAACTTGTGTCCATGAACTTCTGGGGCTTTCAGCCAACGCTCTTTGACAAACTGGAAGAACTTTTTGTTGGATTCCTCAGTGAGCATGGCCAGGAGCTAAAATCTGAATTTTTCATCCCGTCAGCTGTGGATATTTTGATTAGGGCTGGACAAGCATCTGTTAGGGTGCTTAGCACGCCAGATCGTTGGTTTGGCGTGACACATCGGGAAGATAAGGAATCCGTTGTATCCAGGATTCGGCAACTAGTCGATTCTGGCGAGTATCCTCTGTCGCTTTGGAGCTGATGATGCCTATAGCCCAACTACAAGCGGTAATATCGCAGTTTGACATTTCAGGCGTTTTTTGTAGCGCAGAGCCTTATGGCAATGGGCACATTAACGACACGTTCTTAGTCATCTTCAACAAGGGCGGAAATGTTGCACATTACATCGCACAACGCATCAATGGCAATATTTTCAAAGAGCCAGAAAGCTTGATGCAAAACATTGCAAACGTCACTGATCATTTGCACAAAAAAGCCAGAGCGAGGGGCGTTAAAGATACCAGCAGGAGAATTTTGACACTTGTCCAAACAAAAAATGGCGAAAACTTTGCCAGGGATGAGGAAGGCCGTATTTGGCGCTGTTATATTTTTATTGGTGATTCTAAGAGCTGGGATATTATTGAGACGACAGGCCAAGCATTTGAAGCCGCAAAGGCATTTGGCGCATTTCAGTGCGACCTGATGGACTACGATGGGCCGAGGCTGTTTGAAACAATTCCGATGTTTCATCACACACGAAGCCGTTTTGCCGGACTGGAAAAGGCCATAAAGGATGATGTCAGAAATCGCGTAGCCAAGGCCGAAAAGGAGATAGAGATTGCACTATCCCGCGAGGCCCTTGCAAATAGTCTTTTGCGCCTATCTGAAGTGGGGGCCATTCCTGAGCGAATTACCCATAATGATACTAAACTCAACAATGTGCTTTTGGACAATCAAACGGGCGAGGGTATTTGTGTGTTAGACCTGGACACAGTGATGCCCGGGCTGAGCCTTTATGACTTTGGCGATATGGTTCGCACTGCCACAAATCCTGTGGCAGAGGACGAACTGGATGTTGACAAAGTGGTTGTGCAAGTCCCAATGTTTGAAGCTCTCGCAAAGGGCTATATTGAGGGCACGGCCGGCACCCTGCTTCCTATAGAAAAGGAAAGCATGGTCATTTCTGGAAAATTGCTTACCTTTGAATGTGGGATACGCTTTCTGACTGACTATCTCCAGGGGGATTCCTATTTTAAAATCCACAGGGAGGCACACAATCTGGATCGATGCCGCACTCAGTTTGCGTTGCTCAAATCCATTGAGGATCACGAAGATGCCCTGATGAGGTTTATCAATTCGGGGGCTTGATTTTTACTGTTTCTATTTTTAATTATCGTCGGAGTTTAGTATGGGTTCGGATAGCCATGGTGCCACTCGCCTTGTTTTCAACATGCGCTACTTGCTTTTTATCGCGGGCCTCGGAGGTCTGCTGTACGGAATCGATGTAGGCATCATCGCGGGCGCCTTGCCGTATTTGGAAAGTAGCGCGTCTGTGGCCTGGAAACTGAGCACACAGCAACTTAGCTTTGTGGTTGCCGCAGTGTTGCTGGGAAGCGTATTGAGTTCGTTGTTTGCGGGCATGTTGTCAGACATTTTTGGCCGAAAGGCCATCATGGTGCTTTCAGGCGTGCTGTTTACTTTGAGTATACCGGTGATTGCATTGGCATCTGGCTATACCCCGCTTCTGCTCGGCCGCCTGTTGCAGGGTATTTCTGGCGGGCTGATAGGCGTGGTTGTGCCGCTCTACCTAGCGGAGGGCCTAGGAGCTTCTAACCGCGGGAAGGGCACTGGAATATTCCAGTTGCTCCTGACTATAGGATTAGTCCTTGCTGCCTTGATCGGGCTGTTTTATGCCAACAGGGTGGAAGGAGTAGAAAAAATAGCAGAAACAATGACCGATATCGCCGCAAGAAGCCAGGCAATCTTTATCGCCAAGGATACTGCTTGGCGATCCATTTTTTGGATGAGCATTTCGCCAGGCATCATCTTTACGGTTGGGGCGCTTTTTATTTCGGAAAGCCCTCGGTGGTTATTCAAGAAGGGCAAATTTGAAAGCGCGCTAAAGGCGCTCCGAATGACCAGGACAGAGGAAGAAGCCGCCATCGAATACCGAGAAATGGAAGCTAGCGCAGGCGCTGAGGGCAAGGAGAGCGGCAAGATTTCGTACAAAGACAGTCTGTTTAGCAAAAAATATGTGGTCCCCTTTGTACTTGCTTGCGTCATACTGGCCTGCAATCAGGCTACTGGTATCAATTCAATACTGGCGTATATCGTCAACATACTTAATAGTGCGGGACTACCAGGCTCGATTGCCAACTGGGGAGACCTCAGCGTCAAAAGCCTAAACGTGCTTATGACTGTTGTGGCGGTAGTCTTGGTGGATCGCAAAGGGCGCAAATTTCTCTTATCGATGGGGTCAGGCGGAATTGTTGTTAGTCTGATAGTCGCCGGACTACTTTTTTGGAAATCAGAGCGGGGACAGGTCGACATCAAGAATTATTTCAACGGCCTAATATATGAAAATTCGCTGACTGTATCTGCCATTGATGATGAATTACTTTCCAGGGCAGGCATCAAAGTTGATAATCGCGCATGGCAACTGACTATGGTGTATAGTTACGGCCCATTCACAAATGTCAAGACTATGCGGACTGATGGCCATGATAAAAATGATATTGTGATTACCCGTGGCGATACCGTGCGAGATGATAGCGTCATTGGCAGGTTCTTTCGCAAATTGAATCTGAATCCTTTTGCAGATCCTGCGAAAGGAAATGAGGCCCAACTGGTTGTTGAGAAAGCTCTGGTTGGAGCCATGCCAAGCAAAATGAATGGGTGGATGACGGCAATCTGTATTCTGGCATTTATCAGCTTCTATGCTGCAGGGCCCGGTGTTTGCGTTTGGCTGGCCCTCTCGGAATTGATGCCAACCCGTATCAGATCTAATGGGATGAGCATAGCCCTATTGTTAAATCAATTTGTTAGTACAACCATCGCCGCCGTATTCCTCCCAATGGTCGGCCACTATGGGTATGCAGCAATGTTCTTCTTCTGGGCTGGATGTACCGTTATCTACTTTGTGGCTGCTGTATTCTTTTTGCCAGAGACAAAAGGCAGGACATTGGAGGAGATTGAAGCCCACTTTGATGGCCGCGCCAAATAGATTTTTTTATTGTTTTTCAGTCGACGCAAAAAATGACTCGTAAATTCTCGCGACTATAGTAGCATATTGGTGAGAGGACGTATAATGGGGAGACGGCTGGATTTAGATAGTCAGCAGTTCAAGCAGAAATTTATCAAAACTCTTATTGATAATACTCCTGTATGCTACGTCCTATTAGATAAATCATTTAAGTTTCTGTATGCCAATCAGCAATATCTGCGTCTCCGCAAGTTGGAAGGGGAGAGTGTAGTTGGTGAGATTTGCTACAACGCGATCAATGGGGGGGAGCAATGTAGCACTTGTGCTGTAAGGGAGGCTATTCAGAGTGGACAACCCAAGGAGCTACTGAGAAAAGATACGTTGCCTGATGGATCTGTTACATATATCAGCGATCTCGCGATTCCGATAATTGATGAAAATTCGGGCGATCTTGAATGTGTTTTGGAAATATTGACAGACAGGACAAAAGAAATACTGATAAAAGAGCAAACTGACATATTGTTTTTAGAGATTGTTGATGGCCTGCTTACAATACTGGAAAAGAAAGATGCCTATACTTGCAATCATTGCAGGGATGTCAGTGCAATTAGCTCAAAATTAACCTGGTATCTGGGCCTGGGCCCTAGGGCCGCTTTTAATGCCATCCTTGGCGGTTTGTTGCACGATTTGGGCAAATTGCATGTCCCTGACAATGTGCTACTAAAAAACGGGAAACTGGATGATCCTGAGTTTGCCAAAATGAAAGAACATCCGATGTTCACATACTTACTTTTGCCCGACACGGATACTTTCAAGTCCATAAGGGACATTGCCATTGCTCACCATGAAAGGTGGGACGGCAAAGGCTACCCAAATGCGCTTAAGGGGACTGATATTCCTCTTGAAGCAAGAATTGCAGCAATAGCCGATACATACAATGCCATGACTTCCACCAGGCCGTACAGGAAAGAACTAAGCCACGAAATTGCGATGGAGGAAATCAAGAAAAATTCTGGAACGCAATTCGATCCAGAACTTGTGGATATTTTTGTCCAGATGGTCGAAGATTTTGGCCTCGACAAGGATGCATTGTCATCTTCTGACGAATCGCTTGCCCTTAGCCAGAATTTTTTGGCTAATTCTTTTGTTCAGCGAACTATTGTCTATGCAAATGAGCACAAGAATGCTCTTCAAGTGACGGCTGACAACGGCTATCTCCATAACTTTGAAAAAGCGCATTCATTTCTCAACGCCATTTTTGACAATACCCCCGCCTTCTATATGATAGTGGATGATGAGTTAAACGTTTTGTATGCATCTGAAAACTATTCTTATGTGTTGGGCAAGTCTATTGAAGAGATAATGGCCGGCAAATGCTATGAAGCAACTAACAAAAAAATGTGTAGCATCCAGAGGGAAAGCGGTTGTGTAGGATGCGATGTTTTTGGCGCAATTCGCAGCGAAAAAGTACACCATACAACACTTGAAGAAACATACAGTGGCCAAACTTTCTTTTTTGACGCATATGCAATACCGATAGAATTAGAAGATGTTGATGGCAATCCATTAAAATGTTGCCTGGAAATTCTGTTTGATCAAACGAAAGAAAAGCGAGTCCAGTATAATTTTGAGCGGGACTTAAAGCAAATTATTTCCATTTTGTATAACTTGGTTTCTGAGTTGGAATTGAATGATTCGGGACATGTAATGGAGATTTCGGAGGAGGCGAGCAGTTTTAAAGAATATCTGGATATGATTCACAGACAGCTCGCATCCTCGATGTCGGATAATTAGTCAGGCTCCAGTGGCTCTCAAGGTTTTTTGCTTTCAGCAAGACATGTTAAATACTTTCGGGGGGAGTTCTGCACAGATTCAGAAGCCCCACAAATGTTTTTCGTTATTCCTATCCAAAAAATTCTATGAGCAAAGATAGTCTATCTAGTCCCTCCATTGAGACGTTGAGAGATAAAATTGACAGCATCGACGATCAGGTGCTGGAGCTACTGAATCAACGCGCCGAAATTGTGATGGAAGTTGGCAAACTAAAAATCGCCATCCGTCCCCATAATCCAAGCATGCGTATGGCCTCTCGAGAGAAGTCTATCCTCAAACGTTTAGAGGAGAAGAACACTGGCCCATTTCCCTTTTCTTCGATAAAATTGATTTTTAAAGATATTTTCAAGATGTGCCTGGAGCTTCAAAAATAGTCTTTGAGTCCAATTAATTCAAGTTACACTGGATTTTTGCGAGGGTGCTGTCATGGCCGAAAAAAAGAAGGACATCCGTATGTGCAGTTGCGGCGACCCTGAGTGTGAATGCTCGTGCAGGACTGGGGGCGAGTGCGCTTGCGAAGAAAGTGAAAATGAAATTGAGGTTGTTGAGCTGGAGGACGATGATGGCAACGTCCAAGATTTTGCCATCCTTGAAAAATTGAATTTTGAAAACAGGCATTTTGCCGTAATTTCACCGCTCTCCGAGGTGCAGGCACTCCAAAGTAACGAAGATGACTCCGAGATTGACCTGAGTATAGAAATTTTCGAGGTCGATGGCGATAACTTCATGGTTCTAGAAGACGAAGCGCTTGCCAGGCGCCTCATGAAGCACTTGGATGATATGGCTTCTAAATTGGAATGATACCGAGTTGCAATCTTTTAGGCTACGCCAAAAGTTCAGTTCCGCCGCGTAGCTGACAGATGTGTATTATTGGTTCTTTGGCAAGCTTTTGACGAAATGCTTCGCTCAGTTCTTTTTGAAAGTTTTCTAAAGCTGTTTCTTCTACCAGATTGATAGTACATCCTCCAAAGCCGCCTCCCATCATTCGGCTCCCAAGCACGCCCTTAACCTTTTCGGCAACGGATTGGAGTACGTCCAACTCTGGACAGCTCACTTCGTACTCGTCGCGAAGGCCGTAGTGGCTTCCATTCATGGCGTTGCCAAACACGCCTAAATCATCAGTAGCTAATGCCTTGCAGGCCGTTACGACGCGCTGGTTTTCTGCAACCACATAAGAGCAACGTCTTTGCACCACTTCATCCATCTCGTGGGCGTGAGCCTGGAGCATATCAAGGTTGGCATCCCGTAAACTTGCCACGTTAGGATAGTGCTGTTTGAGGATTGCCACCCCATTTTCGCACTGTGAACGGCGAACGTTGTACTCACTTCCGGCAAGGTTGTGCTTAACCTGAGTGTCACATAGGGCTATGCGAACGTCGGTACGGTTAAACGGGACAAAAGTGCAGGAAAGGTCTCGACAGTCCAGTTGTAGCAGAGTTTTTTCTTTGCCCAGCACTGAGGCAAACTGATCCATGATGCCGCACCTCATGCCAACAAAGTTGTTTTCGGCCCGTTGTCCTAACCTAGCGATGGCGATACGGTCTAATCCAAGATTAAAAAGTTGATTTAAGGCAAACGCAAAACCAGTTGTCAGCGCAGCACTGCTACTCAATCCGCTTCCTATTGGGATGTCACCCCCAAAAACCATACTGGCAGGGGGAACGGTAATGTCCATCGCATGAAATTCTGCCAACACGCCCTGCAAATAGTCAGGCCAATGCAATTCGGAATGCGCGAGGGAATCCGCAGAGACATCAAATGATTGATTCAGATCCAGCGATACCCAATGAAACTTGCTGTCTTGGCTGGGCTTTGTCGCCATGTAAATGGCCCGGTCAATGGCTGCAGGCAACACATAGCCGTCGTTGTAATCTGTATGCTCGCCAATGAGATTCACTCTGCCAGGGGCCCTGACAAGGATGGATCCGCTACCGAACTTGTCATTAAATGTCTTTTGAATGCTGTCAATAATTTCGTTTGTCATGAGTTAGCGCCCTTACGCACGGCAATCATTGCGAAAGCAAACATGGTTCCGCCAAATATCAGCAAGGCGCAACCCCACAATAAATTGAGGTTGACCCCAAAAGTGAAGCCTCGCGTGGCCTCTGACACAACAAGGCCATAAATCGTCAATATGGCTCCGTACACCAAAAATAACAAACCGATAGGAAGTCGGGGATCAAAACGCACAATGCTCTCCTTAGGCGAAGATAATGTTTAGGACAACGGCGAAGGCCAGTATTACCGCACCAAGCATAGCGGGCCGCTTATACCAGGCAAGGTGCCTGTCGGTTCGGCGTTCGGTAAGGGAAAACACTAGCCCGCGCAGTTCATCATCAGTCTTGATGCGCTTCGTCAACATACTTACGAGAATGGTAACAGCGAAACAAGTCGACCACGACCAAATAGCAGTCCAGAAATTTTGAGCCATCTCAGATGGATAGCGGTGCAATACTTCTGAAACCAGCCATCCGCCTTTGATACCGGAACTAGCATTAATTGGTAGTGTAAGGCCATGATGGAACGCTGCTGCAACTGTGCCTGATACCAAGCCAAAAAATGCGCCATGCCCGGTAGTCCTCCTCCAAAACATCCCAAGCAGGAAGGTAGCAAAGAGCGGGGCATTGACAAAGGCAAACACTAGCTGGAGCATGTCCATGATGTTGTTAAAGCTGGTGGCAAGATACGCGGTGGCCACGGATAACAACGTCCCAACGACAGTCGCAACTCTGCCCATCCACAAGTAGTGCTGATCGCTTTTTCCCTTAGCTATGTAGCTCTGGTAAATGTCGTAAGTCCAAACAGTGTTAAAGGCAACCAGATTGCCGGACATACCGCCCATAAAGCTGGCCATCAGGGCAGTGAGTCCAAGTCCCAAAAGACCCGTCGGGAAATAATAGGCCAACATACCCGGGATTACCATGTCGTAGTCCAACACGGTTGCGCCATCAATGACTTTGTCTGGTATGGAAAATCCCCCGCCGGTAGCTGTCAGAGCGATGGCAACCATTCCTGGTAATATCACCAGTATGGGGAATATCATCTTTGGCACAGAGGCAATTAGTGGAACCAACCTGGCACTGTTTTCATCCTTGGCGACCATGGCTCTTTGCACAACCAGAAAGTCTGTGCACCAGTAGCCAAACGATAGTACAAAACCTAACCCCATCGCCATTCCAAACCATTCGACACCCATTGGGTTGGAAGATGGTGAGCCCAGGGCTCCCCATGCGCTTGTCCACGCCTCAGAGCCATACCCCTGCTGAGTAGCTACCATGGCCAATTTTTCCTTAAGCCCGGGCCATCCGCCTACATGTTTGAGTCCCAGAAATATTAGGGGCGCAAAACCAAATATGATCAGGAAGAACTGCATCACTTCGTTGTAAATGGCAGATGTCAAGCCGCCTAATGAGATGTACGCAAGAACGATGATTGCGCTAATCCAAAGGGACAAATCGAAATTCCAGCCCAGTAGCATGTTCATCAGCTTGGCCATGGCGTACATGGATATTCCGCTGGAGAATATGGCCATGGCTGAAAAACTGAAAGCGTTGAAAGCCCTGGTCTTTTCGTCGTAGCGCAACTTCAGATACTCCGGCACAGACCGCGCTTTTGAACCGTAGTAGAAGGGCATCATGAATACCCCCACAAAAACCATTGCAGGCACGGCTCCAATCCAGTAGAAGTGGGCAGTCGAAATGCCGTATTTTGCGCCTGACGCAGCCATGCCAATGACTTCCTGCGCTCCCAGATTTGCGCTCAGGAATGCAAGACCTGCTATCCATGCAGGTATGGAGCGGCCCGACAAAAAGAAATCATCGCTGGATTTCATGCTTCGTTTCAAGAAGGCCCCAATGGCTATCACAAAGACGAAATACAAGACCAGAAGGATGTAGTCGATGCCGTGCAGTTGCATGTTAGGAAACGCGGCAAAGGGCATTTGTCCAATCATCGGAGACTCCAATAGGTGTTACCAAGCCTCCAAGGCGATTTGCCCGTGAGACATTTGTTATACTAAATTATTAACCAAAATTGTTAATTGCAACCTAAAAAATTACTTTTGTTGAGCAGGGCTTGTGAAAAAGCTGGAAATGTCCCGTGTGCCTCTCTCGAGATACGGAGTGGGCCTTATCATCCATTCGGGCCTTGGAGCGTCCAGTAGGTAGTGGTCAAAGAATTCGCACATGTGGACTGTGAAGTGCTTGATGGCGTCGCGGTCACGGAGCCCATGCAATTGTCCGTTGTAATTAAAGAAATAAGCTTCTTTGCCAAGTCTGCGCAGGGCAGTAAAAAATTCGATTGCCTGTGTGTAAGGAACTGCGTCGTCTTGGTCGTTATGAACCGTCAGATAGGGTGTCTGAACTCTATCTGCAAAAAATATTGGACTGTTCTCAATAAACTGCATCGGCTTAGTCCATGGAGTTCCGCCAATGCGGCTTTGGGTACGCTCATACTGGAACTGGCGGCTTATGCCGGCTCCGTAGCGGATTCCTCCGTAAGCACTGATCATGTTGACTACAGAGGCTCCAGCCTCAACGGCTCTGAAGATGTTCGTCTGGGTGATCATGTAAGAAATCTGGTACCCACCCCAACTGTGCCCCTGAATGCCAATTCTTTCTCGGTCTACATATCCCTGGGACGCAACCTGCTCAATGGCAGGCAGAACGCACTTCATGGCGCTCTTCCCTGGGTAGCCTGTATCGTAAACAATGTCTGGCCGCAGAACCAAGTATCCGTTGCTTACGAATCGGCTCACATTAATATTTTGTCCAGGAGCTGGTGCGACGTATCTGTTGAGGCTGTCCGTCATGCCCTCGTAGATGTAGACCATCATCGGATACTTTTTAGAAGGGTCAAAATCATCCGGTTTTGCCAGCAATGCTCTCAACACCTTGCCATCGCTGTTTACAAATTCGATGATTTCCTGAGTCCCCCACCTATACTGGGCTTGTTGCGGATTTGCGTTGCTGATTTTTTGGGGCCTTACAAAATCTAAGCCTGAAGACCACAGATCGGGAAACTCGGCAAAGGATTGTTGAGTAAAAGTTACAACGTCAGCATTTTTGGCTTTTGTAATTCCCGAGATTAGCCTGTCAGCATAAATGAGCCTTTGTGGCTCCCCACCCTGGTAGCTGGCCAGATAATATCCTGTGGCTTTGCTTTGATGATTGGTTGCTGACAACAGTATAGGTTTATCAATAGGAATGGCTTCCTGATTAGGCTCCAGAGATACATAGCGGAAAATTAGATTTTGCGCTCTTCCGCTACCTTGGGATATTTGCCTAAAGGCACCAGTTGAGGCATTGATGGCCCATATGTCAAACCTGTCGTATAGCAACACTTCTGAATCGCCAACACCCCAACCTGCAAGACCGTACGGCCGTGGTGGTTCGGGAGTGTCTGACTCTTCGTTGTGGAATGCCACTTTCAGGCTCCCGGTTAGGTCTCTAGCCACACCTCGATCCATGGTTGTGGCGACCCAGTTTTGGCCAACTGCGTCAAACGCAAGGGCATATTTTCCATCAGGGCTTAAGCTCGCATTAAACCTGGCGGCCTTAAATAACAGCCGCCTTGCCCCAGTCGAGAGATCAACAGAATAATAATCCCTGTGAATGGAATCCCAGGTGGAGGCCATCAGGTATTCGCGGTCATCAGATCCCAGGGCATATCTGTCGTTTTCATTAATAGCAACATTTGCCATTTCTTCACTTGCTAATTGAACCAATTTGGAATTATCCAAGTGGAAAACCGCTCTGTAGTTTCTATTCTTTTCGGCCTCAGCCTTTGCCCGTTGGGCTGTTTGCAACTCAGGATCCTGCCAGTGCCAGATGTCGACTTTCAGTGGTTCTGGTGCATCCTTGGGAGTAGTCTTTGGGATAGGGGCAGTTCCAAGGAAGAGCCGTTTGCCGTCTTTGCTGAAGGAGAGATTGCCATGTTGGCTGACATTCCACCCGTCGGGCAACCCAGAGGTTCCAGGCGCTACTATCTCTTTGGGGGAATCCTGCCCTGTGCGCCACAGATATAGCTTAAACACGCTAGGTGCTTCGCTTTCGTCGGCAGTGCCATTGGTCGATGCGGCAACTTCAGTACCTGCGTTGGCTTCCCTTGCCTTCTCAAGTGCGGTGGTGCTATCTCTGTCGCTCAAAAAGACCGCCTGCGTTCCCTTATCATCGAACAGCATTGATTGATGTTTGCCGCTACCTGCCAACAGCGCGATTTTATATGGATCAAGGCCTGGGAGAGTCAAGGATGCCTCATGTGCTTTAAAGGCAAATACTCCGCTATCGGCTGTAGTCTTGGAGCTTGCGGTGTATAGTAGCCAAGAACCATCTTTGTTCCAAAGGTAAGTACTGACCTCTGGAATAACGGCTGATGCTCCGGTAGAAAGTTCTCGCAAAAAAAGGTCAGTCCCGATTTCCCTTGAACTGCTGGCTGAACCTGCCCCCGCAGTCCCCCCCTGCGGACGGCGTTGGTCTGTATTTTTTCCGTTAGAGTCTGTAACTTCGGGGCTATCATCTTTTTTCCCCTCTGTTTTTTCCATCAGATATGCCAGAAATTTACCACCTTCTTCTGCAAGGCTAAATGATTTGACGTCAGCAATTACTTCGACCTGCCCATTGGCCAAGTCCATCATGCCCATGCCATTTTTTGGCATTTCTTCTGGTTTTTTCTTATCTTTCTTGGCTTGATCCACTTCTGCCTGCAAAGGTGCCACTGCAAAAGCCACATATTTGCTGTCGGCAGAAAACTGGGGGCTCTGTCCCCTATCATGCCGAAATTCGCGACCTGTTTTAAGGTGGCGGACAATCAGCACTCCATCGCCCTCAGGCGGCTGCAAAACAAAAGCAGTCCATTGGCCATCGGCACTTATCTTTGTTCCCTGAATTGATTTCCATGTGTTGTAAACATCATGTGATATTTGTTTTTTGGCAACAGTCGGCGCCTGGGCCCTTTGTCTGGGTTGCTGAGCATCTACCGAATTGGGCAGGGCCAGCAAGGCTCCAATGAGGACTAACTTGCAAAAGGAAGGCGGTACGGAGCAAATGGACATGTAGCCCTCTTGTATGTTTTTGTTGAAAAGAATTTTGTACAAAGCAAGACACCACGCATAAACGAATGATACCACGCAGGACAAGCAAAAATAGAACATGGAAGAGAGGCTAGTGCAGTGTAACACTTAAATGTTACACTGCACTAGGGCCGGGATTTGCCCGCAAATCACGGCCGCTAGATGCTTGCAAGGCGGACTTGCTACGCCGTTAAGCAAGCATCTAAAGC
>Ga0082212_10000854_pt1 | contig 44759 bp, 39 predicted proteins | sample TergutNt197P3_FD_71548 | JGI IMG/M metagenome (GOLD analysis project Ga0082212, IMG submission 71548) | Neocapritermes taracua P3 segment gut microbial communities from Petit-Saut dam, French Guiana - Nt197 P3 | ecosystem: Host-associated > Arthropoda: Insects > Digestive system > Gut ... | reverse complement strand
ACCGAACACCTTTCACGCGAATAAATTTCTTTCCGTTTTCATCAACTCTGTAACCCGCTGCTTTTAGCGGATAACTATCGGGAACGCCAAACTCCCTGTCGCCACTGTGAATGCTTATGCCCAACCACAATTGATTGGCTCTGATCAACTTGAAAATCTCTTTATAGGTTATCGCATTTACATTTCCAATTATTAAAAACTTCTTATCATATTCAACAAGTTGCGCGACATATTCGCGGAACAGCGAAAACGGCGGGTTGGTAACCACAATGTCGGCTTGTTTTAGCAGTTCAATGGTTTCCCTTCCTCGAAAATCGCCGTCGCCCTTCAAAAGTTTAATACCAATTTCGTTGGGGTCGGGAACATTGTCTCCGTTCATTTCGCCGTTATATTCTAAGTAGATCGCACGTTCAGCGTTGTTTTGACTGAACAGGTCGGCGTTTTGATTTTTGTAACAGGTAGTAATCAGTTTTTTAAGCCCCAACTTCCCGAAATTGTACGAAAAATAGTGAAAAAAGTTACTCACACGCGGGTCGTCGCAATTGCAGTAAACCACCTTATCCTTAAAGTGACTTCTGTAATGCTTTACCTCGCGCTCAATATCCGTCAGTTGCGTATAAAACTCATCTTTCCTGGCGTCTTTCGCCTTGTGCAAATCAATATTTTTTGAACTTCTATCCATTTCAATAACTTTAAAATTTATCGAAAACAGTTCGGATTCGCTTTGAACAGTTGCGAAAGTGAAACTGCATCGCTAACCAAGTGCAAATGTACGAAATAAAATCAATAACAATCACTTGCCCCGATTTATTTTTCGGCTTTTCAGGTTTTCCTGAATAAATCTCGATACATCCGATTCAAGGTAATAAGTCTTTTGGCTTATGCGTTTGCAGGGCAGCAAACCAGATACGCGGTATCGTTGCAGCGATCGTTTGCTGCAATTCAGCATCCCATATAAGAGATTGCGGGTCATGCCCGCAACTTGCCTTAGCAAAATCAACCAACTTGCCTTAACCAAATCAATCAATGTGTCTTTTTCGGAACGGAAAAAATGAGTCGCTTTCGGAAGCAATGACGAGAGAGCGAACACGTCATTGGGTGCAAAAAGCGACAAAGTGAACAGTTTCGTCTGCTTTCAGGGCTTTTTTACCTAAATAAAAAGGCTGAACTTTGCATCCTGAAATAATCATTAAACAAAAAGCTAAAATGAAAAGATTTAATTCCCTGCTGATATGCCTTATTGTCTGCTTGTTAGCTGGCTGCAGGAGTGGCGCGGAAACCGAAAACCATGCAACCGTCAAAAATGTGAAAACCGTTTTTCCGACGGTCATGAGCGATGTGACCGTACGGACATTCCCGGGTGTGGTGAAGGCGGCCAACGAGATGAACCTGGCTTTTAAAACTGCTGGTCAGATTAGTCGTATCGCGGTCAAGGAAGGTGATTATGTGCGCGAAGGCGACGTGATAGCCGAACTCGACAAAAAGGATTACATGCTGCAACTCGAAGCGACGCAGGTGCAGTACGACCAACTGAAGACCGAATTAGTACGGCTGGAAGAACTGTACAAACGCAACAGTATTTCGGCAAACGACTTTGAAAAGGCAAAAGCAGGTCTGGAGGCTTTGAGCGTGCTGCTGCAGGCTAACAAGAACACGATTGAATATACGACGTTGCGATCGCCCGTTGCCGGATATATTCAATCCGTGAATTTCTCGCGGTCGGAAATGGTCAATGCCGGTACTGCCGTGGTGACGCTGGTCGACGTCTCGTCGGTAAAGGTCGAAACCGAACTCCCTGCCTCGCTCTACCTTCGCATGGACGACTTCAACAAATTTGCGTGTCGTACAAACCTCGCCGGCAATGATGAAATTGCATTGAAATTTACCGGTATCAACCGTAAATCAAACAGCAGTCAGTTGCATAAAATGGTTTTCGTCCCCGAATCATCCAAATCCCGTCTTGCGCCGGGCATGAACGTTGAAATCCTGATTAGCATCAACGAGCGATCGCGAGGGACAGCTTACACGCTTCCCGCCAAAACCGTTTTCAGTGAAGACGGCAAGACATACGTCTGGATCGTGCGAAACAGCGAAGCCCGAAACGACGAAGCCCGAAACGGCAACGCTCAAATTGGCAATGCCCAACACGGCAACGCTCAAATTGGCAACGCCCGAAACGGCGAAGTGAAAAAATGCGAAATCGTAACGGACGGGATCAACCCTAACGGTCACTTGATTATCTTATCGGGCCTATCCGACAGGGACGAAGTCGTCTATGCCGGGCTAAGGGCTCTTCAGGAAAACGACCGGGTGAATATCATCCCCGAAGCGACAGCAACCAACCGGGGAGGTCTTTTATGAAACTGACCGATTTCTTTTATCAGCGCCGCACGCTGTTCTGGGTCATGCTGGCGATGATTGTTGCGGGCGGCATACTGTCCTACAGCATCATGCCCAAGCTGGAAGACCCTGCCGTTTCCATCAAGCAGGCGATGATAGTCACTTATTACCCGGGCGCATCGGCGCATGAGGTCGAACTCGAAGTCACCTCCGTCCTCGAAGACGAACTGCGAACCGTCAGCAATGTTTCGGATATATGGTCGTATTCGTCGGATAACGTCTCGACGATAACCCTTGTGCTGGCATTGTCGGTACCCCCGAAAGAGATGGAGCAGCGCTGGGATATCCTGCGGCGAAAAGTGCAGCTGGCTGCGCTGAAACTGCCACAGGCCGCCATGCCGCCCGTCGTGGTGGATGATGTGAGCGACATTTACGGCATGTTTTATTACATCACTGCCGACGGATATACTTATACCGAAATGCAGCAGTACGCCGAAATGATTCGCCGGGAATTACTGAAAGTGGACGGCGTAAAGCGGATTTCATTTTTCGGGATGCGCGACGAAGTCATCAATATCGAACTCCCGCGCGCCATGCTTGCCCGTAACAGTATTTATCCGATGCAGATCATGAGCGGCATCCATGCGATGAATCAGCCCGTAAACGCGGGATATTTTTATGCGGACGACCAGAAACTGAAAATGGATGTATCCGGCAAGCTAAAATCCGAAGACGACATACGGGACATGATTGTTCAAACCGTATCGGGACAGCAGGTCAAGCTGGGCGATGTGGCGGAAGTGAAAAGGGAATACGCCGAACCTCAAACCGGCGGTTTCTGGGTTGACGGCGAGCCTGCCATAGCCGTTCTGGTCTCGATGGAACCCGATGCGGTCGTTACCGACGTGGGCAAACGCGCCGACAAACGGATGGACGAATTGAAATCCGTGCTTCCCGCCGGATTTTCGTACGACAAGGTCTATTTCCAGCCCGACCGCGTCGCATCTGCCATGAACTCTTTTTTATGGAACGTGGCAGCTTCGGTTTTGATTGTTATTGCCGTCATTATGCTCGCGATGGGATTCCGAAGCGGCGTCATTCTCGGTATCGGGCTTGTCCTGACGGTATTGGGTACTTTCCCGATTATGCTTGCTGTCGGCGGAACGCTGCAGCGCATTTCGCTGGGCGCCTTTATTGTTGCAATGGGCATGCTGGTCGACAATGCGGTTGTGATCATTGACGGCATACTGGTGGACAGGCGACGCGGACTTCCTCCTGAACAATATCTTTTCCGGACGGCAAAAAACACGGCCATGCCCTTGCTCGTAGCGACTGTCATTGCGCTGGTTACTTTTCTTCCGGTAGGTCTGTCGCCCGACACGATTGGCGAATATGCAAGCGACCTGTTCTATGTGCTGGCGATCGCATTGGTGGTAAGCTGGCTGCTGGCATTGACGCAGGTTCCGGTTTTTGCCGCGATGATGCAAAAGCCCCTCAAAAATAAACTTCCGCCCGCTTCCACTCCCCTGCGGGGGCGGGCGGAGGGGGCTTCCCTCAGCCTTCTTCTCCGCTTCCTCCACTTCCTCATGAAACACAAGCTGGCCGTCTTTATCGTAAGCATCGTTTGTTTAGCTGCGTCTGCTTGCGCGTTTTCATTGGTTAAAGTGAAGTTTTTCCCCGATTTCGATTACAACCAGTTGTATGTGGAATATACATTACCTTCGCAAACCTCTTCCGAACGTGTGAAACACGACCTGTTGGAAATAATGGAAAAACTGTCGGAATACGACGAAATTGCAAAAATCGCCGTCAGTCAGGGTGGTACGCCCGCCAGGTATTCGCTTGCCCGGGCCGCTAATTTCGGAGGCGACAATTATGGCGAAATCATCCTCAATTTCAATGATTACCGCGACGCCTACCGCTTGCTCCCTGAAATTCAGCAACGCCTCCGCGACGATTATCCCGATGCGTATGTCCGGGTACGGAAATATTCGCTTTCCATCGTTACAAGTCATCCTGTGGAGGTCATGTTTACCGGCCCCGACCCGGCGGTTCTGCATCAGCTATCGGAGCAGGCGCAGGCGGTGATGCGCCATTCGCCGACGGTCGACGCCTGTTCCGTTTGCGACAACTGGCAGCCGCTTGCCAAAACCATTCATGCGCAATACGCGCAACAGCAGGCAAAAAGCGCAGGTATAGGACGGCAGGACATTGCCAATGCCATGCAGGCCGCATCGCAGGGACTGCCTGCGGGCTTGATTTACGATGACGATAAACGACTGATTGTCTACTTGAAAGTTTGTGATCACCATGGCAATCAAATGGCCGGTATGGAAGATATTCCCGTCTGGAGCACGGTACCGTACATCGTCCCGGACGACATCAGTCTGGCAGGGCTGGTACAGGGGAATATTTCGGTTGACGAGCTGACGAACGGCATATTCCGTTCCGTGCCGCTCGGCCAGGTAGCCGACAGTCTTCAAATCGTATGGGAAGAGCCGGTCATCTATCGCAACGGCTGCCAGCGGGCTATCATGGCGCAATGCGACCCGGCGCTGCACGCCACGCCGTCAGTCGCAAAAAACAGTATGAAAAAACAGATGGAAGCCATCCCGGTTCCATCCGGATATGCCATGCAATGGGGAGGCGAAGGCGTAATGCAGAACACGGCCATCATGAATATTTTAGGTTATCTGCCGTTAGTGCTTGTCATCATTTTTATCCTGTTGATTCTCCTGTTCAACAGTATCAAAAAAATGCTGCTTATACTCTTCTGCCTCCCTTTTGCAACTGTCGGAATCGTCATTGCATTACAACTGACCGGCACGCCCGTCACATTTATGGGCATCATCGGCATGATCGGATTATTGGGCATGCTGATAAAAAATTCGATTGTGCTGGTGGATGAAATCACGCGCATGACGGGCGAAAAAGTCGATCCCTATACCGCCATCATCGAATCGACCCTCAACCGTACGCGTCCGGTCGTCATGGCTTCGGCAACGACCATCCTCGGCATGGCGCCTCTTGTTTTCGACCCCATGTACGGGAGCCTTGCCGTCACGGTCATCGGCGGATTGACGTTCGGTACCGTTATCACGCTGATTCTTCTTCCGATCTTCTATGCCATTTTGTTTAACATTAAAAATCCTCAAAAAATATGAAAAGATTATTGTTCATCAGTCTGATTGCTTTCATGCAAACCGCCGCCGCTTTTTCACAGACGCAAGCCGACGACATCACCGGTTATTACCTTGCAACCGACCCGAAGACCGGCGATAAGCTCCAAATGGAAATATATAAAACGCCTGAAGCGAAATATGAAATAAAAGTTGTTTGGGTGGAAAACCCCGCTGCAAGCAGCCATGTAGGTACTGTTCAGTTTCGAAACCTCACCTACGACCCTAAAAACCGTGAATGGATTAACGGGAAAGTAATGTACGATGGAAGCGAATACAGTACGAAAATCAGTTTTAGCGAACCGGGGAAATTAAAAGTAAGAGGTTATCTGGGTATCTCCTTATTGGGGAAATCGGTGTACTGGACAAAAGAAAAGGAACTTCGCAAATAGGAGAAACATGAAACAGATTATGATATGCTTAATAGCCCTGTTCACGTTTTTCAATATAGACGCGCAACAGCTGCGTTTATCGCTTGCGCAGTGCCGCGAACTGGCGCTCCAAAACAGCGAAGACTTGAAAATTTCCCGGTATCAGGTCGACAAGGCGGCAACCGACAAACGGACGGCCCAAACGGCTTACCTGCCGAAGTTTTCAGCTTCGGGAACGTATGCGTATATGAACGGCGACTTCCGTATCGGGCTGCCCGGGGTGGACTTGCCTGTCCCTATTCACGTCCATACGCCGGATGGCGGCATGATGAACGTGATAGATGACTTGGGCAGTATGATACCCGAAAAGATCGGCATGGACGTCAATACCGGCATGTACCTGATAGGCGCATCCCTGCAGCAACCGGTTTATGCCGGCGGTAAAATCGTTACTGCCAACAAAATGGCCGACAAAGCCCGCGAACTGACCCGTGAAAATGCAGACATGACGCGCATGGCCATTGTCGCCGACACCGAAAAAGCCTATTGGACCTACTATTCGGTGATGGACAAGATCAATCTGCTCCGACAGTATGAAATCCTGCTCGACACGCTTTACGGGAGCGTTTCCACCCTGATCGCCGTGCAGATGGCCACTTCAAACGAGTTGCTGAAAATCACCTCCCGCAAGAGCAATATCCAGTATCAGATGCAAAAAGCAAAAAACGGAATGGAACTCAGCCGGATGCAACTCTGCCGGATGATTGGCGTGGCGATGGAAACCGAGATCACGCTGACCGACAGCATCTTGATAGCATCAAGCCCGACAGTCGATGGGCACGACTTGCACATTTATCACGATGCCGGTTTGTACGACTTGACCATCCGCCCCGAATACCGCATGCTTCAAAAGCAGGTCGAGCTGCAAGCGTTGAACATCAAGAACATCCGCAGCGATTACCTGCCTACGGTCGGCTTGATGGCAGGCTACAGTTACCTGAGTGACATGAAATTTGATAACATTTCCATGCGGATGAACAAACCCATGCCGTTCGTCATGCTTTCGGTCAGCATCCCCATCTTTCATTTCGGGGAAGGAAACCGCAAGATCGAAAGCGCCAGAATAGCCATGAACATGCAGCAGGAAGAACTCAACAAAACCGGCAAGCTGCTGGCCATCGAAATACAGCACGCCCGACGCAACCTGCAAGACGCCCGCCTGCTCATCACCCTGTCACAAACAGCCCTCGAAGCAGCCAACGCCCACCTGACCCAAACACGCGACCACTACGAAACAGGCATGGCCGCGCTCCTCGACGTCCTCGACGCGCAGGCACAATGGCAGGAAGCCTGCAGCAATGCCATCGACGCACGTGTGCAGTATAAGATCAGCGAGGTAGAGTATTTGCGGGTTTGCGGGGAGTTGTGAGAAAATTCAGATTTAATTGTATATTTGCGATTATTTTTTGATTTGAAAGGGTATGATTTACAACGGCGTAGCGAAAGACGCTACGCCGAGCAGGGAATGGAAGAACATAATCGCTTGGAACAGGCATCAGCGCAAATCATTAAAACTTGCAGAATTTGCAAGTTTTAATGATTTGTAGTATTTTTGCCGTATGAAAAAAATAATTGAAAGAAAGGAATATCTTGATAAACTGTTGTCATACAAGGACAAAGATATTATCAAAGTAGTTACAGGCTTGCGGCGTTCAGGTAAATCTACGCTGCTGGAATTGTTTAGAAATCGTTTGTTGAAAAGTAATGTGATGCCCGAACAGACGCAATTCTATAATTTTGAGTTACCCGAAAACTACCTGAATAAATCGTGGGAAACGCTTTATTTTGAAATGAAATCTAAATTGCAGGCTGACAAGCCGAACTACATTTTTCTCGATGAGATTCAGCAAATCGCAGATTTTGAAAAAATGGTTGACGGCCTTTATGCAAGTGAAAATGTGGATGTCTATATTACAGGGTCAAACGCATATTTATTGTCGGGCGAATTGGCTACTTTATTAAGTGGCAGATATATTGAAATATCAATTTTGCCATTTTCATTTGCAGAATATTTGGAAGCCAGAGGTATTGACACAAGCAATAACTATCTGAATTACGAGGCATTGTTTTATGATTATATCAACGAAACATCGTTGCCGAAAGGAGCAGCGTTGCGAGAAGAAGGTTTTGATAAAATTTATGAATACCTCGAAGCATTGTATGCCACCATTATAGAAAAAGACATCACGCAACGATACAGAATCAATGACAAACGGGCATTTGGAAATGTTGTAAAGTTTGTGGCTGCAAATATTGGAAGCCCGATTTCGCCTTATCGTATTTCAAAAGCATTAAAAGCAGACAATCAGCGTATTCATAACACTACTATTGAAAAATACATTGAATATTTAGTCGGGAGTTTTGTGTTTTATTGCGTCAGTCGTTTCGACATAAAAGGCAAAAAACAACTGGCAACCCTGGAAAAATATTATCTTGTTGATTCAGGCTTATTGAATGTGTTAGTCGGGCGCGACAGGACAGCCGACAGAGGACATATTTTAGAGAATGTAGTCTATCTTGAACTTTTGCGACGAGGTTACAAGATATGGACAGGCACGCTTCGCAACGGGGAAATTGATTTCACAGTTAAAAACCGTAACGGGGAAATTGAATATTACCAAGTTGCGTGGGAAATTTCAAGTTCTGAAACAAAAGAGCGAGAATTTACGCCATTGGAAAAAGTGCAAGACAATTTTCCAAAATTTGTACTTTCAGCCGATTCGTTTCCTCAAAGCCGGTCAGGGATTATTCACAAAAATGTATTTATGTGGCTGTTGGAGAAATAATTGAAATAAAAATTCTTTACTGTTTAATTGATATCAGCCTCTCCCCATTCGCGATGACACGCGACGCTAAACGCCATTTACCCGTCAGCCTTGAACCGGCAGGATGACAGTCCGCGAATTGCGCGAATTTGCGCGAATTTGTTGTTAAAAATTTTAACATACAGGAAATTCAGATTTAAAAAATTAATTGTATATTTGCGATTATTTTTTGATTTGAAAGGATATGATTTACAACGAAGAGGATAAGGAAGGCATGCGGATTTTTTTCCGACAGCCTTCGGCGGTGGCCGGAAAGACCAATGGCGAGCAGTTGGGACTGCAGCCCAAGGACATGAACGACTGGGACAATAAGGAGGAATGGATTGAAAAAATTTCGATTCTACGATGGAGCGACGAATCGCCCAAGCGATTGACAGCCATAAAATGGTTGAACAAGAAACTGGCAGGCACGCTGGATGCCGCGAAATGGGAACGGCTGTTGAAATTTGATTGTTCCTATAATCAGTTGACAGGGTTGGATGTGCGCCAAAACACGGCATTAAGAGAATTGTCGTGCTGGGGTAATCGGTTGACTGGCTTGGACTTGCGTAACAATACAGATTTAAGACGGTTAAAATGCAGTAATAATCAACTGACCTCGTTAGATTTGCGTGCGAATCCGCATTTGTATTATTTGTATTGCTTCTACAATCCGCTGACTGCCCTGTATACAGGGGCGAATCCTTATTTGAAAATTTTGAATTGTATCGGTAATCAGTTATCCACGGTGGACGTGAGCAGGAATACATATTTGGAATCGTTATCCTGCTGCGAAAATGAATTGTTCGAACTGGATGTAAGTGCAAATTTAAAACTGGAACGGTTAAGATGCACAAAAAATCATTTGACATCCATAGATTTGCACGAAAATACAGCCTTGACGCATTTGGATGTATCCGATAATCCGCTAACCGCATTGGCGTTGAACGTAAATAAGGAATTGGTAGAGTTAATTTGTATGAAAAACCAATTCTACCAATTGGACTTGCGCGAAAATGATAAACTATCCAGCGTAGAATGCGGGAGTAATCCACCGGTTCAAGTGATATTGAGAGATGAAATCAACAATTAATACAAGGGAATATGATACGGATAGAATTTGAAAGACAGGACGATTATGTGAAATGGGTATCCATTAACAGGGACTATCCCTGCGGCATTTCCGAAGTGGATGACAACTGGCGTTTCGACGATAGGTTTGCATTTGAACTGAACAACCTGCTTGCTCCGCTTCAAGATGATTTTTCCTTGAACCAAATTGTCAAGTTTCTGGAATATGACGTTTGCGTTCGCGTGATTGACGAGCAAAACACCTATTATCACAGACGAAATTTTGATTACCGGACGACCATCTTTGAGGCGCTCTCAAAAATAATGACGATGATGGGTCAGGAAGTGGAATACACGGCCACAAAAATCAAGGGCAACAAGAAGTACCCCGATACCATGAAATTTATTGAGTATGCGTATGACGGCGAGACGGCAATCGGCGAAGACGGCTTGTTCTATACCATCGTAGAGCGCCTGCCAACAGGCAAAAACGTTGTATATAAGTCCGCGAATTGCGCGAATTTACGCGAATTGGTGGGTGGTGATGAAGTGTATTATCTGTTTACGGGTATCAAAGTTATCGAATAATAACGGTCTATTTTGAAAGCCCTCTGAACATGGAAGCGTATGAGATTTTTTTTTTACACAGCTGTCGGCGCACGGAAAAAGAAGACATGCTTGGGTTGATGCGTCATGTCGCATGATTGAAAGGTGTCGTCAGGCGAGTATTTTATAAATAAATAATCGAAAAATGAAACTTTTAATTCGTTATTTTTTGGTTATTTGCTAAATGTGAGTATTTTTGCACCCGCATGATCATTTTAGTACATTAATATAATAAGTAAATGAAAGAAGCAACCGTAGTAATCGGTACCTGTCAGAAACATAAGCAAGTTTTTGGCATACGCGCCGAAAAGGTGAAAAAAGAATGGCATTTCAACTGGGCTTTCCCGATGGACGCACGGACGGCCAAGCGTGAAAGATACGATACGACCATCGTCAGCGGAAATATTTTGCTTGATGACGAGTATCCCGGATGTCCTTACTGTAAAGACAATGGATTTGTACATTGTGGGAACTGTGGCAAAATAAGTTGCTGGGACCGGAAAACCATGAAGTTCAAATGTCCCGTATGCGGTTCAAAAGGTGAAATCGCTTATGCCGATTCATTTGATAATATTTCAGGAGAAGGTTATTGATAATTTTAATTGATTCAAATATGGCAGAATTTAGTAAAGGTGCAAAAATTCCGTTGAAAATTGGCGGACAGGCAACGGTGAAAAAAAAACTGGGCGAAGGCGGACAGGGCGCAGTGTATCTTGTGGAGAATGCAGGCAAAGATTATGCTTTGAAATGGTACCACAAACAGCCTTCCGAAAAATTTCTGAAAAATTTGGCCAACAATATTTCAAAGGGAAAACCCAACGATGCTTTTCTTTGGCCCGAAATATTGACGGAACAGTTCAAAGGCAGTTTCGGGTATTTGATGGCGCTTCGGTCGCCCGAATACAAGGATTTTTCGGAATTTCTTTTAGCAAAAACAAAATTTAAGAATTTATCCACGATGCTGGCGGCAGCCATGCAAATTTGTGAAGGATTCAAACAATTGCACCGTAAAGGCTATAATTATCAGGACTTGAACGATGGCAATTTTTTTATTAATCCGCAAACCGGCAAGGTATTGATTTGCGATAACGACAATGTAAGCGAGTACGGACATAGCAGCGGCATAGCAGGGAAAAGCCGTTACATGGCGCCCGAAATTGTCATGGGTGTATCAAAGCCCGACCAGTGGACCGACCTTTTCTCCCTGTCCGTCATCCTGTTTTTGCTTTTTTTCAACAATCATCCGTTAGAAGGCTTGCTGACTACAAGCATCCCCTGCATGACCGAAAAACTGGAGAAAAAACTGTATGGCGAAAATCCTGTTTTTATCTGGGACGATAATGACAAATCGAACCGTCCGGTACGCGGCATTCACAACAATGTGATCAAGCGGTGGGGCATTTTTCCCGAGCTACTACAGGATACTTTCCGGAAAGCGTTCTCAAAGGAAAAAATGACGGTAGCCTCCGAAAGGCAGACGAGGGTGATGGAAATCGAATGGAACAAAGTTTTTATCGCCATGCGCAATACGCTCGCTCCATGTCCTTTTTGCAAAAATGAAACTTATATCAACATCAACGAACCGGCATCGCAGTGCATGAATTGCGGAAAACCGATTCCGAAACCAAACCTGTTGCAGTTGGGAAAGGAAAAAATCGTACTGATGAACGGCGCAAAACTGTATGCTTCCACGACCAATGACAATGGCAACGAAACGACTGTGACGGGTGAAGTGATCGTCGACAGTACGAATCGTGATTTATTGGTAATCAAAAATTTGTCGAATGACATCTGGATTGGGTTTACCAGAACGGGCGTACAGAAGAATGTGGAACCCAATCAGATTATTCCCGTCAAACAGGGTATCAAAATCAATTTTCAGGGGGGAAAACAGTCTGAAATTATTTAACAGTTAATTGTCAAACATTTATAAATAGAAATTATGGGATATTTAGACAGCGAACCTATTCCGCGCAGAACAATGGTATTGTTTTTTGTGGTGGACACCTCCGGCAGTATGGACGGTAATAAGATCGGCAGTGTAAACACGGCCATTCATGAAATTCTTCCCGAATTGAAAGATATTTCGGCAGAAAACGCAGATGCGAAAATTAAAATTGCAGTCCTGGAGTTCTCGTCAGGCACCAAATGGATCTATGACAGACCCGTTGATGCCGAAACTTTTCGGTGGAACGACCTGAATGCAGGGGGTGTTACCGATTTTGGAGAAGCATTGAAAATGCTGAACCAAAAATTATCGCGCAAAGAGTTCATGCAAGATGCGGTCGGTTCTTTTGCGCCGGTTATTATTTTGCTTTCCGACGGCGCGCCAACCGACAGTTATAAAACCAGATTAAAAGAACTGAAGGAAAACAACTGGTTTAAGGCGGCAATAAAAATTGCCATTGCCATTGGCGAAGATGCAAAAATGGATATTCTTGAAGAGTTTACAGGCAATTCCGAGTGTGTGCTGCTTGCCGGCAACCCCGAGGTTCTCAAGAAAATGATACGCTTTGCAAGCGTATCCGCTTCGCAAATCGGCAGCAGGAGTACCAATGCCGGCGTTGAGAGCAAACAGGATGAAATGGGGAAACAGTTGCAGGAGTTTGTTAAAGACGAACTTCCTACTGTTCAGGATACGCAACATTCAAATATTACAGGCAATGACGACTGGTGACTTATAATACAGTAAATATAAATGTGATAGATGGAAAAATTATCTTCCCGAATCCAGTCTTTCGGCGGCCCGGAAGAAGGTTTGTCCATTCAGGGAGCAAGCCATATCAAACATAATAAGGTATGCCAGGATGATGGCGGGCATTGTCTTTGTGATGATTTTGCGGTTGCCGTTGTATGCGACGGCCATGGAGGAGATGCGTATATCCGAAGCGATTGCGGTTCGAAGTTTGGCGTCAGGGCAACCTTGGACGCTGTTCAAGTGTTTATGAACAGCAAACAGGAGTTTCTTTCAGCCCTCTCCGTTTCCGACAATAAGACCAAATTTGCATCCAAAGCATTAGACCAGCTTATCAAGCATATTATTCACCTTTGGAACAATTCGGTTGCCGACGATTTACAGCATCATCCCTTTACCGCAGACGAACTTGCCGGCTTGAGCGAAAAATATAAAACACGCTACGCCGGCAATGATGAAAACGGTAAATATACAGCTTATGGAACGACACTTATGGCAGTGGTCCGCACGTCCGAATTTTGGTTCGGCATCCGCATCGGCGATGGCAAATGCGTGGCAGTCAGCAAAGATGGTACTATTAACGACCCTATCCCATGGGATGAGAAATGTTTTTTAAACCGCACCACCTCCCTGTGCGATGAAAAGGCATTTGACAATTTCAGACACTGCTTTTCCACCGAAAATTTTCCTGTTGCGATTTATGTGGCTACCGACGGCGTGGATGACAGCTTCGGCTCGGATGAACGATTATTCGCTTTTTACAATCGTCTTACTGAAACATTTGCAATAGCAGGTTTTGAAGGAGGCAAACAGGAACTGAAAGACTATCTGCCAAAACTGACAGCGCAAGGGAGCGGTGATGATATTTCGATTTCGGGGATTGTCGACATGGATGAAATAAAAATGCTGTTTCCTGAAAAAACAAATCCCGAACAACAGGAAGAGGTGGTGGAACAGGAAGAGGTGGTGGAACCAGATGAACAGGATGAACAGGAAAATGTGGTAGTAGCCGAAGAAACGAAAGAACCGGATGAACCGGAAAAAACGGAGGAAACGAAAGTACCGGAGGAAACGAAAGTACCGGATGAAACCGAAGAAACGGATGAACCGGAAGAATCGGATAAACCGGGAAAAACGGATGAATCGGATAAACCCGAAGAATCGGAAAAAGCTGATGAACCGAAAGAATCGGAAAAACCGGAAGAACCTGATAATAACGAAAATAGTAATCAAATATCTCATAAATGGAATCAAATCCGAAAGACATTCTCAAAGATAATATCGTAGCCCAATTCGGCAAGCAAATTTTCAACAAAAAGGAAATCACACGTTTAGACGGCTTACTTTGCGATTATTTGTCGCACGACCAAGTCAACTTAAAACTGTTTCGTCTGGCAATAAAAGACAATATCGCACACGAGCTGTTGCAGGCCGATGGAATAGATTCGGCAGGAAAGGAAATAAAAATCAAGATGCTGAAAACCAAATTTCAATCGGATAATTTGTTGGTCGAAAAAGCGGCATTTGAAATAGTAGACTGTTTTGCGTATGCGCTCGGTTGGGATCATCACGCGGAAATACAACCGGATAGTCCGCCAGTTCAAAAGAAACCGAAAGAAAGTACCAACGAGCCGACGGAAGTGACCAAACCTGCAATACCGACGCAAAAGACTGTCAAAAAGAGAAATACCAATGTTCCCCCAAAAACAAGTTTAGATACAGAATTAACTTCACTTTTAAAGCAAGGGCAGAAAAAGCAGGCCTTGGCGCTTTGCAGACTAAAAACAGGATTAAACATCTCTGACAGCTATCTTTACCTTAAACGCTTGAACTATTTTTTAATCAATACTTATGCGACAGAGGTTACCTGGCAATATTATCTAAAAAAATCAAAAAGAAACCGGTTTTGGAGCAGATTTGTGGCATGTATTACCATCCCTTTTGCCTTGATTTTATCAACCGGGTTCCTTGTTTTTATAGGCAAAAGAGATTTCCCCACGGCAATTGTCATATTAATATTAATCCTTGGTGTTTCTATTCCTACCATTGTCTGGTTGAAAAAAACGCGAAAGAGAAAAATATAAAATCTATTTTCTTGAAAAATGGAATCAAATCCGAAAGACATTCTCAAAGATAATATCGTAGCCCATTTCGGCAAGCAGATTTTCAACAAAAAGGAAAGCATGCGGTTAGATGGGCTGCTTTGCGATTATTTGTCGCACGACCAGGTCAGATTAAAGCTGTTTCGTCTGGCAGTAAAGGACAATATCGCACACGAACTATTGCAGGCCGACGGATTAGACCAGGCAGAAAAAACTGTCAAAATCAAAATACTGAAGAAAAAATTTCAGGCAGAAAACTTTTTGGTTGAAAACGCTGCATTTGAAACAGTAGACTGCCTTGCAGGTGCCCTCGGATGGGATCTGATCGCTCAAAAAAAACCGAAAAACACAAAAGACCGGATTCAACCAGAAAGAAAACCGGAAAGAAAACCGGAAAGAAAATATGTAGAGCCAAAAGTTGATATCAGCGCTATTGAAACGAGAACTGTAAAATCACCCCAGAGATCAACCCGAAAATCAGCGAAATGGCTGTATTTCTTACTGATACTGCTTTTTGGCTTGGGTATTGGTTATTATCTTAACTCCAAGAAACCACCTGAAAAAACTGTCGACAAGGCCCCTGTTGCAGCCGTTTCCGACTTCCCCAATCCACAAAAAATAAAGGAATTAATCAAGAATTATTATGTTGTTTACGACAGTAGAACGTTCAGCAAATTAGACGATTTTTTTGCGGACAATGTGGCTATATATTATGCGGACAAAAATGTGAAAGGATCAACCATCAAGGATAAAAACAGCGTTTATCACGAAAAAACCTTAAAAACGAAAGAGATTTCCTCTTCAGTCCGTTGGGATAGTTTTGAACAAAAAAATATTAGCAATGAAGTTGTTGAAGTCAATTTTACACTGGATTACAAGTTGAACACCGAAAGATACGGAAACCAGAAATATGTACTCGGGATGAAGTTCGACATTAATAATGACTACAAAATAGTCGGGATTAGTGAGCGTATTTTGGAACGGCATAATTTATGAATATATAAAACATATATTTTACTTATATTACATCATTTAACATTCAGAAACTTCTTGTTGTCGATTTCTTTTATTATTTTTGCAAAAAAACTATGATTCAAATATTTACAGATTATGAAAAAGAATAATAACCGGATAACCGACACAGCTATCGATATGGGTGATACGGGTGAAGCATGTAAAATGTACAACGAGGACGACAAGGAAGGGTTGCGCGCGTTCTTACGGCAACCTTCGGCTGAAGCGGGCAAAACCAACGGCGAGCTGGTAGGTTTGCAGCGCGACGACCTGCGTGATTGGGAAACTTCGGACACATGGGTTGAGAAGGTCAAAGGGCTTGTCTGGAATTTTGAATCGCCCAGTCGGTTGATTGAAATAAACTGGAGCATGTCGGCGGGCGGGAATCTTGCAGGAACGTTGAACGCGGGACTTTGGCGCGACTTGACACGATTGGATTGTAGCGGGAATCAACTGACCGCATTAGACGTGAGCGCGCTAAAAACGTTGGCGTATCTGCTTGTTGGCAATAACCGGTTAAACGCGCTGGACGTACGTAAAAACGGGGAATTAGATTTTTTAAGTTGTCCCAATAATCGACTGACCGGATTAGATGTGAGTAGGAATACAAAATTATACTACCTGGATTGCAGTAATAACCAGTTGGCGTCGGTTGATGGAACCCGAAATACGCGCATCGAATCGTTGAACTGTGACAATAATCCATTAACCGCAATGGATGAAGATGCAAAAAAAGCCTTGTTTGCGCTTGATTTTGAGGGAATGTGCTTTCAAATGTTTTTTGAGAATAAAAGTTATGAACAAGTTATGAACAAGTTATACAACGAAGACGACAAGGAAGGGTTGCGCATGTTTTTAAGGCAGCCATCAGCCGAAGCCGGCAAAACCAACGGTGAACAGTTGAGATTGCATGCAAGCGACATGAATAACTGGGAAAACGATGAAGCATGGATCGAAATCATCTCCTCGCTACCAAGCAATGATAATCCATCCAAACGGATGGTAATACGTCCGGAGCTTGTATGGAATAGCGAATCGCCCAAACGGTTGACTGAAATAATGTGGAGCAGGAAAAATCTTGCAGGAAGTTTAGATGCCGGTAAATGGAGCATGTTGAAGTCATTACATTGTGCAGACAACGGTATTTCCACCTTGGACGTGCGTTCAAATACATCATTGGATGATTTGGATTGCTCCAATAATCGGCTGACCGCTTTGAATACCGACGCCAACACCGCGTTATTTCGGCTGGATTGTAGCGGTAATCAATTATCCGCGCTGGATACTCGTGCGAATAAACAATTAATGACGATAATAGGTAGCTATAATCAATTAACCTCGCTGGAAGTGAGCAAGGACAAGACGCCGGTGTTTTTTATCAATTGCAATGCCAATCGCCTTCAACTGTCAGATTTATTTTCGATAATGGAAAGGTTTGATGAAAAGGAAAAGGACAGGGAGCTTGGCTCCATCCTGGGCGAGCAATACTTGCCGCTCCAAAAAATAAGGATAAACAGCGAACTGGATTTTTCGGGAGAAAATGTGATTGATGGTGTATCCACGCAATTTACCGTCACATTATCCCAAAACGACACGCCGGCGCCTGCAAGCGACTACTCGATAACCGACGGAAAAATCAAATTCTTCCGCGCAGGCATTTACTACCTAACCATGACAAATGAAGCAATCATTTCAGACAGGCAATATCCGGCAAAAGCCATCGCAAAGATTGAGGTTGCTGAAAACGGATAAACATGATTAACAACGATAATATGGAAACATTATTAAAAAAAACAGCAGAGATTGAAAAGGCATTGGCAAATCCTTTGGCCGAACCGAGAACGATAATTTGGGACGTGAAAGGCGGCTATTCGATTAGGAGATGGCTATGGAAGCGATTGGGAAAGACGGGGATTTAATAGAATGGTAGTTTTTTCCAAAAAGGCGGTTACTATAAGGAATGTTTGGATAATAAAATTAAAATGGAATACAAACTAAAAAAATGAAAAGCGAGATTATAATGCACATCCCCCATTCGTCGAAGGCAATACCTTCCGAATATATGGAAGCGTACCATGATGTTGCGGAGCTAAACGAAACGCTGTTGAAACTGACCGACACCTATACCGACGAGCTGTTTGCTGTGGACGGCGTCGAAAAAATCATTTTCCCGTATTCAAGGACATTTTGCGATGTGGAACGATTTTTACAGGATGAACCGATGGAAAGTAAGTTTGGACAGGGATATTATTATACCAACGGTATCAACTTAAAACCTTTTAGAACCGAGATAAATAAAGAAACGGTGCGAGATAAATACTATACCCCGCACCATGCATTTATGAAGGAGACGATTCGCAAGCTGAATAATCCTTTATTAATTGACTGTCATTCTTTTTCTGATGAGATATACAAATGCAGCCCGTTTGAAAGCAGGGAGCTCCCTGATATATGTCTGGGGGTCAACGAAGGTGATTTCCATGCTCAAAATTTATGTTCCCGCTTCTATGATTATTTCACCGGACAAGGATTGAAAACGGCTATCAATTTTCCATATAGCGGTTCTTTTCAAATCGACAATGTGCCTTCCGTTATGATTGAGATTAATAAGAGACTGTATCTTCATGATGACTTGTTAACCAAGAGATCAGATTTTTATAAAACGAAGGCTTTGGTTAAATTTTCAGTAAAAAAAATACAGGAATATACAGTGGAGTAAGCCGAAAATCCCATAAAGAGTAGGCAAAATATTAATAACTATTTGTGATGGAAAAAATTCCGATGTGCCCTAATTGCGGCAACAACCGAAAAGGTGAAAAAGTAAGACAATGTGAAAAAGGACATTTGAGCTGTCAACGATGCTCGCCGTCAAAATGCGGAAGGTGTGGTACAAATTCATACCGGAAATGGTATGAAATAGGGTAAATCTTCCGTTATATACGGAGCCTCTCAAGCGGAATCCTGTTTCAGTTTTTCTACAAAATCGTCGATCATTCGCATTTTGGCAGGGATATCGATTTTTTGGGGGCAGTCCTCAATACACTTCCCGCAACCTGTACAGTGGTCTGCCTGCCGTATTTTCTCGATTTTTCGCTCATATCCAATGAGAAATGCACGGCGGGCTTTGCGGTAATTTGCATCGTTACCGGTCTTGGGCATGTTCCCGTCGTTGATACACTTGTTGTAATGCAGCAGGATACCCGGAATATCGATACCGTAAGGGCACGGCATGCAATAGTCGCAAGCGTTGCAGGGGATGGTGGGATATTGCAGCATCAGCTTAGCCGTCTCGTAGAGGAACTCTTTTTGCTCGCCGGTCAGCGTTACGACTGGCGAGTAGGTGCGGATATTGTCCTGGAGGTGCTCCATATACGTCATGCCGCTCAATGCAGTAAGCACGCCGTCGAACGAACCCGCAAAGCGAAAAGCCCACGACGCCGCGCTTCCTTCGGGATTCTGTTCCTTGAGGCGCGATACGATGTGCATGGGCAGGTTCGACAGGCGACCGCCTAAAAGCGGCTCCATCACCACGACGGGGATATTGCGTTTGGTGAGTTCTTCATATAAATACCTCGCGTTGAGATTTCTCCCCGATGCGTTTTCCCAGTCGGAATAGTTCATCTGTACCTGCGCAAAATCCCAATGCACCTTGTCGTGCCACGTGAGAATCTTGTCAAATTCATCTACCACGCCATGAAACGACCAACCGAGGTGTCGGATATGTCCCGCTTCGCGCTCTTTCAGCAGGAAGTCGAGCAGTCCGCTTTTGACATAACGATCTTCATATCCGCGTACGCCCGGCGGACTGCCGATGCTGTGCAGCAGATAGTAGTCAATATAATCCACCTGAAGCTGTTGAAACGAGTTTCTGTACATGGCCACCCCGTCGTTGTAGTCGGGATTGTTATGATTCGACATCTTGGTCGCAATGAAAAACCGGTCGCGCGGATGGCGTTTCAGCGCGATGCCTGTCGCCCGCTCCGACTGCCCCCTTGTATAGACCGGCGCGGTGTCGAAATAGTTCACGCCATGTTCGATGGCATAGTCCACTAATTTATTCACAACCTCCTGGTTAATGATCTCACCCTGTCCGTCGGGGTTGGGCATGGTCGGCCACCGCATGCAGCCGTAACCCAGCAGCGAGACCTTGTCGCCCAGCGACGGAAAATAACGGTATGTCATCTGATCGGTCAGGACGTCTTTTGTCGCGTCCGAACTGCGCTTGCCGGAAGTACAGCCCTGCAAAACCGCAGTTGTCGTTGCTGCTGCGGCGACGCCCGAAACTTTTAAAAACTCCCTGCGGTTGATGGTTTTATCTATTTTCATACTTTATTTAATATTAATGTATTATGATTGTTTTTGTGGAGGCAGACTGTTTATATCATTTTGTGAATCTGATGTCCTTCCACATAAATAGCGCTCAGCGGACGCGACGGACAGCGGTATTCGCACGCTCCGCAGCCGATGCAAAGTTCCTCGTTGACTGCCGGAATTTTCAGGGAATCTTCGTCGCCTGCTACCGACGGAATCATGACAATGGCATTGGTGGGGCATTGACGCGCACAGTTATTACACGCCTGCCCGTCGGCAATCGGGATACAACGCGCGCTAACCCACACGGCATGACCGATTTGAATCGACGATTTCTCTTCCCTTGTGATTGGATGGAAAACGCCGGCCGGACAGACTTCCGAACATTTTATACATTCCGGTCGACAGTACCCTCTTTCAAAAGATACATGAGGCTGCATAAATGTCATCAGTGTATTCGATGGACGCAAAACGCCATTCGGGCAAGCCGTCACGCAAAGCTGACAAGCCGTACAATGCCGCCGCACATGCCATGCGCCCTGCGAACCGGCAGGCGTGACCGGTGTCAGCCGATTCGGACTTTTCTTTTCGGGAACATCCGCCAACCCGCCATCCATCTTTATATCAGTAGCTTTCGGTACTACCTGCGAATGAAGCGCCGAAGCCGCCAACATCAAGCAAAAAGCAAGAAACCCTTTCCGCCCATCATCCCGATTATCCATTTTATCCCCTTTATCTATTTTATCCCCTTTATCCATTTTATCCCCTTTATCCCTTTTATCCCCTTTATCCATTTTATCCCCTTTATCCATTTTATCCCTTTTATCCCCTTTATCCCCTTTATCCCTTTTATCTATTTTATCCCTTTTATCCCTTTTATCCCCTTTATCCCCTTCCCCTGAACCAAAGTTTTTAAACTCGTAACTGATAGCATCCCGCGTACACTTCCCGATACAATTCATGCACGCGACACACCGGCTTCGGTCAACCCTGCTTTCGCTGCTGTCAATACAGGCAGCCTTGCAGTTCCGTGCACAGATTCCGCATTTATTGCATTTTTGTCCGTCAATGCTGATTTGAAACAATGAATACCGCGACAAAAAACCAAGTAGGGTTCCAACCGGGCAAATCGTATTGCAGTACGTGCGCCCGTTTCGCCAGGCCAAGATCGCCACAATGATGAACGTGAGCGTTGCGACGATAAAGGTTGGCAGGCTTTTCATCCATACGTCCGTTGTGTAAAACGCATAACTGTCAGCCCGTTCGGCTAAAAGAGCCAAAAGATTGTTCCCCCACTGCCATACCGGTAAAAAGAGGTTGTTGGCCATTCGTCCGTATGCACCGTAAGGGTCGAGCAATGCAAAGACCGAACTGACGCCAAGCAGGATGGCCGCAACAAACAAAATAAGTACGCCATACCTGAGACGGGATTTTGCAGTTGAAAAACCGTAAGGCAATTTTTTTTTCCATTTGCCAATCCGCGCCACGATGTCCTGAAAGACGCCCAGCGGGCATATTACCGAACAATAGACCCGCCCCAAAAGCAGGGTCAGCAAAACAGGCAATGCGATGATTCCCACATTCATCGCCAGTAATGCCGGCAGCAACTGAATTTTCGCCATCCACCCGAGCCACACATGCAATGTTCCCGTGAAATCAAGGAACAGCAATGTGATACATGTAAAAAAGATGACAGCAAGTGAGATTCGTATTTTCCGTAACATTTTCATATTATTAAAGTTTATCGGGGCAAAGATAATGATTTTTCTACAAAAACCGAATTTCATCTCCATTCACAATGACGAAAAGGTTGAAAAGCGACAATTTGAAATGGACCATTTTTCGCGCGTATTTTTGGAGAAAAGTTTTTTTTGTGTATTTTTGTACGCGAATAATTAAGGGAAAAAGAGTCTATTAACAGCGCGAAGCGTTCATAAAGGCGTTAGCGCAATAAAAAATGAAAATTATGGAATCAAACATTTCGAGCTTGGGGAAAATTTACAAAAACAACTTTCAACCCGAAAAAACGGCGCTAATCTACGGTAATGAGCGCGTCAGTTATCAACAGTTAGACAACAAGGTACGCGCTTTTGCCAATTTTTTGCGCAACAGGGGCCTGGCAAAAAACGACAAGGTCCTTCTCTGCACGGGGAATTGCCCCGAATTTATTTATGCCTATCTGGGTACCGTGCGCAACGGGGCAGTCATAACGCCTGTCAATCCATCATTGACACTGCCCGAACTGAGCTACATCGTCAAGGATTCAGATGCAAAATTGATCATCATCAAGGAGAACATACTGCTGAAGTTAGGCCATACCGTGCAGACCCTTTCCGAACTACTTGGGCTGACGGTTTTTGTCCTGAATGAACAACTGACGGAAGAAATCTTACATTCGCCAATCGATGATTTCGACTGCGTTACGGATATGCAGGATATTTCCACATTTCTCTATACATCGGGCACAACAGGACAGCCAAAAGCGGCCATGCTAACGCATTTCAATCTTATTGCCAACGCCTGGCAAAATCAAAAAGCCCTCGAAACTGTCCCGGAAGACATATTCATGTGCGTATTGCCGATGTTTCACGTGTTTGCCTGCACGGCTGCGGTACTGATGCCCCTGTTCTCGGGGTGTACGGTGGTCATCGTTGATAGTTTTCAACCCAAAACAGTGATAGGCAGCCTCCTCGAAAACAACATCACCGTATTTATGGGCGTCCCTGCCATGTATATGCTTTTTATCGAAGCCGGCAAAAACAATATCTTTTTCCCGAAGCTGCGTCTTGCCATTTCGGGAGGAGCGCCCCTGCCTGTTGAAGTGTACCACAAGTCAAAGGCAATCGCAAACCTTCCCATAATAGAAGGTTATGGCTTGACCGAAGCCTCACCCTCATCGGCTTTCAATCCGCCGTCGGGCGTCCATAAGCCCGGCTCCATCGGCTTGGCGCTTCCTGAAATCGATGCGATTATCGGGGGTGAAAACGACGAAGAACTGCCCTTGGGCGAAGTGGGCGAACTGCTGCTTCGCGGCCCCAATGTGATAAAAGGCTACTACAAGCGACCGGAAGAAACCGAAGCGCTGCTTGGCAACGGATGGCTCCATACGGGCGACTTGGCAAGAATGGACGAGGACAGATATATTTATATCGTTGACCGCAAGAAAGATATGATCATCGTAGCCGGACTTAACGTCTATCCGAGAGAAGTTGAAGAAGCGCTGTACCAACACCCGAAAATACGCGACGCCGCAGTCATTGGAGAAGAAGACAAGCTTCGTGGCGAGACTGTCGTCGCCTATCTTGTATTAAAAGAGGGCGAATCCGCAAATGACGAAGAAATACTCCGATGGCTGAAAGAACGACTTGCAGCTTACAAAATTCCGAGACGTCTTGTTTTCGTCGGCGACCTGCCCCGTACCAACACAGGAAAGATACTTAAACGCATGTTAAAAGAAAATTCCTGAGATTTTCCGGTGTAAAAAGAGTTTTTTTATGGGATGCACTAGGAAAATCCAAATTTTTCTTGTACGGTTACGGCATGAATTAATAAATTTCAAACAGAAATCAATAATAACAGGCAGCATCTTGTTATGGGTTCTTTTCGGAGAAACGCAACTTATACTGGCTCAAGAGGATACGATCCGAAGGGATATAGGCGAAGTGGTTGTCACCGCAACGCGCGCATCGGTTAATCGAAGTAATGTCCCGATGACCGTCTCGGTGGTTCATCGCGAAGAAATAGCGCTGAGCAGCGAGTCGGCGTTGTTACCGGTGTTGACCGGGCACATACCGGGCATGTTTGTGACACAACGCGGCGTGACGGGCTTTGGGGTGGCCAACGGCGGCACAGGCGGCATCAGCTTGCGTGGCGTGGGCGGTAGCCCTACCACCGAACTGCTTGTGCTGATCGACGGACATCCACAGTACATGGGCATCATGGGACATCACCTGCCCGATGCTTACGTGGCATCCGACGTCGAGAAAGTGGAGGTGATACGCGGGCCGGCATCCATCCTGTACGGTTCGAATGCCATGGGCGGCGTCATTAACATCATCACGCGCAAACAGGAGACAGCAGGCTGGAGCGCCAACGGACGAATGATGTACGGCACGTACAATACACAGAAATACATGGTCAACGGAGGGCTCAGCAAGGGCGATTTCAATGGATACGTCTCGGTCAATCACGACCGTACCGACGGACACCGTCCCAACTCCGCTTTTGCAATCACAAATGGTTATGCCAAACTGGGATACCGGTTGAACAACCATTTCCGGATATGGGGCGATGCAAGCCTGGCGGCCTTTGAATCGCAAAATCCGGGAACCGTCGCACAGCCGATGTTCGACAATGTAGCCGACATCATGCGGGGCGTAGTCTCGATGACAGCAGAAAACAATCATGAAAAAGTCAACGGCGCGCTCAAGTTCTTTTATAATTTTGGAGACCATCGGATTCAGGACGGTTATGCACAAGGCGGCACGCCAAGTAAGTATTTTTTTCATTCCAACGACCACAATTACGGGGTCACGTTTTACCAGTCCGTCCGCCCTTTCACCGGCAGCCTGATAACGGCAGGCATTGATTACAAGCAATACGGAGGCCACGCCTGGAATGACTTCACCGATGCCAGTCCCAATGTCGACATCCTGAAGAAGACTTCTTTCCACGAGGTTTCAGTTTATGCGATTATGCAACAAGCCCTTGCCGAAAAAATCACCGTGAGCGCAGGGGTACGGTTGGATAACAGTGAAAAATTCAATTCCGAATGGGCGCCACAGGCAGGCTTGTCCTATATCCCATTCCGCCATACCGTTTTGAAAGCATCCGTCTCCAAAGGCTTCCGTTATCCAACCATCCGCGAGATGTATATGTTTCCGCCGCAGAATCCTGATTTACAGCCCGAACGCATGTTCAATTACGAACTGTCAGTCGGGCAGACGTTTTTAGACAGTCGCCTGTCGACCGAACTGACCGGCTACTTAGCTGATGGAAGCAATCTGATCATGACCCGGATGGAAAACGGGAGTCCCAAAAACCTGAACACAGGCCACTTCAATAACAGGGGCATCGAGCTTTCGGCACGGTGGCATCTTACGAAAAGCCTGAACATCAAAGGGAACTATTCATACCTGAACATGAAGAAGACCGTGTTGAGCGCCCCCGGCCAGCAGGCGTACATCGCTGCCAACTACCAGTGGAATCAATGGTCGCTGCATGTCAATTATCAATACGTTCACAAGTTGTACTTAAAATTGGAAGATGCCGCTTCGCCTGCCGTTCACACTACCTACGGATTACTGAACGCAAAAATCTCGTGGCGCCCGTCGAAATGGCTCGACGTCTTCCTGAAAGGCGAAAACTTAGCCGGGAAATCTTATGAAGTCGTCCACGGGTATCCCATGCCGGGCATCACGATCTTCGGCGGAATAAGTATTTCCAGCATCTCCAAACGGTGATCGCGCCGTCGCGCTCCCTATCTGGGGCATGTCGGCCAGCTTGCTCCTTCAACTATTATCTCCTGTCGGTCAGGAAATCAATCATCCGCAAGATGGCGTGTTCGCACACGCGACAGAAAGGCGGGTGGTCGCGCATCGTGCAGTGATCCATCGGACGATAAATCCCTTTTGCAAAATACCCGCCGCCTTCAAAGACGCCTAACTGGTCGCTATATGCCCCGTCGGCAGGCGTCGGAATCGGGGTGTCGGGGTGAATCTGGTCTTTCCACTTGGATTCAAAACGAACAAGCGTCGTGATGTTCGGCTCCCAAGGCTCGGTTTCAAGATTATAGAAGTCATTGTATGCCGTTTCAGCATTGAAATATTCATCGGCCAAGCCGGCAAGGCTGTGTCCGATTTCATGCACAAAAACGCTGATCGTGCGTGCATTGTCGGCCGTTCCGATGGCATAAAAATTGTACATGCCTCCACCCCCGTAAGTTGCCGAATTGACAAGAATGAAAATCGCATCGCATGGCACATTCCATACGGCATCACGAACAGACTTCATATCCGGCGTAGTCAGATAGCGATCGACGCCGAAGGTATAAAATCCAGCATTGAGGGCCGTATTGACAAAAATGCCTTCGCCCGACTTGTCGGTCCCCGTATCTTCCGATACCAAATGAACAGCCCAGACATTGAAGTCGTCCTGATGCTCGTTGAATGGCGTTGTCCGAAATAATTCTTCCGTGAAACGCAGGGCATCCGAATGAAATTTGTCCAGCTCGCTTTCCGTATATCCTTCGGCTAAAAAAACCAAATCCACTTTTTCGGCCGGGTCGCCTTTGTATTGCAGTTTTTCCGTTTTAAAGCGTTGCAACGGACTCCTGTCGATAAAGATGCTTTCGGGGTCAATCTCCGTTTTCCATAGTGAATGATATTGATTATCTGTTCGCTTGCGTGCAAACAATTCAAACAGCACCGGCTTTTTCGGATAGGGTATGGAGATGCTGTTTGTCCACGACTGGTATTCGCTCATTGCCTGCCCGGTAGTCTGCCATTCTTCGAACAACGTATTGAACCCCCTCGAATATAATAACACATTCGTTTGAAGATCATATACTTTGACAAGGTAGCCGCCATATTCAAAGGGGTCGATCAAATTTTTAACAGGACCTCCCCAGACCGGTTCTTCACGGATTTGCTGCAAGGCAGCCTGTTGTTCGTGGGCATTACCGCTCAAAGCGAAATCGACCCGCAAACTTTTCAACTCAAAATACGATTCGAAATCAACTTGTGCCTGCAACATCCCGTTTCCAACAGGCAGGCAGGCAATCAGCATCAGTATGAACCTGAAATAAAAACGCTTCATATATTTGCTATTACAGATTAAAAATGTTTTCTAAATCACGGTGTCTTTTTCCATCATTTGTTCATACAAGTCGTCAATTGCATGAATCCCGTACGACTGTAAAAGCATTTTGCCAGCCTCCAAAATATCAACGGGCGGATACATCGCGCTTTGATTGAAAGAATTTAAAAATTTCACGAGAAAAAAAGCGTCGAAATGATCAAACATCCGTTTTACAAAAGCATTGGATGTCGACGAATATTTCCTACATTCCCTCAAGATGGCATCAAACTTATCGACGCCTGTAAAATCAGTGATTGCCTTGGGTACTTGTTCGCTCACATCTTTGTGTTGCATGGATGGAAACAGCCTGTAAAAATCTTTCAGCATGACGAACAAGGCGGGATTGTAGACCTCCAGCCTCCCTTTTTCCAGGATATGCCTCACGGAAGCCCCCGTCCCAAAAGGCACCCGGTTGGAAATGCGCGGCGAAGGATATACGATTGGGACATTCACTTCATGCACCGGATGCATCTTAACTGCTTTCTGAAGAAAATAAAAGTCCTCCCCACCCTGCCGCGGCGGCATACCGCCCAATTTGATATAGGCTTCGGCACGGATGGCAAAGCACGAACCGATGGTATGGATCGCAAACGGAAAGTCGAACGACTTCAATGAAAGCCGGTAGTAGCGGAGGTAGGTCTCATACAGCTTGCAGGCGTTGATCACACCCTCAGGATAGACGTCCGCATCGTAATGATGCTGAAACTGAAAGGTAAAACAGGAAGCGGTCGGGCGACGCATCGCTTTCACGATTTCCTGAAAGTAATGGTTGGCCACAAGCGAATCCGCATCGAGCGCGACAATCAGGCCATCCGGCCTGTCGATGGACGCAAACCGCCGAACCGCCTCATCCATCGCCGCTTTACGCGCAAAACCTACTCCTGCTTTCTTGCGAACCGTTCCTTCGGTAAGCATCGGCAGCAGTTTGAAATTTTCATAAAAACACGTCTGTGCCCTGTACCGCAAACCGTCGAAAATCCGACGGTTGCGCGCAACAACTTCCGACGGCGCCTGTTCGCCGGAATTGACATGTACGATCACCTCGATTTTTTCAGGTACGGTACGGGCTTGCGCCAACGAATCCAATGTCTGAAAAACAAATTCATCATCAAAGCATGGGATAGTCACAATGATCGAGACCGCCTCCTCCGGTTTGTCTTCAAAAAAAGACGGAAGCACCTGATAACGTAAAAAATAATGATCGGCAAAACTCATCGACGTCTTTGATTTTTAATAATTTTCGATACAAATGTACGAAAAAAAAATATCCGGGAAAATTTTCACAGACTTTCCCGGACACAACACCCATAATTGATAATGTTTACTAACGTTACTTTATTTCAATAGAAGAGTCAATTATTATATTATTTTCCAAACGGTTATTTTCCTCGGACGATTCGCCTGCCTTAAACAGGCCGGAAGTCGAACGAACGACCGGCCTATAGTTATATCCATACTCGGTCCATGTGATCATGACCGGTTTGGATGCAACTCCCGCCGGAAGCAAATCTGAAATCTTAAACGAGCTTTTACCGAGACCCTTTTGCAAATACATGTTTCGCTCCGGTAATTCGTTGTACGCATTGTGATGGATTGTCAAATAAATCGTATCGGCATCTGCCCGCGTATCATCGTATACCAGGTTGATCATGTGCTTTACATTCGAATACTGTAAATGCAACACTTCAAAATTAATGTTGATGTAGTTTCCGCCGAACGCGGCATGTATCCAATTGAACGGATCATCTCCAATACTGTCGCGGCGAGCCTCTTCATCCTGAAGAACAAATGATTCTAAAACAACCGGCTTCGACAATAAATTGTAAAAACCGTTCACGCTTACTTCATACACCTTCCTGTTTTTTTCCTTGTCCGACAATACCTCAAAATTAACGAGCACGCGCTGGTCGTCGGCGATGTCCTTCGACGAGTGCGATTTGGTAACAACAAGCGTATTCCCCTTATCTGTAAGTATTTCGTAGTTGTTTACGGAATTGAAATTGCAGATAACGCCATACGATACCTTCACGTCATCATTGTCTTTCATACAGGAGAAAAATAAATTAATAGATACCATCACAAGGATTAAGTTCAAAACATTTCTTTTCATACGTAATTTCATTTTTAAATCAAATTATTTAGTTTTTTTCTCTAACAATGGTAAGACGCAGATTTTGTCCTTTTCGCTGCATGGATAAATTAAATTTTCTTTTCCAAAAAAAAATAATTAACTTTGCACGCAATTATTTTCGGAAAAAAAAGACAGGCTATGGCTAATTATTTAAATGATGTATCCAGAACTTTCGGGGAGTATTTGCTGATCCCCGGCTTAACGACAAAGCAATGCGTTCCGGCGAATGTCTCGTTGACAACTCCGCTTATCAAATTTTCAAGCGACCAGTCGCCGCGTATCAGCCTCAACATCCCGTTCGTATCGGCCATCATGCAATCGGTTTCGGGTCCCGAACTGGCCATCGAACTGGCACGCAACGGAGGCCTTTCTTTTATCTTCGGCTCTCAACCGGTTAAACACCAAGCCGAAATGGTACGGAAAGTGAAGAAGTTCAAGGCAGGATTCGTAGTGAGCGATTCCAACCTCACCCCCGAAGATACGCTTGGCGATGTGATACGAATAGGCAAGAAGACCGACCATTCGACGGTCGGAATAACCGACAACGGCACGTCAAACGGCAAACTGCTCGGTATCGTAACGAGCCGCGATTACCGGATTGAAAAGGATGACGAAAACATGAAGATTAAAGACTTCATGACGCCATTCGAGAAGCTCATTGTCGGGAAATCAGGCATTAGCCTGAGCGAAGCCAATCAGATTATATGGGAACATAAATTGAACTCGCTACCTATCATCGACGAAAATCAAAATCTCGCCTATTTCGTTTTCCGCAAGGACTATGACAGTCACCGCGATAACCCATCCGAGCTATCCGATCCCGACAATAAAAAACTGCTTGTCGGCGCCGGCATCAACTCGCGCGACTATAAGGAACGCGTACCGGCGCTGATCGATGCTGGCGTTGACGTGTTGTGTATCGACTCGTCCGACGGGTATTCGGAATGGCAACATGACACCATTCACTGGATAAAAGCCAATTACGGCGAAACCGTTCCCGTAGGTGCCGGAAATGTGGTCGACGGCGAAGGATTCCGCTACTTGGCCGATGCAGGCGCCGATTTTGTCAAGGTGGGTATCGGGGGCGGTTCCATCTGCATCACGCGCGAACAAAAAGGTATCGGACGAGGCCAGGCTACCGCACTGATCGATGTAGCCAAGACACGCGACGAATACCTGAACGAGCAAGGCGTTTATGTGCCCATTTGTAGCGACGGCGGACTTGTCCACGACTACCACATGGTACTCGCTTTGGCCATGGGCGCCGACTTCCTGATGATGGGACGTTATTTTGCCCGTTTTGACGAATCGCCCACGAAGACGTTACGTATTGGTAATAATTATGTAAAGGAATACTGGGGCGAAGGCTCTAACCGCGCTCAAAACTGGCAACGCTACGATATGGGCGGTAACACCTCGCTGAAATTTGAAGAGGGCGTTGACAGCTATGTCCCTTATGCAGGAAAAATGAAAGACAACCTCGATCTGACGCTTGGAAAAATAAAAGCTACCTTGTGCAGCTGCGGCGCTACTACCATTGAGGAGTTGCAACATCATGCCAAAATAACGCTCGTCTCTTCAACAAGTATCGTCGAAGGCGGCGCTCACGATGTCATATTGAAAGAGAGTTGAAAGTTTTTTTGCAAATAGACGGTCTCACAAAACGGTTCGGCAACCTTGTGCTGTATGAGAACATCACGTTTGGCGTGACCCAAGGACAAAAAATCGGACTGATAGCCCGCAATGGCGCCGGTAAATCGACCCTGCTGAATATCATTAGCGGCAAGGAAGACGTCGATGAAGGGAAGGTCGTCTTCCGCAACGACCTTCGGCTCGGGTATCTCGAACAGTCGCCGACTTTTCCAGCCGGTCTGACCGTTCTGCAAGCCTGTTTCAATTCACAAAACGAAACGGTGCGCCTCATCGCCGATTACGAGGCGGCGCTGCTGGCTGACGATACGGAAAAACTCGAAATGCTGCTTCACCAGATGGAGCACAAGAAGGCATGGGACTTCGAACGGAAAGCCAAACAAATACTTTCGCAACTGCACATAACTAATTTCGACCAAAAAGTCGAAACGCTATCGGGCGGCCAAATAAAACGCATCGCCCTTGCCAATATCCTGATCCTCGAACCTGAACTCGTCCTGCTCGACGAACCTACCAATCACCTGGATATGAAAATGATCGAATGGTTGGAAGATTATCTGAAACGTTCGACTATCAGCCTGCTGTTAGTCACGCACGACCGCTATTTCTTGGACGAGGTATGTAATGAGATCATCGAGATCGACAACAGACAGGTTTATGCATACAAAGGTAACTACAGCTATTATCTTGGCAAACGCGCCGAGCGTGTCGAGGCTGCACAAACAGCCATCGACCATGCAAGGAACCTGTATCGAAAAGAATTAGACTGGATGCGCCGCCAGCCACAGGCTCGCACGACAAAAGCAAAGTACAGGATAGATGCGTTTTATGAACTCGAACGCAAAGCCAAACAACAACAGGATGACAAAAATATTTCCCTGAACGTCAAGGCCTCCCCTATCGGTTCGAAGATTTTTGAAGCAAAACAAGTGTGTAAAAACTTCGGCCCGAACAAGATAACCGACCATTTCAATTATGTGTTTGCGCGGTATGAAAAATTAGGTATAGTCGGCGATAACGGCACAGGCAAATCAACCTTTATCAAAATGCTGCTCGGCGAGATACAACCGGATAGCGGCCACTTCACGGTTGGCGAGACGGTACGCTTCGGTTATTACAGTCAGGACGGACTGCTGTATGACGCCCCGCATCATGGCTTGCCGCCCGAAAGCAACACGCTGAATGAAGCAGACAAGACACGTTGCGCGGCGCGAAACATGCCGACTAATAACCTGAAAGTAATCGATGTCGTTCAGGATATTGCCGAATATGTCACACTCGGCAACGGCAAATCATTGAGCGTTTCGCAATTTCTAAATCACTTTCTTTTTGCACCCGACAAACAGCACGACTATATCCACAAGCTAAGTGGCGGCGAACAAAGGCGACTTTATCTATGCACCGTTTTGATGCGCAATCCGAACTTTCTCATTCTCGACGAACCGACAAACGATTTGGATATCGCCACTTTGAATGTTCTCGAAGAATACCTGACTGACTTCAAGGGATGTATGATCGTTATTTCGCACGATCGCTATTTCTTGGATAAAATCGTGGACCACCTGTTTGTCTTCCATGGCGACGCAACGATCCAGGATTTTCCCGGCAACTACTCCCAATACCGACTCTGGAAAAAACAGCAGGCAAAGGACGTAAACAGCCATTCCGAAGCAGGAACGGCCAGCAGGCCGGTTCATTCTTCCGCCGCTACAAGCAAGCAAAACTACAGGCAGCAAAGCGAGAAAAAGAAACTTACCTACAAGGAACAAAAAGAACTCGAAGCGTTGGACGATGAAATTCCTGCACTCGAAAACGAAAGGAGCGCCATCGAAGAAGCAATCGGTAGCGGCGCATTGTCGCTGGGCGAACTCAATGAAAAATCCGTGCGCATCGGCGAACTCATCCGCGATATTGATGAAAAAACTTTGCGGTGGATCGAATTGAATGAACAGATGGAGAGTTAAAATGTTAAAATATTGATTATGATGAAAAAAATTCGTTTTGGCGTTGTGGGTACCAATTTTATTACCGACTGGGTTATTGCAGGCGGGCGAGAAGACGAACGCTTTGAAGTGGCGGCAGTATGCTCGCGCTCGGAACAGACCGCACGGTCGTATGCCGACAAACAACACATCCCGCATACCTTTACCTCACTCGAAGAAATGGCTGCCAGCCCGTTTGTTGATGCCGTTTATATCGCTTCACCCAACGCTTTTCATGCCCGGCAAAGCATCGTTTGCATGCGTCACGGAAAACATGTCCTTTGCGAAAAACCGTTTGCCTCAAACGCATCCGAAGTACGCCAAATGATTGAAACATCCCATCAACAGGGTGTTGCCTTGATGGAGGCGATGAAACCTACGCTAACGCCTTCGTTCGATGCCGTAAGAAGCCACCTGTCGCGCTTGGGCGTTATCCGCCGTTATTTTTCCTGCTACTGCCAGTATTCATCCCGTTACGACAGGCTGAAAGAAGGAATTGTGCTCAATGCGTTCCTTCCGGAGATGAGTAATTGCTCCACGATGGATATCGGGGTATACACCATCTATCCGATGGTCGTGCTGTTCGGCAAACCTGCAACTATCCATGCCGTAGGTACCCGTTTGTCGACTGGCGTTGACGGACAGGCGGCCGTCAACTTCACATACGACAATGGAATGGTTGCCACCGTGTTGTACAGCAAGATTGCCGACTCTACCCTGCCGACTGAGATTCAAGGAGAAGCAGGAACGATCAAGTTAGACCGCATCAATATCATTGGTGAAGCGACGTTCATCGATCGAACCGGTGCACAGACCGTCAATATCCGCCCCGCAACGCCACACCATGAATACTATTACGAGATCGCCGAGTTCATGAATATCATCCAGTCGGGCCGTAAGGAATCGGTCGTCAACAGCCTCCAAAACTCACTGATTACGGCAGAAGTCATGGATGAAATACGAAGACAGCTCGGCGTACATTTCCCTGCCGACCCATCCTAATCTTCGTCCCACTTCTCGTCAAAATCGAAAGCAAAGGGAGCGTTTGATTCCGAACCGGTGAAATCATCGAGTTCGCGCCGTTCCTTTTTCGTTGGACGCCCCATCCCTTTTGCACGGTCAACAAAACCGGCAATCTTCTTCAACTCAAGTATTTCATATTCTTCTGGCGGCGTGATATTTTCATAGTATTGCGGCACAAGTTTTGCACCCATGCGGTTTTGCGTCACATCAAGCACACGAAACGAAAACGTCACCGGCGGCTTTCTGACAGCAACCACATCACCCGCTTTTATCATTCGCGACGCTTTTACGGGTACACCCCCGACTGCGATGCGATTTTTTTTACACGCCTCCGTCGCAACCGTCCGCGTCTTGAAAATACGCGTCGCCCACATCCATTTGTCTATCCGTACTTCTTTCATTTAGAGTTTAGAGTTTAGAGTTTAGAGTTTAGAGTTTAGAGTTTGCGCTGGCGCGAAACTTAATTATATAAATTCATTGTCACGTCTATGCCTGCAAGGCAAAAACTCTTAATCATTTCAACCGCCCGTTGAATATGTTCCGGCAATTTTTCAGTTTCTTCGTCTGAAAACTTGCTTAAAACAAAATCAATCTGACGATCACGCGAAAAATCGTTGCCGATGCCGAACCTCAAACGCGCATACTCGCTCGTTCCCAGCACTTCCTGGATATTTCGCAATCCGTTGTGTCCGGCATGACTTCCTTTGGGCTTGATTCGCAGACTTCTGAGCGGAAGTGAAAAATCGTCGACCACAACAAGCAACTGCGTTACCGGCACATTTTCTTTCTGTAACCAGTAACGTACGGCATTGCCGCTTAAATTCATATACGTATTGGGCTTTAACACAACAAGTTCCGCATTTTTTACACGGATACGGGCTATCGCGCCATATCGTTGTTCGCTGAAAACGGCACCCGCCGAGTCAATCAATTCATTCACAATCCTGAATCCGATATTATGACGCGTACCCCAATATTCATTTCCGATATTACCCAACCCGACAACAAGATACTTCATGCGTACATTAATATATTTAAAGGAGGGAAATGTTCCGAACATTCCCCTCCCCCTTTATTCATTGAAACCTCCGATTATTTATTGGCGGCTGCGGCAGCGCTCTGTGAGGCACGGGTCATCTTGACAATACATACGACCGTATTCTTGGCGTTCACGATCTCAATATTGTCAAAGCTAAGCTCGCCTACCTTTATCGCCTTTCCCAGTTCGAGGTGCTCGACATTCACCTTCAGTATTTCTGGAATATTGGCAGCCAACCCTCTCACTTTCAGTTTCCGAACAGTCTGGTTGAGCTTGCCGCCAGCTTTCACGCCAAGCGCGTACCCTTCCAAAAAAATCGGGACTTCCACCACCACTGGCTTGTTATCAAATACCTCCAGAAAATCGATATGCAGGATGGCATCAGTAACAGGGTGATACTGAGAATCTTTCAGTATCGATTTGACCCGTTTGCCCCCTTTCATGTCAATATCTACCAAAAAAATTTCGGGCGAGTAGATAAGTTTGCGAACATCATCAAACGAAACGGAAAAATCCGTCACGACGACCCCTTTGTTATTGCCGATCTCAACGATTTTCTCGCCGACGGCAAGCGTTCCCTGATACGGCAATTCAACCGGCATCTGACCATACAAGACTGCGGGGATCATCCCCTCCTTGCGTAAATTCCTTGAAGCTTTACGGCCAACTGATTCCCGTGGCATCGCTTCCAAATTGTAAGTTTTCATCTTTAAAAAAATTTGTGTTACTAAAAATTAGTTTTGCTTCCCTAATTCCCCATCACACTCCGACAGGTTAAAAAGCGTGCAAAGATAGCAATTTTATCCGAGTTCTCGGATAAAATTGCTATCTTTGCCGCAAAATTATCACTAATAATTACAAAACTATGGATATTTTGCATATTGAACATCTTGGAATTGCCGTTAAAAGCATTGAAGATCAATTGCCGTACTACGAACAGATATTGGGTGTAAGATGCTATGATATGGAAGAAGTGGCCGACCAGCAAGTGAAAACGGCTTTTTTCAAAATCGGACAGACAAAGATTGAGTTGCTCGAACCGACAAGCGCTGACAGTACGATTGCCAAGTTCATCGAAAAACGGGGCGAAGGCATCCATCACATTGCCTTTGCCGTACCCGACGTGCAGGAAGCACTCGATGAAGTGGAAGCAAAAGGCGTTCAATTGATCGACAAAGCGCCCCGCAAAGGGGCAGAAGGCATGTCAATCGCATTTCTTCATCCTAAATCCACGGGCGGAGTACTAACGGAACTCTGCATGAAATGAATTTATTAATCAATTCGCAATATGGCAAATCAACTGGAAAAAGTAAGGGAATTAATCGCTTTACGCGAAAAAGCACGTCTCGGAGGCGGCTCAGCAGCGATTGAAAAGCAACACCAGCGGGGGAAGTATACCGCCCGCGAACGGATCACAAAACTTTTGGACGAAAACAGTTTCGAGGAGATGGATATGTTCGTCGAGCACCGGTGCGTCAACTTCGGTCAGGAAAAAAAGAAAATCTTGGGCGACGGCGTCGTAACCGGGAGCGGCACCATCGACGGACGCTTAGTATACGTATTTGCACAGGACTTTACGGTTTTCGGCGGCTCACTGTCGGAGACGATGTCGCAGAAAATATGCAAGGTGATGGATATGGCCATGAAGATGGGAGCGCCCTGTATTGGCATGAACGATTCGGGCGGCGCCCGTATTCAGGAAGGCATCAACGCCTTGGCCGGCTATGCCGAAATATTCCAGCGCAATATCATGGCTTCGGGCGTCATTCCGCAGATTTCAGGTATCTTCGGACCCTGTGCAGGGGGCGCCGTCTACTCGCCGGCCCTGACCGACTTCACGCTGATGACCGAAGGGACGTCGTATATGTTCCTGACCGGCCCGAAAGTTGTGAAAACCGTTCTGGGCGAAGACGTCACACAGGAAGAACTGGGAGGCGCAAGCGTCCATTCGACCCGGTCGGGCGTCACGCATCTGACAGCGCCCAGCGAAGATGAAGGACTGAAAATGATACGCAAACTGCTAAGTTTCATGCCCCAGAACAACCTGGAAGAGCCGCCCGTCCTCGACTGTCAAGACCATATCGACCGCCTCGACGACTACCTGAACGAGATCATCCCCGACAGCGCCATGCAGGCGTACGACATGAACGAAGTGATCACAACCATTGTCGACAACAACGACTTTTTCGAGATACAGCCCGATTATGCAAAGAATATCATCATCGGTTTTGCGCGTTTCAACGGCCAGACGGTTGGCGTTGTCGCCAATCAACCGAAATACCTTGCGGGCGTGCTCGACAGTAACGCTTCGCGCAAAGGCGCCCGGTTCGTACGCTTCTGCGACGCTTTCAACATTCCGATAGTAACGCTTGTCGACGTACCGGGATTCCTGCCGGGAACAGGTCAGGAATATAACGGCGTGATCCTGCACGGCGCCAAATTACTCTATGCGTATGGGGAGGCAACCGTCCCCAAAGTGACCGTCACGCTGCGCAAATCGTATGGCGGTTCGCATATCGTGATGAGTTGCAAACAGTTGCGGGGCGACATCAACTATGCCTGGCCTACCGCCGAGATTGCCGTCATGGGCGGATCGGGAGCAGCTGAAGTATTGTACGCAAAAGAACTCAAGGTAGCAGAAGACCCTGCAGCGTTTATGAAAGAAAAAGTTGAACAGTACGACCAACTGTTTGCAAATCCTTACAACGCAGCAAAATACGGATATATCGACGACGTGATCGAACCGCGCAACACAAGGTTTCGCGTCATCCGGGCATTGCAGCAGTTACAGACAAAAAAACTTGTCAATCCCGCAAAAAAACATGGAAATATCCCGCTTTGAAATAATTATGAAACGAAGGTCTTTTTACAGTACTGTCATTTTCTTGCTCGCACTGTTCATTTCTTCAGAAATACAGTCGCAACGTGTATCGTCGATGCGTATCAATGAGGTTTTGGTCATTAACGAAGCAAACTATTTGGACGATTACGGCAAACGAAGCGGTTGGATCGAGCTGTTTAACAGTTCGGCAGGAACCGTAAACATTGCAGGGTGCTACCTGACAAACGACCCGAACAATCCTAAAAAATATCCGATACCCAAAGGTGACGTGCTGACCAAGATTCCACCCGGACAGCACGTCCTGTTTTGGACCGACGGAATAGCTGATCGGGGTACGTTTCATGTTAATTTCCTGTTCGATCCGACGCAGGCCAACTACATCGCCCTCTACGATGCCGACGGCAAGACGCTGATCGACGAAGTGACCGTCCCGGCCGGTCAGCGCCCCGACGTCAGTTACGGGCGCTTGATTGACGGAAGTAACGAGTGGAGCACGCTTGCCAAAGTAACCCCCAGCACGAACAACCTGACGCTCGACATGAACGAGAAAATCGAAAAATTCCAGAAAAACGACAAATGGGGCGTCGGCATGACACTTATTTCCATGATGATCGTCTTTTTAGGGCTTATCCTGCTTTATTTGTTATTCAAGTATGTCGGCAAGACCGCCATGAAACTGAGCCGACGAAGGGCCGTGAAGGCAGGGGTAGAACATATTCACGATAAGGAACATATCGACGAGGGCGCTGTCATTGCAGCCATTGCAACGGCTTTGTTCGAAGTGACGGAAGGTACGCACGACATTGAATCGACCGTATTGACCATACATAAAGTCACGCGCAGGTATTCGCCATGGAACTCGAAAATCTACGGCATGAGAGAAGCATTAAGAAAATAAACATAAATGACATGAAACAGTTTAAATACACCATAAACGGTAACTATTACATTGTAACCGTCAATAAAGTAGAAGATACGATGGCAGAAGTCGAGGTGAACGGCATTCCTTATAAGGTTTTCATGGATAAACGCGTAAATAAACAGGCGACCGTCAATCGACCGGTACAGGCGCTGACGTCGACTGTCATTACGACAGCGCCTGTCATCACGCGCCCAACCATCGTAACATCGGGAGGCAGCTCCGTAAAATCGCCACTGCCGGGCGTCATCTTAAGCGTTGACTGCAAAACGGGCGACGCCATCAAGAAAGGGCAAAAATTGCTCATCCTCGAAGCGATGAAGATGGAAAACACCATTTCATCCGACCGCGACGGCGTCGTTTCCGAGATAAAAGTCAGCAAAGGCGATTCCGTTCTGGAGGGCGCCGAATTGGTCATTATTAAATAAACAACGTCATGCAGGGAAGTTTCTTAACGTTTCTGAGTGATAATTTGCAGACATTCCTCTCCTTTACAGGATTTGCAAATGCTACATGGCAACATGGCGTCATGATTCTTGTCGGACTGTTTTTTATTTTTTTGGCAATAAGATACGATTTTGAGCCCATGCTGCTCGTCCCGATCGGGTTCGGTATCCTGCTGGGTAACATTCCATTCAAGGACGCCGGACTTCAGATAGGTCTTTATGAAGAAGGTTCTGTCCTTAACATCCTCTATCAGGGCGTTATCAAAGGGTGGTATCCGCCGCTTATCTTTTTGGGAATAGGCGCCATGACCGACTTCTCCGCGCTGATATCCAATCCCAAGCTGATGCTTATCGGCGCTGCCGCCCAGTTTGGCATCTTCGGCGCCTATATCATCGCGCTGCAGATGGGATTCAACCCTTCGCAATCGGCCGCGATCGGCATTATCGGAGGCGCCGATGGCCCGACGGCCATCTTCCTGTCGTCCAAACTTGCGCCAAACCTGATGGGAGCAATCGCCGTATCCGCCTATTCGTATATGGCGTTAGTGCCGGTAATACAACCGCCTTTCATGCGACTGCTGACAACAAAAAAGGAACGCGCCATACGCATGCGACCGCCGCGTGTCGTCTCCTCAACCGAAAAAATCATCTTTCCGATTGTCGGACTGCTGCTCACGTGTTTCCTCGTGCCGTCGGGACTTCCACTGCTGGGCATGCTGTTTTTCGGTAATCTGCTAAAGGAAAGTGGCGTCACGCGCCGGTTAGCCGAGACAGCCCGCGGCCCAATGATCGACATCGTCACCATTTTGCTGGGCTTGACGGTGGGCGCCTCGACGCAGGCGACCCAATTTCTGACGCCTGCCTCCGTCAAGATTTTCAGTCTGGGCGCGCTGTCGTTCGTCATGGCAACCTGCGCCGGCATTTTTTTTGTTAAATTCTTCAACCTTTTTCTGAAAGAAGGCAACAAGATCAACCCGCTTATCGGAAATGCAGGCGTATCGGCTGTCCCCGATTCGGCACGCATATCCCAAACCGAAGGTCTGAAATACGACTCGACCAACTACTTGTTAATGCATGCCATGGGTCCGAATGTGGCCGGCGTTATCGGCTCCGCCGTCTCCGCCGGCATCCTACTGGGATTCCTCGGATAAAAGCATGTCGTCGTTCTGTAATTAGTAATTAGTAATTAGTAATTAGTAATTAAAATTAAAATGCACTTCCTATTAATCATCACCGGCTTCGCACTACTGATTTTTGGCGCAAACTATTTAGTTGACGGCGCCGTCGGAGTAGCGAAACGTTTCAAGGTGTCGGACTTGGTGATCGGCCTCACGATTGTTGCTTTCGGCACATCTGCGCCCGAAATGGTCATCAACCTGTTTGCCGCAGCCGACCCGTCAACAACCGACATCGCTTTGACGAATATCATTGGCAGCAATCAAATCAACACATTCCTAATACTCGGCGCCACCGCGCTGGTACTGCCCATCCAGTCGCAAGCGAGTTCGCGAAAGTTCGATATCCCGCTCAGCTTGGCCGCGCCGCTTCTCCTGCTCATACCTGCTTTCTTCCGCAACGAAGTAACCAGGACGGATGCGATGCTGCTGCTCGCCATCTTTGTTTTTTTCATGTTTGTAACCGTTCGCAAAGCCATGAAAGCCAGAGCAACGCACTACACCGATGAAACAGAGAACTCCGGAAAACTCTTCAAGACAGGTATTTACTTCATCATGGTATTCGGAGGGCTCGTATTATTGGTTGCCGGCGGAAGGATAATCGTGAACAGCGCTACCGCAATCGCCGAATCGCTCGGGATAAGTCAGGCTGTTGTCGGTTTGTCAATCGTTGCACTCGGTACTTCCCTGCCTGAATTAGCAACCTCCGTTGTAGCCGCTTTCAAAAAGAAAACCGACATAGCGATAGGTAATATCATCGGATCGAATATATTCAATGTATTCCTCGTTCTGGGGATAAGCGCCACCATCCGCCCGCTTCCTACCTATCAAAACATGCCTGTCGACCTGGCTATTGCCGCATTGGGAAGCCTGTTAGTCCTTATCTATGTATGGACAAATAAAAAACACGAGATAAAACGTTGGGAAGGCCTTCTGTTGCTTTGTATTTATTTCGCCTACATGACGTGGACGATTGCTTCGTAGGGGCAAGACATGCCTTGTCCCTGCGAAGCAATCCAAAAAAAGAGGCTGCCTGACATGACTGTCGGCAACCTCTTCCCAATTTAAAATTATGAAACAAGTTATCCTTTAATCGCAGCTTGTGCCGCGGCTAAACGAGCTACAGGTACACGGAACGGTGAACACGAAACATACGTAAATCCTGCCTTGTAGAAAAATCCTACTGAAGCAGGGTCGCCGCCATGTTCGCCGCAAACGCCAACTTTCAACTTCGGATTGGTCGTGCGACCGCGTTCTACGCCGATCTTAACCAACTCGCCGACGCCTTCCTGGTCTAAGGTGTTGAATGGGTCGGCGGGGATGATTTTTTCGTCCATATACGAACTGACAATGACGTTCACGTCGTCGCGCGAGAAGCCGAAAGTCATCTGTGTCAGGTCGTTCGTTCCAAATGAGAAGAATTGAGCCACTTCCGCTATCTTGTCGGCAACGAGCGTGGCGCGCGGAATTTCAATCATCGTACCGTACAGGTAGTTGATTGTCAAACCGAATTTTGCTTCAACTTCAGCCAGTACCTTGTCGGCGATTGCCTTTTGGTGTACCAACTCTTTTACGTTGATTGTCAGGGGAACCATGATTTCCAATTGCGGATTCTTGCCTTCAGCCATCAATTCGGCAGTGGCTTCGAACAACGCGCGGAACTGCATCTCGGTCACTTCCGGATAGACAATGCCGAGGCGGACGCCCCGAAGTCCCATCATCGGATTGACCTCATGCAACGCATCGATCCGCCGTTTGATCTCTTCGTAAGCCATCCCCTTCTCGTTAGCCAGCTCGCGTTGCTTGTCTTCGGTTTGCGGAACAAACTCATGCAACGGCGGGTCCATCAGGCGGAAGGTGAGCGGTTTGCCGTCGAGCACTTCCAGCGTGCCCTTGGCAGCTTCGCGTACAAACGGTTCCAACTCTTTCAACGCGGCGACGCGCTCATCGGTCGTATTGGCTAAAATCATGTTACGCAGTTTGGCCAGCGGCGCTTCGCTGTTCTTGCCGTAGAACATGTGTTCGATACGGAACAGTCCGATTCCCTCGGCGCCGAAATTGACGGCGTTCTGCGCATCTTCGGGCGTGTCGGCATTGGTGCGGACGCCCATCGTGCGATATTTATCTACTATCGTCATAAACTCTTGGAAACGTGGATTTTCGGTTGCATCCACCATCTTTAGGGCAACGTTGTACACCCAGCCTTTCGTGCCATTGAGGCTCAAGGTATCACCTTCCTTATAGGTTTTACCGTTGATGGTGATCTCGTTGGCTTCCAGGTTGATACGTACGGCTTCGCAACCTACGATACAGCACTTGCCCCATCCGCGGGCTACGAGTGCAGCATGCGAAGTCATCCCGCCACGGGCGGTTAATATGCCTTCTGCCGCGCGCATGCCTTCCACATCTTCGGGGTTCGTCTCTTCACGAACCAGGATACATGGCGTGTGCAGTTTACCATATTCGATAGCCTTCTCGCTGGTGAGGGCAATCACGCCCACAGCGCCTCCGGGGCCTGCCGGCAAACCTTTGGCGATGGCGCTATATTTCTTTTCGTCCGTCACGTCGAGGATCGGATGCAGGAGTTCGTCGAGTTGCTCGGGCGACAGCCGCATGACCGCTTCCTTATCGCTGATCAAGCCTTCATGCAGCATATCCAGTGCCATGTTCAAGGCGGCAACGCCCGTGCGCTTTCCAACGCGGCATTGCAGCATGAACAATTTCTCTTCCTGAATGGTGAACTCTATATCGAGCATGTCGCGATAGTTCTTTTCCAAAATCAGGCGGATGTTATCCAGGTCCTGATAGGTAGTCGGCGTCAGTTCCTGCATGGAGGGCAGGTGACGGTTCTGGTCGTTCTTCGTGGCGTCGTTCAGCGGGCTGGGCGTGCGGATACCCGCTACCACGTCTTCGCCCTGCGCATTGATCAGCCATTCGCCGTAGAACTGGTTCTCGCCGGTTGCCGGGTTACGCGTGAAAGCAACGCCGGTTGCCGAGCTGTCGCCCATATTGCCAAAGACCATGGCCTGCACGTTGACAGCCGTTCCCCAATCGTCGGGAATACCTTCGATGCGACGATAGGCAATGGCTTTCTTTCCGTTCCAGCTTTTGAAGACCGCCTTGATGCCGCCTTCCAACTGTGCCTTCGAATCGTCCGGGAAATCCGTACCGAGTGCTTCCTTAATCTTTGCCTTGAAAGCGTTGGCTAATTCCAACAGCTCGTCGGCTGTAATATCGGTATCCGACTTGTAGCCTTTTTCATGCTTGAAATCGTCGAGCATGTCGTCCAACAGTTTGCGGATGCCTTTCCCCCCTGCGGGCGCCAGGCCTTCGGCTTTTTCCATGACCACATCGGCATACATCATGATCAGACGACGATACGAATCATATACAAAACGGGGATTGCCGGTCTTCTTGATCAGACCCGGAAGGGTTTTCGAACTCAAACCAATGTTGAGCACCGTATCCATCATGCCCGGCATCGAACTACGCGCGCCGGAGCGGCAGGAGACTAACAATGGATTGTCGGCATCATCATATTTCAGCCCCATCACCTCTTCTACCTTTTCCATGGCAGCCCACACGTCGGGCATCAGGGAAGCCGGCAACTGACAATCGTTTTCGTAATACTCCGTACAACACTCGGTTGTAATCGTCAGTCCTGCCGGAACAGGCAGTCCCAACAAGCACATCTCAGCCAGATTGGCGCCTTTACCGCCCAGCAGGTTCTTCATGTCTGCCTTACCTTCAGCCGTCTTACCGCCAAAGTAATAAACTCTCTTCTTATCCATAAAATATATATATTAATAATGTAATACTCCATTGAGGCCGCAAAGATAGCGAAAGTCGAGCAATATACAAAATTTGCTCGCAAATTTTTTATATTCGAGCGAAGCTATCTTCTGTTTCTGACAAAAAATAGTGAAAGTCGAGCAATATACAAAATTTGCTCGCAAATTTTTTATATTCGAGCGAAGCTATCTTCTGTTTCTGACAAAAAATAGTGAAAGTCGAGCAATATACAAAATTTGCTCGCAAATTTTTATATTCGAGGTGCGCCCTGCATGAGCAGCGCGCACTTGCTGTGCAAGCTCTGAAAAAGCCGCAAATATACAAATAAATTCGGAAAAACAAAGCAAGT